>Ga0209526_10000435_pt1 | contig 27128 bp, 20 predicted proteins | sample JacPinW_OM2H0_M1_FD_188566 | JGI IMG/M metagenome (GOLD analysis project Ga0209526, IMG submission 188566) | Forest soil microbial communities from Algoma, Ontario, Canada - Jack Pine, Ontario site 1_JW_OM2H0_M1 (SPAdes) (version 2) | ecosystem: Environmental > Terrestrial > Soil > Boreal... | reverse complement strand
GGTTTTCGATCGCGCCAAGGAAGCCGGCATCCAGGTCATTACTCACGAGTCACCCGGCCAAAAAGGAGCCTTGTGGGATATCGAAATGATCGACAACAAGGAATACGGCGAACTCCACATGAAGAGCTTGGCGAAGGCGATGGGAGAGGAAGGCGAATATATCGTTTACGTCGGCTCACTCACGGTGCCGCTGCACAATTTGTGGGCTGACGCAGCGATCGCCTACCAAAAAGAACACTATCCCAAAATGAAGCTAGCGGCCGATCGCTTCGGGGTAGCGGAAAGCGTGGATGACAGTTACAAGACCGCTGTCGACATGATTCTCGCTCATCCCAATCTGAAGGGAATCCTGACTTTCGGCAGTTTGGGTCCGATCGGTGCGGGTCGTGCTCTGAAAGAGAAAGGGAAAGTCGGCAAGATCGCCCTAGTAGGGGTATGCATACCTTCGCAGGGACAGAAACTCATCAAGGAAGGTGTGATCCTCGAGAGCTACATGTGGAATCCGGAGCAAGCTGGCGAAGCGATCGTAAATGTAGCGAAGATGTTGATTGACGGGACACCTATCGCTGACGGGGTAGAGATTAAAGGGTTGGGCAAGGCTACGGTCAACCCCGAGACTCATGTTATCAAAGTGATCAAGTATCAGACGATCAACAAAGACACGGTGGATCAACTTGTTGCCTTGGGTCTCTAGCAATCCTGACGCTATACGGATTGTTCGGCTAGCTCATGCACGTCAACATCAAGGCTCGTGATCAGATTCTAGCGATAATCCGCGGCGTCAACACGACGGTTCCGGCCTGTCAGCCGCAGCCAGGATGGCGGAGGAGGAGGGGCCGGAACGAGAGCAGCCCAGCATTTTGTATTGCGTGTGAATCGATAAATGTCGGTCCGGTCCCGGTACGGACGATAAAACGTTCCTGCTCGCTGCGGGGTTTTTGGCTGCAGTTTCGTTTCCTTCCCTCGGCGGCTATGTCGGACAGTGCTGCTGCTTAAGTCTGCAATGAGCACTTTACCTGACCTGACCGAGTACGAACCGTCTGAGGCGACTCCCGCATTCATCGAGATGCTCGGTATAAGCAAGCGTTTCGGAGGGGTCCGTGCCCTGAACAACGTCGACTTCACGGTTCATCCCGCGGAAATCCACTGCCTTGCCGGTGAGAACGGATGCGGCAAAAGTACGCTGATCAAGATTCTTGCCGGCGTTTATGCCCCGGACGAAGGGAAGATCGTTGTCGACCGGCAAACGTATTCGCACCTATCGCCCGCTGCGTCCCAGCGCGCGGGCGTACAGATTATCTATCAGGATCTTTCGCTATTTCCGAATCTTTCCGTTGCCGAAAACGTTGTGTTCCGGCATCACGTTGAGAAGCCGGCCAAACTGGTTCGGCGACTCGAGATAATCGGACAAGCCAGAGAAGTGATGGCGCGGCTCGGGGTCGAACTGCCACTGGAAGAAATAGTTGGCCAATTGCCAATCGCTGTCCGCCAACTCGTTGCGATCTGTCGTGCGCTGGCGGCGGAAGCTCGTTTAGTGGTGATGGACGAACCGACCGCATCGCTTACCCATCATGAGATCGACGCTCTGCTGGAGACGGTGCACGGCCTCAAAGCGCACAGGATCGCTACGATTTTCGTTAGTCACAAGCTGGAAGAGGTAATGAGTATCGCCGAGCGCGTCACCGTGCTGCGAGACGGCAATAGAGTCGGAACTTACCCAGCGGGCGAGGTTGACCGTTACCGATTGGCGGAGCTAATGACCGGCCGAAAGTTTTTCATGGCATCCCGCAAACCGCCCTTTTCGAGCGGGGCGGTCCCCATTCTGGAGGTCAGCGGGTTGACCAGGCTCGGCCATTATGAAGAGATCGATCTTGTTTTGCATCCCGGCGAAATCCTTGGAATCACCGGCCGGCTAGGCTCCGGGCGGACAGAGCTCGCACTCTCCCTCTTTGGTATGAACCCTCCCGATGCCGGCAAGATCCGGATCGCTGGGAAACCTGTCCGCCTGGCGACGAATCGGGCGGCGGTCCGCCGCGGGATCGGATATGTTCCCGAGGACCGGCTCTCGCTCGGGCTCGTAATGCCGCAATCGATTGGCGACAACATCATCGTTTCCGTCTTGCGCAGGCTGACCGGCGCCTTCGGCCTGATTGACGGCGGGCGACGGCGCAAGACAATCAATCGTTGGATCGAGGAGTTACATGTGAAAACCAAGGCCCCCGATCGGCCTGTCCAGGAGTTGTCGGGCGGCAATCAACAACGGATCGTACTCGCCAAATGGCTCGCGACCGACCCGCGGATACTGATCCTTGACTCCCCGACGGTTGGCGTCGACGTCGGAGCTAAGGAAGGCATTTTCCAAATCGTTGATGCTCTGGCTGCCCACGGAATCGCCATCATTCTCATCTCTGATGAGGTAGAAGAAGTTTTGCACGAAAGCCATCGGGTTCTGGTGATGTTATCTGGGCGGATCACCGCGACGTTTGATCCGAGGCAGGTAAGCGAACAGGAACTTCGGGAGGCGATTAATGCGTAATTACTTCACCCGCATCCTTCGTCGCCACGATGTCCAGCTCGGCGTCATCATTTTGATGATGGCGTTTTTTTTCTCCGCCCGGTCTCCGGGATTTCTAACCTTGGGAAACGTCATGGACCTGCTGGAAAGTTATTCGGTCAGCGCGATCATGGCTTCGGGTTTGTTAGTTGTGCTCATCTCCGGCGGAATTGATATATCGTTCGCTGCAATAGCCGGCGTCAGCCAGTTTGTGACCGCAGTGATTCTAGTGAATTTCGGCGGCAATTGGTTTACCGCATTTGCGCTGGCCGGGTTGTTCGGTGCGATGCTAGGAGTCGTGAATGCGCTGCTGGTCCATTATCTACGCGCGATTTCGGTGATCGTAACGATTTCGACGATGACCTTTTATTTTTCCATGCTGATGTTTGTGACCCAGGGGCGGTCGATCTACAACCTGCCAGACTGGTTCACTAGCAATCTCTCGGTTCTATCGATTCCTTTTCCGGTCATGGTCGCCGCGATTGTTTTGCTAGCGACTCTGTTACTTTTGAGCCGGTTATCGATTGGGCGGCTCATCTATGGCCTGGGCGGAAATCCCGAGGCGGCGAAACGCATGGGCTGCTATGTCGCAGGGCTGCAGTGCTTCGTGTACGGGTATTCGGGGTTGATGGGTGCCGTCGCCGGTATCGTCCAAGCACACCGGGTCGAGGAGGTGGTGCCCAATGCGTTGATGGGACGAGAACTCGATGTGCTAGCTGCTGTTGTGCTGGGTGGAGCAAGCCTTTCGGGTGGTGTTGGGACGGTCAGCGGTACGATCCTGGGCATTGTACTCTTAGCCATGCTTCAGAATGGACTCACTCTCATCGGTGTCTCATCCTATTCGTTCGGACTTGTCACTGGCTTGGTGATTTTGGTGAGCGTCAGCGCTACCGCTTACGCGGCCAAGCGCCAACAAAAAGGGGGCGTTCGCCATGCCATCTGAAGCCGCGGCCGACTCTGCGACGGTCTCGAAGCCTCGGATCGCCAGCTTATTGCCGCGCGATCCCACGATTACGCTGCTGGTGCCACTTATCGCGGCTGCGGTGATCAGCTTTAGTCTTCTCAACCCTAGTCGTTTTCTCTCGGGCGATACCGTGCGCGCGATGGCTTTCCAAATGCCGGAACTCGGCATTCTGTCACTTGCGATGATGGTGCCGTTGATCAGCGGTGGACTTAATCTCGCGATCATCGCAACCGCAAATCTGTCTGCACTGGTAATGGCAGCGATCTTGACGCACCTGATCCAGCCCTCGAGTCCGCCTTTGGTTGTCATCGAAGTGTTTGCGCTTGCCCTTCTCGCCGGCATGATGACCACACTGGTGATTGGGTTTTTAACCGGGATCATCGTCGCCTTCTTTGGCGTCCATCCGATCCTCGTTACCCTTGGTACGATGACGCTCGTTAAAGGCATCTCCGTCCTGACAACGAGCGGTACAGTAATCGGCGGTTTTCCTCCTGCAATCCTGTTCCTTGGAAACGGTACGCTGCTTGGAATACCAGTATCAATGATTCTTTTCCTCCTTTGCGCGAGTGTCGTTGCTGTGCTTTTGACCCACGCCCCGTTTGGAGTCTCGGTTCGCCTAATCGGTTCGAACGAAAGGGCCACTCGCTACTCTGGCGTAGCGACTGAATGGATGCTGGTCGGCGTGTACGCGTTCTCTAGTTTGTTGTGCTGGGTGGGCGCACTGGTGATGATGGCTCGATTTAATTCGGCTAGCGCGGGTTATGCTGAATCATATCTCCTGATTACCATTCTCGCGGCAGTGCTTGGTGGTGTCGATCCCTTTGGAGGCTTTGGCCGCGTTCTGGGCCTTTTTCTCTCGTTGATTCTGCTTCAGGTAATCTCGACCGGCTTCAATCTGCTTGGCTTCAGCCAGCATCTCACCTCGGCGATCTGGGGCGCTACGATGATTTTTGCGATCCTGCTCTCGCACGTACGCGACCAGTGGCTGGCACGGCTCTGGCTATCCAGAAAAACGTGATAAACGCCGTCGGCGATGCCGGCGTTTCCTTGACGGTGCCAATTGACAGGCTACCGATTGTCGTGCCGAAATCAGACGGTTGTTTGCACAATTAATTAGCTATTCATTTGGCTATTCCCCTCACTTGCAAGCTGACCCGTTGCCGACGCACGGCGGGCTTGCGGTACTAACCATCGGAGTAATCAACCATGAAATACGCAGTTAGAGAAATCGCGGTCTGTCTGCTCAGCGCGATTCTGATGCTGGGTGGCGCCGATCCGGAGCAGGCGCAGCAAACAAAAAAGCCGGTAATCGGACTAGTAATGAAATCGTTGGCCAACGAGTTCTTTAAGGACATGGAGGAAGGAGCGGTCAAGCATGTCCAGGAGCGTGGGGACCTCACCCTCGTCCCGGTAGGGATGCACTCTGAGACCGACATTGATACCCAGAAGATGCCGGTTACGTCGCGGTCGATTTAGTGCCGCCCGAGTATTTCTCATTGGTGGCTGACCACGGACTGAAGATCGCCGCTATCGCTGGCCACGGGGTCATTGACCGTCGGACTCAACAAGCGCGATCAACACGACCTATCAAAAAAGAAATAGAGGCGAAATTGTGAACGCGGTCCGCTATGGAATTCCTAATTTGACGCGTTTTATCGGAAACCGAGACGGACTGGCGGATAACGAAGGAGGTGAGATCGCAGCGGAGGGGTTGGCATTGTTGGTCCCATGGCCGAACGAGAAAGGAATCATGCTTATCTTGGAGCTACTGAATAGTAAGGTCGATCGTCCCGATTATCAGGTGGCCGGGAACGCCGCGACGGTGGGATCGACCGGTTCGCAGACGACAGCCCGAATCCGCCGAGCCTTGTCGCGGCCGCGTTCACCACGGGAGCACAAGGACGAAGTTCCTTTACGATTTGCCCGGCAACCACGCTGGCTTGCCGGATTGAAGACGTTGCAGTAGCAGCGGCCCGCCAGCTCCGAGAATCACGAGGATGCCGATGACGCAGCGATCGTAGTAGGAAGAGACGCCGAGAAGAATCAGCGAGTTGTTAATAATAGTCACGAGGAAGACACCCATCAGCGTTCCAAAAACGCTCCCCCGTCCTCCAGTAATGCGAGTACCTCCGAGCACGACCGCCGCTAATACGTTGAGCTCAGTACCGACCAAATCAAATGGATTAGCGACGCGGATTTGTGTGCCGTGAACGATTCCGGCAATGCCAGCAATAATTCCGATCACCACATAGACAAAGAATCGTATACGGGCGACTGGAATGCCTAGCCGATCACTGGCCACTTCGCTTCCTCCGATCGCGTAGATGGAGCGGCCGAGCATTGTGTAGCGCACGAGAACGGCCACGCCGATCGCGACGATCACCAGCGCTAAAGTTGTTGCCGGCAGACTGAAGAGACTGCCATCGGCGAGTTTGCCTCGATAAAGGAATGTCCGAGATAGCTGCAACATGCTGTCGGGGATGTCAGTAATATGTTTAGTCCCGACGAAGGTCAGGAGAATGCCACGAAACAAGTTCAAGGTTCCGAGGGTGACGATCAGCGTAGGCAGACGGAAGAAAGCGATCAGCGTGGCGTTGAAGGCCCCAAGGATGGCTCCGATCACTGCGGCGACTAGGAAGATAGAAAATAGTGAGGCATGGGGATCGACCTGCACAAAGAGTTTGACCGTGGCGTACATTGATAAGGCTCCCACCGCGGTGAAGGAAACGTCCAGCCCCCCGGAAAGCAGTGCCAGATATACGCCCAAAGCAAAAAGACCGGTCGTGATGCTGTCGCGCACTAGGTCGAGCAGATTTGGAGCGCTCAGGAATACCGGATTAATGAAAGTGACGATGGTGCACAGAACCACCATCGTCAGGAGGATCACCCCTTCGGACGAACGCAAATATTTCAACAACCAGCGCATCTGGTTACTCCATCGTTACTTCAGCTGCCAAAGTTTGCAGATCCAGATTCAGCGCGGAATGTTCGTTCGTTAGTTTGCCGTCCGCTATCACTAGAATGCGATGACAGACGCTGAGCAATTCGGGTAGATCGTCAGACACAACCAGAATTCCGGTTCCCGCCTTGGCCAATGCGGCAATCAAAAGGTGAATTTCATGTTTTGATCCGACGTCGACTCCGATGGTAGGTCCGTTCAGAATCAGCAGCTTCGGATTCAGATCGAGATAACGAGCAATTAGTACCCGTTGCTGATTCCCACCGGAGAGCGTTTGTACCGGGTCATAGCCGCTCTGCGCTTTGATTTCGAGCTTATGAATGAACTCTTCGCCATCGCGCCGGATACGTTCACGATCGAGCAGACCAAAAGAGGTTCGCCGGCCCATATTGGCGATTAGCATATTATCAAAAATCTCCTGCTCGAGAAACAGACCTTCGCTCAAGCGGTCCTCCGGAACGTAACCGATTCCTAGCCGTTGCGCTTGACGCACGGTTCGGGGATGAATCTCTTCCGCATCCAGCAGGATCGTTCCGGTTTCTGCGGCCATCTTACCGGCCAGACTTAGCGCCAGCTCTGAGCGACCAGAGCCGAGTAAGCCGGTGAGACCAACAATTTCGCCATGTCTGAGCTTAAAGCTGATATCGCGGTAGTGCGGTTCAGCGGTCAAGGACCGCACCTCCAAGAGTGGCGGCGGACCAGGCGCAGGAGCGGGTGGTTGCAGCCTTTCGATTTGGATTCGGCGCCCGGTTATCGCTTCGCTGAGTTGGGCGGTGGTGAAATCCGTGATCGCTCCGAAAGTAACGACCTCGCCGTTGCGAATAACCGTCACATGATCACAAATTTCGTAGATCTCTTCTAGTTTGTGGGTAACAAAGATAAAGCTGACCCGCTCTTGACGGATCGCTTGGACAATCTGGAAAAGCGTGCGCACTTCGCGCTTAGTAAGCGCCGAGGTCGGCTCATCCATGATGATGACCTTTGAGCGGTTGCTGAGGGCGCGAGCGATTGCGACGAGTTGCTGATTTGAAACCGGTAGTTCCTCGACCAATGCATCCAACGGGATTCGCACCCGGATCTTTTCCAGAATCAGCTGGGCTTGTTGGCGAAGCCGGCGAAAGTCGACCGCCTTGCGGTGCCGGGAGACGCTGTCCAAAAAAGTAATGTTCTCGAAAACCGACAGGTTAGGTAACAAGGAAAAATCCTGATAGATGACACTCAGCCCGAGGTCAATTCGGCCAAGAGCGTTGACCTTGGTTGCATCGTGGCCGTCAATAACGACTTTTCCAGCTTCCGGCTTTAAAGTTCCGGCGATGATCTTGATGAGAGTGGACTTTCCGGAACCATTTTCGCCAGCCAGGCAATGAACCGAAGCGGGTTCAACCGCCAGGGTGACATTCTTTAGAACCGGTACGCGGACGTAAGTCTTCGAAATGTTCTCAGCGAGGAGCGAAGCCATGTGGTTTCGGGACTAGGAAGAGAAACCGATGCAAAAGACGCAAAGGCGCTAATGTGGAACGCAGAACACGGAATACAGACACGGGAAGAAGGGGAGAGGGCCTGCGCTTTGCACCGAGGGGGGCGCCAAGATTCAGCCCAGGGTTAAGATCCTGGGCTAAGTGCTGCTCCCCCTTTGGCGAAATCGGACGTTGTTCCGTGTAATGCCCGCACATGCAGGTCGACACCGCTACCGTATTCCGTATCCGATCTTCCGTGTTCCGCCTTCCGTATTCTAAAAATTAAATTTATCCATGTTCTCCTTGGTACAATCGATCCAGCCATTTCCGTAGATGATCTTATCGTTGACGAGCCTGATCTTCTCGTAGCCGGGCAATCCGAGGTCCATTCCGTCAGTGACTTTCTGACCGTTCAATACCATTACCGCGAGTTTGTTCATCGCATAACCAGCGATGGAAGAATCCCAGAACGAGATCATTCGTACGGCGCCACTCGGCAAATATTTTTTGACCAAGGACGGAACTCCGGTACCAACCACGACCACTTTATCCTGGAGACCGGCCTCCTCTACCGCCAAACCGCAGCCGGGGGCATCAGTTGAGGCGCTGCCTTGGAACCCTTTAATGTTCGGATGAGATCGGAGAAGCTCTTTGGCTTTGGCATAGGAAACCTGCTGATCGTCATTAGTTTCGATCTTGTCGACGACCAGTTTCATCTTGGGATATTTTTTCTTCTGCAGAGCGATTGCGCCGTCGGCCCATTCGTTATGGGTTTTTGAAGTAAGGCTGCCGACAAAGACAGCATACTCGCCTTCGTAATTCATCCGCTGGGCGAGATTTTCCATGATGTGTTCGCCGAACGCGGTGTTATCGAATGCCTCGAGGTCATAGTTGGCATTCTGGATGTTGGATGCTTCGTGGGCGATAACCACGATGTGGTTATCTAACGCCTTTTTCAGCACCGGCTCCATGGCTGGCGGCTGGAAGGGGACCACGCAGATCGCATCGACCTTCTTAGCAATGAGGTCTTCGATAATTTGGTTCTGTTGGGCGGAGTCGGTGACCGGCGGACCGAGTTGCACCGCTTGATTTCCCGTATCCTGGGCAAATTTCTTCACTCCCGTCTCCATGTAGTTGAACCAGTTGATGCCACTGATCTTTACGACGGTGGCTAGATTATATTTCTTATCCTCCGCGGAGCTTCGACTGGCAGAGACGATGAGGAAAAGAGAACAGACGACAAAGGGAACCAAGAATTTTGGTCTCATGATTTATCTGGGGGTGTAGTAATTTTTCGGGGATACTATAGCGCTATAGAATAAGCTCTGCTTAGAGATTGGGGCAGGCCAGTGTCAAGAAAAAGAAAAGGTTTGCAGTCTTTCGACTGGTTCGCCAGGAAGTTTATGCTAAACGCTTTTCAGCCGTGAATCGAGAAGCCGTTCACCCCCGACGCAAGAAACCACGCTCGCTGTCCGAGAATGCTCGCTACGTGATTCGATTGGCGATTTTCACCGCGCTGATCTTCCTGGCGTTTTGTGCGCTTCGACCGGCGGCTTTTCTCTCGGCAGCTAACCTGAGTTCGATGGCCTATCAGCTTCCGGAGTTTGCGATTTTGGCGTTAGCTATTCACCCGACAATGCTGACCGGCGGTATCGATCTCAGTGTGGTCAGTGTGGCCAATCTGAGCGCTATCATCGCCGCTTTCCTCATGCGCGGTCTTCCTCACCAAATTTTTCTTTTAGCAGTCCCGGTGGCATTGCTGGTTGGATCCGTAGCTGGGGCCACCAATGGCCTACTGATTGCCGGTGCCCGGTTGCCAGCTATTCTAGCGACTTTAGGAACTTTGCAGTTCTTTGCCGGCATTGGAATCATTCTCACCAAGGGAAGTTCGATTACCGGTTTGCCAAGTAGCTACGCCTACGTGGGCAACGGTGCGGTCTTAGGCATCCCGGTGCCATTATTAGTGTTTATCTTGGCCCTTGGTGTCATCTATATCGTTACCGCCCGCATGCTTCTCGGTAAACAGATGCGCCTGTACGGAACCAATTCGCGAGCTGCTCCTTTTGCCGGTATCTCGACTTTTCGAATGTTGATGCTGACCTATATCCTGAGCGGTGTCATGGCCTCATGCGCCGGATTAGTGATGTTGGCGCGCGCCAACAGCGCGAATCCCGACTATGGCACTTCCTACCTTCTATTGGCAGTGCTGATCAACATTCTGGCTGGAGTGAATCCAAACGGTGGTTCCGGGACTGTGTTCGGCTTGGTATTAGCCGTACTCTCTCTGCAATTCCTATCGAGCGGACTCAATTTACTATCCGTTAACAATTTTGCCCGCGATCTGCTTTACGGCGCGTTGCTGGTGACTGTAATGGTCGCTAACCGGCTGCAACGCCGGATTCATTCGACCCGGGTGAAGACGTGATCGGGGGAGCCGGAATCTAGAACGTGGATTGATTCCGCGCGTGGCTCAAACCCGGCGCGATCAAACAAGCAAACGTCGCAGTATTTCAGCGCGCCGAGGTTTTCGCCGGTCCTAGGTTCGATCACGGTGATAGACGTCTCCTGACTTTATCGTGCGGTTCTCCCGACGTCGCTGTTGCCGGCTATCGGCACTGAATGCGCGCCGCCAGGTCGCAAATCTGTTGTGGATTCTCGAATCGGGCGGTGTTTACAACCAGCTCACGGCCGAGTCGAAGGGCGTTGCGCTCACAACGAGAGCGAGTCTCGGGATCTTTAATGGATTCGAGATCCTCCACATGGGCCAGACCGAGGATCCGTCGGATCATCTTCACTCCAGCAAAGCCCACTGTATCGCAAAATAGCTGGCTCAGGTATCTCTGGCGTTCGATTTCGAGCGCTGCCTGCGATGACTCATCGTCAAAGAGCGAGCTGTGGTAAGCGTCTCCGGCTGATTGAGTTCGCCAGAGGGCGAGAAACCGATCAGCAAATTCTCGCCACACGTCTTGCACCGTTTGGAGCAACCAAGCACGATAATCAGCCCGCGCACCCGGAGCGGTCTCATGTCCGTCCTGTGCGAGGAAGGCGAGCAGCAGATTTCCTATTACCGCGCCGATATCAAAGCCCATTGGGCCGAAGAACGCAAACTCGGCATCAATGACCTTTGTTTCTTCCGGTGTCGCCATGATCGATCCCGAATGAAGATCGCCATGGACGAGTGCTTCCGCTGAACTTAGAAACTTCAATTTTAGCCGCTGGGCGGCTACCTTCAATTCATGGTCTTGCCGGAAAGTCGCGGCGATGTCATCGAGCTGCGGACTGGTCCAACGATTCAGTTTTGCAATGCGATAGGGATCGGTGAAAACGAGATCTTCCGTAATCTTACAAAGTTCAATGTTCTCGCAAAACAGAGCGACCCACTTCTTCTTCTTAGCAGCCTCCAAAAAAAGGTCCGAAGTCTTGAAGAGGGTCTGAGCCATGAACTCAGCGATGTGACCAGCCAGTTTTGGATAAACCGTGCCGCGGATAAAGCCTTTCCGAAGAATGATGTGAGGCGTGAGATACTCCATCACCATTGCCGCGGCGGGTTCATCGAAGTGATAAGGTTTGGGTACAAGGTGCGGGACGTGTCTCGCTTCTTCGGATAACGCCTGATACTCAAAGAAGCTGCGTCGTAGCGGTAGGAGCCACGCATCGCCAACGATTCGCAAATAAGGAAGCGCTTGCTTAACGACTACCGCGGCAGCGGGTCCACGAACGATAAAAACTTGATTCAGGTTACCGTCGCCAACCTCGTTGGCCTGCCAATCGACACGACCCGAACCGAGAAGTTCGCGCACGACCGGAATCCGATCAATGAAATCGAGAACCGAATGTTCGTTCAGCGGAGTATAGCAATCAGGAATTTTTTGACTCATCTGGGGGGAAGACAAAGGTAATGATCAATCGCCGCTAGCCAACAGCCAATTTTGGCTTTGGCTGGGAACAAATGCAAAGGAACCGGGACCGGTGACCTGAGAGATAGCCGATAGCTGATAGTAAAGGACTAATGGTGGCGCCGACTGTCCTGTCCGACATAGTCCGACATTTGGCCGCTCGGTATCGCAGCTGGTGGACGACGTCGGATCCCCATACGTTCTACGTTTCATCCGTCGGAAAGACTTGCCCCAAGCAATTGGTTTGGCACAAGCCGGAAACCGCAGTCGCCATCGGTCTCCGGGTAGCGGAGTCTGTAATTTAGATCTGCGATCTGCTATGCTGTCATCCTCTTATGCCTGCAATCGCTCAATCTGTATCCTGGTGGTGTTTCGTTCCGGAAAAGCTGACTCCAGAAGAGTTTGTTCGATCAGCGGCTGATGCCGGCTGCGTGGCGCTGGATTTGGTACCGCCCGAGCATTTCTCATTCGTGACGGACCACGGACTTAAGATCGCCGCCATCGCCGGCCACGAATCACTGACCGTCGGACTCAACAAAAGAGATCAACATCCCCGCATCAAAAAAGAAATAGAGGCGAAACTAGTCGACGCAGTCCGCCATGGAATTCCTAACTTAGTCTGTTTTACTGGAAATCGAGATGGTCTGGCAGACGCTGAGGGCATTGATATCACGGCAGAGGGATTGGCCCGATTAGCTCCGTTGGCCGAACGAGAAGGAATCACGCTTATCTTGGAGCTACTGAATAGTAAGGTCGATCATCCCGACTATCAGGCGGATCACACCGCTTGGGGTGTTTCGGTATGCCAGAAGGTGAACTCGCCGCGAGTGAAACTCCTGTACGATATCTATCACATGCAGATTATGGAGGGAGATATCGTCCGTACGATCGAATCGAGTCATCCCTGGATTGCTCATTATCATACTGCCGGTAATCCCGGTCGAAACGATTTGGATGATGAGCAAGAGCTTAATTATTCCTCCATTTTGCCTGCGATTAAAAGGACCGGTTATGCCGGGTACATTGCTCACGAATTCATTCCGAAAAGGGATGCGACAGCAGCACTGAAGGATACTATTCAAAAATGCGCGGTGTTTCTGGAATAAATCCGATGCCCCCAGGTCTCACAATTTTGGTACTTCGATGGCCCGATTGATCTGCGATCTTATGTCACGCGTAATTCTTTTTGCCGTCCTGATCCCTTCATTCTTTTGCCAGCCAACCACTGCGCATGAGCCGGAGGCGATTCAAACCATCGAGGAGCTGGAGGTTGGCATTCAGAACAAGTCTCCCGCAACCTACTTTGCACTGGCGACCGAGTTATTTCGCAATGGACAAAAAGATGACGCGAGCTTCTGGTACTATGTCGGTGAGGTTCGCTACCGGTTCTTGGTTTTGGCCAAAGCAAAAGGTTCCGGACTCTCCGAAGAACAATCGCATTTTTGGTTTTTGTCCGAGAGCGTTGGGCAATCGATCTATGAGAAGGCTGATCAACGCTCCGCGGCTCTGATGCGAGCAATCGATCGAGCACTGGAATGGGACCTCCAACAGCCTAACGGTTACACTTCCAAGAGCGAGTTCAGAACGGAGCATGAAAGGGCCAGACAGGAAATGTTGGCACTACGGGAACGGATCAAAATAGATCCGAGTTCGTTGAAAGGGCGTCGAGCCGCTGGCCGCGGCTTGATATCCTGGTAAACGCATTAGGGGGCGCGATCCAAGATTCAGGTCTACTTTCAGAAAAACGCCTTGATGTCCTCGCGAAGGGAGGCCGAACCCAGGGTTTCAACCCTGGCAGCCGGTCGAACTTGCGCGATGGACCGACCACCCCCTATCGCGGCCCCCGACTTCGCTGACTTGGTCGGACCGACAGTCCGAGTATTACAGCAGGCTTCGTCGGACAGGTCGCCGCTGAAAACCTGGCCATCATCAATGCGCTATTCTGGTATGCAATCCGGTGTGAGGATGGGCGTCGCTAGGCTAAAGCGACATTTTCGTGCGCCAGCTTTTGGTTGATTGCTACCCAAAGGTAGCCTCGCACGGTCATCCAATCCTCGAATCGATCCGTCCAACTACGAAGCTCGAAGGTGAGCATCGTCGACGTCATGGTCATGACGAATGCTCGAGGCGCGGGAGTTTTGGCGACACCCGGGGTCTCGTCTGCGGCTTGCAACAGCAATTCCGCGAGATGGTTTTGATTCACGTCTCGCGGCACGTTAATTTCTATAACAATGGCCCGTTGCCGGTCAGAAAACGTCCAGTTAGTCACCTGATTGGAAATCAGTTCTCCGTTCGGGATGATCACATCCGATCCATCCGGTGTACGGACAACACTAGCCCGGATTCCGATCTTTTGCACCGATCCAGCTGCGGTGCCGACCTGGACGACGTCACCGACCTTAATTGGTCGCTCGAAGAGTAGGATCAGACCGGAAACGAAATTGTTAATTATATTTTGCAGACCGAAACCAACGCCGACGCTAAATGCTCCGGCGAGGATCGTGAACTTTGTCATGTCGACTCCCAACGCAGCCAATGCAATAAAAAATCCGAATAGTAAGACGGCGTAATGAAGCACGGTTGAAATGGCGTAGGGCAGGCCACGCGATAATTTGAGACGATCGTAGACGTCCTCTTCCAGCAAGAAACGAAGCAGCTTCGACAGGGTAAATGAGAGCCAAACGACCACAACGAATGCGATAATCTGTCCGAGCGTGAGGCGGAAGGCGCCGAGCACCAATCCCGTATTCACAACAGAGCTGATTCCTTCGAACAATGGATCTCTCAGTTGGAAGTGTTTGAGAACCAGGCTCGCCCAGAGAAGGAATATCAGGCATTGGATCACTCGCATGATGCGCCGATGAATCAAACCTCGATGTTTGCGAACCATGGCGAAATAGGTGAGCGGTCTGACCTGGAGCGCTATGACTACCAATCCTTCGAGCATACGTACGGCGGCATAACCGATCACTGCCAGATACGCTCCAGCCAGGACACCATTACCGAGCAAATACGCGGGGCTGACGTAACCCAAACAGTCGCCGGCCAAAGCCGCGAGAAAGAGAAGCAAGCTGACTCTGGCATACCAACGCCCTGGCCAGGGCAGGGGAGGTCGCGGATTATTACCAGCTGCCCCCGGCCGGCTCGAACGAAGTAGCCAAACGACAAAGCAGGCGCCAGTTAACATTTCCAGCGCGAACAACTCACGAGTCAAGAGGGGTAACGCGACCGACATATGGCGGATCAGGTCGAGGAAGAAAAATACTATTAACGCGTAGAGGACCGGGTACACCCTTGGGTCGAGCAGGCGCCGGAGCAAGATCACCGTCGGTATGAGGCCGGCTACCCCAAAAAACGCCCGGAGTAGGCGAGGCGCCTCGGGATAAAGGAACGGTGTAAATACCATCGACAGCGCTATCGAGACGGCGATCGGCATTTCGAACAATGGCGCGGCCCGTTGCAAGCTTGGATCTTCCTCTACCCATTTCCGGATCCCTCGGCGGGCCCAGCGCAAGACTAAGAAAAGACATAGAATTAGCGCAGCGTGTATGGCGAACTTCCCCGGCTCATGAATCACAATTTCCTTCACTCTTCGTACCGCATCTGATAACCCGTGCTGATCGGATGGGTTGGACGAAGAGATTTCGGCAAAGGCCCAGAGCGGCGGGCTATCCTTTGTGAGCAATCGACTCAGGAGTCCTTGTCTGGTCTGCTGAACGGTGTTCAGCTCTGCCTGAATTCGCGCTTGTTGCGCGGCCACCCGAGACTGCAAGGTCAGGATGTCTCCGCGTCGGGTTTGCAGAGTGTTCTGATTTTCTTTAATCGATGCCATGATCTGATCAATCCGATCGAGAACCTCGGGAGGAGCGTTTTTCGTTTTTGCGGCGCTGGCTGTGAGATTCCAGGTTGTCGCCATTTCGTCCAAACGAGCGGCATCAGCTTCTAGCTCAGTGGCGCGTTGAGTCAGGTCTCGGCCCCAATTTGTCGCATTGTTTGCCAGAGACTGCCAAATCCCAAGAAACTCATCAAGAATGTCAAAGGCCGGCCCATTTGCGATGATGGCCTTGGTTTCGCCGGCTCTTTTATCTATGTCACGTTCAAGATTTGATAGGCCGGGGAAGACGGCTGTTTTCATTATAGCCGCTGCCAGCGCGGAATCGATTTCGGCCAGAACGCGCTTCGCGGATGTGGCTTCCGCAACAACGTCTGGTAAGGGAATCGGAGTGATGGCCGGAGTCGTGGAAGCTGTGGCCTTGGCTGTTGTTGTTGCCGTGGGAGTGGTTGTTTCTGCGGCTGGCAGAGCCGTATTCGCAAGCGCCAGTGCCAACAAGACCAAACAAAGTCTGTCCTTCATGCTGGCGCCAACGTACCGCTCGTTTCGCGAGGTGCCAGCCCAACCGCGAATGGACGCTAATTGATCCTCCTTGGCTCCGCCTCCGGTTCCCGATGGTGCACGGACACGAAATTAAACCGCGAATGGACGCGAATAACTGTTTCTATTTCGCGTCTATTCGTGGTTTAATTTCGGTTAGGATAATCCGTTCCCACTCAAGTTTTGCTCGACGAAAATTGATTATGAGTCCGACCGGCAAGCCAGTTATTCTCAGGTAATTGATCATCCGGCCTCTTTCGTGGTCGGAAATTTTATCAATAACTTTCGGGTCAATGATGATCGCGCCATCTGCAATCAGACCCGGAATATACTCACCGACTTTAGTCCCTTTGTAGACTACATTGAAGCTTTTCTGCTGCTGACAAGATATTCCGCGCGAACTCAGCTCAACGACCAAAGCATTCTCATAGGGCTTTTCATGGAATCCATGTCCAAGCTTCTTCAACACTTCCAAAGCGGCGTTAACCACCGAATAGACTTCTGTAGCCAGAATGAGCTTGCTCAAGTAAAATCCTCTCGCACTAAAATAACCTATGAAAAGTATGTTATTATACTGGCATGATGAACGCAAGACATAAAAGGGAGAAATGACTGAGAATTCAAATCGCGAATGGACGCCGATCACGAGAAGTTTCTTCGTGTGTATTCGCGTCTATTCGTGGTTTTCCTTTGATCGCGATCCGCGGTTACCCGACGGCGTGAATTTCCTTTTGACACTGTGGGCGAATAATTCAGTCTAGCGGCACTTCAATCCTATGGTTGATCCGTCTCACTCAAGCTCGTTGACCGGGTCGTCAGAGATCGACCCTAATCGGCGTCCAATCAAGATGCGGTCGACGCGTTGGGCGCAGGTATTGGCCAGTACGTTCGCTAAGCTCGGAGTTAGTCCAAACCAGGTTTCGCTGTTCAGCGTTGTCTGCGCTTTAGTTGGAGCAGGATTGTTTTTGATCGAAGCATTTGGTTCGGGTTCGCCCTGGCTTCTGGTCGGTGCCGCGGTGTGTATTCAAATGCGCTTGCTTGCGAACATGCTGGATGGCCTCATTGCAGTGGAAGGCGGACACCGAACGAAGTTGGGTGAGCTCTACAACGAGATCCCAGATCGGATCGCTGACGTGCTTTTTCTGGCATCGGCCGGCTATGCCTCGCAACACGCAGCTTGGGGTGTAGCACTAGGCTGGAGTGCTTCGGTCCTGGCAGTAGGTACGGCATACATTCGCGCGCTGGGTGCACGCCGTGGAGCGGCGCAAGATTTTTGCGGTCCGGTGGCCAAGCAACAAAGAATGTTCCTGCTTACGGTCGGCTGTTTTCTGGCTGCGGGAGAACATATAGCCAGTTGGTCTCGAGAGTCCCTTTTTTGGATACTGGTCATTATCACGATCGGAACATTGGTAACCTGCATACGCCGAATCCAGCATCTAGCAGAGAGGTTGGAGACAGCCTCGTGATTGCCGCGCTGCTCTCCTCTTTCGTCCGTCTTTTTACCGGGGTGCAGGCGCGCTGGTTCGGTTCCGCGCCGGACGACGACGCCCGCCGCGTCTATTTTGCCAACCATACCAGCAATTTTGATTTTTTGGTGCTCTGGTCCGTCTTGCCCGATCATCTACGAAAACGCACCCGACCGGTTGCGGCCAGCGACTATTGGCGAGCCGGCAGACTACGTCGGTTTCTGGCGGAATCGGTCTTTCGAGGCGTATTGATCGAGCGCAAGAAAGTGACGCGTGCTAACAATCCGATGGATCAACTCGTCCCGATTCTCAATGCTGGCGAGTCACTCATCATTTTTCCGGAGGGCGGCAGAACCTCTGAGCCCGAGATGCGTCCGTTCAAGAGTGGTCTTTACTATCTGGGCAGAGCCGTGCCGGACATAGATTTCGTTCCGGTCTATATCAATAACGCCAGCCGGGTTCTGCCGAAGGGCGAGCTGTTGCCGCTTCCGCTCCTATGCTCAGTGATTTTCGGCAAGTCGTTACGTCTTGAAAAAAATGAATCCAAGGATGCGTTCCTGACGCGGGCCCGCGCCGCCGTGGAGGCTCTGATCGATCTATGAATTTTCTGAGTTCCGATCACGAAATGCAGATCTTGGCGGCAGGCGTATTGGCGGTATTACTGGTCGCCTCAATTATCGGTTTCTTCCTGAATCTTCAAGTGAAGAGCGAGAAAGGAAGAGAGGTGATCGACAACCTCAATGCCCGCATCAAGGCGTGGTGGGTGATGACCATTATTTTCTTTTTGGCGCTGGCCACCGGTGGCATTGGCTCCGTCATTCTTTTTTGTCTTATCTCTTTCCTTGCTCTGCGCGAGTACATCACGCTAACCCCAACCCATCGAGCCGATCACCGAGCCTTGTTCTGGGCTTTTTTCGTAATAACACCGCTGCAATACTTACTCATCGCGCTCCATCGTTACGGCATAGCCGTGATCATGATTCCGGTCTATGCCTACCTGTTTATTCCTATTCGCAATGTAATTGCCGGAGAGTACGAGGACTTTCTGGCCCGCAATTCGAAGATCCAGTGGGGGCTCATGATTTGTGTTTACTTTGTGAGTTATGCGCCGGCGTTGTTGTTGCTGGATGTTCCGGGACGAGAAGGACAAAATGGAAAACTACTCTATTTTCTGGTCTGCGTGACGCAGTTGAGCGATGTGCTCCAGTATGTCTTCGGCAAATGTTTCGGCCGCCACAAGATCGCTCCCAATATTAGTCCGAACAAAACGATTGAAGGATTCATCGGAGGAGTATTAGGAGCGGTTCTTATCGGAACCGGCTTATGGTGGATCACTCCATTTAGCTGGTGGCAGGCAGCGCTGATGGCGCTCGTGATCGCTTTGATGGGATTTTTCGGAGGCCTGGTGATGTCGGCGATCAAGCGCGATCGTGGGGTCAAGGATTATGGAGCAACGATTCCTGGGCATGGCGGAATCCTTGATCGCATTGATTCTCTCTGTTTCGCTGCACCGGTGTTCTTTCACATCACGCATTTTTACTTCGCTTCCTAGAAGGTGATCCGGGCCAGAGCGGCGTTCTGCGAAATCTGGCCTGAAATCGCAAGAAACGCAGTGGTCGTTCAAGGCGATGGCCAGACGTCTGATTCGATCAGCTTCAGAACGTAATGTCGAATCTCAATCCGCTCACCAGCGCATTTGGATGCTCGCCGAAGGCACCAGGGTGGAGAATGCATTGCAAATCGGGCTGTAAATAAAGGTGATCGTTTATTTGTATGCGGTAGCTCGCCTCGATAACCGCTTCGTGACCGGAGTGAACCACGCTAGCTTTTCTAATCACCTCGTCGCCGATCTTTATATAACCGACCGCCAGGCCAACAATGTCATTCTCCCGGCATGGCACCAGTCCGACATAATTGCATCCGGCATCTAGATAGAGTGAGACAAGATTGCGATCCCTTGGAGCGACCACACAACTCAAGAAAGTCGAGAGACCTCGCTTACTTGATTTTTCATCGACATAGGGCTCAGCGCGATAAACGATTTGATCAACAATCGCATACAAGCCGCCGTTGGCGCCGTGTGCGGGGCGAACGAAGTCTCCGGTGTACTGCCTGGAATCATAGTACCCACCGAGGGTATAGGCGCCGACGAGTCCGCGGTTGGCGGTGGTTGGATTGACCTGATAAACCCCTTCCGCGATAAAGATCAAGCCGGTATTCGGGTTCCAGTGAAATCGGGTCCCGTGCTTGTCGTCCAGATTTTGGGTACCAGGGTTGGAGTCGAATAAGGCCGCGCGCAAGGTGAGGGCGCTGCTTGGACGATAATCGATTCGAGCCCCCAGGCCGCCAACTGGATAAATCGGTAAGTTTGTTCCGAAGCTAATTGTTGGAAAGTTCCCGAAGCAGCTGTTGATAAACAAGTTTGAGGTTATCGATTGATAGAATTCCTGGTCGGCAGACATCTGACCGATTCGGATCGAGAGCAGATCATTGCAAAACTCTTGCTGAAACCAGAGCTCAAATAACCGAACGCTGTTGTATGCATCGATGTTGCTCAGGCGATTGAAATCACGAGTGAAGCTGTTCGTGAGACCGTCGCCGTGCGGATAGAGCATCGAACCGTAAATTGTCGCGCCATCCCAGCATAGTAGTTTAGCCAGGTCGAGTTTCAGGGAAGCCCTAATCAGGCCTGCGTAGGTTGAACCCCGCTTAAATCCGCCAGCGAGATTTCCGAAAACTTCGCCCGTATATTCCGCGGTAAAACTCACTCCCTTCGGTTCCGTTGCCGAGTGAATCTGCTTAAACAAGTCGTCCGGCTTGCCGGAATCGCCGGCATTGGATCGCTCGAATCCGCCGAGAAAGAACACAGCGAGAAATAGTACGCGTCGGGCACCCATCTTTCGGTTGAGGTAATTCTGGCGCTGAGGCGTTTGCTTGGTGTCGAGTGTAAGTTCTCGATTAAAACAGCGCCCAAATTAAGAGGATTCTGCCGCAGATGTTAAGATCCCAGCCAGCGTAAAGGCGGTTTCGGAATCAATTGCTGACCGGCTGGTCTGCAGTGTGGCCTGATCGAACCGACCGACTTCTGAACCTGATTCCCCATGGCAGAATCCTGTTCGTTCCGTTTGTCCCAAAGGCTAGAACGCAACCAGACACAAAAACAGTGATTAGCAGCGGTAGCGTATAGCGAGGTTGCGCATAGGCCAGAGCGCAAGTAGCCAGATCCGCGATCGTTCCAATTGCGAGAAAGCTAAGGGCAACGACAAACAGCTGAAGAGAAAGCCTTTGGCGAATCAGTCGCCTGATTCCTACGAAGATGAACAAGAAACACCAAAGAGCGAGTGGCACGCCTTGCCAATGATTGATGAATGGATCCCGATCCACTGCAGCAAGCGTGGACCGGGCGTTTTTCAGCTGGAACATTGGCAGTCGAGGAAGATCACCCCAACGAGAGGGTATCTCGGCGAGAAAACCCGCGAACATAAACGTTGCAAATGGACCTGAGCGAGCTATTCGATAATCGCTGGTCGGCGCCCAGGTGCGGACAAACTCTTTCGCGATGATCCCGAACAACTTCGGATGCATGGTTTGATAGAGGCACTGAGTTGCTCGTGAAATAATTCGATCTCTTTCCGCCTGGAGTTCTTCACCGCTTGAACCTTGTTCCGCAAGGGCATGTTCGATCACTTTCTCGCCGCCAAGATGATACGAGCCAAACTTGAACTGTGCTTCGATGGCCAAACGCACGTTGGGTTCGCTGGTCATAGCTAACCCTCTGGCTAGTAAATCAGCGTTTTCGGCCGGAGAAAGCCGAGCGACGAGCGTCCCAAATCGGTCACTAAATGTTGCTCCATCGGTTGGGCGTTCGATAACCGAGAATTGTCTGCATAAAATAAAAACCAGACCTTTCTCGATTCCGCCAATGCTTAGACTGATCAGCAGCGCTACGGCAGCGCTGCGCAGAAGCGGTTTTGGCTCGGTCCAACTCGGGCGCGCGAACCGCCAGCGCGAGTACAAGGCGAGGGTGATAATCGGCAGCCAAAGAAGCAGGACGCCGTTCACCTTTCGCGAGCCGACCGCCAGCAGCAGCGCGGCCGAATAGATGATCCAGTCTCGCCAAGCGGCATGTCGAAGTAAGATCCGAATCCCAGCGGAAAAGACAATGATCCAACTGATCGCGGTCATTGCTTCGGACCCCGCGGTATGGGCAAACGTATAGAAACTTGCCACTGAACTGAGTAGGACAGCGGCAATCCCGCGGGTGACATCAGACCAATCGACCGAAAAGAGGAGATAGCGAAGAGCGAACCAGAGTCCAATGTGTTGAAAGAAAATGAGCACCCAAACGGCGAGCAACGACGGATGTTGCTCAGCAAAGATTGGTGACGCAGCTCCCTGGCTTAACGTGTCAGTCAACCAGAATGGGAGTCGAGCCAGGAAACAGTAGATCGGTGGGGAATGCAGTATGTTGAGCGACCCGGGTGCGGTGATCAGCTGCGTGACGACGTCGACATCCTTCCAAAATGGTTTGTAATGAATGAAGAGCCAGATGGAGGGGAAGACGATGATTAGGGACGGATGCCTGCCAATCCATTCAATCGCCAGCCTAAGGATTTGGCGAAATCGTGAGCAAAACCGTAGAAGCTGCTGGTGCATTAGCGGTGGCCTTTGGACCCCGTTGCAGTCAAGCTCCTTCCCTGTTACCCGAAGCGACGGACGGTCGACATCCGGGCTATCACTAATTGAACGATGTTTGCGAGCTTTTTTCGAGCGCGGGACCCAACGTCAATGCTTTTGGCCGCTCATCATCCAGATAGGTCAGCTCTCTTCTCCGGATTCGCCGTTTATCACGTTATTGGAGCGGACCCGAGAATCCCGGGCTTAATGGTTACACAGCGGAGATCGAGTGATCGCCGTGATAAGAACCAATGAGAACCGCGCCTGGTCCGGCACCGTCGGACCAGGCAGGAGGTTGGGGCATGCGATAGCGAGTAGCCGTCACCGTTCCTGTTCTGCGGGTTGCGCGCAGAATTGGAAGTTGAATAGTGACCGTTTCCTCTCACCAGTCACCAATCACCAGGCTGCTCGCTTTAGGACAGTCCATGCCTATTGACTGCTTGAGCCGCTCGTCCCGGTCGGCGCGGAATTCAGCGGGATACCTTCGGGACCTACCTGCCAGGCTGAGTTTTCCGAGCAACCCGCTAGCCACATCGCGGCCAGAACTGAAATAATTATGAGGAGATGGCCGATTCGCTCTTTCATGGATGGGAAAGTATCCAAACCGTTTGCATCATGAAATCGCGACTGGCAATCGGAAGATTTTAGGCGGGAGACGATTAACGCCAAAAAGCTGGCTAAAGGATTGACTTCCGAATCGGAGCGGCTGAACATTTCGCGCGCTAACCGAGAAAACCGCTTCTGAAAATGGGTTCAGCTTGGGAGATGAACACAAGGAGGCGGTCAGTCCTCGGTCGCGGTCCCGTTCCCTTGGCTTCATGGCAGAACAGTCTAAAGAATCTTCAGCTCCATCGGCATCCATTGACGAACCGGTTTTAGCCTTACATGGAGTCAGCAAATCGTTCCCGGGCGTTCGCGCACTCACTGATGTCTCTTTTGATGTTCATGCGGGCGAGGTTCATGCCTTGCTGGGAGAAAATGGAGCCGGTAAATCGACGCTAATAAAGATTATTTCTGGGGTTTATCCGCCCGACACCGGCGAAATAACAATCAGGGGTGAGCCGGTCCGTTTCCTCAGTCCGCGTGAAGCTCAATCTCGAGGTATTGCGACGATCTATCAGGAATTCAGCCTTTATCCAGAACTTACCGTCGCGGAGAACATTTTTGCGGGACACATGCCACGAACGCTGGGCGGCCTCGCTCTGGACTGGCGCCGTGCCGCCAAGGAGGCGGCGGCAGTGCTGGAGTCTTTGGATGCCGGCGATCTCGATGTCAATGCACGAGTCGGAACCCTTTCGGTCGGAAACCGCCAAAGGGTGGAGATAGCAAAAGCGCTTTCCCGGCATGCACGTATTCTAATCTTGGACGAACCAACCGCGGTTTTGACTCAGCACGATGCCGATCGGTTATTCGCAATAATTCGGCGATTGGCTGCGCAAAAAGTCGCTATCATATATATCAGCCATCGCCTGGTAGAAATCTTTGCGTTGGCCAATCGTGTGACTGTCCTACGAGACGGCAATTTGGTGGCGATAAAGCCAGTCTCGGAAACCAAAGAATCCGAGCTGATTCGGCTGATGGTTGGGCGTGCGCTTGAGGAAGAACCGGTCTCGCATGCCGAGCGTTCGGTCAAGAGAGGGGATCTGTTGTTGCGTGCGCGCAATCTCGTTCGAAGACCGATGTTACGCGATGCCAGTCTTGAATTGTATGCTGGTGAAATTGTTGGATTGGCTGGACTGATCGGATCCGGGCGATCCGAACTGGCCCAGGCGATTTTCGGCGTGATGCCGCCGGAGTCGGGAACGGTAGAGGTGGATGGTCGCGAAGTGAAGATCAACCGTCCAGCAGACGCAATGGAGCTGGGCGTCGCTTATGTGCCGGAGGATCGCCAGCGCCAAGGTTTGATCAGTGCGATGACGGTGGGCGAGAACATCGGGATAACCCGGCTCGACGACCTAACAAAGGGACCGTTTATCGACTTCAAAGCGGAGGATACCCTGGCTCGAGAGTATATCGATAAGCTCCGAATCAAGACGCCTCATGCGCGGCAAGTGGTGCGCAATCTTTCCGGCGGAAATCAGCAAAAGATCGTGCTCGGAAAATGGCTTGCAACCAATCCTCGTGTTCTCATCGTGGATGAGCCGACCCGGGGGATCGATGTAGGTGCACGGGCTGAGGTTCATCGGCTGCTTGACTCTTTGGCTCGAGAACGAGGGTTGGCGATATTGGTTATTTCAAGTGATCTCCCTGAGATCATGCGGCTAAGCGACCGTATCCTGGTCATGCGCGAAGGCTTATTGGTAGCCGAATTCCCGCGTAAGGAGGCAACCCAGGAAGCGGTTATAACGGCGGCACTGGGTCGCCACACGACGGAAATTGCCGGCGCGCAAGCCCACGAGACGGCCCACTAGAAAAAGCATGTCGACGGCTCCTTCACCGATCCACTCTGCGAAGCTTAGTCCGGCAGATCGTAAGGCTTCCCCGCTCGGTAACTTGCTTAGGTTGCTGAATCAGCAGGAGACAGTGCTTTTTGTCGCATTTTGCGTGGTGTTTGGGTGGGTCGGTTCGCTGAATCACGGCTTTCTCGAGTTCAGCAACTTCGTCGACATGCTTTACAACTGCTCCTACATCGGGGTCGCAGCGATTGGCATGACGATGATCATCTTGTGTGGTCACATCGATATCTCTGTCGGTGCCGCACTTGGAGTTTGCGCCACCGTGGCGGGAAAGTTGGCGGTCGCCGGAGTCCCACTAGCAATCGTTTTTCCAGCGACCATTCTGGCCGGCGGAATTATCGGCCTGGCCAATGGTCTGTTAGTAGCCTACGGGCGGATACCAGCCATTGTTACGACGCTCGGAATGGCGAGCATCTTAAAGGGTAGTTTGATCCTTTCTACGGGTGGACGCTGGATTTATGGATTACCGCCTGGGTTTGCCATCAGTCGTACGTCGCTTCTGGGGGTACCCGTGCCGATCTTCACATTGATTTTGTTCGGAGTCGCTTTTGCGCTCTGGCTAAAATATTCGGCCAAGGGCAGAGAACTCTACGCGGTCGGTGGAAACGCCGAAGCGGCTCGCTTATCCGGCATTTCTGAACGCCAGGTGACCATTCAGGTATTTGTAATGAATGGGCTTCTGGTTGGGTTAGCAGCGATTCTGTACGCGACCAACTTTACCGCGATCCAAAGCAATGTGGCGCCGGGATTTGAACTGACGGTAATCACGGCGACGGTCATTGGCGGTGTCAGTATTCTTGGCGGCACCGGCAATGTCGTTGGAGCATTGCTTGGAGCCCTCCTTCTCCAGACGATTGGGACCGCGCTGGTTTTTCTTCACATTCGTGCCGAATGGTTCTTAACCGTGCAAGGAAGTTTGATTCTCCTCACCATTCTGCTCGATGTGTTCCGTCGCCGGCAAACGAGTGGCGCCGCAGTGATATCGGGCGGGGGAAGCGGACAAGCGGCTTCACCGGGATTTTTCCGTTTGCGCTGGCTCAGTCTCCAGGAAGTGGTTCTCGGTGCGGTTTTGGTCCTCGCAGTGATTGCGCTCTCTTTTCTATCGGACCGATTTCTGACCCCGGCTAATCTGTTGAATCAAACCCGCTTTCTCACTGAAGTAGCGCTTTTAGCTGTGCCCATGACTTTCGTGATCATCATGGGCGGGATCGATCTTTCGGTCGGTTCAATCGTCGCATTCAGCGCCGTCCTGCTCGGTTTCTCATGGCTGGTCCTTGGTTTTCCGCTTTGGCTGGCCGTCCTGGTTGGAATTGCCGGCGGAACTTTAGCCGGTTACCTGAACGGGCTCGTCATTGTTTATCTCGGCGTACCTCCATTGATCGTCACCTTGGCGACCCTCGCAATCTTTCGTGGTCTTGCTTACGGTATCAGCGAGTCGCGGTCATTTAACGGATTTCCCGATTCATTCGCGTTTTGGGGTAGCGGCGAAATTGCCGGTCTACCATTCCAGCTCTATCTCCTGGTCGTCGTTTTCGTGATCAGCAGTTTAATCCTTGGCGCCACGCCGATTGGCCGGCGAATTTACGCGATTGGGAATAATGAAGTCGCCGCTCGGTTTGCCGGGCTACGCGTAGGCCGGATAAAACTACTCACTTATACATTTAGCGGCTTTATGGCCGGAATAGCTGGATTCATCTTTACTTCACGCGTTACCTCAACCCGCGCCGATGCCGCCACCGGTCTAGAGTTGGATGTAATTGCGGCGGTCGTTTTCGGCGGGACTAGCATTTTTGGCGGTCGTGGTACCATTCTCGGGACGGCGCTCGGTGTAGTGACAATTCAGCTCTTGAAGAATGGACTTCAGCTAGCTGGATTTCGCGGTGAAGCCACGGTCGTTCTGATTGGGACTGTGCTGATTCTCTCTATCCTGCTGAACCAATTTTTGGAGAAGTTTGTTCTGTCCGGACGTGGCTTCTCCAAGATAAAACGGAAACCTTAATCAATAATACAACGACGACCCCCTAGACTATGATATCAATTAACCCATCCCGCTTTTTTAAAGCGCTACTTTTGTCGCTGGTCGCTTCTACCGCCAGCGCTTTCGCCGCCGATAGTGCCTATGATGGCGGACAACCCGCTAACCCCAAGGATCTCAAAGGGAAGAAGGTTGTCCTGGCCGATATTCCGAAACTCATCGGTATCGGCTACTTCAATGCCACCGCGAAAGGAATCGCCGAAGGGTGTGCTGATTTGACTAAAGCTGGCGTGCCGACCGAGGTCACTACGGATGCTCCCACCGAGGGAGACATCCAGAAGCAAATTGAATT
>Ga0209526_10000434_pt1 | contig 27133 bp, 20 predicted proteins | sample JacPinW_OM2H0_M1_FD_188566 | JGI IMG/M metagenome (GOLD analysis project Ga0209526, IMG submission 188566) | Forest soil microbial communities from Algoma, Ontario, Canada - Jack Pine, Ontario site 1_JW_OM2H0_M1 (SPAdes) (version 2) | ecosystem: Environmental > Terrestrial > Soil > Boreal... | reverse complement strand
CGCCGCTGTCGCCGCCAAGCGCCAGCTCCCGCCAGTGCTGCGCGAAGCTCTGAGGATCGGCGGCTTGGCCAGCCAGGTGGGCGATCAGGCCGTTGAGCGTCGTGATCCGGCACATTTCTCCTGCTGACAATCCCGCGATCTGCGCGAAACGGCTGTTCATGGCGCGAATTCCATGGTTGGCGTCGAACAGCACAACCCCCTCTTCGAGCCATTCGATCAGGGTAAACAGTTGCGCTTCCGCGGCATGATCGGGACGTGAGAGGGAGCGCTCCACGGGCAGTGGCTCGAGCATCGCCCCCACCGCGCCGCCTTCCGACCGCGCCATACGCCACACCCGCACGCGTTCTCCGTTGCACAACTCCACTTCGGCCGGGCTTTCCTCGACATCCTTTTTGGCTTTGCTCCCCGCCGCGGGCGTTTGCCGCAACCATTCCTGCATGCGCTGGCGTTCTCTGGCGCAAAACAAGGCCAGGAAGTGACCGGAGCCACTCACCCCGATGTCTTCCCCGCGGCTGTCGCTTTCGGGCTGGCCCAGCAGTTCGCGGGCGTTCGGGCTCAGCCCGGCGATGTCCCCGCCAGCATCCAGGAGTACCAGAGCCTCGCGGCTGTTTTGCAGCAGCGCCTGTTGCCATGTCGCCTGATGTTTTACTGCCTCTTTCTGCTTGCGGCGCAATAGGACGGACGTTGCCAGCGCGGCCCGCAGTTCCAAACGTTCGAGTAACGCCAGGGAAACAGAACCGTGCCGCAAACCCGCCACGAGCACCCCCAGCGTTTCACCGTCGGCCTCTAGAGGAATTGCGACGACTCGAGCCACCTCGCCCCGCGACCAGGAAACGCCGGGCTCACTCCCGATCACGCGGTGCGCTTCCAGTGCGCGCTGCCAAATGCCTGCCAAAGGCTCGCTTTCAACCGCGCGAGTCCACTCCGCGTCGCCGCTCCACCAAGAGAACTGCAGGGCTTCGTTGCCTTCCTGATAGCGCCTGTGAGCACCTGGACCTTCGTCAGCGAGGTGGCCCAAATCCAGGATCGCCCGGCCTCGGCCGGCCTCGGTCTTGCTTCGCAATTGAGCGATAACCGCAAAGATTGCGCCCAGTCCACCGCCCGGCGCGCCCGTTTCCGTGCAGCTCTCCACGAGATCGGCCAGGATCGCATCCGTCGACTGGGAAGTTGCGAGCGCGGCGAGGAATGCACGCGTAATCCCAAGGTCTGCATGGCGCTCCCGCGCCAGGCGCCGCTCTTCCTCGAGCTCCATGGCCAGTCCCAGTTCTGCCGCAACGGACTCGAGCAGGGTTCGCGGCAGGATGGCCTGTTTTCTCCGCGTACCGGCGAAGGCCATCCCGCGGAGTTGCCCGCGATTTTCAATGGGCACCCACAAGGCCCGGCGCATTTCCACCAGCGGTCCAATCACCGGGCGCTCGGGCGAATGATATAGCTCTTGCTCCACGGTCTTTCCGCCCACCAGCAGCTCAGGTGGCAAAGGAGCTTCGGCAGATAGTCTCGCCCATTCCGCAGGCGTCGCTTCTCCGCCGAGGTCGCAAACGATGCCCCGAAAGCTCGCGAGACCTTGGGAATCGCTCCCTCCGTTCTCGTTCGCTTCGATCCACACCCCAGCGCGATCCACGTCGCCGCTCGCCAGCAGCATGTGCGTCGCTTCCGTTACCAGTTCTTGGCGTGCCGCTCCCGCCGCGGCGGCACGCGCTACTCCCCTTCTTGTCGTCTCCGGTCGGTGCTGCTTTCCCCAAACCTTCACGCATTCACCTCCGATTGCACGGCCCTCACCCGGTTGTTTCTCAAGCCCGTTGCCGCCTCTCGAGGGAATACATTGCACTGGCAGGTCCACTCTAACGGCCCGGATCCTTTTAAAAATGAACTCGTTACAAGACCTCGGGGGGGCACGCCAGGCGCCCGGCCATTCCATGTCGAGACTCGTTCTGGACTATCGTTCCGAACTGAACCTGAAACAGGAAGGTGCGTGGGAGATGAGGTGCGAATCTGCAGGGCCGAAAGAGTCCGCAAACGAAAAGGGTTCGAAGGTGCGAATATCTGCACGCGGAAAGCTATGCGCCCGTTGAGGCTCACGCTATTCACACCTCGGCTTTACCGCTCCACCGGCTCCATGTGATATTGCTTTAGCTTCCGGTACAGCGTGGTTTTTCCGATTCCAAGAATGCGGGCGGCGGCCAGTTTGTCGCCACTGGTCTCGCGAAGTGTGCGCAGGATCGCGCGTCTTTCCAGTTCCTCAAGGGGCAGCAGCTCGTCTCTTTCCGGCGCGCGCTCGGTGGTCGGATACTGCAAATTTGAAGGCAAGTCTCCGACGTGCAGAATCGGGCCGGAACCCAGCGCCACGGCGCGCTCAATGGCGTTTTCCAGCTCGCGGACATTTCCCGGCCAGTCGTAGGCAATCAGCCGACGCATAGCGTCCTCGGAAATGGTACGCACAGATCGCTGCGGATCCGAGAATTTGTCCAGAAAGGAGGTCACCAACAGCGGAATGTCGCTTTTGCGCTCGCGGAGCGCCGGCAGCTTGATCTGCACGACGTTCAGCCGGAAATATAGATCCTGGCGGAACCCCCCGGTCTTGATGGCCGTTTCCAGGTCCCGGTTGGTCGCCGCGATGATGCGCACGTCGATGCGTCTTCGTTCGGTCGAACCGACCGGCTTGACTTCGTGCTCTTGCAACGCGCGAAGAAGCTTGGCCTGCAAGTCGATCGGCATATCGCCAATCTCGTCGAGAAACAGCGTTCCGCCGTGGGCCGCCTCCAGAAGTCCCTGCTTTCCGTGCTGCGCTCCCGTGAACGCACCCTTGACGTAGCCAAACAACTCCGATTCGATAAGCGTGGGAACCAGCGACGAGCAATCCACCGGCGCGAACGTGCGGTCCTTGCGCGGCCCCGAGAAATGCACGCTCCGCGCCACCAGTTCCTTTCCCGTTCCGCTTTCTCCGAGAATCAGCACCGGATATTCGTGCTGGCTCACCTTTTGAATCAGTTTATAAACGCGCTGCATTTTCTCCGAGACGCCGATGATTCCGCCGAAGCCGGGTCGCGTGCGCAACTGTTCGCGCAGCAGCTGGTTTTCTTGCTGCAGCTCGACGGCGCGGGCCGCACGTTCCAGCCGCGCTCGCAATTCTTCGATGCGAAATGGTTTGGTCACGTAGTCGATGGCCCCCAGCCGTGTGGCCGCGACCGCCGAGTCGATCGTTCCGTATTGCGTCAAGACGATGACCGGCAGGTTGGGGTACGTGTCGTGCACGCGTTTCAGCAGGTCCAGACCGCTGGTCTGTTGCAGCATCAGATCCGTTAGCACGATATCCACCGCCACGTGTTCCAGGACTTCCAGAGCTTCTTCCGCCGTCGCCACCGGCGTGGCTTTCATTCCACTCTGTTCGGCGACCTCTGCGCAGGTCTCCCGGACGGTCGGCTCGTCATCGACGATGAGGATGTTCATTACTGCCGCTTCGCGCGATACCGCTGCTTCTTCGCTCATAGTTGGCAACCCTTGGCCTCCGTTTCGACGGGTTTCTCCGTGCACCCTCAATACCATTTCAGGAAAGCCACGTTGCGCGTTCATAACCATGATATTACCATTATTGTACTACACGAACTAGTTCCATTTTGGAGATCATGGCGCCTAGGTGTTACCCCTACGCCAGCAGGCAAAGAACATGTTGTTAGTCATTTGCCGAAACGGGCCGCCGCTCCCTTCCATAGTGGGAAGATCGCGCGGCAATGATCTGGCGACAGTCTCGTTCAAATCGGCATGAGCAGCGTGGTCGGCAGCCAGTATGAGAATTTCCACATGTGCGGCGTACAACGAAGCGGGCCCTTCGAGGAATTCCTCGGAGGGCCCGCTTCACTCAGCTCACTTTGTCTAACAGATCAGGGTTTAGTACGTCGCGCCCTCTGGAACGAACACGAACTCGACGCGGCGGTTCTCTTTCTCCGCACCCTTCTCCTTCGAGGCTTCGCCGGTCCGTGTGGTGATACGCGAAGCGTCGATGCCCTTCTCACCGAGGTAGGCCTTCGCCAGATCCGCACGAGTGGCTGCCAGCTTGGCCGCCTTGGGCTCCTTGGGATCGGCAAAGCCTACGATTACCAGCTTCGCATTCGGTTCGTTCTTCAAACGCAAGGAAACGTCATCTCCGACGCGCTTGCACAAATTATCAAAGCGCGAGGAACCCGGCTTGGTGTAGCCGCATTCGCCCACTTTGGTCGCCTGCGGCGGCGGTGGCGGCTGTTGCACATCGACATTCGTCGAGCTCTCGGCCTTGTCGCCGCGTTCGTCGGTGACGCCGCATTTGACGGTGTAGCTGCCTGGCTGCAGGCCGGTGGAGTCAAACTGCGCCTGCGGGCCGTTGCCGCTAATCTGCCCTGCCGACGTCGAGTAGTTGTACGTCAGCGGTAGATTGTCCGGGCTGCTGGCCGTCGACGTGATCGTCGCGCGCTCCCCTGGCAGGATAGGGCTGCGATCCGGTGCGCAAGAGATTGTCGGCGGGTGGTGCGGCTTTTCCTCGACGCGAATATCGGTCGCGCACGATGCCGTGCCTCCCTTGCCGTCGTCCACCTTGGCATTTACCGTATAGGTACCCGAGCTGAGGCCCGAAGAGTTCCAGCGCGCGTCAGGTCCCGTGCCCTCCACCGTGCCGCCCGTAGCGGTATAGCTATAGGTAAAAGGAAGGCTCTCCGGGCTGCTGGCATTGACGTGCACGGCTACCGTGTCGTTCGATCCCGCGAAAACGGAGGTCGGATTCGCCGAACAGGCTGCTACCGGCGGTCCCTTGGGTGCCGGGGGAGGAGGTGCCGGGAAGCCCCAGCGATACACCAAGCCGGTTCCCAGACGGAGATTGTTCTGCCGGGCGCTTGCGCCAAGGAAAGATCCCGAGAAGTTGGTCATCAAGTAATCGATCTGCGCAAAGCGCCACGCCAGGTTCTTGAACAGCACCACGTCCACACCGCCCCCGGCGGCCAGCGCGAACGCGCTCTGATTGCCGTTTGAATTGCCCGTCGCTTCCACGCCCGCCGTTGCTCCGCCTACCAGAAATTCGGCGAACGGAACAAAATGATCGAACCGGCGCAGGTTCAAGCGCGGTCCGAACAGCCAGGTCTCCCAACTGCCGTCCACCTTGTTCGGGTTCACGTTGCGGTCGAAGTTGTAGCCCCCGAGCTCTGCCGTCAGGCCCAGCCAGCGCGTGGCGTTGTAGGCGAACGATCCCGTCGCGCCGTGATTGCTAAAGGAATTGAACGGAGCGCCCGGATCAAAATTGACGTAGCTGTACCCGCCAGCGATCTCATACCGGGGCGTAAGCCTTCCGGGCGCATTCTCATCCGAGCTGCCGGCCGCTGCCGGAAATGGAGTCGCACGGGGGACTGGCATCGCCAGCAAGCCCGGCGCAGCCTTCGTGGAATTCGCCGCTGGCGCGGCCGGCGCGGACTCGGCGGTCTTCGCAGCGCGGTCGTTACTAGCCTTGGCCTCCTCACCCGGCGCATTGTCTTTCTGTTGGGCACAAACGGGCACAGCCAAAAGCGCGCTCATCGCCACCAATGGACACAACTTGCGCATCATCGTCCTCCCAAAAATCTTATCTTCGGAAAATCATGTGTTGTTCACGCGTCCGCCTGGTTAGCCACCCCTCTGCTGCCGGCGGACTGCGTCAGACGCATCGCAGCTTACACATTGTTGCTTCTTCGGGACCCGGTTAGCATGGCCATTCCCCCGAAACCTGGGGCCGTCAACCAGGGAGATTCACTTCACGAGAAGCGACAAAGGGCGGTGCGGATAGCCTAGTCTAGACTTCCTCGTTTCCGCAAGCACTTCCTCGACTTCCTCTCGTTTTGACTGGCTTGTTCCGGCCGCCGCAATACACCCGTAAATCATTCCTCACCAAGCGCGCGGCAAGGCCAACCCCCAAGTGGCCGCGTCCAGGACGCTACCGCTGCGAGGAGCTCGAAGACTTGTTCTGGGCACCCTGATTCCCGTCGGCGGCGAAGATGATGACCTCGACTCGGCGGTTTTTCTCGCGGTCATCGCGGGTCTTTTCATCGTTCACCGGCTTGTCTTTTCCCAAGCCCACGATCTGCATGCGGAAAACCGGAACATTGTGCTGCGCCACCAGGTACGTTTGCACCGCTTCCGCACGGCGGCGGCTCAGCGCCAGATTGTATTCCGGCGTGCCGGTCTTGTCTGTGAATCCCTGAATCGCAATAAAGTAACGTTTCAAGCTCCCCACCGGACCGCTCACCAGCCGATCGAGCTGCTGCTTGCCCTCGTCGGTCAGCTTGGCGGAGTTAAACTTGAACAAGACGGTCACGTCTCCCGCGGACTTGTAATCGTCGAGGTTGGCAATGCGGTCGTTCAACTCGCTGCGCAATTGGTCACGCACCTGATCGGTTTTCTTCGAAGCCGCATCCGCGCGCCCCAAAGCGTCGGTGGCTCGGGCATCGGCGGACGTCGCCTTTTCGTCGGCCGCGCTGATCTTCGGCTCGTCGCCCTCCAATTGCTTCTGAGTGTTTTGCTGATTTTTGTCCACTTCGTTGACCTTCGCATTGATCGGGTCCACGCGCTGGGCCACGTACTTCTTGGTGGCGCAGCCTCCCAGCAACAGTGCGCTGGCCGCGAACATGACTCCAAGTACCCGCCTCATGACGTTCCTCCCGACCGGATCGATCTAGGGCCCGCCGGTTTGATGCAACGCAGGGTCGTTCGGGAGCGAGGACGCTTTTGGTTTTTGGGGTCACGGGTACTAGCACTTGCAGACAGCAGTTGGCTCTAGCCTGGGCAACATCACGCTTCCGCCATCGCCAGATTCTTCCGTAACCCACAACTTGCCGCCGAAGCGCCCTGGTCGCGCGCCTGCCAGGCTTTGCATAATGCGCCTTTGGGATCGCCTTTCCCCACTCGCTACCATCTGCCGCCGCGACTTTCCGGCCCTCTCGAACATCCAACCTGGACTCTGTGCCACCCATGCGCAGCGCTAGAACCTGCCCCGCACGACACCCATGCACGAACTGACGCGGATGCCGGCGCTCGAGGAGTCCACGTGGTTGGGAACGGAACAAATGATCAGGACGACCGGCACAGCGCTCCTGTTGTTGCCGGCAGGCACTTTCGCCTAGGCACCAGCGGAACAACCCAAGAAGCCGGAGCCCGAAGGAGAAAGGCACCAACCGGAGAGGCGCAGTACGATCGCGAAAAACACCAGCTCAAGGACAAGGAAAGAAGCCAAAAGCAAAACCAGTCTCAGAGATGATCTGACAAGAATTCTAGGAGGGTGTATGCCGTCTCATCGCCGTCTAGCCGCTCTGACCTTCTGTTCCGTATCCGCGCTGTTTCTCGGTTTCACAGGTTGCTCCTCGAACGAGCCAGGTCAGCGGCAGCGCGACGAACGAACGCGCGACGAAGTCGCCAAAGCCACTGAGCGCGCCAAGCCCGCCATCGAGGAAGCCGGCCGAAAGCTCGGCCAGGCCGCGGAATCCGCCGCTGAACAAGCCCACGCCGCCGCCCAAGGTGTCCGAGACGGCTGGAGGAGCGGCCAGCATCCGGTCATGGATCTAAATTCCGCCAGCGAGCGCGATCTGCTGGACCTCCCGGGCATCACCAAACCGGAAGCCGAAAGAATCATCGCCGGCCGCCCGTACCACGACAAACACGAGCTGGTCACCAAAGGCATCCTATCCGGCGCCGCATACCAAAGGATTCGCGACCAAATTACCGCCAAACCCTAGCGGCGAATCCAGTCGGATCCACACAGGTGCACCGCAGGTCTAAGAACGCCTGTCCACTGGGCTGGTCCAAATCCGTTCTCCCGGCCAGTTGTTCGCTCGGACTGCAACACCTATTGTCGATCTTGAAGTGCAAGCAGAGTGTCCTCTGAGCTCCCCTTGCTTGATTTGAAGACTGAAAATCGTAGCCCGCATCAAGGAGGATTCGTGAGGAAGGTTATCGCAGTTTTGTCTCTTGTGCTTATCTGGTGTCTGCCTGCAGCAGCACAGACGCAGCAACACATCCGCGTGAAATGTGGCGGCGCCGGACTTACGGATTCAAAAGGCCAGGTCTGGTCGGCCGACTATGGCTACAATGGAGGAGTTGCAAGTACGATTCAAGGTTCGGTCCGCGGCACCTCCGACCCCGCGCTGTTTCAGCTGGGCCGCTGGAGCCCCTCGAACACTCCCCCGTTGACGTACAACTTCCCGGTAAGCGACGGCTCCTATCATGTGAACCTGTACTTTGCGGAGCTCTTCTCAGGGGACGAGCACGTGGGCAAGCGAATCTTCAACGTAAAGATGCAAGGTAATGTCGTATTCGAGGACCTGGACATCTTTGCCGCCGCCGGTTCGAATACCGCATTGGTCAAGGGCGCCGATATCTCTGTGACCAACGGTTTGGTGCAGATCGAATTCGACAATATCGCCGATCACGCCAAGGTGGTCGCCATCGAAATCGCCCCGAACTCCCCGACGCCGCAGCTGCAATTGAATTTCGCCTATCCCGACGGCAGCCCCGTAGCCGGTACGCTTAACTACACGGTGGCTACCTCCTTGCTTAAGCTCGGCGGCAGCAGCCCGCTCTCTAACGGCCAAGCCAACTGCGTCCTGTTCAGTTCGCCCCAGGCCATCGGCTTGGTCGGTCAGTTCCAACTAAACCTCAGCCTCACAGACAACGCCGGCCACACCCTCTGGCAGGTGGGCATGACCATGGATCCCACGACGGTAAACTTCGCCGCCGTCCAGAGTTCGTCACTCCACGTCGTGGTTCAAAAGCTGTAAAAGCACTCCATCCCGCTAGCGCGGTGCAGGTCAGACCTTCCGGCCTGCACCGTAAACGCGCGCCTCACTCGACCGCTTGTCGTTGCTACGCTCGTGGAACATGGCCCGTTTGGTGGCCGCCGCGCGTAAGTTGATTCTGGGCAGATCCTCTAAGCTGGCCGAACCCGCCGCACGATTGTCGATGAATGGGGTGAAAAGTATCCTCACAGGCGTCCACAAAAACATTTCCACAGGTCACTGTATTTTTACAATCCACTGTATGGACGCGCGCACATCTCTGCGCCATGATGTCTCGGAGAATTTCCCAGCGAATTCTCCGCAGAAACTCATGAACAGGAAAGCCTACGTGAAAGACTCTTATTTCGAAAATCCACCCAAGCCTTTCAGCGGCTTGGACTACGTACTTTGCGCGATTGCGTTCTTCCTGGTCGGGATCGCTTCCGTCCAGCAAATCGCCAGCCTGATCGCTCCGTCCGGCAAGTGACGTGAGTCGGTCTCGCGCTTGAAGTTTCTGATCTTGTTTTTTTGAGTCCTGTTTTCTTCACCGAGGCCTTGGGTTCCCGCTCCCGGCGATGGGGTGTCTGGCGCCAAGCGGCATAAGTTTCCCCTCCCTCCGCGCGCGCTCACGGCCGCCGGTTTCAACCGCTCATCCGCTCGGCCATTTTTAATTCTAACGTATTCTAAGAGTTAGCGGGACCTCACCTTGCGGTTGTGGATCATTTCCTTTTATGCCGAACAGGCCTAACCATGTTTAAATCATCCATTCAGTTCTTGTCGGAACGTCAAGCCGCGGTCCAGCCATTGAGAGGGAGAGAAATGAAAATCGCAGTACTAATCGCACGCATTCTGCTCGGCCTGGTATTTTTTGTGTTTGGGCTAAATGCGTTCTTGCACTTCATTCCGGCAGTTTTGCCTTCGGGCGTCGCCGGCCAGTTTCTGATGGCACTCTTTCAGTCGCACTACGTGCTCTTTATCGGCGCCGTTCAGGTTGCGGGCGGCGCGCTCCTGCTGGTCAACCGCTACGTTCCACTCGCGCTCACAATTCTTGGCCCGGTGATCGTTAACATCCTGCTATATCACATGCTCTTGGACCACACCGGCGCCGTGGTCGCGATCATCGTCGCGATTCTTTGGGGAATTTTGGCCTTTCGGTACCGTCAGTATTTCTCCAGCCTGTTTGTGCAGCGGGCTTCCTAGGTAGCCGTTGCGACCCGTGAGCGCTTCTGAACTCGGCGCCGTCCGAGAACTCATTGGTATTTTCGGCTCGATGGGCAAAGCGCTATTTGATGGACGGAGATGCGATTGAGCTTGCTGCACTCATGTGTGCAGGGGCAGGAAACTTGCGAGAGTAGCAAAGTTGTATGTAAAACCAGTACAGAACAGTCCCAAATGACGCAACGCGAAAGAAATCAAAATTGAGCCATCTGGCGGCTGGCCCTGGATTCGCTGGGTTTTCAATCAGATCGCCCAGAGAGCAAAGATGCGATTTATTTTTCAAGACCTGGCGGCTGTCGCCGTCGGCCAGGCACCCCGGGGACGGATTTTCAAGCGATCTTCCGCGGTCACCTACTCGCCGGACCCGGAGGCGCCGTCGCCACTCTGGCCATCTTTCTCCCCCAGTTCCCTCTCGTTGCTTTTACAGGTCCGTGGGTTTCCGGCTCCGTAAATCCTCGCTCGCTGGCGGCGTCCTCGAAAGAGATAAGGAGAAATCTGGCAAGCAGGATGGAGGAGCGGATTCGCCTGGAACTCTTCCGCAAGGCGCCTTGGATGCCGCCGCGCTTCGGAGCGCCCACACCCGGGTGTTTTTACTGGGAATGTCAAAACGGAGGACCTGCGGACCGGTATCTCCGAGGCTGGGGGGTAAAGCCGGTGCCCGGTGCGTGGCGGCGGACGGCCTATTCACCGACGCGCAACGGTTGTGGAGCAGCAGGTCCTGTGCTCTTATGTTGTGCCGTGAGGACTCCGAACCGAAGCAGAAAGGAAGCCGCATGAGTGCATTCCCTCAATTTGATCTGAGCGGTCAAGTTGCATTGGTCACCGGCGCCGCGCGCGGCCTAGGACGCGCTATCTCTTTGGCGCTGGCTCACGCGGGTGCGGATGTTGCTTTGGGCCTTCGTGACATCAACACGGGGAGCGATCTGGCAGGCGAGATCGCGGCCATGGGGCGGCACGCGCTACGCTTGCAAATGGACGTGACCCGGCTGGAGCAGATCTCCGGGGCCATCGCGGATGCGGCCGCGCGCTTTGGCAAGATTAATATCCTCGTAAACAATGCCGGCGGCGGAGCTTCTAACCTTGCGCTCGATGTGACCGAGGAAGACTTCGACATCACGCTGGCCATCAATCTGAAAGCCACATTCTTCGCCAGCCAGGCTGCGGCAAAGATTATGATCCGCCAAAACGACGGGCGCATCATCAATATGAGCTCGCAAGCGGGATTCGCAGCGTTGCCGACGGAATCCGTCTACTGCGCCAGCAAAGCCGCCGTTTCACACCTGACCAAATGCCTCGCCGTTGAATGGGGCAAGCACAACGTCACCGTGAATGCCGTGGCGCCCACATTCATCACCACGCCCGGCACCGACGATGCTCTGGCGGATCCTGCATTCCGCGCTGACGTGATCGAGCGCATCGCCGGATTGCACCGCATCGGCGAGCCCATGGATGTCGCCGGAGCCGTGGTATTCCTATCTTCGCCCGCCGCCTCACTGATCACCGGCCACACCATCCTGATCGACGGGGGTTGGACAGCCAGGTAGTTTGCAAGCATCCGCAATCGCTGCGCTACACTGAATCAGCCATGAGCACAATCACAACCCTCGACACCAACTGGACCGGCCGCCCGCACTCGGTCGCGGCCGCGTTGCTGGAATCAAACGGCCATCGCGCCATCATCGACCCCGGCCCGGCCTCGACACTGGCCACGCTTCGCGAGGTTCTCCTTTCCCGCGGCCTCTCTGTGGCGGACCTCGACACGATTGTTTTGACGCACATCCACCTCGACCACGCGGGCGCGACCGGATCTCTCGTTCGGGAGAATCCGAAGCTTGCCGTCTACGTCCATGTGAACGGCGCACCGCACCTGGCCGACCCGTCGAAGCTCCTCGCCAGTGCCGGCCGCCTGTGGGGTGACGATCTGGTGGGCCTTTTCGGCGAGACGCTCCCTGTGGCTTCTGAAAATCTTCGTATTCTCGAAGGCGGCGAAACCTTAAGGCTCGGGGCCCGCAAACTCGATGTTCTCTACACTCCCGGTCACGCCGCGCATCACGTCAGCTATTTCGACGACGACGCCGGCGTCGCCTTTGTCGGAGACACCACCGGAATCCGCATCGAGAACGGCCCTTTCGTTCTTCCGGCCACGCCGCCGCCAGACATCGACCTCGGCCTGTGGGATTCTTCCTTCGCCGCCATCTTGGCCCTCCGCCCCGCGCGCCTTTTCCTCACGCATTTTGGCTATGCCTACGATCCCGCCGCGCACATCGCCGAGTATAGGGAACGCCTCCACCGCTGGGCGGCCGTTGCCGAAGAGGTTTTGCGTTCCGCCCCGGACGAATCGGCAGCGCTCGAAGCTTTCGTCGCGAGGTGCCGCGCGGAGATGGAGCAAAAGCTGGGAACTACCGAAGCCGAGCACCACGACTTCACCGCCGGCCTCCATCTGTCTTTCCTCGGCCTCGCTCGCTACCTCCGCAAGCGCGCAAAAGCCAGCGCCTGAGCTGCGCTCCTCAATTACCAGCACACAACAAAAAGAGGCTGCACATGGCAGCCTCCATCGAATCGGTTTCGCGCCGTTTCTCTCTACTTCGTGGCTTCATTGCTTCTTTGCGTCTTCTTCTTATCCCATCGTCGTGTTCGCGAAGAACGTCAGCGCCAAATGGTCTCCCCAGGCCTCTTTCACCTCCAGCGCAATGGCATACGACAGGTACTCCTCCAGCGCCTGCGGCGCTTCGTTCGCCGGATTTAATTTGTCCAGCCGGTCCTTGTCTACTTTCTCGAGAAAGAGTCGGAAGCCCGCGATCTGGTCCAGAATTTGCCGCCCGAGCGGCGTCGTGCGCTTCAGCCGGGGTCCCCACGCGAGATTTATCACCAAGAAGAGAACCAGCATCGAGGCAAACGCCGGGGAAACTCCTTCGACCAGTTCTTCCAGCATGTACGCCACGGCGGCGGCGAACACCAAAATCGCAGCCGTTCCCGGCAGCAACTTGAGCCAGCCGGCCCTTGTCTTCACCACGTTTTTCCACGCCGGCGCGAAGCTCATCTCGGTCAGCATGCCGAGACCGAGCCCGCAGGATAGAATCCACCAGGTAAAGAACATGGCGCCACTGGCATCGCGCCCGTGCGCCGTAGCCGCCAGCACTAATGCGGACGCGAATGTCGCCAGCACGCCCAGTGCGATCACGCCCATGTGACGCGTGAAATATTTGCCATCGAGCCGCTTGCTCAGTTCCTGGTGGATATTGAAAACGTACCGGCCGTTTTGCGCGGTGTTGCGTTGGTCCATTGCCGAACTGAGTTCGATGGTAGGCCCATCTTCAAAAAGTATGACTAGCACGCGGCTTTCTTCTGGCGCGAGCTTGGCTTCCGTCGCGCGATCACTCATCATGCGCGACAATTTGTATTTTCCCTTCAGCGGTTCCACGCGCAGGCAACCGCGAACCGCCAGCTCCGCAATCACCGCGGCGAACGAGCGCCCATCGGTTGTCTTCGTCACTGCATATCGCACCGCTGCCGCCGACAACCCATCCGGAGGCTGGTAGCGCGTCACCAGAGCTCCGGGCTTCGGCTCGCGCCCAATCGCCAGCCAGGCAACCAGATAATAGAAAAACAACACGACAGGCCCAGCGAGCAGCCCGGGAAACACTCCGAAGATGGCGCTCATTCCAGGCACAAATTCTCCGGTTTTCACAACCTCGCATCCAATGTTGTCTCCTCTTATTCTACTTGCGGGTGATTTCTCGATCGTCAGGATTGCTCGGCGATGACACGTGCCGTGCACTCCGCATCGACAGTCGTGCGAAGCTGTCCGATGAGGACGGGTTTGTGTGAAGGGAAGGCTTACGCCGTTGTTCCCGAAGAGGCTTCCGCAGTTTCCGCGGGGGATTCCGGGGAAGATGCCGCGAGGGCTTCGAGACGCGCGGACAGTGCTTCCACGAGCAGGTCGACGATTTTCTTTGCGCCGCTGGCGTCCGGATCTTTGTCTGGGTTGTATTGCGCCACATCGAGGCCCAGCAAATGATCGTGGCGTAGGAATTCATTCAGTGCGGCCCGCACTTCGTCGAACGCCAGTCCGCCGCTTCCCGGGACGTTCACCGCGGGAAATTCTTCTTGCGCGATAACATCCACATCGAGGTGCAAAACGAATTCGCGAGCATCGGCGTGCAGGTGGGCCAACGCCTCGCGTGCAGCGACTTGGGCGCCTTTGGATCGAACCTCGGATGCGGAAATGTGGCGGAGCGGCGATCTTGCCAGGAATTCCTGCTCGGGTGGATCCAGTCTTTCGAGGCCGAACAGAGTGACATCCGGCTCGCGGACCAGCGGAGCTTCGCCCCAGAAACGCACGAGTTCGGGCGCACCCTTGCCAATAATGTGAGCGACCACCATCCCGTCAATACGGCCTGACGGCGTTGTCGCCGGGGTATTCAGATCGGCGTCGCGGTCGAACCAGAGCAAATTGACGTGCTTGTAATAACGCCGCGAGGCGGTCAGCAAACCGATGACCTGAGCGCAATCCCCGCCAAGGACCAGCACGAGTGCGCCGCTCTTTACTGCGATTTCCGCGCGCGTCTTGAGATCGTTCAGCCCGGCGACGATTTCAGGCAGATTGCGGGCGCGGCGATGTTCTTCGTCATCGGCGAAAAGGCGTGGAGCGCAATCGCCATAGTCCGTCACTTCGTAGCCGGCGCTTTGCAGCCGCTCGACGAGTCCCGCGGCGCGGAGGGCCGCCGGGGCCTTGTCACTGCCCGGCAAGAATGCCGCCGCGCTCGAGGGCGCACCAATCAAGGCAATCTTCTTCGGCTGACGGACGATTTTGACCGCCAAGGCTCAGCTCCTTCTGTTGTATTTCCAGACAATCGCGCTGGGTTGCCATTGCTGGTTCCGGCTCGCTCTTGCGCCCGGAACGGGCCGCGCCCCAAAACGGCTTCGATCTTATCGACGCGGAGCAGCCGCGATGGTGGCCAGTTCCGGCGGCAGCGTAAACCGCACATCTTCACGGATCAAATCCAAATCGCGTTGATCTGTAAACCCGCACTCGGCGAGCCGCTCGCTCACTTGTTCCACGAGCACTTCGGGCGCGGAAGCCCCGGCGGTCAATCCCACGCGCTTTACACCCTCGAGCCATTTCGGGTCGATATCCTTGGCGGAGTCGATGAGCTGCGCTTTCACTCCGCTGCGCTGCGCGACTTCGACCAATCGGTTGGAATTCGAACTGTTCGGCGAGCCGACCACCAGGATCAGATCGACGTCTTTGGCGACTTGCTCGACGGCCTCTTGGCGATTCTGGGTGGCGTAGCAGATGTCATCGCTGGCAGGACCCTTGATGGCGGGAAACTTCTGCCGCAGCCGCGATACGATTTCCTGGGTGTCGTAGAGGCTCAAGGTGGTCTGGGTAAGGAAGGAAAGCCGATCGGGGTCGTCGACTTCGAGGGCGTCCACCGCGGCAACCGAGTCCACGACGATGGTGCGGTCGGGCGCCTCGCCTGAAGTGCCGACAATTTCCTGGTGGTCCCGGTGGCCGATCAGAATGATGGTGCGCTTCTCGCGGGCAAATTTCAGGGCCTCGAGGTGTACTTTGGTGACCAGCGGACAGGTGGCGTCAATTACTTTCAGGGAGCGATCATTCGCTTCCTGACGGACCGTAGGGGGTACGCCGTGAGCGCTGAAAACCAGTACCGCGCCATGCGGCACGTCCTCGATGGACTCGACGAAAATCGCGCCACGGCGGCGTAACTGCTCTACTACGTAGGTGTTATGCACGATTTCGTGGTGCACGTATACGGGCGCGCCATAGGCCTCGAGCGCGAGTTCCACGATGTCCACAGCACGCACGACGCCCGCGCAGAATCCCCGCGGCCTGACCCTCAGCAATACCTTTCCGTTCGTTTCTGTCTGCATCGTTATCCTAATGTATGGTTTCCGAAGACTCTATCATACCTCACGTGATGGTCGACTCGCAGCTTTTCCTGCGCTGGGGTAAACACGATGTTCGTGCCGAGCGCGGCTCGATTTATCCGAAATTCCGGCGTTTTGCACGAGATTTGCAGGACCTCCAGGAGGCATAGCATGCTTTCACCGCCTCGCGGCAGGGTCGGCAACCTGCGGATTAGATCATGCAACTCGTTATGGGACACCTGGCCCCTCGCGGCTTGATTCGACCGCGAAACTTGGCCCTGATTTGCTTCGGAATGGGGCAAAGCCGATCGGCGGACTAGCCCGCGCTTCCGGGTCCCACGAGGATGCGCTGTACTGGGTGTTGCGAGCACTCGTCAGCGCCGGGGTGTTTGCCGAAACTTCGCCGAGCACTTTCGAGCTGACGAGTGGGGGCATGCCCGCGCTCCGATGGGGACAATTTCCATGCCGGACATGGCGCTGTGGATGGGGAAGTTCCACTTCCAGCTTTATCCGGAAATGACATGGCCCTCTGCCGACAGAGATTTTGAAAGAATACCCAGAGAAGCGCGGCTTCATTTTCGACCTGGTCACGCGCTGGCAGTGCAACGACGCGCATCCAAGAAGCGGATCCTGTAAAACGCTGCCAGGCGACCGCAGGGGATTTCTTCAAGAGCGTTCCGGCCGGAGACGGCTACATCATGAAACAGATCATCCAGGACTGTAGCGACGAGCGGGCTCTGACCATTTTGAAAAACTGTCGTCGGGCGCCGTCCATATTGGCGCTCCCAAAGGGTATCGGCGACGCGCAGACTGTGCGCCATGCTGCGCGAAGAAATGAGAGTTGAACCGGTCGTGCTGGAGGGCTCCTTCGTGAGGCTGGAGCCGCTTGCGCTTGCGCACCACGCCGCCCTGTCTGACGTAGGTCTTGACGAGGAGTTGTGGCGCTGGATTCCCACGGCGGTGGGCACGCCGGCGGAGATGGCGGCGTACATCGAGACGGCCCTGAAGGAGCAAGCGAGCGGCGTGGCGTTGCCGTTTGCGTTGATCGAAAAAGCGAGTGGACGGGCGATCGGGAGCACGCGTTACGGAAATATCGAGCGGGCGCATCATCGCCTGGAAATTGGATGGACCTGGGTGGCGCGGAAGTGGCAGCGGACGGCGGTGAATACGGAGGCCAAGTACTTGCTGTTGCGGCATGCGTTCGAGACGCTGGGATGCATGCGCGTGGAATTGAAGACGGATTCGCTGAATCAACGCTCTCGGGCAGCGATTTTGCGGATCGGGGCGCGGGAGGAAGGAATTTTTCGGAACCATATGATTGCCGCGAACGGGCGGGTACGGCATACGGTTTATTTCAGCATTGTGGATTCCGAATGGGCTGACGTGAAGTCGCAGTTAGAAGCAAGAATCGGACGACGCCAGGCCGAGGCATGAACGGATTTGGAGAACCAGTTAACACAGAAGTCACAAAAGGCCGGGCCCGAGGTCACAGAGAAGAATCAGAAACGAACGGGCCCATGCGGGAACGGGGCGCTGGCAAACCTAGCTGGGCGCGAAGCAGAAAGGAGGCGGCGAGCCGCCACAGTCCATGTGCGCAACTTTCCAAGCCAAGCGGGGTTAGAGGACGGGTAACGGGCATGGCTTTGGAGGATCGGAATGGCGCTTCGGGCTCTCGGGAGGGGCAAGCTGGCGTTGCTGGGGGCCGCGGCGTTGTCCTGCGCGCTTCTGGCGGTGGGATGCGACGATCACGTTCAAGTGACGCGCGATCCAGATGTGCGTATCGCGAACGGTGCAACCTGGGCTTGGCAGCCTGTTGCGACACCGGGCAATGCGCGCGATACGCGGCCGGTTGTTTCGCAGGACGTGATCTCGCGCGGGGATACCGTGGTGCGCGATCGCGAGGCCAGTAACGATACCGTGCGCGACCGGGTGAAGAACGCCATCGCGCAGACCTTGAACTCCAAGGGATTGACGCAAATCAGCGATCCGGCCGCAGCGGACTTTCTGGTGGACTATCATTTCGCGGTGCAGCGCCACAACATGACCGTGCAAACGGGCTATCCCGGTGGGTATCCGGGCGTGGTGTGCGGACCGTTTCGGTGTTGGGAGGGTTGGGGCTGGGGACCGCCGGAAGTTGGCTACGAACACATCCGGTTTCGCGAAGGTACGATCGTTTTCGACTTAGTGCAGCGGTCCACGAAACACCTGGTGTATCGGGCCATTGGAGAAAAGCCGGTAAACCGGAAAGCTTTCTCGCTGACACAGGATGAGATCGACGGGCTGGTTCGTCATTTGTTGAAGGACTTGAAGACGAGCAGGTAACGCGCTTTCGCGAAATTCGATTTGTCATGACCGGAAGGGCCGACGACCTGCCAGCTCTTCTTTTTTGGTGCATAGTGCGCTCACTTGGTGGGGTGCGCTCAGCCGCATGAAGGGTTGCAGCAGGTGATTGGGAAACTGCGAGCGGAACAGAACGCCGGCGGTCCAAAAGGGGATGGCCGCCGGCTGAAGCCTGACTCTTTACCTCCGCGCCTGCCAACGCGTATCCTCATGCTCCATGTCCAGCATGCCATCGGTGGTGTTGATCACCGGCGCGAGCAGTGGTTTTGGCCGCCTGATTGCGGAAACGCTCGCCCGCAAGCAGTATCAAGTCTTCGCGACGATGCGAGGTGTCGAGAAGCGGAACGCCAAGGCGGCGCGGGAGCTTCGCGCCCTCGCCGAGCACGAATCGCTACACCTTGACGTCGGCGAACTGGATGTCACGGACGAAGGCTCGGTGGAGCGCGCCGTCGCTGCCGTTATCGGGCAGGCCGGCGCCATCGACGTACTGGTCAACAACGCCGCGTACGGAGTCCTGGGCCTTGCGGAATCATTCACCACCGAACAGGCGCAGCGCATCTTCGACACAAATTTCCTCGGGATCGTACGCATGAACCGCGCGGTTCTTCCGCACATGCGGCGGAAAGGCAGCGGCCTTTTGCTCTACGTCAGCAGCGGCGCTGGGCGCATCGTGCTCCCTTGCATGGGCCTCTACACCGCAAGCAAATTCGCGCTGGAAGCGTTCGCCGAGACCTACCGGTATGAACTCGCTTCTCAGGGGATCGATTCCGTTATCGTGCAACCGGGCGCTTATCCAACGGGAATTCTCGGAAGACTCGAAGGCGGCGCGGACGGGTCGCGGAAGGGCACCTACGGTGCGGTGAATGAGATCCCGCAAACGATCTCCGCATGGATCGGCGCCTCTCAAAGCAATCCTCAAGAAATTGCCGACGCGATTTCGCAGATCATCGAGAGTTCCCCGGGACGGCGGCAGTTCCGGTACCGCATTGGTTCCGGGGCCGGCGGAGTGCAATCCATCAATGCCACCTGCGAAGAAATCCAGCAGCAGGTTTTGGAAGCTTTTGGTATTCCCGAGATGACCAGATTCCGTTCTGCAGGCGGAAGCCACCAAGACTAGCTTGGCACAACCGGGAAGCTTTGGTATCTGCGGTCCGCCGGAGTTAGGAGGGAACCGCTGTTAAGGGAGGGAGCCGAATACGGCGACGCTGTTGGCCGTGCCGACGTAAACCTTGCCGTTGGCGACCATGGCGGTGATGAATTTGTTGCCGGAGAACTGGTCCCGGCCATTGGCGGCCTGGTTCGAGTTGTAGAGCTCGTTGGCGAGATTGCTCGCGTCGTAGGCGTGCAGCACGGCGGTTCCCCCGTTCTCTACGGCCCAAACGATGCCGTTGGTCGCGCCGCTCGCCGAGATGCTCGGAGCGGCTCCAGGATATCCAAATTGGTGGGAGGTCTGCGACGATGGCCTCGTGGCGAGGTTCCCATTGACGATAGGGAAGGCTTTGATCGCGTCACCCACCGCGCCGTAGTACACCGTGCCATTGAAGTAGCTGGGCTTGGCCCACACGCCGCCGCTGAGTTCCCCACTGATTTGCTGATAGATGTTGTCCCTGCTGGCGTTGAACTTGCCCATGTTGTCGCGATCGACCACGTAGATGTTCGCGTCTTTGCCGGAGCCAACCGCGAGATGCCGTGTTTTCCCGGCGCCGTCGACGATATCGGGTAGGAGCAAGGGCCCGCCGGAGCCAAAGTCTGTGTCCGACCCCGATTCTGAGACGGTATTCAGTGGGGTGAAATAATCGAGGAGCTTGAGCGGCGTAGAGGAAGAAATCTTGGCAAAGCAGTTGCCGCAGTTGGCGTTTGCCGGGAACCCGTTGGCATCGGTGGTCGTGTCGAAATCGCCGTTGCCGACGATGAAATAAATATTCCCAGCAGCGTCGGCGGCGGGCGCGGCGCCAGACATCCAGATGCCGCCATCATTGCCGTTGGGCACGAGGTTCAGAACACCGGTCTGCTTGAGTGTGTCGGCACTATAGGACATCGCCCACGAAGTGTAGGGTCCGGAATCACAATGCGAACCCCATGTTGTATAGATCGTTCCACCGATCTGCAGCAGGCCCGGACGCTCGTTGTAGCGGCTAGCATCAAACATAACCTGTCCGCCGGAACTGTTTGCGCCCACACCGGGATAGGAGGCTGCGATTGTCGTGGGCCCGCCGAATAGTTCCCTGCCGGTGGTCAGATCGAGAGCGTGAATGCGATGGAAATAGCTTCCGCCGGCATCTTTGGACACCGACACGATATAGATTGCGTTACGGGTGCGGTCAATCACGGGAGTTGAAGTTATGCCGATTTCGGGCGTCACCTGACCACAGCCACGATCGTCGCTCGGCGCTTCTCCAGGACGCAACGCGGAGGTTTTCCAAAGGAATGCGCCAGTGGCTCCGTTCACGCTGCCGGCATCAAATGCAAAAACGCTGTCGTGCTCGGTGACGACGTAAAGAACGTTTTTCGTACCTTGGTTGGGAATCGCAACGTTCGAGAGATAGAGGGGCTGGCCGTCGACTCTGCCGTCCACCGTGAACGAGCCAAGCTTTCCGAACTTTGATGGATTCACATTAGCCGGCGTTAGCGTCTTCTCGTTCAGGTTTTGACCGGTGCGCTGGTTGTCGTAATGGTAGGTGATGACGTCGATGTTGGAACCGGTAATCGCGGGATGAACGGCGAGTGTCGCGGAAGCGCTGGTCACACTGCCGACCGAATTGCTGACCACGACATCGAAGGGTGTTCCATCGTCGATGGCGACCGACGGGGGAGTCGTATAGCTTGCGGCGGTGGCCCCGCTGATGTTGGCGCCATTCTTTTGCCACTGGTAGGTTGGCGGTGGCGTTCCGCCGGCGGTGACGCTGAAGGTTGCGGTCTGGCCAGCGGTCACGGTTTGACCCGCGGGCTGAGTGGTGATGGCGGGAGCGGTCGGTCCCGTAATCGTAAGGGTGCCGGGAGTACTCGTCACGCTGCCCGCCGCATTGCTCACGACGACGTCGAACTTCGCTCCATTGTCCGCGGTGCTCGTCGCCGGTGTCGTGTAGCTGGAGATCGTCGCCCTGGCGACATTGGCGCCGTCCTTGCGCCATTGGTACAGGAGTGGCGCGGTGCCGCTCGCGCTGACCGTGAATGTTGCAGCCTGTCCCACCATGACAGTTTGGTTCGCCGGCTGCGTCGTGATAGAGGCGATTGTGGGCTTGGGATCGCTCCCGGAACCATTCGAGTTCGCCTTTCCGCCGCAACCTGCGAAGGAAATCGTCATCAGGATCGCGGCGAGAAGGGTTATCAGACGGCGCGCAAAGACTCGTCGGTGCACTCGAATACTCCAATTTCAAAGATGTGACTGGTGTTGGTTGGGCAGCCGCTGAGCAAAAAAGATTGCTCCCCGCCTGCGCCATTGCGCTGCTACGAGCCAGTGCATTACAGGTTAGGCTGTGGCGTCAAGATTTACACCTGTCCAGAAGGACGGGTGTGTACCGGCTCGACCTCCGACCCTTTTCCGGCCCCCACTCTTTGCCCCGCTGGTTTCCTTAGCTGATTGAAACTCAGGTGGAGATGATTTTATTCTACCCCAGGATTTCCTTGCGTGGTCTTCGCCTTGTCTCTATCCTCTGTAGCCCTATGCTGCTCAAAGACCGAGTTGCGCTCATCACCGGGTCGGGCCGGGGGATCGGACGGGCGATCGCGCGTCTCTTCGCCGTGGAAGGCGCACCTGTATTCCTGGCGGCGCGCACAGAAGCGGAGCTGGTTTCCGCGGCAGCGGAGACCAACCAGGTAGGCGTGGCGGGCTACGCCACTGGCGACCTCGCTCGCGAAGCCGACTGCGTCCGCATCGTAGCGGCGGCGCGGGAAAAATTCGGCAGGATCGACATTCTCGTGAACAATGCCGGCCACTACGGCCCGGTGGTTCCGATCGAGGAATATCCCGTCGCGGAGTTCGACAACGTTATTTCGGTTCATCTCCGCGCTGCGTTTCTGCTGAGCAAGCTGGTTCTGCCGGAAATGTACGCGCGGGGCTCGGGGGTGGTCCTCAATATTTCAAGTCTGTCCGCTAAATCGGCGTTTTCGTGGGGCTCTGCGTATGCGGCGGCCAAAGCGGGCATGCTGGGCCTGACGCGCGTCAACGCGGCGGAAGCCGCGCGCAAAGGAGTGCGCGTGAACGCGCTTTGCCCGGGTCCGGTCACCGAGACGACTATGTCCCAGGAACTCGGCGCGGTTCTCGCCAAGAAACTGGGCGTCAGCCCGGAAGAACAGCTGTCCGGTTTTCTAGGCGGCATACTGCAAGGGCGGGGTCAGACCGCAGACGAGATCGCGCGCGCCGCGCTATTTCTGTGTTCCGACCAGTCCAGCGCCATCACCGGGCAATCGATAAATGTCGATGGCGGCGCTGCGTTTTTCTGAGATCCTCAGGTACTCGAAGCGCAGCACCACGATGGCGGGCAGGTAGCAAGCTACAAATGCTGTGGCTGCCAAAACCAGAGCCGCGAAGGGCGGTCACGTCGATTGCTGGAACGCCAAAAAGGAGGTTCGACGGCAATCGAGTCGCCTGCAGCGACCTCCGCCAGCGTTAACCTCATACCTTGCCCTACCACGAGTCAGAAAATGTCGCCCGGTCCGGCCCCGAGCGTCACGCGGATACCCATCTCTTGTTTTCGTCTGCGTCACGGAATAGCCATCACTCTGTGAATCCCGACGGCGGCCAGCGACGAAGCAAACCCGGCAAAAACTCCCACGAATTGCATGATCAGCCGCGGCTGCGCGACGGACCCACTACGACCGCCTGGTCTGGTTCGTGCGCAGCTCGGTGGACTAGACATCGCCGGAGGCCACGAAGTAAGCCGCTCATTGTGTGGTCCACGGACATTGTTACCTCCGTTGACTTGGTGTTGCGCACAACCTAAAATCGCGGCCATCCTTGGTGCGCCCATGCTGGGTCAAACCATCTCGCACTACCGAATCACCGACAGGGTTGGCGCCGGCGGAATGGGCGTGGTCTACAAGGCTGTTGACGTCAAGCTCGAACGCACCGTGGCGCTGAAATTCCTGCCGCACGAACCGGCCGTCAGCGCTCAGGACCAAGAGCATATGCTGCGCGAGGCGCGCTCCGCCTCCGCGCTGGACCATCCGAATATCGGGGTGATCCACGGCCTCGAAGAGTCGGAAGAGCACCAACTGTTTATCGTTATGGCGTACTACGAGGGCGAGACTCTCACGCAGAAGCTCAGCCACGGTGTGCTCTCTATTCGCGAATCGCTCGACTTGGCCATCCAGGTTGCCAAGGGGCTCAGCGCCGCTCACGCGCGCAACATCGTGCACCGCGACATCAAGCCCTCGAATATCATCCTCACCAAGGATAACGTCGCGAAGATCGTCGACTTCGGCCTCGCTCGGGTAGTAGCGACGGCGACCGCCACGCAAAGCGGCTCTGCGACGGGCACGCTCCCGTACATGGCTCCCGAGCAAATTCTCGGCGAAACGGTAGACCGACCTTGTGATGTGTGGGCTCTCGGCGTAATCATCGTCCAAATGCTCACGGGGAGTCATCCATTCGTGCGGCCGAATACCGCGGCGATGACCTTCGCGATTCTGAACCAGCCGCCGGCCGCCCTCGACGCGGTCACACCGCTGGTTCAACCGATCCTTTACCGGGCGCTTGCGAAGGTACCGACGCAACGATATCCCGACGCGGGTGCCATGCTCAAGGATCTGGAAAGAGCGCGCGAGAGTATTTCGGCTTCCGCAGCGCTCGAGGAACCTACCCTCACGCGTTCGGTCAGCGCGAGAGAACTACGGAGATATGTGGACGGCGCCGCCACACCGCGCTGGACAGCGGGAGTACAGAAATGGCCCCGGCGCATTGTCTTCGCGTTGGTAGGCATTGGCCTCGCAGGCGTCGTCGTGCTTTTGCTTCCTCGTGTACGGGAAAATTTGTTTGGCTCCGCCTACGCCGGGAGCGAGAAACATATCGCGGTTCTTCCGTTCGACAGTTCCAGCACGGATCCCGAGTATCAACTGGTAGCTAGCGGGCTGATGGACACGATGACCAACGAGCTTTCCAATCTCGACGCCGCGCAGCAATCCCTGTGGGTGGTTCCGGCCAGCGTGGTCCGCAGTCACAAGGTCAGCGATCCGACGTCGGCCTTCCGCGAACTCGGGGCCACCATGGTCGTGCAAGGAAGAATCGAGCAGAAAGGCCAGAGCGTAGACCTGACCGTCAATCTCATTGACTCGAAACACCTGCGTCAAATCGGGTCCGCTAAGCTGGAAAGCCCCTCGGGTGACCTCACCATTCTGCAGAATGACGCAGTATTCCGCCTCGCAGGTCTCATGAAAGTCAAAGTGTTCTCCGCGGCGCTCACACCCGCCGGAAGCGTTGCTTCGAATGCGTACGAACCGTACCTCAAAGCACTTGGCTATATGCAGCGCTACGACAAACCAGGCAATCTGGATCTAGCGATTTCCGCATTGAACTCCTCCGTAGAGAAGGATTCTCGCTTTGCCTTGGGTTACGCGACCCTCGGAGAAGCCTATCGCTTGAAATTCCAGACGGATCATCATCCAGCGTGGGTCGGACAAGCTTTCACGAATTGCCAAACGGCCGTGGAAATCGATGATCATCTCCCCGCCGTTCACGTGACGGTGGGTCTTCTCAACGCGACCCTCGGCAAAAACGACCTCGCTCTGCGGGAATTTCAAAGGGCTCTCGAGATCAGTCCACGGGATGCCGACGCCTTAATCGGCATGGCTGGCGTATACGAGCATATGGGCCATATCCCGGAAGCCGAAGCTAACTACAAGCGCGCCATTGCTCTTCGGCCGGACTACTGGGACGGATATAACTCCCTCGGAGACTTCTACGACCGCCAGAAGCGCGTGCAGGACTCCATCGCACAATACCGACGGATCATCGAGCTCACGCCCGACAATACCGCGGCGTACAACAATCTCGGCATCGAGTATATGGAGCTCAACGATTCTGCGTCGTACGCTGCGGCGGAAGCCGCGTTTCAGAAATCCATACAACTCGCGCCCACCTATCAGGCTTATGCGGACCTCGGTTGGTTGTATTTGTGCCAGCAGCGCTATGCCGAAGCGACCAACGCAACGCGCAAGGCCCTCGCGCTCAACGACAAGGATTGGCGCGTTTGGGCCAATCTTCTGGCTGCCTATCAGTGGCTGAAGGACGACGAAAAGATGCGCCCCGTGCGTGCAAAGACACTCAACCTTCTGGAGGAATACGCCTCTCTGAATTCCAGGGAAGCCGCGGTACAGTCAACTCTCAGCACGTTTTATGCAGAAGACAAGCTTCGCGAAAAAGCGCTCGCCCGTGCCAACGCCGCCCTGGCCATGGCTCCCGAGGACCCTTGGGTGCTTGCCGATATCGCGGAAACCTATGACGATCTCGGCGACCGTAAGCGCGCCATCCGATACGCTCAGGAAAGCCTCAAGAACGGCTACGCTTTGATGGATCTGCAGCGCCGGCCCGGCCTGTTAGGGCTCCTCGCTGACCCGAGTTTCCGCGCCAGCGGAAAGCAGTAGATTGCGAAAGGAGAATCATCGTGGCTACAACAGGAGCGGCAAAAGCAAAACAGATGACCCTACCTCGATCCGCAACGATCACCATCAGCAAGCAAAAACCCAGCCCCAATGGCGAAGTAGAGGTGGCGCCGGAATCAGGCCGCATTCACTTCAAGAACAAGGACAACCGAGAGTACCGCTTGCGCCTCCAGAAGACCGAGACCGATGCGGGGATCGACATGCTGCTTCCCGCCGGCGGCACTGTAACCGTGGTTATCAAGAAAGACGACGCGTGGCACTACAGCGTGATCGACATCAAGGGTGGCGAAGCCAATCCTTTCCGCAAGGGTCCGGATGTCGATCCTTTCATCGGCGGCCCCATCAGGAACTGAGTTCCTGCCTCTGAAAAGACAGGCATACGTTCGGCGGCCGCGACTCTATCAAAGCTAGCGCATCCCGAAAGTGATGGCCTCTCTGGGGCAACTCCATCGACCCGAAACGCTGCTCCGAGCGCTCTGCAAGCTTGGCGTCGGGTTCGCGGTTTCAGTTCGTTCATTTCACTTCTCTTCGTTTTTGTAAACCGTGCCGCCCTTCATCACGAACTTCACGCGCTCGAGTTCTGTGATGTCCTTCAGTGGGTCACCGCTTACGGCGACCAGGTCCGCCCACTTGCCTGCTTCGATGGTTCCAATTTTGTCACTCCAGCCGAGCAGCTCCGCCGGCACCACCGTGCCAGAGCGGATCGCCTGCATCGGCGTCATGCCGTACTCGACGTAATACTCAAATTCCTTCGCCTGGTTCATCGCCTTCCAGTCGAAGCCGCCGGCATCGGTGCCCAGCGCGATTTTCGCGCCTTTTTTCAGGGCTTTCTGAAAAGCGATCTTCTCGAGATCGACCATCTTGGTCCAGTTCCCGCCGCGTCCCGGAGCAACGTACGCGCCCACGGTGATCGTTGGCACCCAGTACACGCCTTTGGTCACCAGCTCGTCGATCAATGCGTCGGTCAGGCCGTCGCCGTGTTCGATGGTGTCCACGCCCGCACCGAGGGCCGCCGCGATGCCGTCGCTACCGATGGCGTGGGCGGCTACTTTTTTCCCAAGGCGATGCGTTTCCTCGACGATGGCTTTGGATTCCTCGTCCGTGAAATTCACCATGCTGTGCAACACGCCGTCGGCCGCAAAGTGATAGCGCCGGTCGGAGTAATACTTGATCCAGTCCGCGCCGTACATCACTTGTTCGCGGACGGCCTTTCGCGCGCCGTCGGCTCCGTCCACGTACTGCACGCCCTTGGGTACCTGCAGCTCCCACGAATAGCCCAGCAACGGATACATTCCGGTGGGCGTCAGCGCGCGCGTGGCCAGGGC
>Ga0209526_10000433_pt1 | contig 27155 bp, 23 predicted proteins | sample JacPinW_OM2H0_M1_FD_188566 | JGI IMG/M metagenome (GOLD analysis project Ga0209526, IMG submission 188566) | Forest soil microbial communities from Algoma, Ontario, Canada - Jack Pine, Ontario site 1_JW_OM2H0_M1 (SPAdes) (version 2) | ecosystem: Environmental > Terrestrial > Soil > Boreal... | reverse complement strand
CGCAGGATAGCTGGTGTGGTTCTCGTAAGAGACGCCGAAATCGAGATCGCCGAGCGGCATCCAGACCCCCTCGCCGCTCCAGCGCACATGAATGGCCTGGCTCTCGAACGGCATCACACGGCGGAAAGCCGCGCAGGTCTTGGGCGCCAGCTGTTCTTCGAAACGGGCCTGGAACGTGAAGTCGCCGGCGTGGACAATGAGTTGGCTCATGCAAAATTCTCGTGATTGCGTGCGAGGAGGGTTTTGACGAAACAGATTGCAGCGGCGGTTACCAGAAGCAAGGAACATTCCAGTCGACGACCAATTCTAGGGCCTTTTGCAACGCTCAGCAAAGGCCGATCTGCCCGCGGCTACTGGTAAGCGTGTTCGTCTCTGGAAAAAAGTTGAGCCTATTCGCCCGGTCTCTTTCTTTCATAGGACCAGCCGAAAATCCCGCTTCTTTGTACTTCCGGCTCCGGGGCCGGCACGTCCCTGGTTTCAGCCTGCGGCGGCGGTGGCGGCGGCGCCGGCAAATTCTCGCACTTCATCGAATACACCAGCTTGCCGTCCTCCGTGCGGCCGATCGGGGCGCAATTGTCGACACGGGCGGTCGCGCCCTTGGGTACCAATTTCGTTTGCGCCCACGCCGGCGATGCGATCAAGAGAATCGCAAATACAAGCTTCTTCATCCGTTTCTCTCGCGAGACATGCGCCGTTCGGCCTCCATTGAAGCGGATCGTCCAAAGGAAGTCCACCGGAGTTGTTGGCTTCGAGCAGCGAGCCGTCCAGTTGATTCGGCTGCTGAATAATTAGCCGCAAAACTTTTTGATCAACAAATTTGCTCGCCGTTTCGTGATTGCGGAAACGTAATAACCCGGATGACCCATCACCATGTCGGGACAAGGCGCCGGACAGCGAGACGCCTTTTGCCTCGCACCAAGCGCCCGAACAAGGGAGATTTAGGATGCGAAAAACAATCCTGACAATTGTCGGTTCGGCCTTGCTCGCTGCGTCGACGGTCCAGATCGCCGCGGCCGCGGAACATCACAAGGCCCGAAAGGTATTCCGCGCGCCGGCGCCGGTGACCCAAGAATTCCGCAACTCCAATGCCTATTGGCCCGCCCCGTCGGTATATTCCGGCTGGTCGCGCTACGAAAACGGCGCGGAGTCGGCGCCCGCCGGTCGCTGAACGCCAGGCTGAATATAAAAGCCGGCCGGACGTCGCGACCGGCTTTTGCTAGACGGCGAGCCGCGGCAGAAGCTTCAGCGCGTTGCCCCGTTCGATGTCCATGAGTTGCGCGTCGGTGAAGACGCCGCCCTCCCGCAGTCCTTTGACGTGGTCGATGCCCGTTCGGTACGGGAAGTCTGTGCCGAACACGATCTGCGAGACCGGAATGATGGCTGAGAGCGCCGACATCGAGCCCTTGTTCGATGTCTGTGCGGTGTCGTAGTAGAAGCGCCTGAGTTCGGCCAGCGTGCCCTCCGGCACCGTCGCCTTTGCGTTCGGGTCCAGCAACGGGTTGCGGACAAAGCGCTCGATAAGAAACGGCATGGTGCCGCCGGCATGCGAGAATATCCAGCGAATGTCACGAAACTTCTGCGCATTGCCGCTGAAAATGATGTCCGCGATGGTACGCGTTGTGTCAGTCCCGAACTCGATCATCACGGGCTGCTGTGTCTTGACAAGATTGACGCAGCAATTGGCCGCAGTCGGATGGGTATACACAAGCGCCTTGCGCCGGTTGAGGTCTTCCATGACCGGCAGAAACAAGGGGTCGCCGAGCCACTTGGCGCCGTAGCTCGTCATGAGGCAGATCCCGTCGGCCTTGAGCGTGTCCAGGGCATACGCGATCTCTTGCAGGCTTCCGTCCACGTCCGTCAGCGGAACCGTTGCGAAACTACCGAAATGGCCAGGATGGTCCGCTACCAGCCTGGCTCCATAGTCGTTGCACTCGCGCGCAAGCTTGCGTGCAGAATCCCCGGACGTGAAATTAAGAGCTGGTGTGGTCACCGAGAGCATCGCGACGGCGACTCCCGCTCTTTCCATGTCCTGGAGGGATTTTTCGGGCGTCCAATTCTTCATCAGGAGATCGCCGAAATTGCTCGCATTCGACGCTGCGATGTAGGTCGGCGGCGACAAATGATGGTGGACATCGATCCGGTAGGGTTTCGCTCCCTCGGCCGTCTGCGCGGCCGCGCGCTGCGATTTGCTCACACCGACCGCTGCCATCGCCGCGACACCTGTCATGAAATTGCGCCGGCTTAGCGCCGCGCCTGACAGCGAAAGCGTGCTTCCGTCGCAGCATGCACATCCGCGATACAACCAGCGGTATCCGTCTTTCATAATATCCTCCCTGTCGGTCCCTTCGAGATTATGATCTAGCTCGGCAAACTGCAGCTTCAGCCGTCGAGAATGGCGACCGCCCGGGTCCAGCCCGCGGAGGCGCGTTCGATTTTCACCGGGAAACATGACACGGTGAAACCGGTCGACGGCAATTGCTCGAGATTGTGCAGCTTTTCGATGTGGCAATAGCCGATGTGGCGCCCAGCCTTGTGCCCTTCCCAAATCAGACTGGCGTCCTTGGTCTCGGCGTATTTCTTCGCCGTATAGACGAACGGCGCGTCCCAGCTCCAGCCGTCGATGCCGGTCAGCCGCACCCCGCGCTCGAGCAGGTACATCGTCGCCTCGTAGCCCATGCCGCAGCCGGAGGTGACGTAATCCTGCCGGCCGTATTTCGCGCCGGCGCTGGTATTGACGACGACGATCTCCAGCGGCGAAAGGGTATGGCCGATGCGCTTGAGTTCGTTTTCGACATCCTTGGCGGTCGCCACATAACCGTCCGGCAAATGCCTAAAATCCAGTTTCACGCCCGGCTGCAGGCACCATTCCAGCGGCACTTCGTCGATGGTCCATGAGCGCTCGCCGCGGTTCATGGTCGGATGAAAGTGCCAGGGCGCATCGAGATGGGTACCATTGTGGGTCGACAGCTGCACCTGCTCGACCGCCCAGCCCTGCCCGTCCGGCAAATCCTCGGCCTTCAGTCCCTCGAAGAACTGCAGCATGCGCGGCAGGCCCTGCTGGTGATCAATATACTGGATCGTGGGATGTCCGCCCGGCGGATCGGCCGGCACGTCGTTTTGCAGCGGCACGGAAATATCGATCAGTCGTCTGGCCATATGCGCTTCCTCGAGGGGTTCTGTTTATTCTTCCGACGTGTCGAGCCTCAGGCGTCCTGGCGCTCGACCTTGTTTTTCAAAACTCCGATTTTTTCGACGTCAAGTTCGATTGCAATCAGACCGGCTTGATGCCGGCCTTGACAACGATATCACGCCATTGCGGCACCTCGTCCTCGATACGCTTTTGGACGGTCTCGCCTACCTGTAATACCACTGCTCCGGATGGCCGCTCCAAGGCGTGCGGCAATGTTGCGATACGCAGGTCCGGGCCGGCACGTTTTCAAGCCGCTCGTTCACCACCCGCGTGCCCATATAGGCCGGTGACTGGCCGACCAAACCGATCGACCACACCTGATCGACAAGAAGCTTCCATATTTCCTGCGCGATCTGAACGCGGCGTTCCTCTGGCTGGCTGACCGCGCTGCGTAACAACTCAAAACCCTTCAGCAGTTCCGGATCCGTCGGCTTGATGCCGGCCGCGCCGTTGCTGGCATACCATTGCGCATACGCCGCACCGCCGAAGCTCGACTGCGGGTCGATCGGTAGCACCGGTATCGTATAGAGATACAAGCTTTCTGAGCCGTTGTTGCTCCACAATACGATCTGGTTCTGGTCGTTGCGGACGCGCGTGTAGAACAGGCTGCGCTCGAACAGCCGCATATCGGCCCAAATGCCGATCGCGCGCCACTGCTGGATGATCATCTCCGCTTGCTGAGGCCAAGTCGGCGACAGCGTTTGCGCGACATCGATCTGCAGGCGCAAGCGCTCGCCATTATCGGTGCGCACCCGGAAGCCCTCGGCGTCCTTTTTCTTTAAGCCGATCGCATCCAGCATCGCGTTGGCCTTGGCGACGTTTAGCGTGGCCCAGCGCTGACGCCAGTCCTTGCCGGGGCTTTCCGGAATGATATCGGCCGGAATCGGCGTACCCGTAACGCCCAAACCCAGGAAGAATGCCTCGTTGATTTGCTCGCGATCGATGCCGAGCGCCAGAGCTCGGCGGAATTCGAGATTTGCGAACCATTTCTGGATTTCGGGATCGAGGCGATAGGCGAAGTTGAACTTCAGTTCGGAATCGGAGCCGTTGAACCCTGGATCGAGATGAACTTTGTAGTGCCCACGCGCAGCGTTCTCCAGGAGCACCGGCAGTTTTGCGAGATCGATGAACCGCTCCATGTAGTCGTACTCGCCGGCGATCGCCCGCAGATTTATGACCTCAGGATTTTCGGCAAGCGTGAGCTGAACCTTGTCGAGATAGGGCAATTGGTTGCCCTCCATGTCAGTGGCCCAGAAATAGGCATTACGCTCAAGCACCCAGGCTTGGCTGTTGATCGGCTGCACCATGCGCCACGCCGATATGGTCGGGACATCGGGATTGAGCCGCCAGTCCGACTTGATCTTGAAGACCTGCGCCCAATTGTCGAAGCCCGCGGCCTTGGCCTTCTCGTTGAGGCTGTCAACCGAACTGTACTTCGGCAGGAACTGCTTCAGATAATGCGCCGGCGCATAGAGGCCGAGTTCGCGCTCCTCGGACTGCAGGCGCGATTGCCCGCCGCCCACCTGCGTGTCGCCGGCAAGCTGGCTCGCAAACAGAAAATGCGGATCGTCGAACTCGAACAATACGGTGGTCTCGTCGACCTTGATAATCCGTCCTGGCTTGCCGTTCGCGGAGAGCTCCGGCGCCGGCGATTTGATGAGGTCCTTGTTCTGGTACATATCCTCGTACCAGAACATGAAGTCGTCGGCGGTGAAGGACGCGCCGTCGGACCACTTCATGCCCTTGCGCAGGAACAGGGTCGTGCGGCGGCCGTCGGCGCTCGTCTCCCAGCCTTGCGCCACGTTGGGAACAATGTGGGTGCCGTTCACGTCCCAGAACAGAAGCTTGTCGGAAGCGCGCACGCGGTTGCCGTTCTCACTGTCGCCAGGCCCGAGAAAGCCGCGCCGCCAGGTGCCGCCGTATTTTCCGACGCTGCGCAGCGGCTTGATAACCATCGGCTCTTGCGGAAGGCGCTGCTCCACCGGCGGTAACTTGCCGGCCTTGACGAGTTCAGCCAGCGCCGGTGCCTCGCCAAATTTCTTTGGCCATTGTGCCGGATCGGTGACGATTGTCGGGTTCTCCAATTTTCCCACCAGGCCGGATTGAGACAGGTCCGGCTGTTGCGCGATGGCCGCGCCCGAGAACAACACAGTCAGGACAATCAGGATCGATCGCATGGCGTTTCCCTCGTTGTTCAGGCCACGCCGCGGAGCGATAGCTCCGCGGTTCGATGGCATGCGCTCCAATGCGCGGGCGCAATTTCTTGCAGCATCGGAAGTTCGGTGCGACAGCGGCTTTCGGCGTACGGGCAGCGCGGATGAAACGCGCAACCCCGCGGTGGATTGGCAGGATCGGCAATTTCGCCCGCTGGCGCGCTCGCCTGATCGCGCAGAGCCGGATCGGGCTTAGGAACGGCCGCCAGCAATGCTTCCGTATAGGGATGACGAGGCCTCGTGTAGAGCGCCGCGGTCGGCGCCGTCTCGACGATGCGCCCAACATACATTACGGCAACGCGGTCGCTGACGTGACGCACCACGCCCAGATCGTGCGCGACGAACAGCATCGACAGCCGCAATCTATCCTGAAGATCGAGCAGCAGATTGATGATCTGGGCCTGAACCGAGACATCGAGCGCCGACACCGGCTCATCGGCAACCACTAACGTCGGATCGAGCGCCAGCGCACGCGCGATACCGATGCGCTGACGCTGGCCACCACTAAAGGCGTGCGGAAACCGCGTGCGCGCCGCGGCCGGCAGGCCGACGAGGTCGAGCAACTCACGCACGCGTACCTGACGCTGTGCCGCCGGGACGGCGTTGACGAGCATCGGCTCCGCGATGATATCCCCGACCATCATGCGGGGGTTCAGCGACGCGTAAGGGTCCTGGAAGATCATCTGGATGTGGCGCCGCAACGGCCGCAATGCGCGCCGCGACAATGGGGCCATATCGATGGTCCTGCCCGGCTCGGGCGAGAAGCGGATCGCGCCAGCGGTCGGCGGCAGGGCCCGCAGGATGCAGCGCGCGACGGTGGTCTTACCGCAGCCGCTCTCGCCGACCAGAGCCAGGGTCTCACCGCGGCCGATCGAAAAGCTCACGTCCTGCACGGCGCGCACCCGGCCCGTCTCGCGCTGCAGCAGCCCGCTCCGGATCGGGAACTCCTTGAACAGTCCATCCACCTCGAGCACGGTCATGCGCTCGCCTCCGCCGTCGCGTGGAAGCAGCTCGCTCCTGCTTGATCGGGTGGGACCACCGGCGGAGCCTGCGACTCGCACAGTCCCGCAATCACCTCTGGACAGCGCGGATGAAACGGACAGCCGACAGGTCGCGCGCCCGGATGCGGAACAGCGCCTCCGATCGTCGCCAAACGTTCTCGCGGCACCGCGCGAAGATTGGGCACGGAACGCAGCAGCGCTCGCGTATAAGGATGGCGCGGCGCAGTGAACAATCTCGCAACCGGCGCGAACTCGACAATGCGGCCGAGATACATCACGGCGACGTCGTCCGCCATCTGCGCGATCACGCCCATGTCGTGGGTGATCAGCATCAGCGCGACGCCCTTGGTTCGCTGCAGCCGGCGCAGCAGTGCAAGGATCTGTGCCTGCGTCGTGACGTCGAGAGCTGTGGTCGGCTCGTCGGCAATGAGAATTTCAGGATCTGCGGCCAGCGCCAGGGCGATGCCGACGCGCTGGCGCAATCCGCCGCTGAGTTGGAACGGATAGGCGTCGATGCGGGTCTCCGGACGTGGAATGCCGACCTCGTGCAACAACGTCACGACCCGCTCGCGCGCGGCTGCCTTGGACAGATCGCTGTGCGCGCGCACAGCCTCGATAATCTGATTGCCGACCGTGTAATGGACGCTGAGCGCGGTCATCGGTTCCTGGAAGATCAGTCCGATGCGTCCGCCGCGTACCGCCCGCATGGCACGGCTTTCGGGATCGAGCGCTGCTAAATCCTGTTGCTCGGGCGAGCCGGGGTCGAGGAGCACGCGGCCCGCAGCGATCCGGCCGGGCCGGTCGATCAACCGCAGGATGGCGCGCGCCGTGACGCTCTTGCCGCAACCGCTTTCGCCAACCACGCCAAGCACCCGCCCGGCGTGAAGATCGAGGCTGACGCCGTCCAACGCGCGGACGGCGCCGGTGTCCTGGACGAAGTCGACGACCAGATCGCGCACCGACAGAACATGGCGTGCAGCGCTCAATGGCTCAACCATAGGGGTCGGCTGCATCGCGCACCCCGTCACCGAGAAAGTTGAACGCCAGGATCACGAGGATCACGGGCACGGCAGCGCTCAGCAGCCATGGCGCGCCGGCCAGGACCTGCACGTTCTGGGCATCCTGCAGCAGGATGCCCCAGCTGATCGCTGGCGGGCGCAGACCGAGGCCGAGGAAGCTGAGCGAGGTCTCGCTGACGATCATCACCGGCAGAGCGAGGCTGGTCGCCGCGATAATGTGGCTCGCAAACGAGGGAAGCATGTGACGCAGAATGATGCGCATCTGCCCGGCGCCGGCGAGTTCGGCGGCGATTACAAAATCCTCTTCCCGCAGCGCCAGGAAGCGGCCGCGCGTGACGCGCGCCAACTCGGTCCAACTGACAAGCGAGATAATCAGCGTAATCGCGAAATAGACCTGGATAACGCTCCAGGTGTTGGGTAGCGCCGCGGCCAATCCCATCCACAGCGGGATTGTCGGGATCGAGCGCACCACCTCGATGACACGCTGGATCAGCGTGTCAATCGCGCCGCCATACAGGCCGGAGATTCCGCCGAGCAGGATGCCCAGCATCAGGCTGAACGCGACCCCGGCCAATCCGATCGACAGCGAGATACGTGTCGCGACCACCAGCCGCGACCACAGATCGCGCCCGAGTTGATCGGTGCCGAGGAGGAAGATGCCGTCAACCCCCTGTCCGCCTTCGATGCCGAAAAGATGCAGGTCAGTTGGGATCAGCCCGAACAGTTGATACGGATAGCCGTGGACGAACAGCGCGACCGGCAGCTTGCGCGCCGGATCCGGTGTGTAGACCAGTTTGAAGCTCTTCGGGTCGCGTACGCCCTTGAGCCCGCTCACATGGGGCCGGAAGGCGCCGTCGTCGAACAGCGTGATCCCTTGCGGCGGGATAAAGCTGCGGCGCGCATCGGTCGCGTGCGGATCCATGACCGCCAGGAAATCGGCGAAGACCGCCCCGAGATAGAACAGCGCCACGACGATAAGGCTGATCACGGCTAGCCGATGCCGCCGAAAGCGCCACCACGTCAACTGCAATTGGGTCGCTTGCGCCAACCGGTCATTGGTGGTGAGGCCAACTGCGGTCATGCACGCCCCTGCAGGCGGATGCGCGGTTCGATCCACATCAGCAGCAGATCGGAGATCAGCGTCCCGATCACGGTGAGCACCCCAAGCAGCAGTACAATAGTGCCCGCCAGAAACATATCCTGTGCCACCAGCGCCTGCAGCAGCAGCGGACCGACCGTGGGAAGGCCGAGCACAAGTGAAACCACGATGCTCCCGGATACCAGATAGGGAAACAAATAAGCGCTCGAACTGGCAAACGGATTTAGGGCGGCGCGCACGGGATATTTCAGCACCGCGCGGACTTCGCTGATTCCCTTGGCCCGCGCCGTGACCACATAAGGCTTGCGTAACTCATCGAGCAAATTAGCGCGCATAATGCGAATCAGCTGCGCAGTGCCGGCAAGCGCGAGGACGGATGCCGGCAAGGGAATGTGGACCATGAGATCCCGGAACTTCGCCCAACTCCAGTCTGCCTGCGCGTATTCGGGCGTGAACAGTCCGCCGACGCTTAAGCCCAGATAGCGGAACCCGAGATACATAAGGATGAGGGCGAGCAGGAAATTTGGGATCGCGAGGCCAATGAAGCCGAGCGTTGTAGCAACGTAATCGCCAATCGAATATTGCCGTGCGGCCGAGTAGATGCCGATCGGCAGTGCTATCAGCCAGGTTAAAAGCAGGGCGGCGAAAGAAACCGCCATGGTGAGCCACAGCCGATCGCCAATGACTTCGGTGACCGGACGGCGCCACATCATCGACACGCCAAAGTCGCCGCTAATGACTCGCCCCATCCAAAGTCCGTATTGCACCACGACCGGGCGGTCCAAACCGTATTCGCGGCGCATCGCGGCGGCCTGCTCGGCTGAGACTGTACTACCACCGACGGCAAGGTTGGCGATGTAGGCATCGACGAAATCGCCGGGCGGAAGACGGATGATCACGAAGGTGAGGACGGAGATCGCGGCGCAGGTGACGACCGCCAGCGCCAGACGCCGCGCAAGGTAGATCAGCATCGCGGCCTCATCGCCAACATTGTTCCCCCCGTGTCTTGTTGTGACCGCGTGTCAATCCCGTATCAGGGGCCGCGGTCTTTGAGTTTCGCCAATCAGCCTAGCACATGCCTCAGTATAGGCTACTGGAGTTTCGCTGGCATTCGTCACCGGCTGTCAGCCGCGTATCCTGCACGAATTTCCAGCGCGCAACGGTCGCCAGGTGCGTTTGATTCTCTCCCGCAGCGCACGCGCCGCTGATAATTCTTTCGGAGAAGAGCGCCCTGTGTTTCAATCGGCCTGAGGAAGGTGAAATGATGCGCGTTCGCCGATTAGACCATATCCTGCTCGCAATGCCAGCCGGCAGAGAAAGCGATGCCAGGAAATTCTACCAGGGAATTCTCGGAATCCCGGAAACGATCAAGCCCCCGAATCTGGCTGCGCGAGGTGGCTGCTGGTTCGAGGACGGCGAATTGAAAATTCACCTTGGGGTCGAAAAGAATTTCGTACCGGCGCGAAAGGCTCATCCGGCCTTTATCGTGGATGACCTGGCAGGGTTGGAAGCCACTTTAGTAAAGGCGGGATATCCTGTCGCACATGACCAGCCGCTTGAAGGTTACGACAGAATCTTCGTCGATGACCCTTTCGGAAACCGGATCGAGCTGATGCAGGTCAAGGCTTCTTCGCCGTTACGCGCCTGATTGGCGAGTTCTCACTTCCCAAACTGGATGACGCAAGAGCGCGACCCACTTTTCAACGCCAGGTGTCGCAGGGCATCGCTAATAAGCCAGCGATTTGGGTCGCCCGACCCCGCAATAATGAAAACCGTTTCGCATCACCTCTTCCGGCGAGTAGATGTTTCGGAGGTCCACGATGACCGAACTTGCCATGATCGATGCCATCTCCTTGAGATCGAGCGCGCGAAACTGCTCCCACTCCGTCACAACGACGAGCGCATGGGCGCCCTTCGCACAAGCATAGGCATTGTTGCAGAAGGTGACGTTTTCAAGAACCTTCTTTGCCTGCGGCATGCCAACGGGATCGAAGACACGAACCCCCGCGCCCATATCCTGCAACGCCGTAATTAGCGGAATCGACGGCGCATCGCGCATGTCATCGGTATTGGGTTTGAACGTGACACCCAACACCGCGATGGATTTTCCCCGCAAATTACCATTGCCGCCGAACGCATTTGCCACTTTGCGAGCCATCGCACGCTTGCGCTGGTCATTGACAGCGACAACGGTCTCAACAATCCGCAACGGCGTCTCGTTGTCCTGCCCGGTCTTGATCAGCGCCATTGTATCCTTCGGAAGGCAGGACCCGCCGAACCCCGGCCCGGCGTGCGGAAATTTCGAGCCGATGCGATTGTCCAGGCCCATCCCGCGCGCCACCTCCTGAACGTTGGCACCGACTTTTTCCGCGAGATCTGCGATTTCGTTGATAAAGGCGACCTTGGTCGCCAGAAACGAATTGGCGGCGTATTTGGTCAGTTCGGCGGTCCGGCGGTCCGTATAAAGAATAGGCGGCGCATTGCGGTGAAGCGGCCGGTAAACTTCGGTCATGACGCTCCGCGCACGAGCGTCGTCGGTGCCGATCACAATTCGATCGGGATGCTTGAAGTCGCGAATCGCAGCGCCGTCACGGAGGAATTCCGGATTCGACACGACGGCGAATTCCGCGTCAGGGTTTTCCTCGCGCATGAGGCGCTCGACTTCGTCGCTGGTCCCGACGGGAACCGTCGACTTGGTTACAACCACCGTAAATTTCGAAAGCGCCCTCGCAATTTCGCGCGCCGCCGCATAGACGTAGGACAGATCGGCGTGTCCATCACCACGCCGCGATGGCGTTCCCACCGCAATGAAAACCACTTCGGCCCTGGCGACCGCCGATTTCATATCGCTTCCGAACGCGAGGCGGCCCTGCCTCACATTGCTCGCCACGAGATCGGCTAATCCAGGCTCGTGAATGGGAATTTTTCCGCTTTTGAGCGCGACAATCTTCTCCTCGTCGCTATCGATGCAGATGACATGATGCCCGAAATCGGAAAAGCACGCCCCCGACACCAGCCCAACATAGCCGGCGCCTATCATGGCAATACGCATTGACGACCCTGTCTGATGATTTGTTCCGCGGACTTGTGGTGTTGATTTTCATACGCCTTGTTACGGTCCGGTGCGGACTAGCTGTTCAGGATCGACTCTCCATCCAGATGCTGAGGGAAGAAGAAGAAATTATTGACGTAAGACTGGCCGCTCTTGCGGCCGCCGTCGGGAAGAAGCGCATTGGCATCCTGCAAATCCGCCGGACGGAATTGGTCGATCGGCACCGCACTACCCTCCTTCAGGAAGAACCCCCTATAAGATCTCGTCTCAAAGAATTCAAAGATCGATCGGGTTGCTTGCACACGGTGACGGTCCTCCGCTTCGACCAGGAACACCGGTTGGCTGTGTTCAAGCAGCTCGACCGAACCGTTCAGGACATTCAATTCGTGCCCTTCCACATCGATCTTCACGAAGGCAACGTCCTGATGCACAATCGCATCCAGGCGCGCAGTCGGCACGCTGATCGAAGCAACCCGCTTGTTCGACGAACCGAGCCTTGGTTCGAGCGAAGCGAGGCCATAAATCGGCTCCTGGTCGTCCTGTGGAATGAATAGTTCTGCATTGCCGGTTTGATCGGACAGCGCAATCTCGTGAACACTCACATTCGATGCCGAGGTTCGCCTGAGAAGATCGGCCATCTCATGGGAAGGTTCGAACGCATAGACTTGCCTCGAAAGGCGCGCCAGCTTGCGGGTGTAGAGGCCGCAATTTGCGCCGACATCGACGGTCACGGCTCCCTCCGGCACGATCCTGTCGAGATATAGCAGCTCCGGGTCCGCCGATTTCGGATGATGCATGAGGTGCCACTGGAGCCAGATCGATGGAAATGTTTCCTTCAATAGCTCCTTGGTTCGTTGCCTAGCGCTCATCCCGGTCACCTTTCTTTCTGTTGGGTACTTTGTTTGAAGGAGTTGAAAATGATCTAGCCTTGACAGATCCGCCTTTGCGGCAAGGCTGATAACCCCGCACGAATTCAAAAGTTCAGATCCGGTGATAGATATCCTGGATACGAACGATGTCATCCTCGCCCAGATAGGCGCCGGATTGAACCTCAATCAAATTGAGCGGGACTTTTCCTGGATTTTCGAGACGGTGCATGCAGCCGAGCGGGACGAAGATCGACTCGTTTTCGCGCAGCAGGATTTCCTCGTCGTCGCGCGTAACAATCGCGGTTCCATTGACCACCACCCAATGCTCGGCGCGATGAAAGTGTTTCTGCAACGATAGCTTCGCACCGGGATTGACCGTGATGCGCTTGACCTGAAATCGGTCGCCGGCGTGGATCGACTGGTAATAGCCCCATGGCCGGTGCACACTGAGCGTCTGCGTCGCGGAACGATGGCCGTTGGTCTTGAGACGCTCGACAAGCTTGCCGACGTCCTGATCGCGATCTCGGGTGGTCACAAGCACAACATCCGGCGTCGCGGTGATGACGAGATCCTCGACGCCGAGCGCCGCGACGAGCTGTCCCTCGCCGCGCACATAGCATCCCGAAGCGTCTTCCAGCACGACGTCGCCGACCGCCACATTGCCGGACCGGTCCTTGTCACCCATCGTCCATAGCGCGGACCAGCTTCCGATATCGCTCCAGTCGAATGGAGCCGTAACCACCACCGCCCTGTCGGTTTTTTCCATGATGGCATAGTCGATCGATATCGACGGGCAGGTTCCGAACGCGCTTTGCTCCAGCCGCAGAAAATCGAGATCGCGGGTTGCGCCCGCCAACGATTCGCGGCATGCCGCCAGCACCTCCGGCGCGCGCTTTTCGAGTTCATCGATGAACGCCCGGGCCGGCAGCAGGAATATCCCGCTGTTCCAGAGATGCTCGCTGCAGGCGAGAAAACGCTCCACCATCGCCAGATCCGGCTTTTCAACAAAGCCGGCGACGTCGCGAACATCGGGGGTAGCTGCAGATCCGTCCCCCATGCGAATGTAACCAAATCGCGTTGCCGGCGCTGTGGGGCGCAGACCGAACAAAACAAATCGTCCGTGCCGCGCCGCCTTCAGGCCGCTCAATACCGCGGCCCGAAATGCCGCGTGGTCGCGCACCCAATGGTCGACCGGCATCGCAAGAATCACGGCATCGGGATCTGATTCGCTGGCAAGAAGGGCCGCGATTGCCACGGCCGGGGCCGTATTCCGTCCGAACGGCTCAAGCACGATGGCCGGATTTAATATTCCCACCGCGCGTAACTGTTCGCCGATGGCGAAGCGATGCTCCGCATTGGCGATCACCATCGGATCGGCAAATAGCGACGTATCGGCAACTCGCAGCGCGGTCTGCTGCAGCAATGTTTTCTCGCCGAGAAGGGAGAGCAGTTGCTTCGGATAGGTCTCGCGCGAGAGCGGCCACAGCCGCGAGCCTGTGCCGCCCGACAGCAGAACAGGGATTATCCGGCCGCGCGGCTGCATCATCATGTCGTTCCCCCGGGATAGATTTGATTTTTATAGATTTGATTTTTGGCGGATTTAGAACCCACTGCCCGACAGGAATTCCCTGCGGATCGTGCGCGCGATGATCATGATATCCATGCGCAATGACCATTTCTCGATGTAGTCGAGATCGTAGTCGATGCGCGAGATGGCGCGGTTCGGCTCGATTGTGCTGCCTCTGCAGCCGCTCACCTGCGCGAGACCGGTGATTCCAGGCCGCGCGGTATGCCGCTGGAAGTAATAAGGCACCAGGTCTTCATACGGCAGGTCCGCCGCAAGCATTCCCGGAACGTGCGGCCGCGGTCCGACCAGCGACATGTCGCCCTTGATGACATTGATGAGCTGCGGAATTTCATCGAGGCTGGTTTTCCGCAATATTCTCCCGATCGGCGTAATTCTAGCATCGCCCCGCACCGTCTGCTTCACGCCGCGGGCGTCGCCAGCATCCGTGCGCATCGTGCGGAATTTATAAATCTTGAAAGATCGGTTTCGATACCCGTATCGGTACTGCAAAAACAACACCGGCCCCGGCGAAGTGCCCTTGATCGCGACGGCGATCACTATCAGGAGCGGCGCAAAGAACAATAATGCCGTACTCGCAACGGCAATATCGAAAAGTCTCTTTCCGATTGAAGCCGAGGGTTCCCTTCGCGCGGCGCGGCGCGAACGCCGGCTCCGATACTTGCTGCTGCCGGCGCATTCGACGGGTCGCACCGATATCAGGCGCCGTTCCTTCCGGAGCGACATGACATTGTCCTGATTCAAACGGACTGCGATGGTTTGGCCCATAGCTTTCGCCTTCTGCTGGAATCCTGATAACGCCCATAAAACGGAACACCGCGCATTCTGGCGCAAAGGCTACCGCCTTTCGCCGGCGCCGCCGAAACATTCGCAGATGCGAAACTTCGCCGGCTAACAACACGCAACGACCTTGCTTCATTAGAACTTTCCTAAGTTTTTGAGCGAATTGGGGCAGCAAAGCGGAAATGTCGCGTGCGCGCTTGCACCGCGCCCGCGAATTGTTTGTGCGACGCGGAAAATCTATTTTATCAAGAGGCGCTTAGTTCGGTTGCTCGCTTACTGTGCTGCGTGCACCTCGACGCTGCCATGCATAATCGCCAATCCGACTCGCTCGCAAATTTCGATTCGATTTTGGAATCGAACAGGCGCCGCATCCAACTGATGCAATTAATTTCCGTTCGCCGTCGTTTTGAACAACATTGTTCACTGAAAACTATATGACGTCTCGTAGTCTGCTGGTGCAAATGTGGCATTGACGCACCACGGGTTCGCCGATGGTCGCGAAGCTCAAAGAGGTCGAAACGACCGCAGCTAACGAGTCGCTTGTCTCGGAAACGTTTTCCAGGGAGGCAACGATGATCGCTGAACATGCAGACGGGCGCCTGCTGCAACAGCACGATCGGCCCGGCCGCAGACTTAGGAACCGCATTATTGTGGCGAATGCGATTGTCTGGATCGCGATCATTGCTCTGATCCGCCTGGCCTTTTTCTAGAACGAACCACGCGTGCGGCTGAGGCTCGCACGACTCCGCTTTCGTTTGACCGCGAAATAGTTCCATGCTCGAACTTCGCAGACGATGCGACCCCTGTCCGCTGCAAATTCGCAAACTATCGCCGCTTCGACGCCGGCAGATACACGTATCTATGCCGTCGGCGATATCCACGGCCGGGCCGACCTGCTGGTTGAAACCCTTGCACGCATCGATGACGACCTCGAACGCAGGCCGATAGAGAAAGCTGTCGAGGTTTATTTGGGCGACTACATAGATCGCGGCCCGGATTCAAAGACCGTCATTGATTTGCTGGCCGTCCGGCTTGTCGAAAATCGCGCGGTGTGCCTACGTGGTAATCACGAGGCCTTGATGGAGAATTTCCTTCGAGACCCCGCCAACCTTCGTCCTTGGCTGCAATTGGGCGGCATGCATACCCTTGCATCCTATGGCGTATCTGCGCGCCCGGGGACGATCAAAACTGAAATCGAACTGCATCGGCGCTTTCGCAGCGCCCTTCCGCGTGCACACGAATTGTTCCTGCAATGTCTCCGCTACGGTTTTTACTGCGGAGATTTCCTGTTTGTACATGCCGGTGTTCGCCCGGGCATCCCGATCGAGCGGCAGGATCTTCAGGATTTGCTCTGGATTCGTCACGAGTTCCTCGACTCGGCACAGGACCACGGAATGCTTATCGTCCACGGCCATACGCCGGTGCCACATCCCGATATCAGGCATAACCGAATCAACATCGACACCGGGGCGTGGCGCACGGGAACCCTCACCTGCATTGCTATCGAGGGCACAACGATTCTGGTTTTGTGAGAAGCGCTTAACCCCTGCTGCTGCGGACGGAGGCTCCGCCATCGTGCCGATGGAATTCCTCCGTCACATTTTTTTGCCTTCTTTGCTCGACTATCATTGGCAGCAGTCACGAGCGCTTTTTGTGGGGATGGAGTCATGCTGAAACGATTGATCCGCGTCGCTGGTTTGTCATTTCTTTTCATCCTCTCCTTATCCGGCGCTATCACCGGCTGGCCAGCGAATGCCTTGGCACAACCAGCGAATGCCTTGACACAACAAGCACAGCCTCTTTCGCCTGCATCGGCAGCCGAAAGCTACGTGCTTGGCCCAAATGACAGGGTTCGCCTGAAAGTTTACGGCGAACCTGACATCGCCGGGGAATATGAGGTCGACAACAATGGTAATGTGTCGATCCCACTTGCAGGACACATCAGAGCCGCGGGCCTGACAACGAGACAGCTGGAGCGTTCGATTGCATCGGCGTTGTCGAAGGGAATCGTGCGCGATCCGCGCGTGAACGTCGAGATCGCCCTGTACCGGCCTTATTATATTCTCGGCGAGGTCAAAAAGGGTGGCGAATACCCTTACCGCCTCGGTCTAACCGTGATGGATGCCGTCGCGAGCGCCGGCGGGTTTACCTACCGCGCCAACGAGAACAAGGTCTATCTGCGCCGATCTGGTGCCGGCGTTGAAGAAGTCCATGCTCTCGATGCACCCATTCCGGTTTTTCCCGGCGACAACATCCGCATTCCGGAGCGCTACTTCTAACGTCTCTTCGACATTCGTTGCTTCGAGAACGTTGCACGTTGACTCGACACGATGTGAAGACGCAGGCGCCGCCATAGTGTCGTCTCTTTGCAGTGCAAATTCTTTTGCGGCGCGGAAACTTTTTCTCGTCACTCGCGTTGCAAATCGAGGAAGGGGCCCTCCCAATCTAACTACGCAACGTTCTGTGCTCATGACTATGTGGACCACAGCGAGGCTGGCGCCTCTGTGAGCGGCTCACGATGTTTTTTTGGGCAGTGATCGATCATCGACACGTACCGGCGACGGTCGCTTCCCAAAGGACAAGTGATGAAACGTGCGTTTGCATTTTCATGGTTGGACGCGAGTGAACAGCGCCGCGGGAAATCTCGTTCGACAACCTCGCTGCGCCGATGCGGTCTCAAGATCGCACCGGCACCGGCAGCCGCAATTGTGCTCGGCCTCGTGTCACCGGTGAATGCGCAGGGGGTCCCGTCGACCAATGAGGAAGTCGCTCCACCATGGAACGCACAACGGATATTCGAGCCGTCATCGATGCCGAGCCTTGCAGATCCGGATAGCCGCGAACAGCTGCCACCCGAGGACACGCCGGTGAAGAATCGGCAACAACCTGGATACGAGCCTGTCGGCATTCGCGCCGGTTCATGGATGTTCAGCCCTTCCCTGATTTCCGGCGGCTTCTACGACAGCAACGTCTTTTCTTCGAACACCGTGAAGCGTTCGGACATCGCCGCCGTGTTCGAGCCATCATTGCGCGCGCGTACGCTATGGGATCAGCACGGCATCGATCTCAAGCTCGATGCACAGTCGACAGTCTATAACCAGAATTCCGGCCTCGATCAGACCAATGCCAGCCTCAAGGGCAACGCCTGGTTCGACATCGCCCATGATCTTGCCGTTCTGACCAATTTCCAGATCGCCCATTTGAACGAGGGCGTCGGCACGCTCAATTCGCCGGCAAACGCTGTGCAGCCGACGCCGTACAATCTTCTGTCGGGCGATGTCAGCCTTCGCAAGGAATTCAACCGGCTGACGACCTCGATCGGGCTTCGTACCGATTCATATGAATTTGGAACGACCCGCGCGCAGGACGGCACCATCATCAATCAAAGCAGCCGTGACGGGCAGATTTATTCCGTCCATGGCCGGGTCGACTACGCGTTCTCCTCCACGCTTGGCTGGTTCAGCGCGGTGGAGGGCAATGAACGCAATATCCGCGGTACCCCCGGCCACACCCTGGATTCGCAGGGCTATAGGGCGCTGTCCGGTTTCACAGTCGAACTGACCAATTTGATCAGCGCCGAGTTCGGCGCTGGATATGTGCAGCAGCGGTTCGTTGATCCGACGATCGGCACCATCGAGGGTCCCACCTATCGCGCCAGACTGACCTGGCGCCCGACGCGCCTGCTCGATGTTCACTTCAATGCCGAACAGCTGGTCACGCAAACCGCCGACACAAGTTCCGTCGGCGTACTCGCGAACGCCCTGCAACTCGGGGCCGACTACGAACTACGGCGCAATATCATTTTGTCGCTCGCCGCCGGATACGAGAGGGACCAGTTCTTCGGCCAGCTCCGCAAGGACCACGTCATCACTTCCGATGCCAGTATCAAGTATTTACTCAACCGCTTCGGCGCCATATCCGTCTTTTATCGATACACCGCCCGCAACAGCGATATTCCCGCCGTCGGCTACGACAAAAATCAGGTAGGAATCAATGTTACAGCGCAATTTTGACCAGCCTGATCACGCGCTGGAGGAGCCGACCGGATCTGCGATCGAGAGATGGCCGCAGCCGACCGTGGATCTACGCGAGATGGCGCGAATTCTGCGCCGCCGCTGGAAGGCGGCTGCGGCTGCTCCGCTCTCGCTGACCATATTGGCGCTGCTCTACGTCCTGACTGCAACCACACTATATACTGCCACCTCCACGGTCCTGGTCGATCCGCGGCGGACGACTGCCATTGAATCGAATCAGGCAGCGATGTCGATGTCGAATTTCGGAACCGACGACGCGACCATCGAAAGCGAGACGTTGTTGATCCAGTCGATCGCGATCCTTCAGCGCGTGGTGGAAAAACTGAAGCTGACCGACGATCCGGAATTCATCCCGGCACCCGGCATCCTCGATCCGATCAAGCGATTATTCAGCAGCAGCAGCAGCAGTTCCGTCGCAGGCGCGAACCCGGAAGACGCCGCCAAGGCCAGATCGGTGGCAATTCTGCAGGGGAGGATGAAGGCAACCCGGCAGGGCACCACCTTCCTCGTCGATATCAACGTCAGCTCGGAATCGCCGCGAAAAGCCGCTGTCATTGCCAATGCCGTGGCCGAGGGATATTTCGAAGAACAGGTTCGTGCCAAGAACGAGGCGACGCGAATCGCGTCCAGTTGGCTCAATGGGCAGATCGATGGGCTGAAGTCGCGGGTGGTCGCGGCGGAAAAGGCGGTCGAGGATTTTCGCTCCGCCAACAATCTGACGGTGTCGCAGGGCGTAACGGTGAACGATCAGCAGATCACCGACCTCAACAACCAGCTTGTCGCCGCCCGTGTCCAAACCGCCGAGGCGCGCGCAAAGTTCGACCAGGCCCAGCAATTGACCAAATCCGGCAGCGACCCGGGCGGGTTCAATGCAGCCATTTCGTCGGACATCGTCAGCAAGCTGCGCGCGCAATATGCCGATATCGCGAAGAACGAAGCCGATCTCTCGAGCAAATACGGAGCGCGCCATCCTCTCGTCGCCAATGTGCGCGCCCAATTGCGCGACACCCAGCGTCTCATTAATGAGGAAATTCGGCGCATCCTGCAAAGTACGCGGCACGACTACGACGTCGCGCGCTCGCGCGAGGCATCGCTGCAGCAGAGCTTCGACCAGCTGCAGGGAGTTTCAAGCTCTTCAGGCCAGGCGCAGGTACGCTTGCGGGAGCTGCAGCGGGAGGCCGAAGCCAACCGCACGCTCTATGAATCCTATCTGGCCCGCTACAAGGAAACCACGGCGCAAGAGAGTCTCGAGATGCCGGACTCCCACGTGGTTACCAAGGCCAGCATTCCGATCGGGCCGTCCTGGCCCAAAACCTGGTTCGTTCTGGGCCTCGCGCTGACACTTGGTCTCGGCGTCGGATGCGTTGTCGCATTTCTCGCCGACTATCTGGATCAGCGGGTGAAGACGCTCGAACGAGCGGAGCAAATATCCGGGGTGCCGACGCTTGCCGCGGTTCCGCTGATCAGCGCGGGTGAACTTGCCGGACGGGCGAAACGCGGACGGAACGAACTCGGACGCTACGATCCGAAAACCACGAAACTGTTGCCCCCTCCACTGCAACCACCCTTGATGCGTTACGCGATCGACGCGCCCGGCACATTTTTCGCGGAGGCGATACGCGCTATACGCCTCGCGCTTCAGCGAACGATGCGAACCCAGCCGGTAAAGGTCGTGCTGGTCACATCTGCGCTCGACAGTGAGGGGAAAACGACGCTCGCCGCCAATCTCGCACAGTCGATCGCGACGCTGGGTATCCGGACCCTTCTCATTGACGGCGATCTTCGCAACCCGCAATTGACGCGAGCGCTGTGCCCGCGGGCCGACACCGGATTACTGGATGTTGCAATAGGTCGGGTTGCCCCGGAGCAGGCTATTCTGGTCGACCGCAGCACCGGGCTTTCGATCTTGCCGTCAACCGCCGTCAAGCAAGCCGACATCATCACGGAACTGATGTTCTCCGAACGGATCGTCGACGTCCTCGATCATCTGCGTCACCGCTACGAATTGATCATCATCGACTCGCCTCCGCTGGTACCGCTGGTTGATGGCCGTGCACTGGCGGAACTTGCTGATCGCATCGTTCTGGCGTTGGCCTGGGACCAGACCCCTGGCGAGGTTCTTTCTCACACCATCAATCTGCTCGCGCCGGTCTATGACCGGATTCTCGGAACAGTCTTGACGCGCGTGGATCTGAGCCGGCTGCGTTTCTACGACTACTATCGCAGTTCAGCCTATCTCAAGCCTTACGGCACCGCTGAACTCACCGCTGAGGCCGCGCAGTGATGCCGCCTGACCCTGTCGCCGAATCGGGAGCTGCTGCGCCGCTCAGGTCCTATCGTGGCACGCATCCCGCCATGGCAGCAATCCGTCGACCGCCACACACTCGCAGCGACAGGCCCGTCGAGGCGTTGCAATTGATCGACATGATCATTGCCGGACTATTGGTGCTGGCCGTGATAACCACCTTCACGATTTCCCCGGCGATGCTGACCAACTGGAAGATCCATTATCTGACGACGGGCGGAAATTTCTACGAGAAGTTTCATCCGGCGACATACTTCGCTTTTCTCGCCTTCTGCCTGCTGCTCATTCGCAACAATGATCCGATCGGCGAGATCAACCGGATGTTCTCCGAAGCAAAGCTTATTCTGGTTTATCTGTGCTGCTGGCTCGCCCTACTGGTTCAGATGTTGGTGCTGGAACGCCCGTTTACCGTCATCATCGACACCTTCCTGCTGCCTGTCGTGCTGTGCCTCGTTATCTGGCGCCTTTCGCCATTGCAGAGAAAACCACTGGTGTGGGAACTCCACCTCACGATTCTGCTCAACGTAATCCTTGGCTACTGCGAATATTTCTCCGGTCACCGGCTGATTACGCTGTCGCTTGGTGGGGATATGGTTGTGATGGGAGAGTGGCGCTCCTCTGCTCTATTGGGCCATCCGCTCACGGCGTCCGGCCTCGTGGGGGCTTACATTCTTGCGCTCATTCTTCGCCCCTCCCTTTGTCCTCCGGTCGTTCTGCGGCTACCGCTGATCGCATTCTGCCTCGGATCGTTAATGGTATTCGGCGGCCGGACTGCGCTGGTCACGGTATTGCTGGTGACCGGCAGTTTTGCTGCCCTGGAAATATACCGGATATTGCGCGGCGGGCGCACCTCGCTTCCGGTGGCGATAGTCGCAATCTGCCTGCTGTTTGTCGCGGCCGCGGGCATCTTCGCCGCGCTCGATCTCGGCATCTTCGACAAGATGCTGCTGCGATTTTCGTCAGACAAAGGCAGTACGCTTGCGCGCTATGCGACCTTCGACCTGCTGTTCCATTTCGACTGGCGTGAACTGGTTTTGGGTCCGAACCCGGCGCGGGCAAACGCACTTCAGAGCCAATGGGGCCTCAAATACGGGATCGAGGATTTCTGGATCTCGTGCATCGTCCAGTTCGGCATTATTCACACCATCCTGCTCACGATCGGATTGATCGGCCTGTTTGCGGAAATACTTCAGCGCGCCAGTGGCGCCGCATGGGCGATAATTTTGCTCATTGTTGTGATCGCGGCGAGTTCGGTCAGTTTTTCATCGAAGAACATCCAGCTCGCGCAGTTCGTTCTTCTGATCACGCTTCTGCTGCCGCGCGAGCGGCGCGTCGTCACACCCACGGGCGTCGGGTCTCACGGCAGGCCCCGGCCGATTCCAGTCTAACCCTCGTCAGGACAACGCATGGCGATCTATGTCGACCACACCCATCTAGGACGCCATGTCACCGGCCTTGAGCGCATCACGCTTGAGCTGTTTTCCCCGGCGGCGCTTGCGCCACTGGACATCGAGCCCATTACGGCACGCGGCACGCGGCAAATGGTGACGACGCAAACCTTTGGGCTGCCGATGCGGCTCGCTGCCTCCTCGTCCATCCTTCTGTGTCCCGGCTTTCCCCCGAGTCCATTGCTGCGGCCGTTCGCGTCACGCGTTCTTCCCTACATCCATGATATTTTCCTGCTGTCGCGACCGGCCGACCTCAATCGACGCGCCCGGCTCTACATGGTTGCGCCTTTCAAGCTTGCGCTACAGCGCTACCCTCGCTTTCTCGCCAATTCCAGCGACACCAGACGGAAGCTTGCGGCCCATTGCCGTTCCGACGCCTCGATTACCCTCTATCGGCCGCCGGTCCGCAATGTCTTCGATCTCGAATCGAAGGAGCGCACCGAACGCGATACGCAGCCGTTGCGGCTCCTAGCGCTTGGAACCGTGGAGCCGAGAAAAAATTTCGTCGCGGCGGCAAGGATCATCAGCGCGCTACGCGCACACGGTTTCCCGGGCGCGACACTGGATATCGTCGGCCGGCGGGGTTGGGGTGATGACTGGCGGACACTCAAGGCCTGTCCCGGGGTGACGCTGCACGGCTACCAGCCGAGCGGGCGCGTCAGGCAGTTGCTTCATGATGCAGACATCTTCATCTGCACTTCGCACGACGAAGGCTTGGGCTTGCCGCTGCTCGAGGCTCAATATGGTGGCCTTCCAATCGTCGCTCCGGACGCCGCCATTTTCCATGAGGTGCTTGATGCCTCCGGCATTTTCGTCGATCCGGCCGACCCGGCTGCGGCCGCGGTCAAGATCGCGGCAATGCTATCCCACCGTCAATGGCGATCGCGCTACGTCGCGCTCGCGGCACAAAACCTGAAGCGTTGGAACGCGTTGGCAACCGCCGACCGGGATACCGTCATCGGCCTGATCGCCGAGCTCGCCGGACGCCAGGTGTCCGCAAGGTCGGCCTACCGCGACAGTTTTGTCGAGCACTAACAAGGCTCCGGCCGGACAGCATCAGATGACTTTGGCGGCGAGAGATTCAGTTTGGTCAATTCCGGATCGGGATTCGCGGGCGATCGCGTCGAGCCGCGATGCCGGAATCGATACGATGCGCGGTATCGCCATTCTCATGGTGATCGGCATCCATTCGCTTCAGCAGCCGCTCAATTCATGGGAAACACTGGCCGACGCGCCACTTCGGCCGTGCGTGCCGATTTTCCTGTTTGCCTCCGGATACCTCACCGCGCTCTCGGGGCGGGTCCCGCTTGGGAAGCGGCTGAAAGCAGCCCTGATCCCCTACGCGATCGCGTTCGTTGCGGCTTACATCTACATGGCACGGCACAATCCGGCGATGGACCATCGCATCACCACGGCACTCGCAAGGTTCGCTCTCGCGTATGTATTTGTCTATTACTACGTCTTCGTCTACGTCGGCTGCACCGTTGGCCTGTGGCTGGTCTTTTCGGCTTCCGGCATGGGCACGCTGCAATCGGAACCGCGGCTCGTCGTCTTGCTGCTACTCTCAATCGCGTTTGGCCTGATTGCAGGAAGCTATCTCGACCCGCTGCTGTCCCGCCTCGGTTTTTCGGACCCCCTGGTCGAGGAATTCCGTATGCGCGATATACCGTTCTGGTTTTCCTTCATGGCGCTCGGGGCGCTGGTCGGAATATCCGGCAGTCGATCCAGCCTGCGCGACATGCGCGCGCTGCTAATCAGTGCAACGCTGTTTGCCTGCATAATATACGCAACAGTGCGGCTATTCGGCCTTGGCGACGCCGCGGACTACGACTCGGTTGCCTTTTTCGGCTATGCCGCGCTGTTCTGCATCCTGCTTCTTGCGCTCGACGTCCAATTGCCGGTATTCGCGGCCTTGGGCTCGGGCAGCTATTTCATCTATCTCTGGCATATCTTTATCGTCATGATTTTGCGCGATCATGCGGAGCTACGCCAGTTTGGATCGGCCGCCAGTTTCGCGATTACCTATACCGTCACTGCGTTAAGCAGCATTGTTGCGTTGCTGGCTGTCAGAGCGATCGCCCCTCCACGCATGATCCGCTGGCTGGGGGCCTGACACATGCTGCTGCGACATACCCTGCTTTACCTGCCCGCGCAGATCGTCGGACCGCTGTTCCAGCTGATCGCCATGATCGTCTGGACCCATGTCGTCGATGAACATACGCTGGGCGTTATTACGCTCGTCACTGCGACGCATGAACTGCTGCAAATCGCCTTTCTCGCCTGGTGGTCGCAGTACGCGCTGCGCTTTTTCGGGCGTTACCAGGACCAGGGCGAAGCGCTGCGGTTCTATCGCACCGAAAACGCGGTCTTGCTCGTCTCCGTCGTTCTCCAGAGCATCATCGTCATTGCCGTTCTCCTGCTCGTGATCGCGCCCGACGCCAAGACCGGACTTCTCGCCGTAACCGTCGGCTATGTGATCACGCGCACGCTCAATCTCTATATCGGCGAGCGTGCCCGCGTTCGTCACCAGATCTGGATCTATTCGATCCAGCAGATCGTCGGACCATCGGTCGGATTTATTGTCGGCCTGGTCCTGATCAAGCTGATGGGTCAATCGGCTGAATGGCCGCTTGCTGGTTACGCCCTCGCCCAGCTGGCCGCAGCAATCATCGTCCTCCCGAAGATCGGCTATGGCCGCAGCTTTTGGCCGCTCGATCGCGAAATCGTCGATCATGCGCTGCATTACGGCATTCCGCTCATCATCGGAGGCGCGCTCGGCTGGGTCGGCCTCAACGCATCGCGCTTCATCGTCAACGAGATGTCGGGAGTGGCCGCGGCGGGACTGTTTGCGGTCGGCTACGGTCTCGGTCAGCGCGCCGCGGCGGTCGCGGCCATGCTGGTTACGGCCGCGGCCTTTCCACTCGCGGTCAAGAGCATGGAGCAAAGCGGAAGCAAGGTCGCGATGCGCCAGCTCGCCGACAACAGCGCGCTGCTGATCGCAATCCTGGCCCCCAGCATCACCGGCATTTTCATACTGCGCACGGAGATCGGACATCTGCTGATCGCCACCCCGTTCCAGCAGGTGACGCTTGCCGTTCTTCCACTTTCAGCCCTGGCAGGCGCGATTCGCAGCCTTCGCGCGCATTTCGTCGATCAGGCGTTTCTCCTGCACAACCGCACACGGTTGATGATCGTCGTCGCCGCGATCGATGCAGCGGTGACCGTCGTGCTAACCCCCTTCTTTATCCGATACTGGGGACTCGTCGGCGCTGCCGGTGCAACGGTTCTCGCTGCAATTGCCGCTGCTATCGTCAGTTCGGCAATCGGATTTTCGAGACTTGGTCTGACGCTGCCGTTTAATCATCTCGTCCCCATCGCATTGGCCACCACTGCAATGGCGGCCCTGCTAAGCAATCTTCCGGAGGCGCCGTCCCTTATGGTCCTCGCGGGCCATATCGCGGCAGGTGCGGCACTCTACATCGCGTTGCTTGTCCTGCTTTACGCGACGTCGCTGCTCAGGATGCTCCGTTTGCACCAGCAGCAGTCCGAACCCTGAACGCGCGTTGGCGACGGCCAGACTGCGGACCATGTTCCGACATCGTCGCTGCGCTCCGCTGTGATCGTTGGGACCGAGTGCATGGCAGATCTCCATTCAACGAATGCTTTGTCGTCATCTTCGACATGTTGAAAAACAGCATCGCCATTGTTGCGTCGCATTGATGCGATCATGTCGCGCGGTTCGTCGAGGAAAGATTTTTTTCGGCATTTCAGTGCCCGTTGCCCCGGCAACGGGCACGCTGTTGGTATTTTGTGCATGCGTACCTCAACCACATTGTCATCAGGAAACCGACATGTTGGACGCGCAGACACGACAGCCATGCAATCTCATCGTCAATGGTATCACCATCAACATTCTCTCACTTCCTGACGCCGTTTCAGCTATCGTATCGGCAGCACAGCACGGCGATAATTTCAGCGTCTGCACGCTCAATCTCGATCATGTTGTGCAATTGCAACAGCGGTCTGATTTTCGCGCGGCCTATCGTCGGGCCCGTTTTGTTACAGCCGACGGCTTTCCCATTGTCGTGTTGAGTCGTCTCTTGGGAACGCGGATCACGCGCACAACGGGCGCCGACCTAGTGGAACCCGTCTGCCAGGAAGCGAAAAAAAGGGGGCTGCCCATCTTCATGCTGGGGTCGAACGATCGCACGCTCTCGATCACGGCAAAACGTTTATCCGAACGATTTCGGGGGCTGGACGTCGCGGGTTACTATGCTCCGGGTGCAAATTTCGATCCTTATTCCAGCGAGGCCGACTTCGCGATCGACAGCATCCGCGCCTCCGGTGCGAAGCTCTGCTTCGTCGCGCTCGGCGCTCCGCGTCAGGAATTGTTTGCGGCGCGCTGTCTTGATCAACTCAACGGAACCGGATTGCTCTGCATCGGCGCCGCGCTCGACTTCATCGCGGGTACGCAAACCCGCGCGCCTTCGCTGACGCAGAAAATCGGTCTCGAATGGGCGTGGCGGATGTTGCGCGAGCCGCGTCGGCTCGGGCCAC
>Ga0209526_10000431_pt1 | contig 27165 bp, 23 predicted proteins | sample JacPinW_OM2H0_M1_FD_188566 | JGI IMG/M metagenome (GOLD analysis project Ga0209526, IMG submission 188566) | Forest soil microbial communities from Algoma, Ontario, Canada - Jack Pine, Ontario site 1_JW_OM2H0_M1 (SPAdes) (version 2) | ecosystem: Environmental > Terrestrial > Soil > Boreal... | reverse complement strand
CGCCGGCGCCGCCGCCGACGGCAGCGCGGCCGTCGACTCCGCCGGCAAGACCGCCCGCGGCGCCCGCCTCACGTCCGCCCGCTCCCCAGGGCGCGCAACCTTCGTCTCCTCCCTCGAGATCCCCACCTCCGCCGAGGCCACCCCCTCCGGCAGCCCGACCGCCGCAGCCTCCCGCTTTCGACGAGGAGGAGGACATCCCGCTCGACGTCGATGAAGTGGTGGAGGAATCCGCTGCTTCGGCGCCGACGCCCCTGCGGCCGGTTCCGTCTTCGGCGCACAAGCCGGCCCTCAGCGTCGTGCCGCCTCCCGGAGACGGCGGCGAGGCGCTCTTGCGCGACGCGCTCTCCAAGGCGAGCCGCGAAGTGATCGAAAAGATCGCCTGGGAAGTCGTTCCCGAGCTGGCGGAAACCATCATCCGCGAGGAGCTCGAGCGACTGATCAAGGAACGCGGCGCCTAGGCGCTGCCGCCGAAGGCGGCTTTGCGCCTACGCCTGAGCCTCAGACACCGCCTGCCGCCGAAGGCGGCTTTGCGCCTACGCCTGAGCCTCAGACACCGCCGGCCACCGAAGGCGGCTTTGCGCCTACGCCTGAGCCTCAGACACCGCCGGCCACCGAAGGTGGCTTGGCGCTACGCCTGAGCCAAGGGCGGCTGGGCATCTACGTTTGTGCGCTTCCATATGGTATCTACCCGCGCGCGATGAGCGAGCGGCGGGTGGAGAACGATCTCGACAAGGGGTACGAGCCCGCGAGAGTCGAGCCGCATTGGGCACGGTGGTGGGAGCAGCAGGGGTTCTTCCGCGCCGAGGACGTCAGCGAGAAGCCGCCGTTCTCGATGGTGCTGCCGCCCCCCAATGTCACCGGCTCGCTGCATCTCGGCCACGCGCTGACCGCCACCATCGAGGACGTTCTCGCGCGCTGGAAGCGGATGAGCGGGTTCAATGTCTGCTGGATGCCGGGCATCGATCACGCCGGCATCGCCACTCAGATGGTGGTCGAGCGCGAGCTGCAGAAGAACGAAGGCAAGTCGCGCCATGACCTGGGCCGCGAGGAGTTCCTCAAGCGGGTCTGGCAGTGGAAGGAGCAGTCCGGCAACCGCATCGCTCAGCAGCACCGCGCGCTGGGCGCCTCGTTGGATTGGGATCGCGAGCGCTTCACCATGGACGAGGCTTCCTCGCGCGCCGTGCGCGAGGCGTTCGTGCGCCTGTACGACGACGGGCTGCTCTACCGCGCGGAGCGGCTGATCAACTGGTGCGTCAAGGACGGGACCGCGCTCAGCGATCTGGAAGTGGACCACGAGGAGGGCGTGAAGGGCGAGCTGTACCGGTTCGCCTATCCACTCGCCGACGGCTCAGGCGAGATCGTCGTCGCCACCACCCGGCCGGAGACGATGCTGGGCGACACCGCCGTCGCGGTGCACCCCGACGACGAGCGGTACAAGGCCATGATCGGGAAGAACGTGCGCCACCCGATCACCGGGCGCGAGTTCCCGATCATCGCCGATTCCGAGCTGGTCGATCCCAAGTTCGGCACCGGCGCGGTGAAGGTGACGCCGGCGCACAGCTTCGAGGACTTCGAGTCCGGGAAGCGGCACCATCTCCAGTTCATCAACATCCTCAACCCCGACGGCACGCTGAACGCGAACGCCGGCCCGTTCCAGGGGCAGGATCGCATCCGGGCCCGCGGGCCGCTGAAGGACCGCCTGGCCGAGCTGGGCCTCGAGCGCGGGACCGAGCCGCACACCATGGCGCTGGGGCGCTGCCAGAGGTGTGGAAGCATCATCGAGCCCTTCATGTCCAAGCAGTGGTTCGTCAGGACCGGGCCGCTGGCGCAGAAGGTGATCGCGAAGGTCGACGACATGCGGTTCGTCCCGGAGAACTGGCGCGCCGAGTTCCTCCGCTGGATGAACAACATCCACGACTGGTGCATCTCGCGCCAGCTCTGGTGGGGCCACCAGATCCCGGCTTGGTACTGCGAGTACGGGCACGTGACCGTGGCCCGCGAGCGGCCGACGGACTGCGCCGAGTGCCACTCCGGCCGGCTGACCCAGGATCCGGACGTGCTCGACACCTGGTTCTCGTCCGGGCTCTGGCCGTTCTCGACTTTCGGGTGGCCCCAAGACACCCCCGCCCTGCGCACGTTCTACCCGAACTCGGTGATGGAGACCGGCTTCGACATCCTCTTCTTCTGGGTCGCCCGCATGGCCATGCTCGGCCTGCACTTCATGGGCGAGTTGCCCTTCCGTACTGTCTTCCTGCACGCGATGGTGCGGGACGAGAAGGGCGAGAAGATGTCGAAGACGCGCGGGAACGTCATCGACCCGCTCGACCTCACCGCCCGGTACGGCGCCGACGCGCTCCGCTTCACGCTGGCGTCGATGGCGGGACAGGGGCGCGATATCAAGCTTTCCACCGAGCGGATCGCGGGCCATCGCGCGTTCGCCAACAAGATCTGGAACGCCGCCCGCTTCGTGCTGATGAACGCCGAAGGGTACGATCCTCAAGCCCGCTCCGCCTCGGTGTACGACCGGTGGATCCTGAGCCGGTTCCAGCGCTGCGCCGACGAGACCCGCGCCTCGCTCGAACAGTTCCAGCTCAGCGACGCGGCCAACGGGATCTACCGCTTCATCTGGAACGAGCTGTGCGACTGGGCCATCGAGCTGAGCAAGCCCGCGCTGTACGGCGAGAAGACGCCCCAGGAACGGGCAGGGGCGCAGACCGCGCTGCTCACCGCGCTGGAGGGCGCGCTGCGCCTGCTGCACCCGTTCATGCCCTTCGTCACCGAGGAGATCTGGCAGCGGCTCCCGAACCGCTCGGGACGCACCATCATGCTGGCCCCTTTTCCCGGCCCCGGATCGCGGGACGAGGAGGCGGAGCGGGAGATGGACGCGATCTCGCGCGCCATCGACGGCGCCCGGTCGGTGCGCGGCGAAGTGAACCTGCCGCCCAACCAGAAGATCCCGCTGGTCCTCTTCGCGAAGGATCGGGAGCTGTTCCAGCGGCACGAGCGCGCGTTCCAGCACCTCGCCAACGCGAGCGAGGTGACGCTGCGGGGCTTCGACGAGCCGCGCCCGCGTCAGGCTGCCGTTCACGTCGAGCCGGAAGTGGAGGTGCACCTGCCGCTCGCCGGCCTGATCGACTTCGCCGCCGAGAGCGCGCGGGTCGAGAAGGAGATCGCGCGAACGGAGGCGGAGTTGCAGGGGCTGCGCAAGCGCCTCGATAATGCTGGATTCGTCGCGCGCGCGCCCCGAGAAGTGGTGGAGAAGGACCGCTCCCGGGCCGATGAGCTCGCCGGAAAGCGGGAGAAGCTCGCGCGCCACCTGGCGCGCGTCACCAGCGTGGAGGGTCCGATGGAAGACAAGAATCCGCAGCAGCCGAAGGGCGATGGCTCCTCTGGAGAGCAGGGTTCCTCGTCCGGTACGCCGGGGGGGCAACCCAAGTCGCAGCCCCCGCAGCAGAAGTCGCAGCCGCCGCAGCCCAAATCGCAGCCGCCCCCGCAGCAGAAGTCGCAGCCGCCGCAGCCCAAATCGCAGCCGCCCCCGCCGCGGTCGCAGCCGCCGCCCGCCGGGGGAGAGGGGATGGGCGGTGGCCGCGAGACCTCCGGGATGCCCGAGCTGGCCCGCGACGTGGAGAAGATGGCCGAGCGCGCGGTGGAGCGCGTGAAGTCGATCGCGCGCGGGCTGATGGAGAAGCTGCCCGCCGACCTGCCCGGAATGGGTAACGAGTCGCAGGAAGAAGGGGCCCGGGCGCGCGCGCCCAAGCGCGCACCGGCGCGCCGGGCGAAGCCGAAGAAGGCGAAGAAGCCGAAGAAGGCGAAGAAGGCGAAGAAGGCGAAGGGCGGCACCAAGGGCCGGGCCAAGGCGGCGCGAGGCGCGAAGAAGAGCGCCCGCAGCGCCGGATCCCGGAAGGGGAAGGCAGGGAAGGGTGCGCGCGCGAAGAGCGGCGCCAAGCGCCGGCCGGCATCGCGCAAGGGCAAGAAGTAGGAATGGCGCGCTCCGCCCCGCGGGACAGGGCGGCGGGCGGGCCGGCCATCGACTTCGGCCGGCCCGACGATGCAGTCGGAAAGCTCCTCGCGCTCGCGCTCGAGGAGGACGTGGGCCCCGGCGACCGTACCGCTGAGGCTTGCGTTCCCGCCGGCGCCAGCGGCGCGGGATTGATCGTGGCCAAGGAGACCCTGGTCGTCTCGGGCGTGTCCGCCGCCGCGCGCGTCTTTCGCGCGCTCGCGCCCTCCTCCGAGCTGGAAGCTCTCAAGGGTGAGGGGGAGGAAGCCGGCCCGGGCGAGGGCGTGCTCCGCATCCGGGGCCCGCTGCGCGCGATCCTCACCGGCGAGCGGACAGCGTTGAACCTCCTGCAGCGGATGAGCGGCATCGCGACGCTCACCCGCCGGTACGTCCAGGCGCTCTCCGGGACCAAGACGAGGCTGCTCGACACGCGCAAGACCACGCCGGGCCTGCGCGCGCTGGAGAAGGCCGCGGTGCGCGCCGGGGGCGGCTTCAACCACCGGCACGCCCTGTTCGACGGCATCCTGGTCAAGGACAACCACGCCGCGGTCGCCGGCGGAATCGGCGAGGCGGTGAGGCGCGCGCGGGCCGGAGCTATCTTGCTATCGAAGGTGGAGGCTGAGGTCAGCACGCCGCAGCAGATCGAGGAAGCGCTGAAGGCCGGGGCCGACATGCTGCTCCTGGACAACCTGGGGGACGAGGAGCTGCGCGCGGCCGTTCAGCAAGTGGCAGGACGGGTCCCTCTGGAGGCCAGCGGCGGAATGACCCTGGACCGGCTCCCGCGCGTGGCCGCTACCGGGGTAGACTACGTTTCCGTGGGCGCCTTGACGCACTCTGCTCCGGCCGTCGACCTGAGCCTCCTGGTGGAGGCCGTTTGATGGCTGCTCCACCGTCCCTCGCACCGGGCAGCGAGGGGCATTGGACCGATCTTACCCAGGACGCCATCGTGCTCGGCCTGCTGCTCGAGTGCGCCGACGATTTCGTTTCCGGCGGGGTCCTCTGCGACAAGCTGGACGTCCCCCGGGCCGAGCTGCTCAAGCGGATCGACTCGCTGCGCGCGCGCGGATACGTCATCCACACTCGCGGCGGCCTCGGTTACCAGCTGGTCGAGGTGCCCGATCAGCTCGGAGAAGCGCAGATCGCTCCGCTGCTCGCCACCGGTGAGCTGGGGCGCAAGATCCACGCCTTCGACGAGCTGGAATCCACCAACGACGAGGCCCACCGGATCGCCGAGCTGGGCGCTCTCCACGGCGAGGTGGTGGTGGCCGATTTCCAGACCAAGGGCCGCGGCCGGCGCAGCCGCGCCTGGGTCGCGCCGCGCGGCAAGGCCGTGACCATGTCCGTGGTCCTGCGTCCGGCGGTGTCGCCGGCGCGCGCGGCGGAGATCACGCTCGTGGCCGCGGTCGCGGTGGTCGAGGCGGCACGCGAGCTGGGCGCGCATGGGGCGCGGATCAAGTGGCCCAACGACATCGAGTGCAAGGGCCGCAAGATCGCCGGCCTGCTGACGGAGCTGCGCACCGAGGCGGACCGCGTGCGCCACGCGGTGCTCGGCGTCGGTTTCAACGTCTCCCTGCAGATGTCGGATTTCCCGGAGGAGCTGCGTGCCACGGCCACCAGCCTCCTGGTCGAGACCGGCGAGCGGCAGGCGCGGCCCCTGGTGTGCGCGCGCCTGCTCGAGCGCCTGGAGGAATGGCTCAGCCTGCACGAGACCGAGGGCTTCGAACCCGTCGCCGATCGCTGGCGGGAGCTGTCCAGCACGCTCGGTCGCAGGGTCCGGATCAGCAGCGACGGCGAGGCCGTGGAAGGCGACGCCGTCGACCTGGCGGACGACGGCGCGCTCCTGGTGCGCGCGGCCGGCGGCGTGCTTGTGCGCATCGTGGCGGGCGACGTGGAACACTGCAAGGTCCTGTAGGAACGCATGGGTGAACGGAAGATTGACGCGCGCCTGAAACACTCCTGATACTGCGGCAGATGCTGCTCGCCATCGACGTCGGAAACACGAATACGGTTCTCGGCGTTTTCGACGCGAGCAAGCTGCGGGACTCCTTCCGCGTGCAGACCGAAAAGGACCGCACCGGCGACGAGTACGGCCTGCAGATCAAGGCGCTGTTCGACTTCGCGAACCTGCGCATGAGCGACGTCCACGACGTGATCGTCTCCAGCGTCGTGCCGCCGATGGCCTTTCCTCTCGAGCAGATGTCGAAGCGTTTCTTCGGGCGCAAGCCTCTCTTCGTAGGTCCGGGAGTGAAGACGGGAATGCCCGTGCTCTACGACAACCCGCGCGAGGTCGGCGCCGACCGCATCGTCAACGCGGTGGCGGCCTACGACAAGTGGCCGCAGGGCCTGGTCATCGTCGACTTCGGCACCGCCACCACCTTCGACGCCGTGACGCCCAAGGGCGAATACCTGGGCGGCTCCATCGCGCCGGGGATCGCCATCTCCATGGAGGCGCTCTTCCACCGCGCCTCGAAGCTGCCGAGGGTGGCGTTCGAAAAGCCGGAGCACGTAGTCGGCCGGAACACCGTCGCCTCGATGCAGAGCGGGCTGGTCTACGGCTACGTCGGCCTGGTGGACGGCATCTGCGTCCGGATGAAGGACGAGCTGGGCTTTCCGGCGAAGGTGATCGCCACCGGCGGGCTGGCCCCGCTGATCGGCAGCGTCTCGAAGCAGATCGAAGTGGTGGACGACCAGCTCACCCTGGACGGTCTGAGGATCATCTACCAACGCAACGCGGGCGAGCGATGAGTCCGGAGAACAACGACGACGGGCCCGAGCTGCCCCGCGGCGCGACTCCCTCGGAGCTCGACGCGCTGCGCGCGACGGTCCGCGCCGCGCCGCGGGCCCAGGTGGTGGTGCAGGCTCCGAGGCCGAGCGCGCCTCCTCCTCCGCCGCCCACCGCGATGGTCCACCGCGGGGAAGTGGACCGGATCATCGACGACGGCCGTTCCCTGCTCGATCTCGACCCCCGTGCCGCCCACGACATCTTCGAGAAAGCCTGGCGCCGCAACCTGAACGATCCCCGGGTGCTCTCCAACTATGGCCTGACGCTGGTGCTGGTGGAGGGCGACCGCCAGCGGGGGATCCGCTTCTGCGAGGAAGCGCTGCGCCGGGGGATGCAGACGACCGAGACCCTGGTGAACCTCGCGCGCGCGCTGGTCGTCACGCGCAACAAGGAGCAGGCGGTACGCGCGCTGCGCAAGGCGATGGAACTGTCGCCCGACGACCCTCGCGTGGTCACGGAGTTCGCCGCCCTGGGTCTGCGCCGGCCGCCGCCGATTCCCTGGCTGCCACGCGATTTCTTCCTCAACAAGTGGATCGGCAAGCTGACCTGGAAGTACTCCAGGCGCGCGCGGCTCGACCCGCTGTACCGTCCCGAGTGATCTGGAGTCCCGCATGAGCGACGCCCAGGCCACCGCCGCTCCGCCTGCCGCGTGCCCGGTGCCACTTTCCGCGCTTCCCAGCAACTTCCAGAAGCACGTCGATCCCAACGCCCCGGTCCCGCTGCGGATGATGGGGGCCAAGGGGCTGGTGCCGATGGGGCCGAAGGAGATGGCCACCGCGCTCTTCATGCTCACGTTCGACGCGGAGGCGGCCATCCGGGAGGCTGCTACCAAGAGCGCCGCCGGCCTGCCGGACCGCATCCTCTCGGTGGCGCTGCGGGACGAGACCGTCGACTCGCCGGTGCTCGACTACTACGCCGACGCCTTCACCGGCAGGGACGAGTATCTGGAGATGCTGGTGCTCAACCCCGCCACTCCCGATGCCACCGTGCAGCGGATCACGGCGCGGGCGGACGAGCGGATCGTGGAGATCGTGGCGCAGAACCAGCTGCGCATGCTGCGCCACGCGGACATCGTCCGGGCGCTGGTGAACAACACCGCGGCGCGGCCGAGCACCGTCGACAACGTCTGCGACTTCTGCGTCCGGTCCGGGCTCCTGTTGGAGGATCTGCCTGCGTTCCGCGCCGCGCGGCGCCGCATTCACGGCGGGTCGGAGCAGGACGATGCGCTGGCGAAGAAGGTCGCGGCCGACCAACAGAGCGCCGAAGCCCGCGCGGAGGCCGCGCTGGAGCAGATGGGCGCCACGGCGGGAGACGCCTCGGAAGATCCTCCGGTCCCTCCCGGAAGCCCGGAGGAGCAGCAGCAGGAGCAGAAGAAGCTCTCGATCACGCAGCAGATCATGAAGCTCAGCATCGCCAAGAAGATCGAGTGGGCGAACAAGAAGGGCAACCGCGAGGTGCGCTCGATCCTGCTGCGAGACCCCAACAAGCTGGTCCAGCTCGCGGTGATGCAGTCGCCGCGCATCACCGACGGCGAGGTCGCCAAGGTCGCGCTGTCCCGCACCGCACCGCAGGAAGTGCTGCAATACATCTACAACAACCGGCAGTTGATGAAGAACTACCAGATCAAAGTGAACCTCATCAACAATCCGAAGATGCCGGTGGGCGTCTCCATGCGCTTCCTCTCCTCGCTCCGGATGGCGGAGGTGAAGGCGGTGGCGAAGAACAAGAACGTCCCGCATGGGCTTGCCACGGCCGCGAAGAAGCTGGTGGAGAAGAAGACCGGAGCGGAGTAGCCGCGTCCCCGAGGCTACGCCTTGGCTGAGAGCTTCTTGCCGTCGTCCGCGTCGTCGTCGTCGCGCCCGCTCTCCTCCAGGAGCTGCAGGGCGATCTGCAGCGCTTTGCGGGCCTTCTCGCGCAGCTTCTCTTCGCTCTTCATCTTCGCGTAGGCCTTGACGGCGCGATCCTCGTTCTGCCCGGAGGTGTGCAGCGCTTCCTCGAGCTGCCTCTTCAGCTCGTCGCGCTCCTCGCCGAGGAGGTCCTTCTCGGAGCGGACGGATTCCAGCTCCTTCTCCAGCCTGGCGACGCGCGCCTTGGATTCTTCGCCTCCGCCCTTTTTCGCCTCGCCCAGCTCGCGCTCGAACTTCTTCGCGGCCGCGGCGAGCGCATCGGCACGTTGCTGCACCTGCTGCGCCTGCTCTTCCAGCCGGGTCTGCTGCTTCTGCAGCGCCGCCAGGGCCTTGGTCTTGGCGCTCAGCTCCTTCTTCAGACGCGCCAGCTCGCTTCCGGATCCGGCGGCCGGCTCCTGCGAGGGTCCTGCCGGATCCAGATCGGATCCGAGATCGAGATCGGGGAAACGAGTGGTCAGGTTGGGGACGGCGCCCGCGGCGCCGATCGAGTCGAATGCCTTGTCGAACATCTCCAACTCGTCGTCGCCTCCGCCCTCGGCGTCTTCCTCGACGACTTCCTCCACTTCCTCCACCAGCAAGGGCTCCTCCGTGAGCGCGCTGCGGGCCTCCGCGGCGTCGGCGGCGGAGAGCGAGATGGGCTCGTCCTCGCCGTCCACCAGGTCGGCGAGCCCCAACGGCTCGTCCTCGATCGAGACGATCTCCTCCTCGCCCCCGGTGTCCACCCCCAGCTTCACACCGAGGAGCTGCGAGGCCTTCTCCAGCATCGCTTGCGGCGCGAACGGCTTGATCAAGTACTCCTCCGCGCGCGTCTTGAGCTTCTTGTGCTTCTCGAAGCTCTCCGCCGTGGCGGTGGAGGAGGTGAGGATGACCGGAATCGACTTGAGCTGGTCGTCCTTCTTCAGCCGGGTGCAGACCATGTAGCCGTTGGTCGGCTGCGCTTCCACGCAGACCACGATCAGGTCGGGGCTCTCCTCCTTCGCCATCGAGATGCCCTGCTCGCTGTCCGTCGCCAGCCTGGCTGAGAACCCGCGTGCCTTCAGCGCGTTGGAAAGCCCCTGCGCGAAGCCTTGGTCGGAATCGATGAGGAGGATTCTCTTGGACACTCGGGAGCCCGGAGAGTTCAGCCAGACAAAAAAAGTCTACGGGTCGGCCCCGAGGGGTGTCAACGAAACGCCCCGGCGTTCCCACCGGGTGGGAGGAGGTGTGGAGCTCAGCGCATCTCTGCCGACTGCACGAGAGCGAGCACGTCGGGCTCGTCGAGATCGGTGATGAGCGAGTACACGATCTCGTCGTTGCGCCAGGAGGCGATGTTGAAGCCCCTGGCGCGCGAAAGCCAGACCTCGCGGTCCGCGATGCGCCGCGCCGCGCCGGGAAGGTGCGGTTCCGGGTCGTCCACGATCAAGAGGGAGACGCGGCGCCCGTCGGCCTGCGGAAGGGAGTAGGTGACCACCGCGGCCTGGCGCTGGTGCACGCTCGAGAGCCGCACGCCCTGCAGCTTCGGGCCCTGCGCGAAGCGGGGCAGACGGACGCCGAAGTCCACCTTGCTCTGCAGCCACTGCTGTGCGGAACGCGGGTCCGTGGCCGCGAAGTCGAGCGGAAGCGCGCGCGCATGCAGCGCGATGCCGTCCTCGATGAACGAGTGGGGCGCGAAGAGCGGATGGGAGAGCCCGCCGGCGAGGAACCAGGCCGCGGCGCCGACGCAGGCCGCTGCAACCGCGATGGCGCTCGGCTTCTGGAAAGCGCGGGCCCAACGGCCGTGGGCGGCCTCCTCAGCGATCTGTTCGCGCACGCCCTGGTAGAACAGGTGGGGAGCAGTGGTGTGGGCGCGCAGCATCGCGGCCTTGTAGCTCTGATGCAGGCGGACGGCATGGGCGCAGGTGGCGCATTCGTCGAGGTGCAGCTTCACCTCGGCGCTCTCCTCGGGCGAGAACTCCCCGTCCACGTAGGCGTGGAGGAAGGTCTCCTCGAGCTTGCGGCACTCTTGCCTCACGCGCGCCTCTTGAACTCCAGGACCTCGGCCTGTTCCTCCACCTCGACCCGCACGCTCAACTCCATCGCCTGCTTGCCGTGGACGACGCCGGACTCGACCGCGTAGCCGAGCAGGTTCTTCTGGAGCAGCTTGCGGCCCCGGTAGAGGCGGCTCATGACCGTGCCCACCGGGCAGTCGAGGATCTCGGCGATCTCCTTGTAGGAGAACTCCTGCAGGTCGGCGAGGATGACCACCAGACGGAAGTCGATCGGCAGCTGGTCGATGCTGCGGATCACGTCGTCGGAGAGCAGCTTGTCGAAGAAGTATTGCTCCGGGTCCGCGGCGCTCTCGGTAGGCTCGCGGGTGACGAACCGCTCGTTGCCCGCCTCGCGCGCCGCCCCCTCCACCACCGTCCGCTCCTTCACCCGGCGGCGATACTTGTTGATGAAGGTGTTGGTCAGGATCTTGAAGAGCCACGCCTTCATGTTCGTGCCGCGCTCGAACTTGTCGAAGAAGCGGAACGCGCGCAGGAAAGTGTCCTGCACCAGGTCCTCAGCGTCCCGCTCGTTCTTCGTCAGGCGCAGCCCGGCCGAATAGAGCGCGTCCAGATGCTCGAGCGAGAGGTGTTCGAATTCCCGGCGCGTCCTGTCGGTGTGCTTGAAGTCCAGCATCCCTCTCCCGCGTGCGTGGCGCTACCTACCTCAATCTAACCGGCTCTGCTTCCGATGAGAACCACAGGATCTTCTTGAGCATTCCTTCACACCAACCGCTCGCTCGCCAACTGTTCACGCCGCTCAAAAATGCAACTGAAATCAAACACTTCAGATCAAAGGAAGCGGTTACCGTCGGGTTGGAAGGGCTTTCTCGAGCGGGGTGTATTCGAGGTCGTGCGCTTCGGCGACCGCCTTGTAGGTGCAGTGTCCGTTCAAGGTGTTGACACCCATGGCCAGGGCGCGGTCGCGCTTGACGGCCTCGACCACGCCCACATCGGCCAGCTTGAGGCCGTACCCGATGGTGGCGTTGGTGAGCGCGAAGGTGCTGGTTTGCGCGACTGCGCCGGGCATGTTGGCGACGCAGTAGTGGACCACGCCGTGCACCGTGTAAGTGGGGTTGTCGTGGGTGGTGGGGTGGCAGGTCTCGATGCAGCCGCCCTGGTCGACGGCCACGTCCACCACCACGCTACCTTCCTGCATCTCGCTGATTAGCTTCTCGCTGACCAGCTTGGGCGCCTTGGCGCCGGGGATGAGCACTCCGCCGATCACCAGGTCGGCGTCGCGGACGTACCTCGCCACCTGGTCGGGGTCCGAATAGATGGGCGTGATCCGCGAGCCGAAGATGTCGTCGAGGTAGGCGAGCCGGTTCGTATTGACGTCCAGGATCACGGTGTCCGCGCCCATGCCGGAGGCGAGCTTCGCGCTGTTGGTCCCGACGGTGCCGCCCCCGAGGATGACCACCTTGCCGCGGCGGACGCCGGGAACGCCGGAGAGCAGCACCCCCTTGCCGCCGTGCCCCTTCTCCAGCTGGACCGCTCCCACCTGCACCGCCATGCGCCCGGCGACTTCGCTCATCGGCTTGAGCAGCGGGAGCTGCCCGTCGTCGGTCTGGATGGTCTCGTAGGCCACCGCCGTGACCTTGCGCTCCAGCAGCGCCTTGGTCAGCGGCTTGTCCGCCGCGAGATGGAAGTACGTGTAGACGGTCTGCCCTTCCCGCATGAGTCCGTACTCGCTGGCGATCGGCTCCTTCACCTTCACGATCATCTCGGCGCGCGACCAGACGTCAGCGGCCTTCTCCACGATCTTCGCGCCGGCGGCCTCGTAGGCGGCGTCGGGGATCCCGCTGCCCAGGCCCGCGCCCTTCTCGATCAGCACCTGGTGCCCGCGCCCGGTGAGCGCGGCGGCCCCGCCGGGAACGAGCCCGACGCGGTACTCGCGGGTTTTGATTTCCTTCGGGCAGCCGATGATCATGTTTGCTCCGGAATGGTTTCCCTTGCGGAAAAGGGCGGCGGAAGATAGCAGGCAGCGGTCTTGGGTCAAGCTGCAACGAGTCGAAATGCTGAAGCTTCTCTTCGCTGATGAGTCCGGGCAGGTCTACGAGCATCCGGAGCTGCTCGCGGTCGCGCGGGACGGGTTCCCGCTCGAGCCGCCCGAGCCGTTGCCGGCGCACGCCACGCTCGCGACGCTCCCCGGGCGCAGGCCGCTCGGGTTCGATCCCGCCTGCGGCCGCGTGGTCGAGCTTTCCAGCATGCGCCTCGGCCCGCGCACGTTGCGCCCGAGCGCGGTGGCGGCGGTGCTTCCGCCGGGGTGGACGCGCAGCGAGCTGCCGGCCTTCCGGAAGACGGCGATCGCTCCGGTCTTGCCGCAGTGGGCATACACCGCCGCGGCCTGGGACGACGCGCGTCAATGCCACATGGTCTGGGCGCTCCACACCGACAAGCGGCGTCACTGGGACCCGGCGACGCACTCGACTCCGGACCTGCCCGGGCGCGTGCGGGAGCGCCTGGCGAGCGACGCCAACCCGCTGCTGCAACAGCTCGCGAAGTGCGCGCTCGAGTACCGCTGCTTCACCGCGCAGAACACGTTCTATGGGCGTGACGAAGGCGCCATCCCGGCGAGCTCCGGATGCAACGCGCGCTGTGTCGGCTGCATCTCCGAGCAGCCCGACGACGGGCCTCTGGCCTCGCATGAACGCATGGACCGGGCGCCGGAAGCGGAGGACATGGCGCGCATCGGCATCGGGCACCTGGCCCGGGCGCGGGGGCGCACCATGGTTTCCTTCGGTCAGGGCTGCGAGGGCGAGCCGCTCACCCGGGCCCGCGAGATCGCGCAAGCGATCCGGCGGATCCGCGAGGTGACGCCGCGGGGCTCGATCAACATCAACAGCAACGGCTCCCTCCCGCGAAATCTGATGATGCTGATCGATGCGGGGCTCGACGCCTGCCGCATCAGCCTGAACAGCGCGCACAAGCCGCTCTATGAGGCGTACTACCAACCGATCGGGTACGGCTGGGAGGAGGTCGAGGAGACCATCCGACTCGCCAAGCGGCGCGGCGTGTACACGGCTCTGAACGTCCTGACGTTCCCCGGCGTCACGGATCAGGAGGGGGAGGCGGAGAAGCTGTGCGCGCTGGTCTCGCGCGCACGGGTCGATCAGGTGCAGGCGCGGAGCCTCGCGATCGATCCCGACCAGTACCTGGCCGTCGCCGAACGCCACTCCGCGGGCGGCCCGCGCATCGGCCTGTCGGGACTGCTCGGGCGCCTGAAGCGGGCGCGGAAGGGGCTGGTCATCGGCAACTTCGCGCGCGCCCTTGGCGAGCGCCGACCGGGCCCTCCCTGACATCGCTGTCGCGATGCGCCGGATCGCCCTCGGGCAACCCCATGAAAGACGGACTGATCGCATGCCGGCACGGCGGTTGCTCCGATTCACCGGATGCGCCGATCGATGCCTCGCCGGCTGTTTCCCTGGTGGGTAGCGTTGTTCCTGGTCGCCACTCCTGCTTTCTCCTACGATCGCGCGGACGCGGTGCTGGTGTTGACCGACGACGGCGCGCTCGATGCACCCACCGTCCATGCCATCCGGAACGTCGCTGTCAGCGAGCTGCGCAAGCACGGGATCGCGATCTCGGACGATCGCCGCACGGACGGGGTCCGCCCCGTGGACGACGAGCTGGCGATCCTGGTCTCCGATCTCGGCGCCCGCCGCGTTTTCGCGCTGCGCGTCGGAGGACGGCTGGGCCAAAAGATACCTCTCAGCCTCGCCGAGCTCTCGCCGGAGACGCTCGCCCCGGTGTACTCGGCCTCGCTCACCGCCGGACAATTGGAGGAATGCGACGTGGTGACCGCGCGCCTCGTCGATGCAGTGCTCGGCCGCAGCAGCGCGGCGAGCACGGCGCAGATGACGACGGTCACGGCGGCCGAATCGAGACCGTTCGCGAAGAAGCCCGGCGAGCGGTTCTGGTTCATCGGGTTGCCGGTGGCGCTCTACAACGGCGGTGGGACGCCGGCTGGTTTCTCGCTCGGGTACGGATACGAGGCGGAGAACTTCCGCATTTCGGTCACGGGCGCCGGCTACTCGCGCGGAGGCGACGGAGTCGCGTATGCCGCGATGGAAGCCGCCTGGATCCCGTTTTCGACGGAGGTTTCCCCCTATCTCGGCTTCGGAGTGGGGTACATGGGCGCCGGCGGTCACGGCGGTCTGGGCGGCCTGGTCGAGCTTGGGCTGGAAGCGTTCCGGCTGCACGGAGTGCGCGGGCTGATCGGCGCGCAGCTCGCAGTCCCGTTCTTCGACACGCAGGACCCCGCCCCGACCGCGATCGCGCACCGGAGCGTCTACCCCGCCGGGTTCGTCCGCCTCGCGTTCTGAGCAGGAGGCTCCAGGCCCTCTCAGCCTGGAGCCTCGCGCCGGTCAGTGGAACGACGCTCCGAGATCGACTGTCGCGGTCCAGAAGTCCGAGTTGCCACCCTTGTTCGCGCTCACCCCGTTGCTGGTCGTATTGATGGTGTCGAAGAGGTAGTTGTACTGGAAGCGGCCGCCGAGCTTGAACGCGCCGATGTTCGCCTCGAGGCCGCCGCCGAAGGGCAGGGTGTTGATCCTCTGGTTCGGAATGCCCGACGCCGCGGCGCCGCTCAGCCAGGTGAGCCCGTAGCCGCCGAACACGTACGGGGTGAGATCGCCCGGCAGGATGTTCAAGCGCAGGTCCGCGTAGCCTTCGTTCGTTGTCAGCGTGCTGGCCAGGCGGCCCTCGCTCAGGCTTTGATTGACGTTGTTCTGCGAGCCGAGGTACCCGAGCTCCAGGCCCAGCATCGGCGTGGGCAGCAGGCCCAGGCGCGCGCCGTATGCGGCGCCGGTGTCGGTCCCGCTCAGCGACTGGTTGTACTTCGCCGCGCCGCCCTGCAGCACGATGCTGAACTCGCTTTCCGCCATCGCGGTCGCCGGGACCAGCAGCGCCGCGGCGGCGAGAGCGACGAGAAGCTTCTTCATGACGTTCCTCCTCAAGGGAAAGAGACCATGTAAATTCCGCGCGGTGTGGGCGCGCGGTGGTACACACGGTGGGGATGCGGCGGAAAAGTGGCCTGCCTGCCAGTGTGCCGGGGGGGCGTTCGTGGGCCCCGTGAAGCTGGAACTGCAGAAGGACCTCGCACGGCACCTACGGAACGGTCATCCCTGGGTCTACGAGCGCGCCATCGAGCGGGCCCCGACCGGCCTGGAGGCGGGTGCGATCGTCGACGTGACATCCGGGGGAAAGTTCGTTGCCCGCGGCTATTACGACCCGGGCGGCGCCGTGCGCGTGCGCGTCCTCACGCGAGACCCGTCCGAGGCGATCGGACCCCTCTTCTGGCGCCGGCGCATCGCCAAGGCGGTGGCCTTGAGACGAGCGTACGTCCTCTCCGAGGAGACCGATTGCGCGCGCCTCGTCCACGGTGAGGGGGACGGGCTGCCGGGCGTGGTGATCGATCTCTACGGCAGGTTCGCCGTCCTCAAGCTCTACAGCGCGGGGCTCGCAGCGCATCGCGGGCCCATCCTCGACGCGCTCCGGGGCGAAGTGGCGCTGGACGGTATCTACGGGCGCGACGAGGAGATCGCGCGCGCCGACGCCGAAGACGAGCTGACCGACCGCGACTCGCCGCCTGCCAAGGGGCAAGTGCTCTGGGGTGCGGAGCCGCCGCCGGAGCAGATCGTGCGCGAGTGCGGGATGCGGATCGCGGTCGATCTGAGGGCCGGGCAGAAGACCGGCTACTTCCTCGACCAGCGCGAGAACCGCTTCGCTCTCCGCCGATTCGCCCGAGGCCGCGCGCGCGCGGCGAACTGCTTCTCGTACTCGGGCGGGTTCTCGGTCAGCGCGGTCCTGGGCGGCGCCCGCGAGGTGATCTCCGTCGACCGGGACGCAGGCGCGATGAAGCTCGCCCGCCGCAACTTCGAGCTGAACGGCATCGATCCGGCGAGGCACGGGTTCGTCACCGGCGACGTGCTGGAGTTCCTGCGCGCTGAACAGAAGCCCTTCGACCTCATCGTCCTCGACCCGCCCGCGTTCGCCAAGTCGCAGAAGTCGGTGCCGGCAGCGCTCGACGGGTACGCGTCGCTGCACAGGGCGGCCCTGAACGTCCTGGCGCCGGGCGGCATCCTGGCGACGGCGTCCTGCTCAGCACGCGTCCCGGCCGAGGACTTCCTGGGCGCGGTCCGGGAGGCAGCCTCGAAGACGCACACGGATCTGATGCTGCTGGAGGAGAAGCGCCAACCGCCGGACCACCCGGCGCTGCTGGCGTTCCCCGAAGGAAAATACTTGAAGTTCTTCGTCTTCCGGAAGGCGGACTGAGTGGTCCTGCCCGGTCAGTACCTGGAGCGCAGCGCCGTGGTGGGCGAGTTGGACGCGCTCTATCATCGCGGAACGCGCGAGCCGCCCTGCGCCATTGCCGCGCCTCATCCGGCGCTCGGCGGCAGCATGTCGTCGCCGGTGGTTGCGGAGCTGGCCTGGGCACTGACCAGGGCCGGGCACCCCACGCTGCGATTCGATTACCGCGGCGTCGGCGCCTCGCGAGGCGCATCGCGCCATTCCGCGGGCGCCATGCGGATCGCCGATCTCCAGGATGAAGCCGCCGACCTGCACAGCATCTGCGAGCACCTGATCTCGACCACGCAGATGCCCGCGGTGTGCGCCGTCGGATACAGCTTCGGGGCCGCGGTGGCGCTGGAGGCCGCGCAGGATGCGAGGATCGGGTGGCTGGTGCTGATCGCGCCTCCGACGAAGCTCTACGACTTCGCCGCGCTTGCGGCCGTGCGCAAGCCGCTCCTGGTGGTGTGCGCGCACCACGATTCGTTCTGCGATCGGGGCGCGCTGCCGCTTCCCGACGGCGCCCGACTCGAAGTCATCGCACATGCGGACCACTTCTTCGGGCGGGGGCTGACCGCGCTGGGGAAGACGGTGGCGACATGGCTGCGTGGAGATCGGCCCGAGCTGATCGCGCCGGAAGACCGGGGTCCGGAAGGGCAGCCGAAGCCCTTGGAGCTCGAGCTCGATCCTGGCGCCGGCGAGCCGCTCGAGCTCGACACAGATCCCGACTGACCGCCCGCGCGTTCAGCGAAATACGGCGCGCTTCTTCGCGTTTGCCAGGGGTGGAGGATATGCTCTTCGACATGTCGGCTGGCACTCTCAGAGCGCCCCCCGGACCTCGACAGGGCCTCCGGGTCGCGGTGCTCGCCGCGGGAGCGGTCTTCGCCCTCGGTCTCGCGGGCTGCTCGCGCACACCGGCTCCGGTGATCGAGATGAGCGCGGACGCGGTGCCCGGGCTGATCGAGGTCGAGTTGCGCAATCCGGCCGCGCTGCCGGGCAAAGTGCTCGACCAGGAGGAGCAGGAAGATGACCTGTACGGAGATGTGTTCTCACCCGAATACACCTTCGAGCTGGAGGTCGAGCCCGGCACCGAGGCCGCCGTGCTCGCCCAGCTTCGCGCCCGCGAGGACGTCATCTGGGCCGAGCCGGTCTTGCGGTATCAAGGTTTGTGGGTTCCCGACGATCCCGACTTCTCCCGGCAATGGCACCTCAAGGCTGCGGGAGCGGAGCGGGCCTGGGACGCGACCCGGGGCGAGGGCGTGACCGTCGCGGTGATCGATACCGGAATCTACCCGGTCGACGACCTCGATCCGGCACGCATCGTGAAGGGATGGAATTTCGTCGGCAAGAACGACGATGCGCGCGACGACCACGCCCACGGCACGCACGTGGCCGGCACGGTGGCGCAGAGCACCGGCAACGGCAAGGGAGTGGCCGGGATGGCGCCGCAGGCGCGCCTGATGCCCATCAAGGTGCTGTCCGCCTCCGGCAGCGGGACGTCCCACGACATCGCCGAGGGGATCCGCTTCGCCGTCGATCACGGCGCGCGGGTGCTCAATCTTTCGCTGGGCGGCGGTGGTCGATCGCTGGCCATGGAATCGGCGGTCACGTACGCGCGGAGGCGCGGCGCCGTCGTCGTTTGCGCCGCCGGGAACTCTGGTTCGCGCGGGGTGTCGTATCCCGCGGCGTATCGGGACGCATTCGCGGTCAGCGCGGTCGGACCGCAGGGGCGGCTCGCGCCCTACAGCTCATTCGGGCCGGAAGTCGCCATCGCGGCGCCCGGCGGAGACAAGTCGCAGGGCGAAGAGGCCGGCGTGCTGCAGCAGACGCTCGCGGACGGCAGCACCACGGAAGCGGCCTTCCGCTGGTTCCAGGGGACCAGCATGGCCACGCCGCACGTCGCGGGGGCAGCGGCGCTGGTGATGTCGCTGGGAGTGTCCGCGCCCTCCGCAGTCGAAGGTCTCTTGACCAGCACGGCCAAGGGTGCACCCGAGAGCAACCCGGAGCGGTACGGCGCAGGCCTCCTCGACGCGGCGGCGGCGGTGCGGAAAGTCACGCTCTGGTGGGGCCTGTGGCGGCTCGCGTTCGCACTGTTCGGCGCCTGGTTCGCAATCCAGCATGCCCGCAGCATCGGGCAGCTCCGATCCGGCGAGAAGCCCGGTGCGCTCTTCTGGGCGGGGCTCGGCATCGGCGCCGGCGCCCTGGCGCTGCTCGCGCCCATTGGCGCCGAGCGGATCTCGCTGCTCTCGTTCCTTGCCCTGCCTCCGGCCGCCTGGCCGCAGCGCTTCCTCCCTCCGGTGGCTGGCTATCTGGGTTGGAGCGCGCTGGTGCCGTTCGCGCTCGCGCTTCCGGCGCGGCTCTCGAGCCGGCCGCTGCGGAGCGCATTTGGCGGGCTGGTGGCGGGCCTCGCGTTCGGATGGGCGGGCGTGCTGCTCCACGCCGCGCTCTGGCGCACGGTCGCGCTTCCCTGGATGCCGGCGCTGCTGATGCCGTTCTGGCTCCTGGCCGGCGCAGTGGTCGCGTGGGCCGTCGGGCGCGGGCTGTTCGCGCGGGAGCCACTGCGATGAAGATCACCGGCACCGTCGAGCTCGTCGATCTGGAGGGCGGCCTGTGGCGGCTGAACGGCGACGACGGCAGGCGATACACGCTCGTCGGCGCCAGGAACGAGCTCAAGTCGGCGAAGGGCGCGAGGGTGGAGGTCGAAGGCTCGCTCGACGAAGGCTTCGGGATCGGGATGTCCGGCCCGCAGCTCCGCGTGCAGAAGCTGCGCAGGATCTAGGCCCGGCCACCGAAGGTGGCTTAGGGCCTACGCTTGAGCGGCAGTCGGCGCCGGCCACCGAAGGTGGCTTAGGGCCTACGCTTGAGCGGCAGTCGGCGCCGGCCACCGAAGGTGGCTCAGGGCCTACGCTTGAGCGGCAGTCGGCGCCGGCCACCGAAGGCGGCTCAGGGCCTACGCTTGAGCGAGGTCATCCCTGGGGCAACATCTGGGAAGCGCCGTGGAGGAACGCCGCCAGCCAGACGAAAGCCAGCAGGGCCGCCAGCGCGTTCTGCGGCGATACGCGCTCGGCGATCAGGGCGTCGCGCGGCGGTGAGCGGAGAACGCGCGCCAGCACCCCGATTCCCACGAACAACAGCAGCGCGCCGAGCACCAGCACCACCGGGTGGGGCGGGACGGCCGGATCCTGCCAACCGAGCACGAACGCCATCCCGGCGATGCCGTTGTTCACGGCGTGTCCGATCACCGCGGCCCAGAGCGAACCGCTCCACAGGCGCAGCGCCGCGAGCAGGATTCCGATCTCCATCAGGCCCAGGAAGCCGACCGGGTCTCCGTGAAGTCCCGAGAACAGCGCGCCGGAGACGATCACCGCGGCCACGGGTCCCCAGCTCCGCGCCATGGCGGGCAGGGCGAAGCCGCGAAAGAAGAGCTCCTCGGCGATCGGGGCCGCGGTGACGACGGTCGCGAGCATGGGAACCAGATGGGCCGCGAAGATGGAGTTCAGCAGGACTTGCTTGGCGTCGAACGCGTCGACGAGGACCTTCGGCAGCACGCTGTGCGCCAGCCAGGTGACGAACGAGATCACCGGCTGATTCACCACCGCTACGCCGGCCGCGATCAGGGCCTGCTTCCAGGTGAGACGGCGCAGGCCCAGATAGGGCGTGAACCGGACGCCCGCGAGGCTGATGCGAAAGATCGCGGGGAGCGCGATGGCGACCGACTCGGTGAGCCAGAGCCCGAAGACCACGCCGCGCATCTGCGCCGGCGCGCCGATGGAGTACATCCCCACCAGCAAGAGGACGTACGCGAGCAGCGCGCTTTCTGCGTCGAGGGGCGGCCGGTCGGACTCGGGCATGGGCGCGCCCCCATACCATGCCAGTGGCCCGTTTTCAGCCTGTGGGGGTGCGATGAGACCTGCCGGCGATTACGCTGAGACGGAATGGCCGACGACGATCACGTCCCGGCCGGCCGGATCCGCAGGCTGAGCCGGCTGGCATATCTCACCGCGCGCACGACCGGCGATCTCCTCGCTGCCCAGGCGCGTCGCAAGCTCACCGGCGAGGGCGTCCGGCACGATGACCTGCGCAAGGCGGGCGAACGCATCCTCGCCACGCTCGGCGAACTGAAGGGCGCGGCGCTCAAGCTCGGTCAAGCCTTGGCGATGGATCCCGACGCGCTCCCGGAAGAGGCGCGGAGCGTGGTGGCGAGGCTCCTCTCGCAGGCGCCGCAGCGGATGGAGTTCGCGCAGGTCGCCGAGGTGGTCCGGACGGAGCTGGGCCGCCCTCCGGACGAGCTGTTCGCCCGATTCGACCGCGAGCCGCTCGCCGCGGCCTCGCTCGGCCAGGTGCATGGGGCGCGCCTCGACGACGGCCAGGAGGTGGTGGTGAAGGTGCAGTACCCCGGCGTTGAACAGGCGCTGGAGAACGACCTGGCGAACGCCGCCGTGCTGGTGCGCGGGTTCGCGCTCGCCGGTCAGTCCCTCGACGGGCGGGTCTACTACGACGAGCTGCGGTCGTCGCTGCTCCGCGAGCTGGATTACGTACAGGAGGCGGCCCAGGCGGACGCCTACCGTGCCGCCGCGGAGCGCTACCCCGAGCTGGTCGTCCCCGATGTCGTCACCGAGCGCAGCTCGAAGCGTGTGCTGTGCCTCACGCGGCTTCATGGACAGCCGCTGCTCGACTTCATGGATTCGGACGCGACCGGCGGGGAGCGGTTCCGGGTCGCCCGGCTGCTGATCCTCGCCATCTGGGGTCCGTTCTACGCGGCCCGCCTCGTCCATGCCGATCCCCATCCCGGCAACTTCTTCGTGCTCCCGGACGGCAGGCTGGGCGTTCTGGACTTCGGCTCCACCAAGCGGCTCTCGGAGCCGTTCGCAGCCGTGTATCGGGCCTTCCTGGACGAGAACGCGGCCGGCCGCGCGCATCCCGATGTCGGGCCCATGCTGAAAAAGGCGGGGTTCCGGTTTCTCGGCGACGACGTCGAAGAGGCCTTCGAGTTCTGCCAGAGGGTGGCGGATATCGTGCAGCGGCCGATCCAGAGCGACATCTACGACTTCAGCTCCGAGGCGCTGTTTCGGGAAGTGAAGCGTGCATTCCGCAGCGATCCGAAGCTGGCGCTGACCATCAAGCCGCCTGCGGAGGCGCTGCTGTTCTATCGTTCCGCCGCGGGCCTCGCCCAGGATCTCCGGCTGCTCAAGGCCAAGGTGCCGGTCCGCTCGGTACTGAAGGAGATTCAGGACCGTGGAAGCGCGTGATAAAGGCAGCTGCCGATGACTCGCACCCAGCTCTTCGTGGACACACCCGAGCAGCTCGCCGCCTGCACGGAGGACGTGGCGCGAAGCTCGCGGGTCGGGCTCGACACCGAGAGCAACGGGTTCCACGCCTACTTCGAGAAGGTCTGCTTGCTCCAGATCGCGACCCCGGCGGGCGACTGGGCCGTGGACACGCTCGCGCTCGGGCTTTCGCCGCTGGTGCCGCTGCTGGCGGATCCGGCTCGCGAGTGCATCCTGCATGCGGCCGAATACGACGTGCTCTGCATGAAGCGCGACTATGGGTTCAGCTTCGGGCGGATCTTCGACACGCACGCGGCCGCCAAGACGTTGGGCATCGAGAAGGTCGGCCTGCACGACCTGCTCGCCGACCAGCTCGGGGTGCAGCTCGAAGTGGACGAGCAGCGCAGCGACTGGGGGAAGCGGCCGCTCTCCGACCGACAGCTCGAGTACGCGTTCGCCGACGTCGGCTACCTGATCGCGCTCCGGGAGAAGCTCACTGAACAGCTCTCGTTGCGCGGGCTGGTCGAGGAGGCGGAGGCGGAGTTCACGCGTCTGATCGCCAAGGAGCCGCGGGCGCGAGAGTTCGATCCCGAGGGCTGGCAGAAGATGAAGGCCGCGCGCGTGCTGGACGGGCGCGGGCGCGCGGTACTCCGCGAGCTGTACCTGCTGCGCGACCAGCGCGCACGCGATCTGAACCGGCCGGCTTTCAAGGTGCTGTCCGATCTCTTCCTCGCGGAGGCGGCGCGGCGACTCCCCCGCAGCGAGGAGGAGCTGCTGCGTGTTCCCGGCACCTCTCCGATGACGCTGAAGAAGGTGGCCGCCCAGCTCCTGGAAGCTGTGCGGAAGGGCATCGACGCGGAGCCGCCTGAACGTCCACGGCCGGGCGGTTCCAACGGGCAGAGATGGCGCCGCGGCGCGCCGGGCGCGCCCTCGCCGGAGATCGAGGAGCGCTACGAGCGGCTCCGCGCCTGGCGCCGCTCCCGTGCGGAGGCGCGCAAGGTCGAAGTGCAGGTGATCGCGCCCAACGCGGTCCTGTGGGCGATCGCGCGTGCGAACCCGGCCGACCTGGAATCGCTCGCCGCCGTCGAGGGCATGGACCCCTTCCGGATCGAGCAGTACGGCCTGGCGATCCTGGAAGTGCTGCAGAGCGAAGCCAGGCAGCAGAAGCTGATCTGAGGTGGCCGGCCTTATCTGACGCTCAAGCGTAGCCCCTAAGTTGGTTGCGGCGCCGGGGCTAGAAATTCGCGCCGGTTTTCGGAGCCGGCACCGTGTCGGACAGCCGCGGAGCGGAGCCGCCCGCGAGGATGCGGTAGGCGCTCCAGGAGCCGACCACGACCTTCACGTACCTTCGGGTCTCTCGGTAAGGGATGTCTTCCACCCACTCGTCCAGTGGCCGCCCGGCGCCGCGAATCGCCCACGGCGCGGCCGCGCGCGGGCCCGCGTTGTACGCTGCGAGCGCGATGGCGGGATCGCCGAAGCGGCCGACCACCTCGGACAGGTACCAGGTGCCCAGGTCGATGGCAGTGCCGGGGTCGACGAGCTGCTCGTCGCGCAGCGGAGGGCGCCTGAGGACCACCGCGGCGCGCCGAGCGGTGGCGGGAAGCAGCTGCAGCAGGCCCACCGCGCCGGCGGCGCTGCGCGTGTCGGGCTTGAACAGGCTCTCCCGCCGCATCACCGCCAGGACCAGGTACGGATCGAGTCCGGTCCGCTCGGAAGCGCGGGCGATCTGGGCGGGAAAAGCCGCCGGGTAGGCCGCGTCCAGCAGCAGCCGCGGCGCCCGGGGTCCGCGATCGCCGACCAGGCCGATGGCGAGGAGCACGGCCCGGTCCGGTCTTCCCGCCCGCTCGTAGACGGGGAGCGCCAGAGCTCCTGCATCTCCGGCGTGGCGCTGCACGAACCAGTCCGCTTCCGCCGCCGCGTCGGAGAGGAAGCCCAGGGATGCGAGCTCGAGGGCGAGCGCGAGCTGCGGGGGCGGGTTGCCGGAAGGCGCGTCGCGCGGCGGCGGAAACGGAGCGGGCTGCGAGGTGGCTTCTCCCAGCCGCTCCCGGGAGAGCAGGCCGTACCAACCCAGCGGATCCAGCTCGGCGGCGCGCCGGAACAGGGCAGTCGCCGCATCCGGCTTGCCGGCGCGCGCCTGCCAGTAGAGGCCTTGCGCGCGTTCCTCGTCGCTGGAGGCGCTAGCCGCGAACTCCGCGAAGCGCTCCACCGTGTCGCGCAGGTGCTCCTTGTAGGACATCCACGCCAGGGTCCAGCGCGCCAGAGACGCCGCCGGCCCGGTGTGCCGGGCGGCAACGCGGGCGAGCCGCGCGCGGGCCTGCTTCCTCTTTCCCGCGTCGGCAAGGAGCCTCGCGGTGAAGAGAGCGCTCTCGTCCGCCTCGGAGGCGGTGGGGAACTTGCGGGCCACGGCCTCGGCGACCTGGATGGCCTCCTCCTCCCGCCCGCGCCGAGCCCGATCGCGCGCGAGCAGCATTCCACCCGCCGCGGCGACGCGAGCGTTTCCGTGCGCCCAGGCCTGCTGGAGCGAGGGCCCGGCCTCGCTTCGTTTTCCGTCCGCGGCAAGAGCGCGCGCGTGCAGGAGAAACGCCTCTGCCTGGTCCTCGCCGGAGAGCATTCCGGCAGCGGCCTGGGCCTGCGCTACCGCGGCAGCCGGTTTTCCCGCCGTGAGCAGCCGGGAAGCGCGCTGCAGCAACTCGCGCCCGGACGGTTCAGGCAGCTCGACGCCCAGCTGCTGCTGCAGGGTGCGTGCCGTTTCGGCCGCCGGGTGCTCGGGATAGCGCAGCCAGAAGGCGCGAAGAGCCGCCGCGGCGTCCTGGGCGCGCCCGGGCTCCCCGAGCAGCGCCTGCGCCCCGACCCACGCCATCGCGGCCTGCAGGTCGGCGGGTTGACCGGGGAAGGCTCCAGCTCGCTCCGCAGCCTCGCGCGCGCCGGTGAAATCCTGCAGCGCCAGCAGGGCATCCGCCAGCAACGGAGTCGCGCGGATCGAGACCGGACCCTCCGAGGCCGCGGCCGATCTGAGCGGTTGCAGCGCGCCGGCCGGCGTGCCGGAGAGCAGCAGCGCCTCGCCCTGGAGGACGCGCGCGTGCGGCGTGAGCGCGCCGAGCTCGCCGGCGTCCGCGAGCGTGGCCGCCGCTTCGCGGGGCTTTCCCTGCGCGAAGAGCGCGCGGCCCAGCACCAACCGGCAGCGCGGTTCTCCGCACGATCTCGCGACCGTTTCTGCTTCCGCGGGACGCCCAGCGGCAAGAAGTGCGCCCGCCTGGACGGCCGCTTCATCCGGGGCCCCGATCGCTCGATGTCCTACCAGCCCGCACACGGCCAGCGCCGCCGCGAAAAAACGTAGATTCACCAGGTTATCCGTTTCCTTGCAGCGTTGGCAGCCTCTGCCCATATTCCCCCGTTTTCGCCCGCCCGGGGTGGCGAAGGTTGACGCGTTCTGTTATATGCCCGCGCCTCTTTAGGAGGACCGACCGAATGTCGCTTTTGGCGAAGCCGTTCCCGACCGAGATGACGACGCCCATCAACCTCGAGGGCAACAAGAAGATGTCGGTTGAGGCTCACCGGAACCTTTTTTGCACCGCCTATGACGAGTGCCTCAACGAGGCGGTCAAGCGCGGCTGGAATAGTTTCACCTGCGTGCGCTGCCCGAATTACACCATCAGCCACGTTTCGCCCGAGAATTCGATCGAGGCGTTCGCCACCCAGCGCAAGTCTGCCTAGAGCGAGCTGAGCCGGCGGGTTACCGCCCATAGAGGAGCAGCACCCAGAGGCGCCCCGGTCCGTACTGCCTGGAGCTGGCGTACAGGGCCCCTACGCCGATGTGGGTCCACTCTCGCGCGGTCAGGTTCTTCGACCAGCCGAGCTCCTCCGGCGCGCTCCCGACATGCAGCTCCGCCACCGCGCTGGAGAGGTCCCTGCTCTCTCGGAGTGCCCGCTTGGTGAGGGTCTGGTCCAGCTTCATCTGATCCGCCAGGGCCGTCGCGTGGACTTCATTGTCGGCCACGCGATCCAGGGCGGCATCCCGCTGCAGCGGCGGCAAGCCGCGCTTGCTGCGCTCCCCCTCGATGAAGCGCGCCACCTCGCCGGCCGGATCCGAGCTGCCGACGATGGGAACGGCGAAGACCTCGGTGAGGTAGACCCCCTCCGCGCCGTCGGCCGTCAGGCCGCTGGCCGCGCCAAGCCCCAACCGGCGGTGGCGCGGGTCGAGCAGGTTCCCCAGGTGCGCCGGCGACCCGGCAATCGCCTCGTGCGCAGTGCCAACATCGCTGGAAAGACCGATGTTTTCGGCGGAGCTCCGATAGGCGTAACCGCGCGCGCGCAGCCGGTCACCCAAGGCCCCGGTCGTCGGAAGGACGTGCGCGAACGTTCGCAGCCGCGCCATCTCCCTGCTGTGCGCCTCGGCCGTCGCGTCCAGCTCCGGGTCGCGTTGGAGCGCGGGGAGGCCATGTGACGCGCGCAGCCGGGCGATCGCCTGCTCCACTCCCTTGAGCCCTTCCCCGTTGTGCCCCTCCGGTGGCGGCCAGGACGGCGGCGCAACTCCGGCGAAAACTCGCCGGATTGCAGCTACTTGCGGTCCCCCAGGGCCCTCCGCCAGCACCTCGATCGAGTGCTCGCCGCGCTCCTGCAACGCCACCTTCGCGGAGAAGCTCGATCCCGCGCTGGCCAACTCGATCTCCTTCACCTCGCCAGACGGGCGGGTGACGAACAGCCGCGGATTGCGCAGTCCGGCTTCCAGCGTGCCGGAGACGGCGACGCGCTGCCCGGGTTGGACCCGGCCGCTGATTCGCGCCAGCGTGGTGCCGTGGTTCGCGGTGAGGGCGCAGACCACCGCGCTTCCGTCCGGCAGCTGGGAGGCCGCGACCCCGATCCGATTGAACCGGCAGGACTTCGGGAACAGCTCGGAAGCGGCCCGATCGGCTCGCGA
>Ga0209526_10000430_pt1 | contig 27170 bp, 30 predicted proteins | sample JacPinW_OM2H0_M1_FD_188566 | JGI IMG/M metagenome (GOLD analysis project Ga0209526, IMG submission 188566) | Forest soil microbial communities from Algoma, Ontario, Canada - Jack Pine, Ontario site 1_JW_OM2H0_M1 (SPAdes) (version 2) | ecosystem: Environmental > Terrestrial > Soil > Boreal... | reverse complement strand
CGCGCGCGCGCCGAGGCGCTGGCCAGGGGAGCCTCGTCGCTGCGGGAGCTGCGCGAAGCGGACGTGCTCTCCGGCCTTCTGCCGCCCCAGCTCGACCAGCTTGCCCCGGATCAGGTCGCGCTGCCGGGCGGGCGGAAGCTGCGCGTCGAGTACGTCCCCGGGCAGCCGCCCGCGGTCCGCTCGCGGCTGCAGGATTTCTTCGGAATGTCGCGGGGGCCGTCGATCTGCAACGGCCGCCTTCCCCTGACGCTCCACCTGCTCGCGCCGAGCGGGCGCGCCCAGCAGGTCACCCAGGACCTCCCGGGCTTCTGGGAGCGCCATTATCCGGCCATCCGCCGCGAGCTGATGCGCAAGTATCCGAAGCACGCCTGGCCCGAAAACGGGGCGACCGCCTCGCCGCCCTCAGTGAATCGCCGGCCTTGAGGGCAGCTCGCGCACCAGTCCGGCTTCCGCGCGCAGCAGCTCTTCCACCCGGGCTTCGAAACCGTCGGTTCCCCGGGCGAGCCGCACGAACAGCTCACCGTGGCCCCTCTCCGCGTCGGCCAGGCGGCCGTAGAACTGCCGCAGCTCGCCGTCGCGGAGCGCGCCGGCGAGGAGGCGCAACCGCTCCTCACTCCGGGTCTCGATCAGCGCGGAAACGATCAGCCGATCCAGCAGCCGTTCCCGCGGGGGCTGGCGCACCAGCGCCTGCAGGCCTTGCGCATACGGGTCGCCCGGATCGCGGCCCAGCCGAAGGCCCCGCTTCTCCATCAGCGCCAGCACCTGTCCGAGATGTCCCGCTTCCTCGCGCGCGAGCCGCGCCATCGCGCGCGCCAGCCCGGGAACGGATGGGAACGCCGCGAGCATGGAGAGCGCCTGCGCGGCCGCCTTCTTCTCGCAATGGGCATGGTCGACGAGGACCTCGTCGAACCGATCGATCGCCAGCCGCACCCAGGCGCGCGGGGTCTCGCAAAGAAGCTGCATTCGCGCTTTATACTGCAGGCATGCGCATCGGCGTCATCTCCGACACGCATGGGCTGGTCCGGCCAGAGATTCAGGAGGTCTTCTCCGGAGTCGACCACATCCTTCATGCCGGAGACATCGGAGGAGAGGAGGTGCTGGCGGAGCTGGGGGCGATCGCGCCGGTCACCGCCTGCGCGGGCAACAACGACGGCTGGCGCTGCGGCGCCGCCGGCAAGACCGCCCGAGTGACGCTGGATGGCCTGCGGTTCCTGCTGGTGCACGTCCGCGACGACGCCGAGGAGCAGCTGCGGCGCGAGCCGGCGGACGTGGTGGTGTTCGGGCACAGCCACAAGCCGCTCGACGAGCACGGCGACGGAATCTGGTGGTTCAATCCGGGAAGCGCGGGGCCGCGCCGCTTCTCGCTGCCCGTCTGCGTCGGCTTGTTCGAGCGCGTGCGTGGCAAGTGGCGAGCCCGCCACGTCCCGCTTCAGTAGTAGATGAGCCCGAGCTGCAGCCCGACGGTCTGCACCCGCATCGAGGTGCCGCTCGCCGAGAGGTCCGTGTTCCGGTAGTACAGCTCGGGCGCGAGGAAGAGGTTGGGCAGGAACCTGAGCTCGATCCCGAGTCCTCCCGCTGCCGCGAGCCCGACCGCCGTCCTGTCGGGGACCACGTCGCCGGACAAGCCGACGCCGATTCCGGCGCGGGCGTAGACCATGGCAGCGGGTCTCACCACCAGGTGGTATTGCAGGAACGCCGCGATCTGCTCGGTGCGGAAGGTCGCGCCGGAGCGGCTGCCGCCGTCCACCGCCCCGGACAGGTAGATCTGCAACGGGGTGCCGAAGCTGTATCCGACCCGCAGCTCGACGTCCCAGGCGAGGATGTTGTCCGAGGGGATGATGAGCCACCCGCCGCCGCCCGCGATCCCCGCGTAGAGGCCCTCCAGGCTGGAGCTCGACTCGTCCGCTGGGCTCGACGCCAGCCCGGCGGAGAGCGCAGGGGTGGAAGCGAGCAGCGCCGCGGCGAGCACGGAATGTCTCATGCGGGAAACCATACCTCATCGCCGGAGCAGGAACAGGTCTCCCGCGTGCGCGCCGGTGTGTCGCGCCGGGATCAGCAGCCCCAGTCGGGAGAGGACGCGGCCGGCGTCGAACTCGGCCAGCGCTCTCGCAGGGTGCAGCCCTTCGCGCTCCGCCTCGTCCCAGGTCGAGCCGTCGACCCTCGCGCCCGCGCTGGCGGTGGGACCGTCGCGGCCGTCGGTGCCCGCGGCGAGGAACGCCGCGCCGGGCTCACTCCGGAGCTTCAGCGCCATCAGCAAGGCGAGGTGCTGGTCGCGGCCTCCGGGCGGCGCCCCGGAGGGCACGCGCAATTCCAGCTCGCCGCTCGCGCAGATGAAGCCACGCTCCCGCCCCAGCGTCTCCGCGAACGCCTCCACGGTGCCGCGGACGGGAGAATCGAGCATGCGTGCCCCGGCGCGGCGAGCCGCTTCCTGCGCGGGAGAACGGAGATCGCAGATCGCCTCGTGCTCGATGAAGTCGGCGGGCTCGCCGGGTTTGAGCGTCTCGCGCACGCGCGTCGCTGCCTGCGGCAATGCGTACTTCCTCGCCAGCGCCAGCGCGTCCGCGCAAGTGGTCGGATCTCCGATCGCCGGACCGCTGGAAACCGCGCGCACGCCGCCGACCGGCACGTCGACGGCGACCAGGGCGCGCGCCCTGGACACCCCTGCGGCGTGGAGCGCGCGGGCGATGCCGCCGCCCTTCAGCCGCGACAGGTGCGCCCGGACGCAGTTCATCTCCTCGATGGGCGCGCCCGAGGTCAGCAAGGCCTGATTGATCTCCCGGATGTCAGCGAGCGTGAGCTCCGGGTAAGGCGCTTCCGCGAGAGCGGAGCCGCCGCCGGAGATGAGCAGAAGAGCTGCGTCCGCGGGCTTGAGCGCGCCGACCGCGGCGAGCAGCGACTCTCCCGCCTCCAGCGAGCCGGCGTCGGGCAACGGGTGGCCGCCGCGCAGGACGCGAGCGCCGGAAGGCGCGGGCGCATCGATCGGCGCCACGACGATGGCGTTGCGCTCCCGGGGCAGGGCGGAGACCATCTCCGCCGCGACCTTCCCGAGACCGAGGACCAGCAGCTTTCCACCGGGACCGGGCTGCGGGGCCCTCGCGGCAGCGGCCCGGGTCAGCTCCCCCGCATCGAGCGCGCGGACAACCTCCTCGTACAGGCCGAGCAGGTCGCGCATGTCACTGGGGGACGCCATTCAAGGGTGTCCCTCCGCGAAGAGCGCCGGCAAGAGCTCGCCGGCCTTCCCTAGCCGGCACTCATCGAAGCAGTGCGCGTTCTCCGGCCGCTCCGGCCCGACGTACACGCAGCGCGCGAAGTTCCCGCGGGGGCCCGGATTGTGCCGCAGGTGGGAGACGAAGCCCGCCGCCGGGTAGACCGCGCCCGAGCTGCCCACGGTGACGAACAAGTCGCACGCGTTCAGCGCCTGGTAGATCCGATCCATTCCGAACGGCACCTCTCCGAACCAGACCACGTGAGGACGCAGGAGCCCTCCACACCGTTCGCACCCCGGCAGCTCCTCCAGATGGGGTCGTTCGTCCTCGAACGCCGGCCGGTCGCAGGAGTCGCAGCGGCTCCTGAGCAGCTCGCCGTGCATGTGGTGGACGGTCCGGGAGCCGGCGCGCTCGTGGAGCGGGTCGACGTTCTGCGTGCAGAGGAACAGCCGGTCTCCGATCTGGCGCTCCAGCCGCGCCAGCGCGAGGTGCGCCGGATTCGGCTGCACGCTCCCCGCCTGTCTGCGGCGCTCGGAATAGAAGCGCCATACCATCCGTGGGTCCCGCGCGAAGCCCTCGGGCGTCGCGACGTCCTCGATACGGTGCTCCTCCCAGAGCCCGCCGGCATCGCGGAAGGTCTTCACGCCGCTCTCGGCGCTTATCCCCGCCCCGGTGAGCACGAAGACGCGATCGTCCCGCCCCACCGACAGCGGCGGAAACTCGGCTCCGGGCGCGACTCTCGGCAGCGGGACCATGGCTTTTGGCGAGAGAGTTGCGCGATGCGCGCCCGCAAGCAAGGATCTTCCGCATGGCGGTTGCCGACCTCAGGCGCGAGCTGTCGCGCCGCATGTACGTCCGATCCCGGGTCGCCCGCACGGGGGCGGTGCGCCTCGCCTATCTCGCCTACTCCCGGGCCCTGCTGCGCTGGGACGATCCGTCCTCACCGGAGGCCGCCGCGTCGCTGCGCCGCCGCCTCGAGGCGCTCTTCGACGAGGACTTCCGCGACGCGGAATCCGGGCTCTATCCGCGCCATCTGATCGAGACGCTCCCCTGGCGCGAGTATGCGCAGGCGGTGCCGCGGCTGCTGGCCGACCTGCCGCGGACGCGGGCCCGCATGGAGCGCGGCGACTTCCGCGAGATCGCCGACTCCGCCGGGGCCGAGCGCTACCCGCCCTATTACGCCCGCAACTTCCACTACCAGAGCGAAGGGTACCTGGGCCACACCAGCGCGGCCCTGTACGACCTCCAGGTCGAGCTGCTCTTCGGCGGCACCGCCGACGTCATGCGCCGCCGGGTCATCCCTCCGGTGGTGCGCGCCGCGCGGGCCCGCAACGCGTCGGCCGCGCAGCCCCTGCGCGTGCTGGACGTGGCCTGCGGAACCGGGCACCTGCTCGGGATGCTGGGCGCGGCGCTGCCTGCCGAGGCCAAGCTGTTCGGCCTCGACCTGTCGCCCCATTACATCGCCCGGGCGCGCGAGGTGCTGCCGCGCGACCTCGACGTCTCGCTGATCTGCGACAACGCGGAGCAGCTGCCGTTCCTCGACTCCTCGTTCGACGTCGCCACCAGCCTCTACCTGCTCCACGAAGTGCCGCCGGCGGTGCGGGCCCGCGTCCTCCAGGAGATGGCGCGCGTGGTCCGGCCTGGCGGCCTGGTGGTGGTGGCGGACAGCATCCAGCTCGACGACGCGCCCGAGCTGGAGCGCGAGATCCTCGCGTTCCCCTCGCGGTTCCACGAGCCCTACTACATGAGCTACGTCAAGGACGACCTCGCCGCACGAGTCTCCGAGGCCGGCCTCGACGTCAAAAGCTCGAGACTCGCGTTTCTCACCAAGCTCGTCGAAGCCGAGAAGAATCCGAAGCGCTAAGTCTTCAGATCAACCGCAGAGCGCGCAGAGACCGCAGAGATTCTGTTGGTGAAACCCAAAAAACTCTGCGCGCTCCCTGCGCTCTGCGGTTGATCTGAAGCCGCGGATTCCTTTCCATCGAGGGCGCGGGCTCGCCTCGCCCAGCTGCGCGCGATGAAGGCGATGGTCACCAGCAGCGGGACGATGAAGCCCAGCATGACCAGGACGCCCACCTTGGCGGCCTGGACCTGCTCCGAGTCCGCCGCTCCGAAGCACACCGGGCAGGCCATCAAAAGCGCCATCATAGGAAGCTCACGTTCTTGAGCTTGCGCAGGAACCAGAACCCGTAGAAGACCAGCGCAGCAGCGGCGACGAACCCGAGCACTCCGAGCGCCAGGACCCCGCCGTTCCCGGTCCGCAGGAAGTCTCCCACCGCCCAGGCGCCGAATCCGAGGGCGCAGAGCACCGATACGATCACGAAGAAGATGTGGAACGCCTTCAGCGACATCTACGTCCCCGGCAGCCCGCTGTGATGCTCGAAGGTGGTGAGGTTCGGCAAGAGCAGCAGGATGGCAAAGAAGACCGCGGTGATGATGAGCACCGCGTAGATCACCTTCCGCTCCGAGATCAGGTGCATGAACACCGCCGCCACCATCCCGGCTTTCACGGTGGCGATCACCAGCGCCACCGCGATGGCCGCCGGCCGCGCCAGGTGGAGGTAGCTGACCCCCACCGTGACCGCCGTGAGGCAGAGCAGCGCCACGAACACCACGTAATACTGCCCCATGTGCTTGCTGACGTCTTCGTGCTGGGCGGCGTCCATCGGCACCTCAGAGGAGGTAGAGCGAGGGGAAGAGGAAGATCCAGACCAGGTCGACGAAGTGCCAGTAGAGACCGGCGTTCTCGACGCGGTTGGTGAAGTGCTCGGGATCCTTCGCCCAGAGCTTGGTGCCGGGGCCGAGCAGGTAGCCGTTGACGATGATCCCGCCGACGATGTGCAGGCCGTGCAGGCCCGTCATGGTGAAGTAGACGGCGTAGAAGTTGTCGTGCGAGGGCGTGTGACCGAGGTGGAACTTGTGCGAGTACTCGAAGTACTTCACCACCAGGAACACGAACGCCAGCGCGATGGTGGCGCCCATCCAGAGCCGGAAGCGGGGCAGGCTCCCCATCTTGCAGCTCGCCCAGGCCAGGACCATGGTGATCGACGAGGTGATCAGCACCGCGGTGTTGAGCGTGGCCAGCGGCACGTTGAGGACTTCGCTGGAGAGGCCCCCTTCCGGCGGCCAGTGCGGCATCCCGGTGCGGATCAGCACGTAGCTGGAGAAGAGCGCGCCGAACAGCATCACCTCGCTGGCGAGGAAGAGCCAGATCCCGAACTTCCCGTTCGGGATTCCGGTCACCGGGTGCGGCTTCACCATGTAGGGGATGACGGTCTCGCTCATGTCAGCCCTCCGCCCGGAACTGCGGCGAATAGTCGTTGGACTTCCCCGGCACGCTGTACTCGTACGGCTCGCGGTAGACGACCGGCTCGGTGATGAAATTGCCGTGTCCGGGCGGGGACGGAGCAGCCCACTCCAGCGTGGTGGCGTTCCAGGGGTTCTCCGCCACCCGGGCGCCCTTCTTCAGGCTGAGGAAGAAGTTCACGACGAAGAAGAGCTGCGCGAGCCCCAGGCCCCAGGCGCCCCAGGAGATGAGCACGTTCAGCGCCTGCACCCCGCGGCCGTGCGCGTACACGGTCGGGTCGTAGAGCCGCCGCGACAACCCTGCCATGCCCTGGAAGAACATCGGCATGAAGACGAAGTTGATGGCGACGAAGCTGAGCCAGAAATGCACCTTGCCCAGCTTCTCGTTCAGCTGGCGGCCGGTGGCTTTCGGGTACCAGTAGTACACCCCGGCGAAGAGGGCGAAGAGCGTTCCGGGCGCCACCACGTAGTGGAAGTGGCCGATCACGTAGAAGGTGTCGTGCAGGTAGATGTCGCTCGCGGTCAGGCCCAGGGGCAGGCCGGTGAGGCCGCCGATGGCGAACATGGGCAAGAAAGCGGTGGCGAAGAGCATCGGCGTGGTGAAGCGGATGTTCCCGCCGTAGAGCGACATGATGAAGCAGGTGAGGATGACCACGCTCGGGATCGAGATGATCATGGTGGTGATCTGGAAGAACGTCGACATGGTGGTGCCCATGCCGGTCATGAACATGTGGTGCGCCCAGACCACGAAGCTCATGAAGCCGAGAGACACCACCGAGTAGACGAGAAGGCGGTAGCCCCAGAGCGGCTTGCGGGTGTTGTTGGCGATCACCTCCGCGACGATGCCCATCGCCGGGAGGATGAGGACGTAGACCTCCGGGTGGGCGAGGAACCAGAAGAGGTGCTGCCAGAGCAGCGGGTTCCCCCCGCCGGCGACCTTGAGCGGCTCGCCGGAGACCACCAGGCCGGTGGGCAGGAAGAACGAGGTGCCCGCCACCCGATCCATGATCTGCATCACCGACGCCGCCTCCAGCGGCGGGAAGGCGAGGAGGAGCAGGAAGGCAGTCACCAGCTGGGCGTGCACGAAGAAGGGCAGCCGCCAGAAGGAGAGACCCTTCGCGCGCATCTGGACGATGGTGACGATGAAGTTGATCGAGCCCAAGAGCGAGCTGGTGATGATCAGCACCATCGCGAACAGCCACATCGTCTGGCCGGTGGGGGCGATGTCGGCGAGCGGCGGGTAGCTGGTCCAGCCCGATTGCGCCGCTCCGCCCGGCAGGAAGAAGGAGGCGACCATCGCGATGCAGCCGGGGAGGAACACCCAGTAGCTGGCCATGTTCAGGCGCGGGAACGCCATGTCCGGCGCGCCGATCTGAAGCGGCACCACGAAGTTGCCGAAGCCGCCCACCGCCAGCGGGACCACGCCCATGAACACCATGATGGTGCCGTGCATGGCGCCGAGCTGGTTGTAGAACTCCGGCGCCATCACGCCGCCCGGCATGGCGGTCTCGCCGAGCAGGTTGCCGATCAGCGGAAGCGGCTGCCCCGGATACGCCAGCTGCCAGCGCATCATCATCATCAGGCTGAAGCCGAAGAACAGGAAGACCAGCGCGGTGACCGCGTACTGGATGCCGATCACCTTGTGGTCGACCGAGAAGATGTACTTGCGCCAGAAAGGCAGCTCGTGATGCCCGTGATCTCGGTTTCCGTGCCCGTGGCCGTTGCCGGTCGCCGCGGTGTGCTGTTTGACGCTCATCGAGTCGTCTCCGGATTCGGAAAAGGGCCTATTTCTTCTCTTCGGGCGCGGCGGCGGCGGGGGCTTCCTGCGGCGGCGGAGCGTTCTCCGCTTCCCACTTGGCGAACTCCTCGGGCGTCTCGATCAGCACGTCCCCGCGCATGCGGTAGTGGCCGAGGCCGCAGAGCTGGGCGCAGGCGAGCTCGAAGTGGCCGGGCTGCGTGGCCTCGAACCAGACGGGGATCTGCTGGCCGGGGATGGTGTCCTGCTTCACCCGCAGCACCGGCACGTTGAAGCTGTGGATCACGTCCTTGCTGGAGATGTCGACGATCACCGGCCGGTGGACGGGAATGTGCAGGTTGTTGACCGTGACCAGGTCGTCCTTGCCCGCCGGGTCCTCGGGATCGAGGCCGAGCGGATTGTCGCCACCGATCTGCGAGGGATCCGTCTTGCCGAACTTTCCGTCCTTGCCCGGGTACTGGAAGTTCCAGGCGAACTGCTCGGCCACCAGCCGCACGTGCAGCGCCTTCGAGGGATCCGGCACGTCGTTCTTGTAGGCGAGCCACACCGGCGTGGAGAGGCCGAAGAGCAGGAACACCTCGACCACCAGCACGAACCCCTCGATGTACTTGGTCGCCAGCGCCTTGACCGGCGTGTAGAGCGCGGCGTGGCCGGGGCGGGCGCGGAACCGGAACAGGCAGTAGACGAAGAAGATCCCCCAGCCGATGAAGAGCAGGGCCATGAACCAGTGCAGTACGGACATCAGCTGGTCGATCTTCGCCCCGTGCACCGAAACGTCCGGCGGGAGCCACCAACCGTAGATTTTCTCGTCCATGCGGCGTCCTCGAGGATCAGCGGGCGAGCTGCGCGACGGCAGGGGTTCCGGTGGGCGCGCCGCGGGCCGAGAGGGACACGGTGCACCAGAAGCAAAGGCCCGCGAGCAGCAGCGCGGGGGTCAGCGCCCAGACTGCCGCCGAGGGCGGTCGCGGCTGCGGATCGCGCCGGCGCACGTAGAAAAACAGCGCCTCGGTGGCGAGAACGGCGAGCGCGGCGAATCGGGCGATGGTCCAGATGGCGAGGGTTGCAGTCTCGTGCGATGTCACTTCCATCGGGATGCGCGTCTCCTAGCATGACCCCGAACGTGGGAGCAATCGCCTGTTTTGCTGCGACGGTTCGCCGCACCCGAGCGTTCAAGGGCCGCGATCGATCACCAGCGCGCCGAACAGCAGCGGCAGGTACACCAGCGAGAGCAGGAAGAGGTTGCGGGCCCACCTCACGCCGGCCTTCTGGCGCAGGCCGGCGAGCGCATAGCCGAGGAAGACCGCCCCGAGGATCAGGGCGGCGGCCAGGTACGCGCTCCGCGCCACGCCGATGGGCACGAAGAGCAGCGACACCGCGACCAGCGCGACCGTGTAGCGCACGATGTTCGCCCGGGCCTCGCGGTCGCCGCCGGGCTCGTTCGGTTGCACCACCAGGCCGGCGCGCGCGTACTCCGCCTTGCGGAAGAGGGTGATGGCGAGGAAGTGCGGCACCTGCCAGAGGAACATCACGGCGAAGAGCAGCACGCCCGGAAGATCGAGCCGCTCGGTGGCCGCCGTCCAGCCGATCAGCGGCGGGATCGCGCCAGGGAGCGCGCCGACCAGCAGCGCAGTCGCGGTCCGGCGCTTCATCGGCGTGTAGAGCAGCACGTAGCTCACCAATGCGATGGAGGCGAGCAGCCCCGGCAAGGCGCCCACCGCGAAGGTGAGGAGCGGGACCGAGACGACCGCGAGCGCGAGGCCGAACTTGAGCGCCTGCGCCGGCTCCATGCGATGCGCCGGCAGCGGCCGGTTCATCGTGCGCGCCATGAACGCGTCAGTGTCGCGCTCCAGGTACATGTTGAGCACGTTGGCGGCGGCGACGATCAGCACGGTCCCGAACAGGGTCAGCGCGACGGTGACCGGGGGCAGGCCATGGGGCGCCAGCCAGAGCCCGATGGCGGTGGTGAAGACGACCAGGGCCGTGATGCGCGGCTTCGCCAGCTCGAGCAGATCGCCCGCGGTCCCCGTCATGCCGCGACACCGAGCGCGTCAGGGGCGGCGTCGGACGCCGGCGAGCTCCGGGTGACGGCCAGCAGCGCGACGCAGTCGGCGAGAAGCAGCGCCGCGACCAGCAGATGCGCGGTGACCGGGACAAGCCCCTTGAAGGTGAGGATGGTGAGGACTCCGAGCGCGACCTGCGTCAGGGCCAGGGCCGGCGCCGCCCAGGCGAGCGCCCGCACCAGGCGGTTCGGGCTGCGCACCAGGCGCATCGAGGACCAGCAGACCAGCGCCAGCACGACCAGGGCGAACACCCGGTGCGCCATGTGCAGATGCACCATCGGATGCACGCCCAGCGGCCAGAGCTCCCCGCGGCAATAGGGAAGGTCGACGCAGACCAGCCCGGCGCCGGTGTGGCGCACGGTGGCGCCGAGCAGGATCTGCAGATAGACCGCCGCTCCGGTCAGCCAGAGCAGGCCACGCGGCGCCGGCGCCCTGGCCGCCACGTCGTTCAGGCGGACGGCGAGCAAGAGCGACAGGCAGAGGAAGATCATGCTGGTGCCGAGGTGCATCACCAGCACCAGCGTCGGCAGCCGGTAGAGGACGGTGAGGCCGCCCAGCAGGCCCTGGAAGAGGACGACCGCGAGCGCGGCGGCGGCCAGCTTCCCGTCCATCTCTCGCGCCCTGCGGACGACGAAGGCGCACGCCAGGTACCCGAGGGCCACCAGGACGATTGCCAGAGGCGGGAGCTCGTCGCGCACGTGCTTCACGCGTCCCGCCCAGAAAGAGCCGGCGAGGATCAACAGGGAGAAGCCGGCCAGCGCCGCGGCGAGCGCACCCTGCCGCGCGCGGCGCAGCGTCAGCGCCACCAGCGCCAGGGTGCAGAGGCCAACGGCGGTGGCGATCAGGCGGTGCGTGTGCTCGACGGCGACGTTGGCCACCATCTTCGGCATCGCGCTGCCGAAGCAGGTGGGCCAATCGGGACAGGCGAGACCGGAGTCAGTGTTGGTGACCACGCCGCCAGCCACGATCAGCACCACGGTGAGGAAGGCGGCGGCGGCGGCGAGGCGGCGGATCACTGCGACAGCGCTCCTCAAACGCGAAGGGGAGACCGCTTTTAGCCGGTCTCCCCTGCTTCGGGCAATGCTCAAGTCTTCTGTCCTGGATTCTGTCGCCAGGGGACACCAATGATGGTGTCCCCGACCCTGTACTACGCGCCGCCCTTTTCCGTGCCGTCGTACTTGAAGTCCGCCTTGGCGGGCTTGCCAGCCTCGACGGTCACTTCCTGCGTCTTGGTGCCGTACTTCTCGTGCCAGCTCTCCACCGTGTACTTGCCGGGGGGCACGTTCTCGATCTTGTAGGTGCCGTCCTTGGTGAGCGCCTGGAGCCCGCTCTTGGAGACGCCGGTGTACCCGCGCATCCAGGGATGAACGTCGCACTTCCACTTGATCACGCCCTCCTCCTTGGCGACGTACTCGATGGGCGGGACCTTGTCGTTGGGCATGCCCTTGTTGAAGAGCGTGGCCGAGCCCAGATAGGTATGCACGTTGTGGAGGATCGGGTCGCCGTTCTTGGCGACGATCTTCTGGCCGACCACGGCAGTGCTGAGCCGCGGGTCGTACATGCAGTCCTTCTGGTCGACTTCCACCGGGGTGGACGGCGGCTTCGCCGCCTCCTTCGCGCCCTTGGTGACGTGCACCCAGACGTTCTCCAGCTTGCCGTTCTTCACCAGCACGGCGGGGTCGGTCATCGGCTTCTTGGCGCAGAACGGATCGGCCTCGCGGTGCAGCTTGCCGGGCGTGGGGGGCTTGCCCGTGTAGTCCACCGAGCCTTCGATGGTCTCGGCCATCGCGGCGGCTGGAAGGATCAGGGCGGCGGCGACGGCCAGCAGTCTCGAACAGGTCATCTGGGCTCCTCTGCGTTGAACGTCCGCGCTGCGACTAGCAAACGCATCCTCGATGGTCAAGGCTTTGACCGCACAGGGCGTGCGTTTCTTCAGATCAAACGCCGAGCACGCAGAGCACGCCGAGGTCTGGGTTTTTTCAACCCCAAAAAACTCGGCGTGCCCGGCGTGCTCGGCGTTTGATCTTCAGCCTCGGTTCGGAGTTACCGAGGCTGTCTTCGTGGGCGTGGCCTTCAGTTCCAGGTGCATCAAGTAGTCGCGCAAGGCGTCGATCTGCTGCTTGGCGTCGCCGTTGAACAGCTTGCTGGGCGAGGTGGGGTGCGCCTCGTCGCTGAAGTCCCAGAAGCTGGGCATCCGGGTGCCGTCGAGCAGCGCCTGCGGATTCTTCAGCCAGGGAACGATCCAGTCTGGACGGAGGCGATCCTTCGCCAGCAGGAGATTCGGCGCCGCGCTGCCCGGGTCCTGGCCGGGGCGAAGCTCCCCCACCACGTGGCAGTTGATGCACTGCAGATCCTTGAAGAGCTGGTCGGCTTCCTTGGCTCGCGCCCCGGTGAGCTGCTGCGCTTGCGCCGTCAGGTACGGGAAGCTCTTGTTCGAGGAGGCGGCGAAGTAGTGCACCAGGGTGGTCGCGTCCGCGTCGGTGAAGTGGAACGTCGGCATGCGCACCGAGAACCAGGGACGCAAGGTGGTCGGCGATTTCAAGAACGCGAACAGCCAGGCCGGCTGCACTTTCGCTCCCTCGCCGGTGAGCACCGGCGGCGCGAAAGTGACGTTCTCGTCGTTGTAGAGATCGCGGATCTTCCCGCCGCGGTTTTCCACCACGTGGCAGTTGCGGCAGCCGTTCCAGAACACCAGCCGCTCGCCTTTGAGCACCGCCGCGTGCAGGGGGTCCGTCCCCGCGCGGTATTCCGGCGGCGGCGTCTCGCCGGTCTGGCCTTTGAGGAAGGTGAGGATGGAGAGCGCCTCCTCGTCGGTGAAGTCGAACTGCGGCATCCGGGTCTCGACGCGCTCGTAGCCGAAGATCCGCGGGACATGCAGCTTCTCCCAGACCCAGTTGGCATAGGTCTGGTGGTGCTTGGGGTCCTCGGTGAAGTACCGCACGTCGCCAAAGTCGAGCAGCTCCACGGCTTTGCGCCCGTGCTCGGTCAGCTCGGTGCCGATCTTCTGCGCGTTCTCGAATCCCTTGATGCTGTGGCAACCGAAGCAACCGTACTTGGCGATCAGCTCCTTGCCCTCCGCCGCCAGCTTCTGCTGCTCGCCTTTGCCGTACTTCGGGGCGGGATAGGCCTGATCGCCCTTGAGGGTCATCAGATACGCGGTGACGTTCGCCGCTTCCGCGTCGCCGAGGCGCAGGTCGGGCATCTTCGTCTCCGGCCACAGCGCCTTGGGGTTCTTGACCCAGGAGTAGATCCACTCCGGCCGCGCCTTGTCGGCGATGTTCCAGAGGTTCGGCGCGTAGTCGCGCTCCTCGCTGGCCTCGCTGCGCCGGGCGGTCGAGTCCTTCTCCGTCACGTGACAAGCGAGGCACCCGACGCTCTCGAACGTCTCCTTGCCCTTGGCGGGGTCGCCCTTCGGCGCGGACTGCGCGAGCAAAGGCGCCTTGTCGCTGTTCGACCAGAGGTAGGCGACGATCGCGGAAACCTCCTGGTCCCGCAGCTGGCGGTGCTGGGCCAGAACCTCTTCCGGCTTCTGCGCCTCGGGATGAGGCACCGAGCTCGCGTCCACCGCGCCGGGCCAGAAGTTCGGCATCCGGGTAGCCGGTCTCCAGCCCTTGGGGTACGCGATCCAGGTCTGGAGCCAGCCCTGCGTCGTCTTGCTGGCGATGTTGGTGAGCGTGGGCCCGCGCTTCGCCAGCTCGTTGTATCCCTCGATCGGGTGGCAGCCCCAGCAGCCCACGTCGGTGAAGAGCTTCTTCCCCTTCGAGAGCAGCGGCGCATGCGAGAGCGTCAGCTCCTGCGCGTGGCACTTGTCGCACTTGGACTGCATGAACGCGCCCTTGTACTTCTTGCCCATCACCGTCACTTCGTCGGTGAGGGGGTCGTTCCAGTGGTGATCGTCCTCGCCGTGCCGGAAGGCGCGGTGGAGGACCCCTTTGGTCTGCGCGCCCTCGCCGCCGTGGCAGGTGGTGCAGCCGAAGTTCTCCGGAACGTGGCTCTTGACCAGAAGCTCGAACCGGTGCGGGTGCGTCCGGAAAACCGGCTTCACGTCGAACGGGTTCGCCTTCACCACCTCGTCGAACGCCGCCAGCGTCTCCTTGTCGGTGCAAGCCTGCGCCACCCGCTCCTCGACAGGCTTCTCCTCGCCCTTCAGGGCCTCGAGAGCGGGGTTGCGCGAGATGCCCTTCCACTCGGTCTTCTGCTCCGTGAGCACCGCGCCCGCGCCGTCCTTCAGCACCGTCTTCGTCTTCGCGAGCGAGCGCGCGTGCGGGCCGCAGTAGACGGCGCCCAGCTCGGTCCACTTCTCCCAGTCCGCGCGCGGGCGGCACTCGGTGGCCTGCGCCGGATCCATCGGCGAAGGCTCCGCCGGCGGCTTGAAGCCTCCGATGGGCACCGCCTCGGGCGGACGGGGCACGTCCTCGCAGATCGCCTCGTGGATCTTCTGGTAGGACTCGATCACCTCGGGGTCGAGCGCGAACTGCGCCTTCATCTCCGCCTCGGGCAGGTTCGCCTTCTTCGCGGCCAGGACTTCCCAGGGCTCCGAGAACCCGCCCTTGCTGATCCCGACGTGGCAGTTCTGGCAACGGTCGACCGTCTCCGACCCCCAGGAGTTCTTGAGGTTCGCGATCCAGTACTGCTCCATCTGCGGCAGCTTGCCGAGCCCGCTGAACGCCTGCAGCCGCTTGTCGATCTCCTGGATCGGCTTCTCGATGGCGCCGATCTTCGCCTGGGCCGCCTCGCGCCGCTGCACGAAGGCGAGCCGCCGCTCGGTGGCCGCTTTGTGCGCGGCGATCGCCGCAGTGTAGATCCTCGTCTTCTCCTCGATCTTCCTCTGCCAGTCGTCGAACGCCTTCTGCAGCTTCGCTTCCACGGCGGCGTGGTTCTCGTGCCGGGCCTCGCGCAGCTTGTAGTAGACGGCGTCCTGGTCGGACTTGTCGAAGCCGAGGTAGAGCTTGGCCTCCTCTTCTTTCACCCGCGCGGCTTCCTCGGCCTTGAGCGCGGCCTCGTACTCCTTGCGCTGCTCGGGATTTCCGCTGATGGCCTCGTCGGCGGCCTTCAGCTCCGCCCGGGCGTTCTCGAGCTGCTGCTTGATCTCCGGCGTCTCCAGCCGCTTGCGCGCCCGCTCCCGATCGGCCTTGAGGTGCGACTCCTCCAGCTTGAAGAAGTCGCGCTGGTAGTTCTTCCACGGACGGCGCGAAACCACCTCGTCGTAGACGGCCCAGGCGGTACTGAGCGCGAGGAGCACGGCGAGGCCGACGAACGGCCACTTCAGGCTCTGCAGCTCGAGGGGTCGTCTCGCCATGCTACACCTCAGCCACGCACGAAGTGAGGCGCGTATGTTGGGGGTTCGAAGGGAGAGCGAGCTCCCCCTTCGCCGAGGCGCCGCAAGCGCCGGATCGAAGAGCGGTCACGGAAGGGTGGCGCGCGATCACAGCAGAGCGACTCATCAAATATTCAGGATGTTGGGGATGACGAGGATGTACTTGATGTTGAAGAGCAGGCGCAGGGCCATCTTCACCAGCACTCCCGTCATGATCATGAAGAGCGTGGCGACGAGCCCGTAGCGGAGCATGCCCAGTTGCCGCATCACCGGAGCGTCCTTCTTCCACTGCCAGAACGCGCCGGGGATCGCCACCAGCCAGCCCAGCACGCAGATGGCGCCGAAGAGCATGGCGCCCATCTCACTGCGGATCCCGACGATGTACGGCAGATCGATGTTGACCAGCGGGACGACCTTGTGCGGGTCCCAGTAGTCCCAGGGCATGAACAGGTTCCAGCCCGGGCCGCGGAAGAAGACGCCGATGGTGATCATCCCCACCCACATGCCGAGGAACCCGACCAGGAAGGTGGCGATGGCGAACTTGCGCTCGCTCCAGGTGTAGTAGCCATTCCCCCTCGGGTTGACGTCGACGTAGGGGATCACCATCAGCCCGACGATGATCAGCGACGGCAGCACCACGCCGGCGATCCAGGGGTCGAAGTAGACCAGCATCTCTTGAAGGCCGAGGAAGTACCAGGGCGCCTTGGAAGGATTGGGCGTCTTGGTGGGATTCGCCGGGTCCTCCATCGGAGCGTCCACCGTGATGCTCCACACCATCAGCACCAGGAGCAGGATGCAGCCGGCGATGAACTCCGCGCGCACCAGATACGGCCAGGTGTGCACCTTGTCCGGCAGATCGGCGGCGGGCAGCGCGGCGCGCGCGCGTCCGGCCTGGACCTTCGCTTCTTCCTGGTCCTGGATGACCGCCGGGTTGACGTTCTCAGCCATGGAGGGTCCCTCAGAGAGGTCCGCTAATGCCGCCGTCTTTCCGGATGCGCCAGAAGTGCAGGATCATCAGGATCGAGGCGATGATCGGGATGAAGATGCAGTGCAGGACGTAGAAGCGGAGCAAGGTCGGCGCGCCCACCACCGTCCCCGCGGTCAGCAGCGCCCGCGCATCGTAGCGCGGGGTCATCCCCAGCTGCGGCCCGAACGGTCCTTCGTTGCCGAGCAGCGGCGTGGCGCGAGCCATGTTGGTGCCGACCGTCACCGCCCAGATCGCCAGCTGGTCCCAGGGCAGCAGGTAGCCGGTGAACGAGAGCAACAGCGTGAGCGTCAAGAGGTTCACGCCCACCACCCAGTTGAACTCCCGGGGCGGCTTGTAGCTCCCGGTCATGAAGACCCGGAACATGTGCAGCCAGATGAAGATGACCATGCCGTGCGCCGACCAGCGGTGCATGTTGCGCATGATCATTCCGAAGGGGACGTCGAAGTCGAGGTACTTGACGTCCCAGTACGCGTACTCGCCGGTGGGGCGGTAGTAGAACATCAGCACCACGCCGGTGACGACGGTGCACAGATAGAGCAGGAAGGTGAGCCCGCCGGCGCACCAGGTGTGGCGGTAGCGGATCCCGTGCCGGCGCATCTTCGAGGGATGCAGGTGCAGCCAGACGTTGGCGCTGACCTGAAGGACGCGGTTGCGAGGGGTGTCCGCGTAGCCGTGGCGGAAGATCGAGCGCCAGACGTAGTTGTTGGTGAGCATCTCGCCGAGCGAGGTCCTGCGCTTCTCGGTTTCTGGCACGTTCAAGCTCCGGTGTACTTGGCGAACGCGTTGGGGTCGTCCCACTGGCCGAGCTCGTACCGGTAGCGGAACGCCTTGTCGACGATCAGCTGGCCGTCGTCGCCGAGCGCGATCTTCACCCGCTCGAGCGGCCGCGGCGTGGGGCCTTCGAAGTTGACGCCGTCCTTGGTGTAGCCCGAGCCATGGCACGGGCACTTGAACTTGTTCTCGGGTCCGAGCCAGCGCGGGGTGCAGCCGAGGTGCGTGCAGATCCCGAGGAGCGCGTAGAGCCCCTGCTGCGTGCGCACCACCCAGACGCGCTGCGACTTCATCCACTTTTCCGAGACGTCGCCCACCGTGTACTCGGTCGGGTAGCCCGCCTTGAAGCTGGTGGGCGGCTCGAAGAGGACGCGCGGGAAGAGCAGCCTGAGAATGGCTCCGCCGGCAGCCGCGAAGCAGGTGAGGATGGCGCCCCATCCCGCCAGGGAGATGAGGTCGCGCCGCGACCAGATGAAGTTTCCGCTCTCTGCTTCGGGGATGCCTGGATTTCCGCCCGGCATTCAACTCCTCTGTTGCAAGCCGCTGAGAAGAGAGGCCACTTCCTGACACGAACGCTCGCGGCCGGTCAAGCAGCCGGTCCACTCGTGCGGCAGGTTGCCGCACGTTGACCATCCGTCCCCGGCTCGGGTACTTGTGCCGCCATGGGCCCGCTCCTGAACTTCTGGGCGATCGTGTCGGTCCCCGACAACATCCCGATCGTCTTCATGCTGTTGCTCGTGGGGTACTTCACCTATCTGAGCTTCGACGAAGCGCGGAAGAACGATCGGTTGATCCGCGAAGGGCGGAAGGACCAGATCCTCCGCCGCATGCAGGACTGATCGCTCCCTGCACGCAGGACTGATCGCCCGCTGCTTCCCATCCGCCCGACGTAGCTAGGCGTTTGTCAATTTACCAGCGTCGCTGGAAAATTTCCGTGCTGACGGAGCGGCGGACGACCGTGTGCGTGCCCCGCGCACCCTCGCCCCGGACGCACCATTCCCCCTCCCAGCGGCCCCGCAGGTGTCATTGACGCGCCGTGCGAGCCCTTGCCAGCATCGCCGCAATTCCCGCAGTGAGGGTGAAAAAAATGCTGACCAACTCGTTCCGGTCCTTCGTGGTCTTCGCCGCAATGGCGCTCGCGGCGCCTTCGACGGCGTTCGCACTGCGCATGCGGACCCCAGGCTCTCCGCTCTCCCCGGTCAACGGCGTGATCTCGGCGTGCGTCGACCGTGAGGGACAAGTGAGGGTCATCAACCCGAACTTTGGCGGCCGCTGCCGGAGCAGCGAGTCTCCCATGTCCTGGAACCAGGTAGGTGCGCCTGGCCCGCAGGGGGATTTGGGCCTGACCGGTCCTGCTGGCTCTCCCGGTCCGTTGGGGCCCCCCGGTCCTGCTGGCTCTCCCGGTCCGTTGGGGCCCCCCGGTCCTGCTGGCTCTCCCGGTTCGTTGGGGCCCCCCGGTCCTGCTGGTCCCCCCGGTCCTGCTGGTCCCCCCGGTCCTGCTGGTCCAGCTGGTCCTGCTGGTCCCGCCGGTGCTGCTGGTCCCGCCGGTGCTGCTGGTCCCACTGGTCCTGCTGGTGCGGTCGGCCCGGCTGGTCCTGGGGGTCCTGCTGGCCCGGCTGGTCCTGCTGGTCCTTCCGGTCCCACTGGCCCTCAAGGTTCGCTGGGTATGGAAGGTCCCCCGGGCCCCACGGGTCCGACGGGTCATGATGGTCTCCCGGGCGCCCCTGGCGCCACGGGTCCGCAGGGCGCTCAAGGTCCCGCGGGCGCAGTGGGCGCAACGGGTCCGCAGGGCCCGATCGGCCCGCAGGGTCTTGCAGGCGCGACTGGTCCGCAAGGCGCCACTGGCGCACAAGGCGCGACGGGTGCGCAGGGCCCGATCGGCCCTCAGGGCGTAGCCGGTCCCACCGGTCCGCAAGGGCTGGCCGGGGCGGACGGCGCCAAGGGCGCTACGGGTCCCACCGGTGCGCAGGGCGCTACGGGTCTCACCGGTGCGCAGGGCGCAACCGGTGCCACCGGCCCGCAAGGTCTGGTCGGTCCGACCGGTCCTCAAGGCCCGGCTGGCATGCCGCAGATCCTCAGCGCCGTGGGCGCGACGAAATGGAACAGCAACAACACCAACGTCTGGGGGCCCGTTCCGGATCTCCAGTTGACCTGGGTGATGGCGAACGCCGGCCCGGTGGCGATCTCGTTCAACCTCTCGGTCCCGATGAACGGTTCGATCGTGACCCACCTCAAGCTCGACGGAGTCGTCCTCACCAGCACGAACGTGGTGGTGGGCAACACGGCCTACGCGGCCAACGTGGGGACGTACTACACGACGCTCGCGAAGGGATCGCACACGGTCGTGCTGGAGTACCGCACGAACAGCGGGTTCCCGTTCGACCCGGCCGCGGACTTCGAGGCTTCCCGCCTCCAGGTGATGTCGTTCGATCAGTAGGCTGAGCGACCGAAACGACCGAAAATCCCGATCCCCGGCGGGCGACGCTGCCCGCCGGGGATTTTTCTTGCTCAGATCTTCCGCTGTGCAAACGCCTGGGGCATGTGCTTGCGCACCAGGCGCGCCAGCTCGTCGCCGTCGACGAGGTCCACGGGATTGCCGCGGGCGGCATCCCGCGCGTCCGAGGTGAAGGTGTCGAGCGTCACCAGCACGCCCTTGCCCACGAACTCCGCCCGCGCGGTCTCGATCATGTTCCGGACTTCGTCGGCGTCGGCAGGCGCCCCGGGCAGGCCGAAGAGTCCGTGCACGTAGAGACGGCCGCCGCGGATCGGCGTTGGATCGTTGGCGAAGAGGTCGACGGTCGTCGAGCCCCGCTCGCTCCGCTCGGGGTTGAAGCCCATCTCGGTGAAGAGGGTCAAAAGCAGGCGCTGGAATCCCTCCACCCCGAATCCGCGGACCCAGGCCATCTGGCCCCGCCCGTCGTGCGCGAGGTTCTCCGGCGCCGCGGGTGAGACGGGCTGCCCGCGGCCGATGAGGAAGATCAGCAGAAAGCCGACCGCCGTGGCGACTACCGCGACGATCAGGATGCCCATGCGCCCTCGTCTCCCCCGGGGCCGCCCGCGAGTCAAGCTGTCCTTGACACCCGGGGGCTGCAACGGTACAAGCCCCGTCCCTCGCCGCTACGGATCTCCCCCGTGCGGCTGGGGATTTTGCACCGGAAACGGGCCTGTAGCTCAGCTGGGAGAGCGCTAGAATCGCACTCTAGAGGTCACCGGTTCGATCCCGGTCAGGTCCACTTGATGGGGCGTGGCTCTTGGTCCCAAGCACCGAGATGTAGTGGGTAGCTCTTCGATCCGGCCCCTGCGGGGCCTCTACCAGGGGGCGGCTGGCCTCGACAGTTTGATGGGTCCTTGGGCTTGGGAGCGAACGTTCGGGCGGTAGTGGTTGGCTCTTCGATCCGGCCCCTGCGGGGCCTCCACCAGGGGGCGGCTGGCCTCCTCCCCCTGGACCCCCAGGCCCTCATGAAGCGGACTCTTCCTGAAGTGGACTCTCCCAGGCCTTCCTGAAGTGGACCAGCAGAAGCTCAAGACGGAGATCCTGCGGCGGCGGACGTTCGCCATCATTTCGCATCCCGATGCGGGCAAGACGACGCTCACGGAGAAGCTGCTCCTGCACGGCGGGGCGATCCATCTCGCGGGAGCGGTCAAGGCGCGAGGGGCCCAACGGCACGTCACCTCCGACTGGATGGAGCTGGAGAGGCAGCGCGGCATCTCCGTGACCAGCTCCGTGCTCCAGTTCGAGCACCAGGGCTTTCGCATCAACCTCCTCGACACGCCCGGCCACCAGGATTTCTCGGAGGACACGTACCGGACGCTCGCCGCGGCCGACGCGGCAGTGATGCTGATCGACAGCGCCAAGGGAGTCGAGGCGCAGACGCGAAAGTTGTTCCAGGTCTGCCGGCGGCGCGGAATTCCCATCTTCACCTTCGTCAACAAGCTCGACCGGCTCGGACGCGAGCCGTTCGACAATCTGCACGAAGTGGAGGAGGTGCTCGGGATCCGGACCTGCCCCATCACCTGGCCGCTGGGACAGGGGCAGGACTTCAAGGGCGTGGTGCAGCTCTTCGACGGCGGCTGGCAGCGCCGCGCGGCGGACGGCGGGGTGCCGGCGAAGGTGCGGGAGGAGATCGAGCTCCTGGAGGCGGCCGGCGATCCGTTCGACCACCAGAAGGTGTTGAAGGGCGAGCTGTCGCCGGCGTTCTTCGGATCGGCGATGACCGAAGTGGGAGTGGACGAGTTCCTCGACGCGTTCGTCCGGCTGGCTCCTCCGCCGGGCCCCCGTCTGCGCATCGACGGGAGCGCGGTGGTTCCGACCGAGCCGGAGTTCTCCGGATTCGTCTTCAAGATCCAGGCGAACATGGACCCCGCCCACCGCGACCGCCTCGCTTTTCTGCGGGTCTGCTCGGGCCGGTTCTACCGGGGGATGGATGCGCGCCTGCCGCGCGAGGAAAAGCCGCTGCGGCTCTCCATGCCGCACCAGCTCTTCGGCGCGGAACGGCAGGTGATCGAGGAAGCCTGGCCCGGCGACGTGATCGGGCTGTTCGACACCGGCGCGCTGCGGATCGGGGACACCCTCTGCGAGGGCACGGCGTTCGAGTATGCCGAGCTCCCCAGGTTCTCTCCGGAGATCTTCGCCCGGGTCCGGGCCAAGGATGCCCTCAGGCGCAAGCAGTTCGAGAAAGGCCTCGAGCAGCTCTCGCAAGAGGGGGCCATCCAGATCTTCCATGCGCGCGGCGGGGGAATGCGCGATCCGATCCTCGGCGCCGTCGGCGCGCTGCAGCTGGAGGTCCTCCAGTATCGGCTGCTGCACGAATACGGCGCGGACCTCCTGCTGGAGCGCCTCCCCTACCAGGTCGCCCGCTGGGTGGGAGGCGCGGACTTCGATCCGGGCCGCTTCGAAGCGGAGGTGGACGCCCTCTGCGTCGAGGACCGCGACCAGAACCCCATCGCCCTGTTCAAAAGCGAATGGAACCTGAATTACGCGATCGGCCGGCACCCCGCCTGGACCTGGTCGCCGACCGCGCCGGTGACGCCATTGTCGAAACGTAAGTCAGTTCGCGCCTGATGGGCTTCCCTACAGGCGACCGCTGACTACCTTGTCCGACGTGGAGTCCCGGAATCTCACCATCGTCTTCGCCGGGCTGTGCGGCTACGCGGACCGGCTCGGGGCGCTCACCTGGGAGGAGTCGCAGCGGATGCTGCGGATCCACGAGGCCCTGGTCGATCCCGCCTTCCGCCGGTTCGGAGGGCGCAGGATCAAACAGACCGGCGGCACCTTCCTGGTGGCGTTCGATTCGCCGACCCAGGCGGTGCTCTGCGCCTCTGCCCTGCGCGAGCGGGTGCGCCGGTTCGACGAGGGCGTGCCACCCGAGCGAAGGCTGCAGGCGCGGGTCGGGATCCACCTCGGCGAGGTGCGGATCGACCGGGGGGACGTGTTCGGCGAGCCGGTCAACATCGCCTCGCGGATCGAGGCCCTGGCGGGACCGGGAGAGGTGCTGTTCGGCGAGTCGGTCTGGCTGTCGATGAACCGGGCCGAAGTGCGTGCGGAGGACGCCGGAGAGCGCCAGCTCAAGGGTGTTCCCGAGCCGATCCGCGTGTTCCGCCTGCTCGGCGCGCTCTCGCGATTGCCCGAGCTGGGTCCCTTGCCCTCTCCGGACGGCACCCAGGTGCACGGCGAGATCTCGCGCCATCTGCGCGCGGCGGCCCAGGCGGCTGCGCGGCAGGCCGAGGATGTGCTGCCGAGACTGCCCGACAAGGTCCGCGTCTTCGTCGGCGCCGGGCTCGCCGCCATGATGGCGGTCGCCACCGCTTTCTTCGCGCTGGCGAGGCTCGGGGCGCTGCCGTGAAACGGTCCGAGAAGAACCTCGTCCTCCTGCTCTCGGACATGAAGGAGTTCACGGCCCGGACCAGCCGGCAGACCCGCGACGAGAATGCGCGGATGCTGGCGCTCCACGACGCGCTGCTCCTGCCCGTGGTCCGCGGGTACCGCGGGCGCAAGGTGAAGGGCCTGGGCGACGCGCTGCTCGCCGCCTTCGTCTCGCCCACCGACGCCGTGCTCTGCGCCATGGCCATGCAGGACCGTCTCGCGGCCTGGAACGCGCATGCGCAGCCCGGCGAGCGGATCGAGGTGCGGATCGCGCTCAGCCAGGGCGAAGTGCGGCGCTCCCGCGGCGACCTGCACGGCGAGGCCATGCAGCTGGCCTTGGAGGCCGAGGCCCGCGCCGAGGCGGGTGAAGTGGTGCTCACCGACGCCGTGTACCTCTCGATGAACAAGAGCGAGGCGCCGACGGAGGTGGTGGGCGAGGTGTCCCTGCGCGGGGGCGGACGCGTCCGGCTGCGGCGGGCCCTGCGTGGCAGCGATCCCGCCGCCCCGTACGGCGGGCGGGCGCTGGCGCGGCTCCGGCGACTTCCGGATCCAGCGCGGTCCGTCCGACTGCGCGTGCTTGCCGAATCCGCCCTCTCGATCGCGCGCAAGCGCGCGGTGTGGGCGGCGGCCGGGCTGCTGCTGGCGGCGGCCGCCGCCGGCGAGCACGTCACGCGGGGCGGGGACTCCGACGCCCTCGCCCGCGCGAAGGCGCTGCTGGAAGCGCACGAGCCGTTCGCGGCGCTCCTCGAGCTCGACCGGCTGGCCGATGTGCCGCGCGCGCAGGATCCGGACGTGCAAGTCGTCCGCGGCAAGGCGGAGCACGCCCTGGGCCAGCTCGGTCCGGCGTTCGCCGATTTCGCCGCCGCGGCCAAGCAGGATCCCGACGCAATCGACGCCGAGGCCGTCGTCGCACTCGTCGATCTTCTCCAATCGGAGGCGTTTCCGTCGCTCTGGCGGCCCGCCCTGGTGAGGGTGCTCGGGGAGGACCTGGGCCAGAAGGCCGCGCCGGAGGTGCGCCGGCTCCTCCCGGCTTCGCGGGCGACCACCCGCGGCTACGCGCTCCACGCGCTGGAGCTCGCCGGGGTGGCCACCGACGACGACCGCCTGACGGTCTCCCGGGCCGATCTCCTCGACGCGCACACCTCCTGCGCCGCGCGCAAGTCCGCCGTGCGGCGCCTGGCGCTGGTCGCCGGTGGCGAGGCGGAGACACTCCTGGTCAGGGCCGCCGCGGAGGCGAAGGCCTGCGGGGCGGCCGAGGCCCGCGATGCGGTCCGCAGGCGCCAGAGCACCCGGATGGCGGAAGCGCGGTAGCCCCGACCCCCGCTCAAGCATAGGCCCTGAGGTGTAGCGGCGCCGGGGCTACTCCAGGGGCTTCGCCTTGCGGATGCCCCGCGCGATCAACCCGTCGACGCCCAGGGCGGTCCCGGCGCGTCCGAAGAACAACACGGGATAGGTCAATAGATCGACGAACCCGCTCTGCCCGCGCAGGTAGCTGGCCGAGAAGAGCTGGCTGCTCGCGAACTGGAAGTTCACCACCATGAAGAACGCCAGCAGCGCTGCCAGCGGGGTGAGGAAGCCCATGATGAGGAGCGCCCCGAGGCCGAGCTCGCCCAACGCGACCAGGCGCGAGAAGAGCGCGGGATGCTGCGAGACGAATGCGAGGTACTTCGCCACCGCGGGGTTGGCCGGGTGCGCGGCCCACTCGGCGAGGCGCTGCTCCAGCGGCGGATCGCTGAGCCAGGAGAGCTTCTGCAGGCCGGAGGTGAGAAACGCTTGAGCGGCAGTCGCCGCCGGCCGCCGACTGCGGTGGATTGACAAGTTTGAGCGCGAGTCCGCGGGCAGTTCGGGTTATGAAGCACGCTCTGGACGAGGAGAGCGGATGCTGAAGGGAGCGATCGTCGGGTTCGGGTTCATCTCTGCGAAGGGACATCACCCGGCGTATCTGGAGCGCGAGGACGTGGACATCGTCGCCGTGGCGGACGTCTGCCCCGCGCGACTGGAGGCGGCGCGCGCGGTGGCGCCAGGAGCGCGCCTGTACGCAGACTGGCGGGAACTGCTCGCTCGCGAGACGGACCTCGACTTCGTCGACGTCGCAACCCCGCCGCACGTGCACGCCCCGATCGCGCTCGCGGCGCTGGAGCGCGGCGTGCACGTGCTCTGCGAAAAGCCGCTCACCACCACCGTGGCGGAGGCCCGCACGCTGGTGGATGCGGCCCGGGCCCACCGCCGGGTGGTCTTCCCGGCGCACAACTACAAGCACGCGCCGGTGGTGAAGTTCGCCCACCAGATCATCCAGTCCGGGCGTATCGGGACCGTCCGCGCGGTGACCTTGAACACGTTCCGGACCACGCACGCCAAGGGCGTCCCGGAGTGGAACACCGACTGGCGCAGGGACAAGAAGCTCTCCGGCGGCGGCATCGCCATGGACCACGGGTCGCACAGCTTCTACCTGACCTTCGCCTGGCTCGGGTCCCTGCCGACGCATGTGACCGCGAAGACGCTGACCTTGGAGCGGCAGTGGGACACGGAGGACAACCTCAACGCGGTCCTCACCTTCCCCAGCGGCTACGCCCACACCTTCCTCACCTGGACCGCGGGCGTGCGCAAGGTGGTGTACTCGCTGCAGGGATCGGACGGCGCCCTGGTGATCGACGACGACGATTGGGAGCTGACCACCGGGAAGTCCAGCGGGAAGCCGGCGATGGAGAAGGGCGTGATCGAGAGCGACTGGATGGATGCCTCGCACACCAAGTGGTTCAACTCGCTCTTCGACCAGTTCAAGGCGGCCATGCGCTCGGGCGACTTCGTCAATCGCGAGCTGCGCGAGGCGGTCGCCTGCGTCCAGATCATCGAGACCTGCTATCGATCCAGCGCCGAGGGCAGCCGGGAGCTGCCGTTGGCCGTGGACGTCGCGGCGCTATGAGCGCGAAGGGTCTTGTCGTCATCACCGGCGCGAGCTCCGGGTTCGGCGCGGCCACTGCCTTGCGATTCGCGCGGCTCGGGTACCCGCTCTATCTCGGCGCGCGGCGAGTGGAGAAGCTGCGGGAGGTGGCGCGCCGCTGCCTGGAGGCCGGAGCGCCGCAGGCCGAGGTCCGGCCGCTGGACGTGCGCTCGAAGGAGAGCATCGAGGCCTTCTGCGCCGGAGCGGGAACGCCGGAGATCCTGCTCAACAACGCCGGCCTCGCCCTCGGCCGGGACACCCTCGACCGGATGAAGGACGAGGACCTGCTCGGGATGGTGGAGACCAACGTGATCGGTCTGGTGCGCGTCACGCGCGCGCTCCTGCCCCGGATGATCGCTGCCAGGCGCGGGCACGTCATCAACCTCGGGTCCTACGCGGCCCGCGGCGTGTACGAAGGTGGCGCGGTGTACGCGGCCACCAAGCACTCCGTGCGCGTGATCTCGGAGACGCTCCGGCTGGAGCTCACCGGCACCAACATCCGGGTGACAGAGATGGACCCGGGCCTGGCGGAGACGGAGTTCTCCATCGTCCGCCTCGGCGACGAGCGGAAGGCCGAGGCCGTCTACCAGGGGATGGAGCCGCTCACGGCGGAGGACGTGGCCGACGCGATCCTCTGGGTGGCTACGCGCCCGCCCCACGTCAACATCGCCGAAATGGTGATCACGCCGACGGCGCAGGGCTCGCTGACCAAGGTCCACCGCGGCTGACGGACGAGCCGCTCCCGATCAAGGCTTCGCGGCGCCGCCCGGCTTCGGTCCGCCGCCCGGACCGCACCAGGGGGCGCACTCACCAGAAGAAGGGGCGCTTGGCTTGCAAGTTTCTGTCCCTGCGCTGGATGTCCAGCAAGCGAGTCTGCAAGGCATTGATATCGGGCAGGTCGCGATCGGCCCAATTACCGTGGGCGACCTCGTTCTCAACAATGCTGACTTCTCCATGTCGGC
>Ga0209526_10000429_pt1 | contig 27215 bp, 32 predicted proteins | sample JacPinW_OM2H0_M1_FD_188566 | JGI IMG/M metagenome (GOLD analysis project Ga0209526, IMG submission 188566) | Forest soil microbial communities from Algoma, Ontario, Canada - Jack Pine, Ontario site 1_JW_OM2H0_M1 (SPAdes) (version 2) | ecosystem: Environmental > Terrestrial > Soil > Boreal... | reverse complement strand
TGACCCAGGCATCGGACGGGGGGAGGATCGCCCCCGTGTCGGCCCACGCCGCGCCGCCCGCCGACCACAGTGCAGCCGCGAGAGCGAGAGCTCTCATCTGCGGACGAGCGCGACGGCGGACACCACGAGGGAAGGCGCGGGCCCGTCGATGAAGGTTCGTCCCTGCAGATGCCGCTCCCGCGGCGGGCTCCCGGTAAGGGTCGGAAGCCCGTGGTGCGATCCCGTCTGCGCCGGAAACGTCTATCCCGGCTCCGTCGATCGGACCCGAGCATTTCTCCACACCCGCTCGCGTCGTCGGCGGCAACTACAGCATCTCCATCACCGGGCAGTTCAGCGCGAACGGTTTCGATGCGACAGTACGGGTTCAACAAGTGTCGCCCTCGTGCGGATACCAGGTGCACTGGGTGGGCTCCAAAAGCGGATCGCCGAACACCTTCCCGTGACCACGGGGTCGGGGACCGGCGTCGCCCGGCGCTCCTTGATGAGGTGGGGTGCCAGCATGGCTGCGGCGCAGCGCTCGTGCGCGATGACCTTCGCGCCGCGCGCTGCAAACCAGCTCGCGCCGAGGGCGGGTCGGTGTGGTGGTGCGTCGCGACCGCGTGGGTGACCGGAGGAAACCTTCGGCCGAGAGAGAGCTTCGGCGATGAGCCGCGCCTGCGCCAGGGCGATGAGCCCCGATGACCTGCAGGATCGCCGAGCGCGAATTACTTCGGAGTCGCCGTCGTCGACGACGTGTCAGCAGGAGCGGCCTTCTTGGCCTTCTTGGCCTTCTTATTGGCCTTCCTCTGCGCCTTGCGCTCCTTGGCGGCCTCCTTCCTAGCGGGATCGGTGGAGGTGGGGATCTGCTCCTCGGCGGCGATGGCGCTGAAGGCGATGAAAACAACAGCGGCAAGAGCAGCGGCGATCGTGCGGATCATCGTGAAACTCCTGAGGCGTGCGCCGGGCGCATCCCGGGCGCAATTGGCGTACCATCGAGCAAGGCGCGTGCCCAAAAAACCGGGGCGAATCTCCCCGGCGTCATGGCTTGCCGCATTGCGACAACGGCGCCATGGTCTGGCCGCGCATGCCGCACCGCGGCGGGCGTTTTTCCGCGGCGGTGCAAAACTCCCCAGTCCACACACACAGGGAGTGCTTCTCGACGGGGTCGGCGTCCTGCACCTCCCGTTGGCTGCCGTCGGACTTCGACACGGAGACGGTATCCACAAGAGAGCTGCAAGGCCTTTGTCCGCCGGCGACGTTCTTGGTTCCGCTGGAAGTGTTGTCCGGCATCGTTCAAGCGCTCCCGCCTGGCACGTTCAGTCTCGGAGCCGCGCTCGAAAAGCTCCACGACTCCGAGTTTCGCAGTCGCGCTCCGGAACTGCTTCAGCGGAGCACCAAACTGCTGTCCAGTGCGTCGTTCTGTGCCCCTGCTGTCGGCTCACGAAGAACGAGGGTCCTCATGGCCGAACCACCAAATGTCCTCACCGATCTCTTGCAGAAGACAGGACCCGAGACGAGATGTACGAGATTCTCCAGAGGGAACAGTGCCTGACCCGCCGGCGATTCGGGACGGGACCAAGTCATCGCGAGCTGCCGCTCTACCTTCATCTCCGCCTTTGACTGGAGTTTGGAGGGTATCGAGGTGCGCTTGCTCAGCGCAGACCAGTGTCGACCAATCGGTGATCGAAGGTAAATGGTACCGGACTGCCGGTCACGAGCTGCGTGAAATCAGGGTGAGCGGGATTGATGAGGACGTTGGTTTCGGTGCTCGAATGAACCGACGGCACCTCGAGAGCCAGTGACGAACCGCTCTGCAGCCAGGAGTCACCGACAGACCGCGCGGCGCCGTTGTCGGGAACGTCATCCCAGCCGGCGGGTAGCGCGCCGCGGAGGGTGGCGACGAGAGCATCCGGAATGGTTGCCTCGACCAGGACCAGTCGCGGGGCGATCGCCGGCTTGAGATGAACGAGCGCTTCCAGCTTGGCCAGGCTTTCTGTCCGCGCGGTGTACACGATCGGCCGCCCTCGGGTGTGCCAGCGGCCGTCGACCGACAGTCCGCCGATGCCGTCGAATGCGGCGGTGCCTGACGGCGCATGCGCAGCCCGCGCAACGCGCCAGAGCCTCAAGCGAAGAAGCCGTGGTCGATCTTGCCGAGCTCGTTCAGAACGACCTCGGTACCGATGTCGGTCGCAAGCAGATCGATGGGCTTGCGTTCACCGAGCGCCGTGCTCGCTTCTTGTAGCCATTGCTTCGCGGCGTCTCGGCTCTCGAACACTTCGATGGCGCGCGCGAGCACTCGCGCGAGGCGCAGCACGCGCTCGCTTTCGGTCGTCGAGAGAGGCTCCCTGCGCGTCAGGCGACGTGCGGCCGTGCGGGGGGCGATGCCAAGCTGCTCGATCAGCGCGGCTCGGGTCCATCCAAGAGAACCGGACAGTCTGGAGAGAGTCGTACTGGGAAATCCCTCCCTGGCCATGTCGGCGAGCTCGAGCTCGTTGGCGGGGACCCGCCGGAGGCCGAGGACGCGAGCGGCTTCCTGGATGCTACTCGCGGCGCTTTTCCCAGCCGGAGCCTTGAACGCGGGTCGAGGCATCTGGCCATCATAGCTGTGCCATATGGCACTTACAACCCCATGCCTCCGGCTTGCCGCGCCGGAGCGCGGTTACACCTGAGTGACAGATCGTCACTCGAAAAGCCGGAGGCCCAGGGTCGCCTTCCGAATCCAGAAGGAAATCCCGGGCCTTGCAGTGGCGGGGTGTACGGGACTCGAACCCGTCGCAGGCGATCGCCGCTCGAACGGTCTTCCGGGAGTCTTGCCCGTACTTTCCTGAATTCCCAGCGCAATTCTGATGTAGTGGAGCTGCGCCGGATCGCTCTAAAGGGGGGAAACGGTGCCTCACTCCAGCAAGTCCAGCAAATACTTCACCTATTCAGTATATCATCGGGCAAGCCCTCGACGCGTCGGGGCGATTTGCACCCGCCGGTCACTGCGGGCTGAGGTTTCTCCTGGCGCGCGCATTTCGTCGACGGTAGAGCCCCCAAAAGCAACTTCGCGCGTCGGCGCTAGTATTCTCGTACCCCGAGCATGCACGCGAACACTTTGCTGCGAGTGAGATGTGGACCTCTCTGACCGAACCGCCTTGCGCGAGGCGATTGACAGAATACGGGCGCGTGCTGGTTTGGTTCTCGATGCCAAGACTGAGCAAGCGTTCTTCGCTGGAAGAATGCTCACCTCGGTCTACTACGAGAAACTCGGCGGCCCAGCTCCAACCGAACCGGCATTGTCGCGGATGCTGCTGGTTGCGGAAAGCCATCTGCATCAGCCTGATGTGAACTCCTTTTACGACATTTTCCGTGCGGCTCGCTATGTACCGCTGACTCGAATTCTGGATCGCGATCTGGAACTGCTATCCGTAAAAGCGACTGGCTGGCAATCCAGATTCAAGCGGCTCGTTGCCGCACAAGAGTTTGATGAGCTTGAATCAATTCTGTTCGAGTTATGCGTTGGCGCGAGGTATTCATCCTTACCGTACGTGCAGGAGGTCATCTTCATTCATGAGGGAAAGGCCCCGTCGCCAGACTTAGAGGTTCGTCTGAGGTTCGGTTCCGTCTTCGTGGAGTGTAAGAAGTTCGATCGCATGTCCGATGTAACAATGCAGATGCGGGACGGTATGCGGGACGCCACGCGAAAGGCGATACGGGTATTCAAGGCCAGTGGTGACTCGGCTATCGTCGAGGCTACTCTTCACTGTCTTCCGTCGGAGGTTGACGTCCGTGAATTTGAAGCCGCTGTCCGCAGCGCATTCCGTTCGCGCGGCGCGATCATCAGTCCGCTATGGAACGTCACCGCCGAGCCAGTTAAACCGCTCGACCTGCAGCACGCTTATAAGTTGGTGCCGTCGCCAGACTACTTTTGGCACCAGTACCGCTACGCGACCTCTGGGCCGTGGCAGGGGCTTGTGGAAGCAATTCGCGGCGACTATGCAGGTCCATCGTTTCTAGATGAACTATACCAGGTCATTGGCATCAAGTGGGCAGTCGAGGATCATCAAATAGTTTCTCGCCAAACTCGGCTCGGGTTTCAAAGGCTGTTTCGGGGAATCGAGCAACTCGCGGACCTTGGCGATCGAACGATCCTCCATGTCTGCTATGATCGCACTGTCTCGGGCCCTCGCGCAGAAACACTTCACCGATTTCTGGGAGAGGCAAACAAAAAGAAGAAAGAGTTTAGTTGGGTTATCTTCAACGAACTTGACATCGATGTAACCCTTGAGGGTAGATATGATTTTCGGGAACATGCGCACTTTGCGGCAGGTCCAAAGCTGTTTTACTCTGAGCCGCCCGTCACTCAGGTGTTTGTGACGGAGACGCTCGCCGCTGGCGGATGGGAACTGTTTGGAATAGGTGCTGAGCTGCCTCCTCTGGACTGAACTCGTCCCTATCGCCGCCTTCCACAGTTCTAAGGGCGTCCGCTATGCCCCGGCCATGGCCAGCCGGTCAATCATCCTGCAGAGCGTCGCCCCAAGGCAGGGTGGTGAGTCGGCGAGGACTGTCGGCGGCGAAGCCGTGCACGATCTAACTGAGTTCGTATCGAAGCGCCCCTGGGTTAGGAATCGCCTGCCCGTCCGCAGAGTGCCTAGAAGCTGCCCAGCACTTCCCGCAGATGATTACGCAGCCCATCCTCCAGTTTGGGCTTCCCTCCGATCGTATCGTCATAGAAGAGCACTCTGAACGAGGATAGATCGAACGGTAGACGCGCCTCGGGGCCGCGATGCTGTGCGAGCAAGATGATCGGTTTGCCAAGTGCTAGTGCGTACCCAACCTCAAAATACACGTTCGCATTGATCGGAGAAATGTCGGCTATGATGACCTGTGACCGCTCGATTCGGTCTATGATGTCCTTAATGATAAGACCCGGACCATAGATCTCGTCTGCACGAACGGCCTCGACACCCTGCTCGTCGCACACCACCTTGATGACGTGTGAATATACCTCGTTGTATGGCGACGAAAACTGCATCACGATGAATGCCTTCGGTTTATCGACGTCGGCGGCAAAACGGCTGACGCGAATGTCACGGTCGCCTAGACAGAATATTCCTACTTGCCGAGGCTGATTCGTCGCGGTAGGCAATGTGGCTCCTGCGACCTCGACAGAGTCGACCCTCAAACTAATGTTGGATCCATTCACGTGCGCCTCGACCGAGTAGTCCCTTTCAGCCTTCAAGTTTCTGCGGTCACCTGTTAGCTCGATGTTGGTCCAAGACATCGTCCCCTGCGGTGTCGCTGCGGGAGTCCATTCCCGTATGCTGAACATTGCGCCACTGCCGCCGAGACCAGCCGCAACGAATCTCTTCGTCTTGACATCATAGCCAATCACGAATTCACAGACGGAGTTCTCATCTAAGTGTTCAAATCTGACAAGCATCTGGAGCTTCCCGTTTACTGTCTTGACGTTCGACAGCAGGAGACCCGCAGCGACGACATAGCGCGGCTGCGACGGAGGTTGACCGTGCTCTGATGGCTGCTGCTGTGTCTCAGGTTGCTGTGCTTGGGGTTGCGCAGCAGGAAAACGATGGCCCTTGAATACAAGTGGCTCGCTTGAAGTGTCGAACTCACCAAGAATCGGCATCCAAGAATAGCTCACCACTCCTCCAAAGGCCTGGGTCGGTCTTCTGCTCCACGGACTATATCTGTTTCTCCGCCGAGGCGAGAACTGCACGCTCGAGCGAGGGACCATAATAAACGCGCCGTGCGATTACGGGACGTTGGCCTTCAGACGTCCAACACGGCGCAGGCCATCGACGACGTCGCAGAGCGTTGGCCACGGCAATGTCGTGTAGTCCGCTAGGACGGTCGGCGGTGGGCCGTGTGCGATCCACTTCGCGTGCGTTTCGTTCGCGCCCGCCGCGAGCACAGTCGACAGCCAGGTCCGGCGCGAGTCGTGGAGACGGCGCAGGCGGAGTCCGTCAGGACGCTTCTCGCTTTTCAGGGCCGCTAGGTCCTTGTGGAATTTCTTCAGCATGTGATTCGCGCTGCGGTAGGTGGGGAGTCGCTCCCCCTGGCCACGCGACGGCACGATCAGATCCTCAGGTTCGGGCGGGTGTCCGAACAGGCGAGCCCAGCCCGAGAGCTTCCACTCGGCGAGGATCTTCGCCAGCAGCGGTGTCACGGGTACCCGGCGCGGCCGTTCCTGCTTCGTGTCCTTTTCAAGCTTGTGGCGCGTGTTGTAGCTGCGGAGCACTTGGAGGCGCCCGAGCGGCCTCAGCGTCGAGTCGTAGTGCTGCCAGCGCAACGCCGCGGTCTCACCAAACCGCGTGCAGCCGAGGAAAGCGAGCGCGTAGAAGACCCGACGGTCCTGCGGGATCCGCGCATCGAGCACGAGTTGCTCGATCTCCGCGGCCGAGAAGACCGCCGTATCTCGCCACCCCGGCGTTTTGTCCTTCTTCGCCGGAAGGTGTGCCCCGCGAAGCACGCACGGCGTGCCGCGGACCAGTTCCTCGATCACGGCCTCGTTGAACAGCGCCCGGCAGACTGCGTACGTGTTGATGATCGTCCGGGTGGCGAGCGTCCCGCCCTTCGCGGACTTTCGCGTCTCCAGCGCCTTGAGCATCGCCTTGACGTGCTTCGGTCGGACCTCGTCGATCGGCATCTCGCCAATCGCGGTGTAAACGTAGTCTTCGAGCCGCTGCTCGTCGTCGGGCCACGAGGTGTTTCCCTTCCGGCCTTCGATGAAGGTCTTTCCGAACGACCGGACGGTGACGATGCCGGCTGCGTCCTCGAACGGCCGGCGCTCCTTGATGTCCTTCTCGATGCGCGCGGCGAGCGCCTCGGCCTTCTCCTTCTCGCCCAGCACGCTCCACCGGTACGGTGTCCCCTTCTGCTTCCACGTCGGATCCTTGAACCGGATGTAAATGTGGTCCGAGCGTGCGTCGTGGACGAGCGTCGCGTGCCAGTCCTTCGGCATGGTGGTCATCCCCTCAGCGGGCGCTGCCGCGACCTCTCATCATCACGGAGAGTTCCCCAATGTCCAGTACCTTCGCGGGTGCATTCTCGCTCCGCCACAGCCAGGCCTTCAGGTCGCCGAACCGGACCCGCCACTCGCGGCTGCCTTTTGGTTTATGCGCGGGCAGATCCCCGGCGCGGATACGCTCCATCAGGGTCTCGGCGGTATAGCTGGCGTACGCAGCCGCCTCGGGCACAGTGAGCGCGCGATCATCTGCGCCCGCTGCAGGGGCTGGGGGTGCCGGCGGCGGCGGCAGCGCATCGCGTAGCACACCGCGCAGCTCTTCGCGTACGATCGAGCGTAGAGTTTCCTCGAAAGTCATGCTACGGCGGTCCGGGCCGGAGGAACTGAACAGGCGATGCCGCAAGCTTGTGTCGCCGTCGCCGAATGCTCCTCAATGCTCCCTCGCGTGGATCGGAGGCACAAGTGCCCGTCGAGCAGCACTCCCGCGGCTCTGCCGCAGCGCTGCGCGTCCAAGTCTACGTCAGTTGCGGGACCGGGAGAGTTGCCGCGGACGGTACCCTTGCCGTCGACTTGAATTGCTTCACGATCGCGATCGCGGACAGAAGAGTGTGCACGGTCGACGAACCAGATGATCAGCACGGTTTCCCCCAGCACCAGCTCGCCATACCCAAGTTTGGGCTAAATGTCAAGATCACATCCCAAACGAGGGTCATCGTTTGCGAGATCGCGCGGCGGCGTGCCCCCTGCAGTATGCCTGAATCAGGTCGAAGACTCTGTCCAACGTCTCGGGTGGGAGCGATTCCAGGATCATCTCAAGCAACGCGAGTTGGGTTCCCGCAGGCAACGATGCGATCTTCTCCATCGCGTCCGGCAGCCGAGGCGAGATCCCGCTCTGCGCTTGTCGGTGTTGCTGCGATCGGTCTGCCTTGATCTCGGCCTGCGCAACGTCTAGAGCGCCTGCGACCTCTTGTTCGTTGAGCACCCGCGCTCCCGGTTCGTCAAGCGCGACCAAGCGCTTCTCTGAAGCCATCTTCGCTTGGTAGTGCGGTCCGAGCAGTTCGAGTAACGATGTTCCGAGTGCGGAAGCCAACTGGGAGAGCTCTTGCACTTTCCCGATTTCGCCCTTCTCGTACCTGACGATGGTATTGCGGCTAACCCCCGTCTTCTCTGCAAGCTGATCCCGCGTGAACTTCCGTGCCTCGCGCTTTTCTCGGAGGTTAGCCCCAATCGCGGCCAGCAGCACTTCGGGATCCGAGTCCAAGGCCTGCATTCTTGGCATATAGCCTCCGATGGGATGAGTATCCCAGAAGTGGTCACGGCTGTCCACATCCGGTTGACAAGAACCCAAAAAAGGGTATACATGTGGAGTCGCGTTCCACTTGGGGGACGCCTTTCGCGATGGGTGGGAAGATGAGCAACGAGGTGGAACACCTGAAGCGGCAGTTCGATCGCGCGCGCCTCAGCGCGATCGCGCAGCGCGAGGGCCTGGACACGGCCCCGGGCCGGATCCAGTGCCCGCACCGTTGCTCCGAAGAGAAGCGCGGCTGCTCGGTCACCGACACCGGCAACGGGGCCATGTGGCACTGCAAGCGCTGCGAGCAGGGCGGGTCCGTCATTGACCTGGTGATCGCCACGCGCAATTTCCTGTTCGAGGAGGCGTGCAAGCACCTTGAGCAGGAACTCGGACATTTGCCACCTCCTGCACCACCGAAGCCAGCCATCGACGTTCCAGCGATCTGGAGGTTGCTGGCGCCCACCGACGAGTCCGGGATCGAGTACCTGCGTAGCCGCAGCCTGGATCGGGCAGTGGAGAGGGGCCATGTGCGGTTCAATGTCGGTGGCCTCGGGCACGACCCGCGCTGCAAGACGGCGTGCATCCACTGCTGGCTGGACGAGAAGGCGAAGCAGGGGATGCGGGTAGCGGTTCCCCTCTACGGCGTGGCCGGCGGCCTCTGCTCGTTCCAATTGCGGTCCATTGCCCCCGGCGTTCCATCGGGCATGGCGAAGATGTCTCTGGCCGGCGCCCAGTACCCGCCGGGCGGCGCTGCCTTCGGGGACGTGCACAAGGCTCGCGACCAGGACCGCCTGTTTCTCGCCGAGGGCATGGCCGACACCCTCGCTCTGCTGGTGTCCGGGGTTCGCGCGATCGGCGCTCCCGGAACCACCGAGGTCAAGAAGCTGCTCGGATTCCTCGGGGACGTGGCCGGCCGCGTGATCGTCCTCTGTCCACAGAACGACGCCCAGAGGATCGCCGAGGGCAAGAAGATCACGCACCCGTCTGAACAGGCGTTCGCCGAGATCGACGATGTCTTGAGCGCAGGCGGTGCCTGTGTGCTCACACTTCGGACCCCGGCACCGCACAAGGACCCGGCCGACTGGCTCAAGTACGACGGCCGCGATCAGTTCCGCGCAGCCCTCGACACGCTGCAGCCGCCAGATGACGACCACGAACAGCTCGTGCTCCCGGGGGGCGCCGGGGGTGCGGCTCCCGCTCTCAACGTCCTTCGTATGCCGGGGGTAGACCAGAGGCCGGTCGTCATCAACCGACCACACGAAGAGCACGTGACCGTTGCCGAGTCCGTGCGCGCCCTCCGCAACGACGAGACCGTATTCCAGCGCGGCGGCAAACTCGTGCACGTCTCCCGTGATCGCAGCGACACAGCCAGGACCGAGACCGTCAAACGCCAGGCGGACGCCCCCAGAATCCAGGTGCTGCCGGTCGCGGTCCTGCGTACGCGCCTGAGCGCGCAAGCTCGGTACCTGAAGGTGCGCAAGAAGGACAACCAGAAGTCTCCGGACGCGCCCATGGATACCGTTGTTCGCGCGGTCCACGCCCTCGGTACGTGGGAGGGTATCCGGGCGCTCGCGGGGATCACGGAATGTCCGGTGCTGCGGCCGGACGGCTCGATGCTCGACGTCGCCGGCTACGATCCTGAGACGCGGCTGATCTTCGAGCCGTCGATGCAGTTCCTCCCAGTCCCCTCGCACCCAACGGGCGAGGACGTGGCGCGGGCAGTGACGTTCCTCAGGGACGAGGTCGTGTGCGATTTCCCATGGCAGAAGCCCGCGCACCTGAGCGCGTGGGTCGCGGGCCTGCTATCGCCCCTCGCACGGCCGGCCATTGCCGGGCCCGTGCCGCTGTTCCTCACGGACTCGAACACGCGCGGCTCGGGCAAGTCGAAGCTCTGCGACCTCGTCTCGATCGCCGTCACAGGCCGGGAGATGCCGCGCATGCCGGTGGCTGGCAACGACGAGGAGTGGCGCAAGCGCATGGCGGCGGTTGCCCTGGCCGGCGACCCCATGGTCCTTCTGGACAACGTCGTCGGCAGGCTCGGCAGCCAGATCCTTGATATGGCTCTCACCGGCACCGCCATCGTCGACCGCGCTTTGGGCGGGCTGGAGATGACGAACGCGGCGCTTCGTGCCGTCTGGTACGCGAGCGGGAACAACGTCCAGCTTCGGGGGGACCTGTTCCGCCGGACCCTGCACGTCCGCCTTGAGTCCGGCCACGAGCGCCCCGAGGAGCGCACGGACTTCAGGCACTCAGACCTCCTCGGGTGGGCGAAGCGCGAGCGTGCAAAGTTGCTCCAGGCCGGGCTCACGATCCTGCGTGGGTACATCGCCGCGGGCCGCCCGTACCAGCGCCTCAAGGCGTGGGGCTCGTTCGAGGAGTGGAGCGCGCTGGTCCGCGGCGCGATCGTCTGGGCCGGGCTCGCGGATCCTTACGAGACCCGTGAGGCCCTTGCGGAGGTCGCGGACGGCGACACCCAGATCCTGCGACGGCTGGTCGCAGCCTGGCACGAGGATCTCGGGGTCGACGGCTACACGCTCAGCGAGGTCTGCCGCCGGTTCGAGGCCGCGGACCGGCTGGCGCGGGCGAAGGGCGACGCCCCGAAGCACCCCCCCCTCTATGACGTTTTGGCCGAACTCTGCCCGCCGCAGGGCAGCGCCTTCAACGTCGCGAAGCTGGGGTACTCGTTCAGGAAGTTCAAGGGCCGAGTGGTCGATGGGAAGCGGTTCGAGTGCAACGCGAACAACGAGGCGAAGGTCGCCAAGTGGTGCGTTGCCAGCACGGGGGATGGGCGATCACGGGGGATGTTTCAGTCGAACCTCGGGTCGATTAACTGATTACGGGATCAACCGATTCTAAACGCATAAGTTTAAGAAGCATCCCCCGTATTCCCCGTCACATGGGCCAAACATTGACAACGACGAAGAAAACCGCACGGGGGATCACCAAAACCATCCTCCGTGCATCCCCCGTGATCCCCCATTCGAATGGAGAGCACCGCATGAGGCAAGTGATTCCAGCACAGCCCGGTTGGCGTCTCGTCCAGATCTGGATGGAAAGCAACACCCAGCATGGGCTCAAGGAAGAACCGATTATCGCCTGGGAACGGCGCGAGTTGGAGCACGGTGCGGTCGAGTACCGCCCGGTCCTACGCTTCGATGGGGAGTGCACCGGAAAGCTCGCGGACCACTGCAGCACTCAGGATGATTCCGACGACTTCAATCTGGGAATTCTTGCACCGGGCGAGAGCCTGAATGGCGAGGATTTTGCCGACAAGATCTCTGACTATCTCAACCACCACTCCGACGCGAAGTGAGGCCGCTCCCCCGCATCGCTTGCCCCGGAGGATCTGTGACCCCGGCGCGGTAACCACGCGCCACCGCCGCATCCGTCCGGGGCTGGGCCTAGCTCGCGCAGTTCCCACGCTTGAGCCGACGCGCCCGCACGGTCAGTCGCCTGGGCGCGCGAACGGGGAGGGGGGATCGAATCTCTGGCGCGATGGGGGGCATGACCATGATCCAGCGCTAGCCATCCACAGCCAGGTTTCCCTAAAGGGGGGGGTATAGGGGCGTGAAATCCTTAGGACCCGACGCGCTCGAACCGTTGCCTCGTCAAAATGATGCACGGCAAGGTTTGAAGCGAAAAGTGCCCGTCTCCTAGCGCGCGTGCAGGGGCACAAAGCGTAGGGGTGTGGCTGAAAAGCTCGATCGAGTACCTTCGCACGCGAGCGGCTCGACACCGATCTGGAAGGGTGCGAGAATCAAGAAAGCGGACGAATGGCCATAACAACACGTCGCCAGCTAGGACCTAAGTCCCGCAGCGGTCGTCAAGGCGACGTCGCGATGAACGTCTAGCCCTTGGTAGTGCCAACTCTGCAGCAAAGCATGCGGTTAGAATAGCAGGACCCCTGTGGCTGCGCAAGGGGCTGCGGCTCGTCAAGGGCGAGGCGGTCAGGGGTGGGAGAATGTACGCAGCTCAGGGGTGGGAGAATGTACGCAGCCAAGTGGGCGAGCCCTCAAGGTCGCCTGGGGAGCAGGCCAACCGGAATGAATGTTCAGGTGTCTCGGAACTGCCAGCGGATGATAACCTTCAAGTCCTCGCGAACATTCGCCAACTCCCAGCGCCACTTCGTCGCCTTAACTTCCTCCCTGATGACGGTGGCAGGTCGCGCTGGGCCCTCGAACGTCAGCGTCGGGTCTGTACCCGAGAACGTGTCGTCCCACCTCATCTCGATTACGACGCGCTTCCACCGCGCGCCTGAGATCCAATCGACGTGGTCCGACGTTGGTTCGTCGGGCCAGCGCCGCCGATGGATGCTTAAGTTCTTGGAGAGTGAACGCTCAACTGTGTAGGACATCTCGAAACTCACCGGCCCGTTAGTTCTCCTCTCAAACTGCACTTCGCCGATGTACTCTTGTCCTTCGGAAGGTTTGGGTTCTAAGCGGACCGATGACGAGGTCGAATCGAGCGGCGTCACTTGGATGTCCCGCAACAGAACCGGCGGTCCTTCCGCGACAGGCAGATCGTATAAAAGTCCGACCGGCACCACGATCGGTGGCTCCCTAGAACGGAAGCCTTTGTAACGACGGACGACACGCGAGACCTCGTTCGCATCAGTTTCAGTGATCGACTCGAATTGCGTACCCGTCAGCCCAGCGCCGTCTCCGAAGAAACGTAAGAAAGGCTCGACGACTCGGCGTCGGAACCCACCACCTAGTCGGGTCAATTCTTGCAAGTCAAACAGGCTAAGCATTGCGACTGGTACGAGCGTCGCCACAGCACCCGCGAGCAGGGGCAACCACGGCCCTTCTACAATTCGCGAGAGAAGCCACACAGCGCTCAGAATGGCGACAGCTAACGACGCACTAACGTACTTCAGCACTGAAATGCTCGAAGACATCGTTCGTTCGGAGTACTGCCAACGAACTAGCGCCAACCCTAATACATCGTGACCGAGTGCATAGGCCGTCACTTGTGAGTCGCCGCTCAGTAGAGTTAACTCTCGACATACCCGGTATCGCGGTTGGGTGAGCCAAGTAATCATATCCTCAAAGGGAAGCTCGCAACCTGCCAGTCTGGCCGCCTCGGACACCTCCTCCCGCGTGCGAATACGGGTCGTTATGGAACCGTCCGCATGCGAGCGACAAAGCTTCGCCAGCACACGCTTCCAACGGAATGCCTCTTTGACCGAACGGACAATTGTTGCAAACTCCCGACGGCATTTAGCCATCAGCGCCTCATCGATGTAGCGCTCCAGAAGCAAACCAACATGACCGATCGATTTGAATTGACGTTCTGTGATGACGCGAACAGGATCGCCGGAAGCTTTCGAAGCCGCAGCAACGAGGGCAGTGCAAGCGATCTGCATGACTGGCAGGATTCCGCCCTCAGGAGCATCGCGAATCAGATCGGCAGCGATCCGTTCAGCAGCACCTTCCTCGTACTTGAACAAATACTTGCGTCGGGGCACGCCGCCATCTGGCTGCGTGGGGTCGGCGATGCTGTCCTCCACCGTAGGTCTGAGTATGGCCGCGACCAAATTCTTACGTGATAAGGGACCGAGCCACAGATGGCTCATGCGACGCTGCTCGGCTCCGAAACTGTCTAGCGAGTAAGCGAAACGTCCAAAAAACTCCGTCCGCAAACTCACGATGATCTTGATATCCATCAAGGCATGGCTCATCAGAGTCATGAATTGAAAGAAGCCGTTTCTGACTAGATCGTTCATCTCAGGCCTAAGTGAAAACACCTCCTCGGCCTGATCCAGGATGATCACCAGTGTCCTGGGAAGCCGACGGACGAGACGAGATAACGACGCAACAAATTGCTCAGGAGATGACTGCATCGCATGAGCATAATCGGCACGAGCGACAGAGGAAGTCTCCGACGCCACGGCATCGCGCAACTCAATTCTCTCTATCGCGTCATCGGGCGTACTAATGGTAACGCCTTCGAGGGCTAGATCATAAACGAGTTCTGCTAACCTCATTAAGGGAGCTTCGGTGCATCGGGCAAATAGCACCGTGGCTTCGCTGCGCTGCTGACCCGCGAAAATGAAACGATCTTGGAGTAAAGGAATGAGCGCGGCACGCAGGAAAGAAGATTTTCCAACTCCGGTAGGCCCATGCAACATCAAGAACGAGGCCTCCGGATCAGCCAAGAGGCGAGCACAGACGGCTGTTTCGGCTTCCCGTCCGACAAAAAGCGGTGCATCCTCTTCGCCATAGAAGCCCAGTCCGGGGTACGGGAGCTGCGGAAGTGGAAGCCTACGTGGCATCAGGCGCTCTCGGCGGTCATCTCCTGCCCTCCAGCGGCGCCAGAAAAATTCCCGCCAAATGAAGGGGGAGCGGCAAGGGATGGCGCGGCTGGTGCGTCGATCCTGAAGAAGGGCTCACCGTATAGACAGTAAATCAAACCGAGAGGCCAATGTTGCCGCCGGAGGCGATAGATAATATCGACCACGCGATCTCCAGAGGTAGCAAGGTCGTGCAAAAGCGCACTACCGAAACGCAGTGCGAAGACCGCCGGTACCTTAGTCTCGGTGCCAATCAGGCCACACAGGCCAAGTCGGGACGTGGCCTCCATAAACGCGCCGACCGGTGAACCGCCTGCAGTGGCACATCCGTTGAGGAACACGAAGCGAGTCGGATACTCGGAAGGGTCCGATGCAACAGTGGCTCTCTTGAAATCACTCACCGAAATGCAATCTTGGACATCAAGTTCGAGCCTCGACCCGTCGGCATGACAGAAAAAGTGTAGAATGCCGACGCGGGCGCGCTCTTTCGCCATCACAGCGAAGAATTCACCGCTGGAATTGGCAGCGATATTGGGCTGACTCTGAAGGAATGCTTCCACAAAAGCCGTCTCTGCCGGCGCGATCTGCCGAAGAGCCTTCAGAACGTTTGAATACACTGTGGCGTTGCGAACCGTCAGGATGGGTGTTCCAGAGGGCCGTGGCAGCCATGACGGCTCTGGTTCGAGAGGTACCATTGTAGCAGACAATCTGTATTTCAGCGCCCAAAGGCCATGCGAGTCTTCGATGCTCCCACTGTTCGAGTCAACGACATCGTCGCTATCCTGAAACACGAGTCCCCAAGGCACATAGAGGCGTCGGTCGCAATAGATGTGCAAGTAAACGGCTGTTCCCGATTGAGCGCACGCGGCCGTCCGGGTTTCGAGCCAGGTTCTGATCCGATTTTGCAACGCTCCCTGCCTGTTGATGAAGAGGCTTTCGTACAATTTCTTGCCACTGCGCATCACGACGCGAAGCGATTGGGTCGTCGCCGAAGAGTCCGCGGACTTTACCGCCTCGCGAGCCATTACTAAGAGGGCGTCCCTAGCGGCCTTTGAGTATTCCTCGATCATGAGTCGATCGACGGCGTATGCCGGGAACTCACGGCCCCCGGTTCTCCAGGCAACTTTCAGTTCGTCCGTGTCTTGGAGTGTAACGTGCAGTTGGATATCCATCGACACTTACCCGACTCCGCCGCGCGCGAGCGGAATAATCGCCGGCGGGCGAGTACGCGGTGTACCTAGGCAATCAGCCATTGCCATGTCGAATCCTACTTCGGTAGCGAGGTCTTGAAGCACGTCACCTTGCCGGCCGATTCCGAGCACGAGTAAAGAGTGTCGCCAGACGCTACATAGACGGTGCCGTTGGGTGCCACAGCGACCGAGGAAGTTGTCGCGCAAGCAGCAAAACACGGGAAAACAAGCAACAGTAGCAGGCGCATACGTCATCTCCTTCATCATTCGCGCAGCCATGCGTTCGCGCGACCTTTCGCGGCCCTGTCCGGCTCAGCATCCGAGGCGACATCTCGCAACAACGCTATCTGGGAGTAAACAAACGCGATAAGATCTCGATCGTACGACGATGGAGCGCTTTGAAAAGCCTCGCGCAAGCTATATCCCTTCGAAATATATAGCATGGCGAAATTGATCACCTGAGCTCGATCCATCGCGCTGGACTTCAGTCTGCTCAGCGGGCCGACGGTGAACGGTGCCGGTGCCAGTGTGAGCTGATGTTCGTCGATATATTTCGGCAGCGTCACAGCTAGCACGTCATGAAGTGCGGTGTAACTGGTAGTCGACAGCTCATCCATCAGTGGGATTGCACCCATCAGGTCGGACACAACGTCCAGCGGCATTCCGATAGCGACTACCTGGTAGCTGACCTCGCTCGCCTTCAGCGCGACGGATGCAGCGATGCTGGCATAGTCAATCGAGAGGGTAGCATCGAGGTCGGATGCTCGGAGCGCTAGCCGCAGGCCGATACCGTGTCTAATCGCGTACAGCGGGACGCCGTTTACGACCGCTTCAGCGTAGTAATCTGTCGTTAAAGTGGAATCGAAGAAGACCGCAGTCTCGTTTGCGTGCACATCACCGCTAAAAATAGTGGCCAGCTTAAGGCTCGCTGCTGCTTGGATCGATGTGGTGAGCGCCGAGATGCTGAAACGAGAGAACTTCTCCGCGTTCGCTGTCGTGGAAGTGGCGCTCTGCTCGCTGGGTGTGCCCGCTTCTAGGAATGTGTCACCTGCAGGCAAGGTCCACTTTGTACTTGCGGCAGGGTAATGCAGGATGGCGTGGCTCCCCTTGGCGAGCCCAATGATCGGCGTAGGCATTGTCATGGAAGACCCTCCAGCCAGTCCTTCGCGCGGCGTGAGGCGACGTCGCTAGGCGTCGATTGTCCGGTCGGCAGGGTCTTTGCGTAAACGTCGCGCAGAACGGAGGAATCGATCGCGGATGTTGCCGATGCTTCCGCCTCGGCCAAGGGGATACGGTTCGCGATCCGCAACATTGCGTATCGCACGGAGTGGGACTCCTTCATAAGATCATCAGAGATGATATCCTCTGTTGTAAGTACGCCCATCGGCAGTAAGTCGTCTGGCTTCAGAGACTGTTTTATGGTCGAAGCAAATTCATTCTTGATCCTTCCAAGCGCGGCATACGATTCATAGTCCAGCGACCCGAAAACCGGGAGGCCGCGCAGCGCAGTGACGAAGAGCTTGACTGGCAGACCGAGTCCCGAAACCTGATACTGAACTTGGGCTCTCTTGAGTTGAACCGAGGCAGACAGCACCGCGAATGACGCAGACGCTTGCGCGTTCGCAGTGCGTATGCGCATTGCGATCCGGAGTCCCACTCCCCAAAACGTCGCCGAGACTCGCTGGTCGGCCGGAATGTTGCCAACAATGTATCGCGGGATCCCGAGCGTCACGTCAGCCACCGCGGCGCGATCCATGTATCCGCCGGAGACCGAAAACAGGTCGGAAACACCGAGCTTCGCAGCAACGGACGCCGAACATGAAAAGAAGTTGATGTTCGCCGCGTACGTCGGGTTGTCAACTGTGCCTAACGGCACAGGGGCGCACTTCTTCTCAGGGAAGAAAGGCGCGAGCGAACGGAAATTGCCATCATCGGTGAGTGCTGGGTCGACTGGTATGAAATCCATCCGCATCTCCGATCATTGCAACGCGTTGCGTGAAGCTCTGAGCCGCTCGATTACGCCATGCCGATAGAAAAAGCTACACCTCTCGCTCCTTGGCAAACCCAGCCGGCGACGCCTCCTCCCGGGCACCACGGCGGACCTCGCCCAGGATCCCGCCGCGCGAATGTCCGCCCTCAGATGAGCGTGCAAACGATGCCAGCCTGCCTCCACATCGCCGCGTCCGCCGTTTGAACCCGCATGTTCCGCTTCGTGTAGTGTAGTGTTGGGGTGAACCGCTGCACGCGACCGCAACTGCCTTCGATCGCACGAGGGCGCCTCACGTCTCGTGGGCCTCCCGACAGGGTCCTGCGTTCGAGGGAGATCAGACCCCATGACATCGACTCCCCTGGGTCGCTTCCAAGCATAAAGAGCGGCGCGGCGCGATTGGATCAAGACAGCCAAACGTCGCACCGGCAAAAAACGAGCCTGCCAGGCTTAGATCTTGGCCCCGTGCGACGCCCACATCTTCTGGCGGACGGAGACGGGCCTGAACCCGAGCCTGGTCGACCGGAACGCGAGTCCGATAAACGCTGTGTTCCGTCTATTGGGCGGGCTCGCTAGGTGAGATGGTACGAGATCCTCACTCGCATCTGCACCTTTCGACGGCGCATGGGACGACTGTCGTCTGCGCGCATCTTCTGCCGCATGACGCTGCAGCACAGGTGATGTTCCGCAACGCATTACGAAACCGCATACAGGATCTGTTCGTGCGGTGTAGTGCTGGATTGTACAGTCGCGCTGTTCCTCGACGTCATAGGCTTCCATGCGTCGCGTCGTCGCCGTCCTCGCTTTGCTCTTCTCGTGTGGCCGGCCATGGCCGGCGGCATTCGCACCGCCGTCGATGCAACCCAAAGTCCAAACACGGGCATGTGCTTCTCTTTTTCGCTCTAGCTCACCCCGAGTGCGTCTTTCGCCCTCTGCCAATACTTCTTGCGGGATGCGAGTCCCGCTCGACCACCGTTGATCCTGATCGAGATGGTTTCGAAGTCCTCCTCGTCGCCTGCGCCGCCAGCATCCGCCAATTCGTTGAGACCGTGAGACTTCCAGAACCATGCTGCAGATAGGGACGCGCTGTTGGGTTCTTCCAAGAGGGTTGGCTCCGCCTCGAATTGCAACGCCAACGCTAGTCCCGTTGCACGATAGTTCGATCGACCCGTGGTCTGGATCAAACCGCGCCCACGATAGCGCCACCCGTCTCCGCTCGCCTCGTCGCCGTTTCCCAGGCGTGAGGCATAGACGTAGTTCGCCAACCTCTCAGGATTGCGCTCGTATATGCCTGCCTTCTTGAGCGTCGGAAACCGCCTGGGCCAGACTTGCATCAATCTGCCCGCGGAGTAGCTCAGGTTCTCAACGAGGTGCGTGAGTTCCGATGACTCATGCGCCACTTGAGCAAGAAAGGCAGCCGCTCTGCGGCCGTCGGTGATGTCGAAGCGTGACATTGCCGAGTTGAGTGGAGCGACCCATGCCACGACATCGGGACACTTAGGCATCACGGCGCCGATGATAGCCTCAGTTATCAGGTCCATTTCCGGGACCCTTTCGTCGTAGGCGGTCTACTCCATTCCGCTCGGAGAAGCAGTCATCGAGCGACGTCGAGCTGCTCGGATCCGGCTGGACCCGAGTGCGCGCCGACGCTGTTTTTGAGAGTCAGGTACTGAAACGGTGACGGTGTTGACCCCAGTGCTTGGGATCTCGACGGCGAAGACCGGATGTACCTCCCAGAGGTCCCAGCTTTGCAGTTGCCATGTCCTCTCACTTCGCGCGCGGGCGTACGAGCGCATTCCTACTGTACCCCATCGTTACTCGCGAGCTGCTCCGCCGATTGTCTGCAGGGCTCGATCTTGAGACGAGTGGGCTCGATTTCTGGCCGTTGACGAATCGTTCTCAGTGGCGCTTTGCTTCTGCCTTAGCAGGATAGGGGACATACAGTGTCTTCACTCGTCATGCTGGCCTCATGGTCCGGCCTTGTGCTGGTGGCGGGGTTCGCTCTGGGTGTCCTATGGCGATTCGTTGACGGTACGATCGATCTGGCGGAGCTCCTGGACGAAAGTGTCCAGGACGCGAACGGAGTGGCGGCGTCGTGGAGTTGGGGGCGTGCACAGGCTTTCGTTGTGTCGCTCTTCGCCACGGTCTTCTATGTGAAACAGGTAGCGCAGGATCCGACCCACTTTCCGGAAATACCGCCCGTGTTATTGGCGTCTGTTGGTGCAAGCCATGCCGTGTACCTAGGCGGCAAACTGAAGGCTGCTCTCATTGGACGCGCACGGGCGCTGAACAAATAGGAGACGTCATGAAGACGCTCGGAGTTCTCATCAGTGCCGGTGTTACTGTCGCCATCATTGCCGTGGTGGCGTTCTTCGTTCCCGGTGATGCGATGACGAAGCTCAAAGTCGCCACCGGTTACGGCGCACTGTCCATCGCGCTGTTTAGCGGGGTCCTCGTTCTCGTAAGTTTCGCGATGGGTCGAATCGACATCGCCTCGCTGTTTACTGAGCTCGGCGGAGGCGCAAGTCTCTCTCGCTTTCAGCTATTCATTTTCACCATCGTGGTGGCGATGAGCCTACTCATCATCGTCTCGGTGAGCCAGAAGCTTCCCGAGGTCCCAACCGGGGTCCTGACGCTACTGGGAATCAGCGCCACGACCTATGGCGTCAGCAAGGGAATCCAGGCCGGCACAAGTCTGACGAAAGCTCCTTCTCAACCAGAGGCGGCACCGGAGCCTCCGAAGGGGTAGCTGATGCCCACGCGAACTCCCGCAGCACCGGCTCCAAAAGGCCGCCGACGTACTGCGTTCGCGCGCAGGGTGGCGCCATTTGCGCCAGTGGCGTTGCCCCTCCTGATGAGCGCCGTACCGGCGTCGACACACACCGCTGCCACAACGAGTGTGTCGGTCAGTGACGCGCCTCTACCACTCCCGATGAAGGGCCACCCGGTGGATTGGTGGTTCGCATTCAAGTTCAACGCCGCAGACTTTCCCGGCTGCAGTGCTACCAAGACATGCGCCTTCGGTGGGACCGTGAAGAGCTACCCGTCAAGCCAACAGTTCGTATACGCGACGAGCGAGGAACTTGCCCTACAGATGCGGACCGACTGCATTGGGCAGACTACGGCCGACCCGCTGGGGGCTACCTTCGACGAGATCTACAATGGCTCGCCGCACTACGTCGTATGGAATGATCAGTTCTACGGCGACCCGCAGATCTCTGGCTGCACTGTGTCCTGCAGCGCTCCCTGGGGACACTCAAAAGGTGCAGTTGCCTGGAACGATTCTGGACGGGGACTTGTGCTCCAAGTTTCAACGCCTTCATGGCCCGCAGCCGCAAGTGCAGAACATCCCCGCAGTAGCGATGGCAATACGCTCGGCTGCGTAAGCGACGACGACGTGCAGGTCAGCCAGCACTTCTTTGCTCTCGCGCTGACCAAGGACGATCTTGTCATTGTACTCAGGGCACTCGAGAACGCCAGCGTCGTAACCGATCCGACTAATCCGCAGATTGTCAGAAATGGTGGACCACCGGATGTACAAGAACTCGTGATGAGACTCGGGAAGCAGTCGGCGAGCACGACGCCGACGAAAGACACGCTCTCGACCGGCGTGGTCCTCATCTCAAAACCTTCGCATCTCAACGTTCCGCCTTGGCAGATGGTATCCGCGCTCCTTGGTGGCGTGCCGCTACGGACAGCCACTTGGTGGACGCACCCGGCTATCCCGACCACAACTGCGTCGACCCCGATCGCTTGCTGGTCGAGTTCGCTCGGAAGGCCGGGACCTGTTGAGATTGCACTTTCGGGACAGTGGCAAGGCAAGTCATTGGGCCTAAAAGGCGGACCCGGGACCAACTTCAACCACGCCAAGGTTGGTGTCTCGACGTCCGGACCCGCACGGTACGCGATCTTCGGGGACATGAACCAACAAGGCGCCCTGTCGGGAAGGTGTTCAAGCAGCCAGAACGGACGCGGCGGTCTCTTCTACGCCATCGAGAACGACGGTCTCGCAAATGCAGTCGCTCAGCTAATTCAGGGGGACACCGCATTAACTCAATAACACTCGTTCGGATCCATCAGACATGTCCACGCTCGAGACAACGCGATGACTGCATTGCATGACGTCCGAAGTGAACCTCTACGATGAGTGTATGGAGTCGGGAGAAATTCATGCGAAGAGCGTTCCTCGTCGGCCTGACTGTTACTGCAGCCATCCTTGCTGCGTGTGCGACAACGCCGAAACAGACGGTCGAACTGTCCGCCACGGTCGGACGAGACCTCGCCGCGGTGCATGTCGCGCACGTCGCCCTGGCAAGGCGCTACTTCGACCGTATGGAGTCAGATGTGAACGCATTCGTCGATGGAACATATCGACCATTCAGCATCGAGAAGAACATGAAGGACTTCGGACTCGTTGATAAGATCCGACACCCGCCGTCTTCTCTTGATGCCTTAGACATTATGGCGCTGTTCGTCGACGTCATTACCAGGGACATCGAGTCGTATCGCGCGGAACTACTTCGACCTATCCGTTCTCAGCGCGATAAAGTGCTCGCATCGCTTGAGGCGGCGTACCGGCAAATCCAAGACGGGCAGTCCGTTATTACGGGACACCTCGCGTCAATCGTCGCGGTTCAGGATGCCCAGGATCAGGCGCTGGCGAAGGCCGGCCTAGAAGGCTTGCGCGAAAAGATCGTTGACTCGACCGCGCAGGCGTCCGACCGAATCGCTGAACTGACTCGTAAGGCTGAATTTGTTCGCGGCAAGGAAGATGACGTCGCGAAAAAGATTGACGAGCTCAAGAAGGCCACCCAATCGCTCGGAAAATGAGCAGAGAAACCATCATGGGTAAGAAAGAAGACCTGGACAAGATGAAGAAAGAGCTCGACGCGATCGTGGAGAGGAACCGTAAAGCGTTCGAGGGAGCCCACGGCGATGACCTCCAGAAGCTGCATGGGCTTTCGCAGGAAGACCTTAACGCGCTAATCCCGAACGTTGCTGACCAAGCGGTCTATGGCCAGCTCATCGACGTCGTTAAGGACGCTTCGGCGAAGAACCTGAGCGCAGCGCAGCTCAAACAGCGAATCGAGGCGCTCGGATCTCTCGCAGTTGCGATCGCGAAGAAGGCGAAGCTACTCGGCGGAGTGTTTAGCTAGGCAGAGTGTGCCGGCGGAACATGGGAACTGCTTACGTGTGTTAGGCCATCACCTCGGAACAAACAAAAGGGGGCCCTGATGCTGTCGCGATGCTCGCTCGTCAAAACCATGTTTCTCGCGCACGCCTCCCTATGCTTGGCGTGCGGGCCAAAAATAAATCACTTGCGGGCAGAACCGAATGTTGTCTGTCCGGGGTCCCCGGTCTTCTTGTCTTGGGACGCTTCAGCGGGAGGTACCCTGTCCGCAACCCCGACCGATTCGAGTCTCAGCGATGTCTCGTCCGCTGGATGCACTCGGGTCAACCCACGTAGCACGACACGCTACACCTTGGAAGTGCGGAACCTATTCGGATCTGACAAACGGCAGGTTGACGTAGATGTACGCGCCGGTGGCGGCGTTAAGGAGGTTGGTGCGTCAGTGGCGGACCCGTCGACGACTTGCAGTAACGGCAAACTTTCAGTTTCAGTGAATCTGCCTCGAGACTATTGGGCCGCGGGCCTAACAGTCGTGAAGGCACAGCTACCGACAGAAGTGCATCGCGAGATGCGCGTAGAGCATGCGGGCCATAGCGCTGTCCTGAATGACCAGTCCCCCGCGACGCACGAATTCGATGGCGTTGTACCGTCCGGGAGCTGGCGCTTGACCGCTCCGCTGACGGCGAGAGAAGGATGTGGCACTCCGACGATTCCTCATAGTCTTTCGATCTCACTGGCGCTTGGTTGCGTGGAGTAGATGCATATGAACCGAGACGAGCTCCGCGCCAATGTCGATACGATCGTGCTGATCATGATGGAGAATCGATCCTTCGACCACATGCTCGGGCATTTGAGTCTGCCCGAGTACGGTGGCCGCACTGACATCGATGGTCTTCGCGACCTAGCGAATGCAGACTTCGGAAATGCTTCGCAGAACGGCACGATGTACCATCCATTCAAGGCAGATGACGAACAGCTGTCCAACGATTTGCCCCATGAGCGGGCCTTCGTGACAACTCAGCTCGCTCGTTCTGCAGCCCTCGGCGGGTTCGCCATGAACGGATTCGTTCAGGCATATGAGGCATTCACTGGCACGACTGGCGTGCTAAACCCGCCGCCAATGCGCGTCATGACCCCGGAAGATGTGCCGGTGACAGGATTCCTCGCCCGGGAATTTCTCGTTTGTGACCGGTGGTTCGCTCCGCTTCCGACATCGACTCAGCCGAATCGACTCATGGCATTCGGAGGTGACTCTCTCCTCGATGTAAGCCGAAACGGCCTGCTTCCCGACCAAGACTTGATTTTCGATTGGCTGACGCGCCACGAGGTCAATTGGCGGGTGTACGGAGCCGGTCTGTCGTTCTTCACGCTCATGAAGAAAGTGTGGCCGCTTTTACTCTCCGATCGATTCCGGTCTCTGCCTCATCTGAGTTTCGACATGCAGCACGAAGACGATGCTACCTTTCCTGAGGTGATTTTCGTCGAGCCCGACTACGACGACTCTCCAATCCACTCTTCTGGTCATGCGTCGGACAACCATCCGCCGCTGCCCGTCGGGTTTGGCGAGCAGTTTTTGAAGCAGGTCTACGAGGCTCTGACAAGCAACCCGGATAGGTGGAGGAAAATGGTCGGCGTGTTAACGTACGATGAAAACGGCGGATTCTTCGACCATGTAGCGCCGCGTTCAGTGAAGTATCCTCCGCCTGCCGGAGCGCAGTTTGCTGCTTTTGAATCGACGGGTGTACGAGTGCCGGCGGTTGTATTTTCTCCCTTCGTTGCCCGAGGGGGAGCATCGCGGCTTGTTCTTGACCACACGTCGTTTCTGCAGATGGTGGCAGAGCGATTTGCCAAGCGCGGAGAGACGTATTCGCCTTCCGTCGCGGCACGAGCGGCTGCCGGAATCACCTCCCTCAGCGCTGTCCTCAGCGCGCAAGCTCCCCGAGCAGACATTCCAGAGCCTCCGGAGAACATATCGGTTTCGGAACTGACGCTGGTGACGACCCGTGCGCCGAGCAATTCGATGCAATCGAGTTTTGCGACTGCGATAGAGGGGTTTACCGATGCTCACGGGAAGGAAGCGATGGCGAAGTATCCTGAGATAGCTCATTATCACGCCACCAAGTAGGGAAACTCAGACGGGTACATCGCAAGGAGTCGGCAAGCGATTCGAGCGAAAGGAACGCCGGCTGTCCAGTGCGTCAGGCAGCGCGGGATTGTGGGACAGCGCTGGCACAATGGGAGCGCTAGGGCGAGCAACGCTGAGTTCGAGTAAGGCCCGGTCATCCGCCTAGAAAGGCGAATGGCCCGACAGAGACATTGGAGATCCGATGACCTCGGCGGCCTTCTGGGCTCAATGTCGCTACTGCCTGATCGGCGGACAGCAAAGCCGGCCGCATGGTCAGGCTGGATTCCTCTAGGAGCCGCCTCGCCTGGTTCAGCGACGCCGTCCCCGTCGTGCGTCGCGAGATAGCTGGGAATATCCCGGCGCCGGGATTCAAGACATTCCCCGGATCGTACTTGCGCTTCGCGGCGGTTAGCATTGTGAACGCCTGCGGACCGAAGTGCTGCGCCCACTGCGCCTGGTTAAGAACGGGGGCATGGGGTGGGTACACCGTGCCCGGCTGCGAGGACGCGCGGAACGAACACGAACACGCCTTCGAGCCGCGGAAGATCAGAGCCTAGGACGTGTGCTCGTGACCTCTTCACCGTCTAGGGCAAATTCTGCCTGTACACGAGCGTTCCGCCCGACATGAATGCGACGGTGCCGCCGGCGAGTTTGACGAAGGAACGGCGACCGATTTGCGTGGCCGCGCCTCCGCGGACCGGGTTCATCTGGTTCCCCCTCATCGTCGACGTTTCCCTTCGCTGGCGCCGGACAGTACTGCTCCAAGTGGCGGTCGGCTCGACAGTTCAGGATTCGAAGGGTACGACCCTGGAATGCAAGGCGGACAAGAAGGGCAAGCCGCGTTGGACTAAGAAGTAGGGATTCCCGCTGCCAGTGGGCGTCCCTCATGCGCACCGAGACAGCGTTGTTGCTACCTGGACGGAGCCGGGGAATCGCCGTCGGCGGGGCCGGTGGACTCAGCAAGCACAATTCGGATCCGCCACCGGCAAGGACTGGACCCTGCTGCGAACCGGCCTTCTATGGCGAAAGTGTCGTGCAGAGTACATTCGCCGTCACTGGATGCGACATCCAAACCGAGACCGAGCTGCTATCCATCAGCAATCGATCGCCAGTCATTTCGCGCAAATCGATTAGACTAGCTCGCATCCTGGCCTGAACGTCTCGAATCCGGGCCGCTTGACGATTCCGTTTCCGCCAAAGAGGCTGTGCGCGCACTCGGCGATCCCGGGAGGGGACATGCTCAAGAGAGTCTCTAGCGCCGAAGCGATCCGCATTAAGTCTCATCGCTCGGAGGTTCAGGGAGCAGCCGCCTCGAGGGCTAAGCCGCCTCGAGTGAACCTGCTATGCCGTGCGACCCACCTGGCGGTGCTGCTGGCCGGCCTGGCGCTCTTGGCGACGCCGACACCGGCCCGAGCCGCCTGCGTGGGAAACCCGGGTTGCGGGGTTTGCGAGAAAGCGTCCTGCTTATACGGAGAGTGGGCATGTTCCTTCCTCTCAACGAGCACGGCTTGCGATGACGGGAATGTCTGCACCATCAATGATCATTGCGACGGACATGGACAGTGCGTCGGCGGCGCACCAGCTCCGACGACCACCGCCTGCAACGACCTAAATGCCTGCACCACGCCAGACCGGTGCAACGGCGCCGGCGCTTGCGTAGGTGTTCCCGGTGTACCGGGGAACATCACAGGGCCGACCAGCACCAGCACGAGCGGATCGTATACTCTTTCCTGGACCGCAGCGTGCGGAGCCGTCACTCAATACACCCTTTACGAAAACGGCACAGGTATCTATACCGGAAACGCTCAGGCGCTCTCGGCAAGCATCGGGGGCCGAAGCGATGGAACATACACGTACAAGGTGCAAGCATGCAGTGTGACCGGTTGCGGACCGTTCACACCGAACTTCACCGTGACCGTACTCCACGTTCCGGGGCCTCCCGCTTGGATCAGGGCGCCCTCTGAAACCGGTCCGTCGTATACGGTATCTTGGGCGTCAGCGACTGGATCAATCGATCACTATGACCTAGGTGAGTCGTACAACGGCGGAGCTTGGACGACGACCTCACCGTCAGCTTCGACGACAAGTGCGGCATACGCAAACAAGGCTTACGGTAGCTACTTCTATCAAGTGCGAGCTTGCAATGCGAGTGGCTGTAGCCCGTACGTTGCTCTCTCGCTCTCGGTCTCGGTCATCACCCCTCTATCATCCTTCCCCGACTCTCCGCTTGTGGGTCCCACGCCGCCAACC
>Ga0209526_10000428_pt1 | contig 27225 bp, 21 predicted proteins | sample JacPinW_OM2H0_M1_FD_188566 | JGI IMG/M metagenome (GOLD analysis project Ga0209526, IMG submission 188566) | Forest soil microbial communities from Algoma, Ontario, Canada - Jack Pine, Ontario site 1_JW_OM2H0_M1 (SPAdes) (version 2) | ecosystem: Environmental > Terrestrial > Soil > Boreal... | reverse complement strand
TCGTCGACTACATCCTGATGGTCAAGGATTCCGAGATCCGTCGCTTCAACTCACACGTCACCGACTGGGAACACCGCGAGTACTTCGAGGTCTTCTAGTCCGATCAAGCCTTGCCGGACAGAATCCTCCCCGGGCGGAGCGGGGTAGCCTCGTGTCCGATCAGTTCTCGGTCGGTCGCGTCGGGAAAGACCAGATCGAATACCGAATCATCTTCGGAGTGGAGCCCGGTGCACGCGATCCAGAGTTCCCCGAGGCGAAAGCGATACAGAGCGTTCCCGTCGTGCCCTCCGTAGAGCAGCAGCTGCCCCCCGGGATTCAGGCAGCAGAGGTTGGCTGTGCCACCCAGCGTGCCGTGCACGGCCGCGAGCGCGGCCGCGGGGGCGTTCTCGTTCAGAAGGGACCCGAGAAGCCGGAAGCCGACCTCGCTGTCGGCTCGACCATCCAGGAGCGACCCGAAGCGCTGCCGGTGTTCCGCATCCCGCTCGAAGCGCCCGTTGTGCACGAATGCGAAACGGCCGGCCTCGTCGAGGAAGGGCTGAGTGTCGGCCAGATCAACCGTCGAAAGCCTGGAGGGGCGGCGGAGGTGCACCAGAACGCTGGTGAACTCCGTATCCCGAAGATCGAGCATGCCCTCCACGTCCGTCGCCGCGTTGGTCGGGTTCCGGTAGCACTGGAGCCCGCCACCGGGCGAGACCCAGGCAGCGCCCCAGCCGAAGCCGGCGATGCCCAGGCGTTCGACTTCCGTCGCCCAGGAGAGCACGCTCCCCAGCTTCTGAGGCCTCTCCGCCGCGAACGCGAGGATCTCACACACGGGCTGTCACCAGACCCCATGATGACCGATCGCCTGCACACTCAAGGGTCGAGCGGCCTGGTCCGCGTGGGGATCTTCGAGACGGCACACGCGTAGGAAGGAGGCGATTGCGATGAGCTGGCGCGGCGAACGCATTGGCGGCATGACCCAGGAGGAGATGAACGAATTCCTGCAGGGACCCTGGCTGGCGCGCGTCGCCTGCCTGAAGCCCGACGGCAGCCCGTACGTCGTCCCGACCTGGTACCACTGGGACGGTGTCGCCTTCTGGCTGGTGCCCCGCGCCCGATCAGCGTGGGCCCACTACATGGCACGAGACCCGCGCGTCAGCCTCGTCGTGGACGAGCCTGAGCCACCGATCCGGAAGGTTCTCTGTGAAGGCACGGCGGTTGTGGTGGAGGCGGCCGTGGGCCCTTACCTCGACAATGGTGAACCTTCGATCTGGAACAAGATCGGCGACAGGTACACGGGACCGCGCTACCTCGGCGAGCGATCCAAGGAGTACCGCGGCTCTGTCAATGTCGAGCCTTGCTGGACCTTCAAGATCGTGCCCAGGAAGATCACCACCTGGCAGGGCTTCGACTGGCACCCGCGCTACAAGCATCCGGAGCTGGACGTCGATTCCGAGGAGGGCGCCACCCGGCCGGAGTACCCGGCATGAGAGGGATCGCATGATCGACGAACACGCTCATCCCTTCGCCCTCGAGCCGGGGAGGCTCGACCTGTCCCAGGTGAGCCTGGACCTGGTCGATGCTCCGAACGCGGAGGAGCGCCGTGAGCGGCTGCGTCCCACCTTCCTCTGGCAGGCCCTGCTTCGCTCCCGACTGGCGGACAGGCTCGGCGTGCGGGTGGACGAGGTCGAGGCCGCCCGCGCCGACGCGGCGCGGGAGTACCCGGCCTACGTCCGCGGCCTCTTCGCGGAGGCCGGAATCAGCGAGATCGTGATGGACCCTGCCTGGCCGCCTGGATCGGAGCATCGTGTCGCCGAATATGAGGCGCTCACCGGGTGCCCTGTACACCTGCTCTTCAGGATCGACACGTTGGTGGACCAGCTCCTCGAGCGTGGAGCGGGTTTCGACGAGGTGTTGAAGGAGTTCGACGGCTCGCTGGAGGAACGCCGTGCCGCCGGGTATGTAGGACTCAAGACGATCATCGCCTACCGCACCGGCCTCGCCGTCGATCCTGGTGTCAGCGACCATGACGCCGCCGCCTCCCTCCCCGGCGAGGGGCCACTGAAGCGGAGGGCAAAGCCACTGCGTGACTTCCTGCTCAGAAGAGCGCTGGTCTTCGCCGCGGAGGCCGGGCTGCCGGTTCAGTTTCACACTGGCTTCGGTGACTCTGACATTCGGCTCTCAGAGGCCAACCCACTGCTGCTCGAGGAGCTGCTGCGCACGCCCGCGGGCACGGCTGCCGATGTCGTGCTGATACATGGCTCCTTTCCCCACCACGAGGAGGCGGCCTACCTGGCCGCCGCTCGGCCCAACGTGCACGTCGACTTCTCCCTCTTCAACATTTTCGCTCCGGCCCGGATCGCAGACCGCTTGCTCAGGCTGATCGAGCTGGCGCCGACGGGAAAAGTGCTCGCCGCGACCGACGGCTTCGCGCTGCCCGAGACCTACTGGTTCGCTGCCATGCTCACTCACGAAGCGTGGAGCGACGTTCGCCGGCGCCTGCAAGAGCTGGGAGCCGGGAGCGAATGGATTGACGCCGCGACGGAGGCCGTCTTCGAGCAGAACGCGCGCCGGCTCTACCGGCTCTAGTTCGTGGACTCGGGCCTCGGCAGGGCACTCGCCGACCTTCAGCTCGTCGACCATCACGTTCACGGCGCACTTGCCGCGGACCTCGACCGGCCTCAATTCGAAGAGCTGCTCACCGAGTCCGACCGGCCGGTCCCGGGCTGGATGACGCAGTTCGATTCACAGCTCGGCTTTGCACTCCGTCGCTGGTGCGCACCGGTCCTGGAGCTCGAGCCGCATTCGAGCGCCGGCAGCTACTGGCAGCGTCGTCGTGAGCTTGGGACACCCGAGGTGAACCGCCGGTTCCTTCGCGCCAGCGGGATAGGCCGCTTCCTGGTCGAGACCGGATACGGTGGCGAGCTGATCCTGGACCTGGAGGGCATGGCTGCGGCTTCTGGGAAGGCGGTACAGGAACTGGTTCGCCTGGAGGCCGTGGCAGACGAGCTGGCCCGGTCAGGCGTTGGCGCTGATGAGTTTGGGACGAGGTTCCAGGATTCTCTGTGGGCGCGCACGGAAAATGCGGTGGGACTGAAGAGCATCGCGGCATATCGGTGCGGCCTGGATTTCGATCCCGACCCCCCGACGGTGGCTGAAGTCAGTTCGGCCGCGGGGCGCTGGCTTCGTGAGGTCGAGTCGGCGGGGGAGTCCCGCGTGAGCGACCCGACCCTGATCCGGTTCTTGATCTGGACGGGCGTCGATCGTGGGCTGCCGCTGCAGTTCCACGTCGGATACGGGGATCCTGACCTGGACCTGCACCGCTGCGACCCGCTGTTGCTGACAAGGTTTATCAAGCTGGTCGAGCCGCGAGCGACCCCTCTCATGCTTCTGCACTGCTACCCGTTTCATCGCAATGCCGGGTATCTGGCGCAGGTATTTCCACACGTCTATTTCGATGTCGGCCTGGGAATCAACCACACAGGGGCGCGGGCGGACGCTGTCGTGGCGGAGTCCCTGGAACTGGCGCCATTTTCAAAGATATTGTTCTCCTCCGACGCATGGGGTCCGTCAGAGCTTCACTACCTCGGTGCTTTGCTCTGGAGACGAGCGACAGCCCGGGTCCTTCAGGCCTGGGTGGAAGCAGGAGAATGGTCAAGTGAAGACGCCCTGCGCGTGGCTTCCCTGATCGGCGCCGAAAACGCAAACCGCGTGTACAGCCTGAGCGACGCGGATTGATGGATTCCCTCCCGCTTTACTCCTGCTCTTTCCTGCGCCGGCTCCTGCGGCGGGGGTGGGTGGGCGGTGGGCCGGCGGCTTCGGGGTCGGCGAGCAGCACGCTCACCGCCCGGTCGGGGCCGGCGGAAAGGCCCTCCTCCTCGAGGTCGAGCCAGATCCTGGTCAGCGCCAGGTAGATGTCGGTCTCGGTCCAGCCAGGCAGGCGCTCATCCAGGTCCTGGGAGCGGACCACGGCCATGAGAGGTTTGTAGACGGAGTCGTACCAGCTGGCCGCTGCGTCGGGGACCGACACCTCGTGTCCCTGCTCGATGCCCAGGAAGTATCGATGGCCCAGGATGTGGTCGAACAGTACGTCGTAGCGGCCGAGCTGGCTGCACTCCAGGCGAGCCTCCGGACGGGTCCGGTCCAGCTCCGTGCGTTCGAGGAATTTGGCGTACTCCTCGGCCTTCAGCAGTTCCTCGGGCTTGATATCCGAGCTGAGGGGCGCCCGCGTCTTCACCTCCGTGACCTCCGCGCGGATGGTCTGCCAGCCGAGGGTCCGCGCGACCGAGACACGGGCGTGACCGTCTCTCACGAAGTACACGTCGCCCAGCTGGTAGACCTTGATCGGCGGCAGTTCGACACCCTTCTCCATGAGCGCGAAGAGCTCCACCCAGCGCTGCTGGACGCGGCGCCTGCGCGGCAGGAAAGAGGCGCTGAAATCCGGCGTGCGGTTCTCCGTGCCCCTGATCCGGGCCACCGGGATCTCCTGGATTCCCCTGTCCTCCTCGCCGGTGATGCCGGCGGCCTCCACCACCTCGTTGAGCGGCGGCAGCGGCTTCGGCCGCCGGCTGAAGGCGGATGTCAGGTCATCGCGAAACGCCTCCTGGCGCTCCTGGTCGAACTCGATCACGGCCTCCCGGGTTGAAGACGGACCGGGCAGCCGCCGGCCACCAAGCCGTCTCAGGACGCGGGCCACCAATCGGTCCGGATCGACCTGATTGGGCGGCCGCCAGGTGCCGACATCGTGGAGGAGGTCGTCAAGCGCTGCTGCCAGTGCCACGGCGTGGCGTTCCTGGGGTGCCGCCGTCGCGAAGCGGGCGACCTCATCTCTTCCCCTCGCGACCTCGTCGTCGACCTCTTCTCCTTTGAGCCGGCGGTCGATCGCCTGGACCGCGATGCCCCCCGCCGCCAGGAGGTGGGGTCGTGCCTGCGCCCACTGTTCCGCCTCGGCTTGCTCGGGCCGCGGCGCTTCGGCCGCCTGCCGGGCCAGTGCGCGGACGGTCCGGTAGAGGTAGGAGATCAACCGCAGGCGATCTTCAAGGCTGCTCAGGTCCTGCAAGCGCCCGAAGTGCCAGGGGTTCCAGCGCAGGGCGTCCTCGGCCGGACCGACCTCGGCCACCGCGGCGTCAGCCTTCTCGCTGTTGGAGCGGACCTCGCGCCGGTTGGCCTCCGTGTCGCCGTAGGTGCCCGCCAGCTGGAGAGTCCGCAGCACGTCGGACCTGATCTTCTGGCTCGCCTCCCGGAACTCCTGCCGAATGCCGCGCACCGGGTTGGGCGGCCAGAGCAGCGCCGCCACCGCGACGCCCACGGCGCCGCCCACGACCGTCTCCCAGAGGCGGGCGATATTCGCGTCGCTGCCGGAGGCGAGCACAAGCAGGGCGGAGACCGCGATCTGGTTGTTGAATCCCAGGCGCTGCAGCCTCAACCAGCCGCCCATGATCATGCCCAGGAACATGATCCCGGCCACCACCGGCGCCGAGAGGCCCAGGAAGTGGATGGCGATCAGGCCGAGAATCAGCCCGGCGATCACGCCGAGCAGGAACTGCAGTGAGTTCAGGAGCGAACCGTAGGCGTTGCCCTGCATCAGGATGACCACCGCCAGCACGGCGTCGAAAGGTTTCGGGTTGCCGAAGGCCTGGCCCAGGAACCAGGCCAGACCGGACGCCAGCGCGACCTTGGTTGAGAGCACGGCCACCGGGCCCATAAAGCTGGGCGGCTCCGCGAGGCGCCAGAGCAGGTAGCGGAGGCGGCTCCTCAGGCGCCCGAACGCAGACGCGGACGTGGCAAGCGAGCGCCTGAGCTGCGCCGCCTCATCGTCGGTCCGCGGCTGGGCCGTGGTTTGATCTTCCATGAGGATCTCCCGTCCTGTGGCTCCCCCTCCCCGCACCCGCAGGTCCGGCGCGCCGGGAGCCCGCAACCATGCTACGGCCGAGTCGCCCTCCCCCCGCGCGCGGAGGGAGGTGGGTGGGCCTGGGGGGAGGACGTCAGGAACTGGGCAGCACTGCTGTGGTCAGTTCGGCGAGGAGGCCTCGGAGTCGATCACCGTCGACGGCGTACAAGGTGCGACCGTGCTGGCGAACCCCGTTCACCAGCGCGGCCTCCCTGAGGATCCGGAAGTGGGTGCTCACTGTCGGTTGAGCCAGCTCGAAGGCGTCAGCCAGCTCGGTGATGGTTGCCGGCTGCGCTGCCAGATGTGACAGCATCGCGAGCCGGGTTGGATCTGAGAGCGCCTTGACCCGCGCCGCCAGCTTTTCCGCGTGGTGGCGGAGGTCCTGAGCGCCGCGCTGCGGGTCCACCGAGAAGCCCAGCACCCAGGTGCTGGGCAGGTCGAAGAGCAATACCCAGCCGGTCGAGACGCTGCTGGGCGCCAGCGCAAGGCGTCCACGCTCTTCGGCACTCTGCAGCTCCTGGTCGAACTTGTTGCAGTTGAGATGACCTCGAAGGACCTCGATCGTGCCGGAGGCGATCGACTGCCGGGCGCGGAGGCGGTCCGTCACGGCCTCCACCCGGCGGAGGCCTTCGCTCTCCCAGCCGGGCAGGATCTCCCGCCAGAGGTCGTTGAGCAGCGCGACCCAGCGGCGACGGAGACCGCTGTCACGGCGAAGCCGGTCGAGCCGGGCCAGAAGGGCTTCGCGGTCCTGGGGCGCTTCGGACGACAGCGCCACACCTTTGGTGGCGAACACCTCGGCCGGTGCCATGGCCAGGAGCGGAGCCGGGTCGGTGCCGAGCAAGACCCCAAGCCTGTCAGCCACCACAAGGATCTCGCCCATACCGACGGTTGCGTCAGGCCAGAAGTCCAGCACGCGCTGGGCAAGCGCCCTCGAGCGACGGCTCGGCCTCCCGGGAGCGGACAGGCCGTGGCGCTCGTAGCCGTTCTGCAGCGCGAACGTCAGCGAGTAGAGCTCCATGGCAGCCGAGGGGAGGATCGGTGGAGCGCCGACCGGTTCGAGCCGGCTGTCCACAGCGGGATCGGCGATCACTGGCATAGCTAGTCGACTATATCAGAAAGCGCCGATATAGTCAGATATACTCGTGGGCATGTGGACTGAGTACGAGTTGGAACTCGAAGTGAAGGAGCGAGCGGCGCACTTGAGCCAGCAGCGGGAGCACCTGCGGCCCCGAACGCCCACCTCGCTCAGGGTTGCGGTTGTCCTGCGATCCATGGCCGACCGGCTGGAAGCACGCGCGGCAGGAGCGGTTCGAGCCGTCTGACGGCCCGGCCCGCTCCTCCTTTACGTCGCCGCCCGGCCGCCCCGCCGTCACTGCGACACCGGCTTGCCATCATTTCGTCGAGACCTGCGGCGACTCAGGCACTACCGTGTGCGGCATGAGCGAACCGCAAGATCCCCAACCGGCCGGCGGCGGACCCGCCGGCGATTCCCGCTCGCCGGGGCCGCCGCCGCCAGCACCGCCGCCGCCGTCCGACTATCCTCCGGGCTATCCCTCCTCGCCGCCGGGGGCTCCGCCCGGGGTGGAACCGGGGCACACGCCGCCGGTCGGGTATGGGACCGGTCCCTACGGGGCCTTGCAGCCCCAGGCGGTGCCTCCCGACGAGGAGCGGCTCTGGAGCATGTTCAGCCACCTCAGCTTCTTCGTCTTCGGCATCATCGCGCCCCTGATCATCATGCTCACGATCGGCTCTCGCTCCGGCTACGTCCGCCACCACGCCGTGGAGGCGCTCAACTTCCACATCACGGTCTGGATCGCGAGCTTCGTCGCCGGTCTCACCATCCTCCTGGTGATCGGGATCTTCCTGCTGCCCGCCGTCCTCATCGCGGCCGCCGTCTTTACGGTGATCGCAGCCGTCCGCGCCTACCAGGGCGTGCCCTACCGCTATCCACTCTCGATCCGCCTGATCTCCTGAGCCGGATACTGCGCCCGCGGGGGAGGCCTGCCTCCCCCGCGCTCTCAGGTTGATGAAAAAGGGTTGTCGAACGAGTTGGCCATCCAGGTGGTCCAGATTCGAGCGCATTTCCGAGCACCGGAGTGAGCGCATCTGAAGCGCGCGAGGGCCGGCTCAGCATCTGGCGATTCGTGCCCGACGAGGCCGGCTTCTTTTCAAGCGGACCACCGAGAGGCTGGTTGAAAGTAATATGCAGCATTCGATGGCAAGGCCCAAGAAGGCAGACGCGCGTGTCGCCACCAACCCCAGACCCAGGCCAGGAGTTGGAGCGAGCGGGCGGGGCGGCGATCCCGATCCGCGAGCCCTGGTCAGGGCCCTGAGTCGAGAGGTCGCTCGCCTGCCGGCTCTCGAGGCTGAGCTGGCGGCTGCCGAGCAGACGATCCAGGACCACCGCCGCCGAAGTGACCAGGAGGGGAAACGCAGCGCCGGCGCGCAGGCGTCCTTGACGATCGTGGTGGAGACCCTTCAGGCTATCACCGCGATCAGCCACGGGAAGCGCGTGGACCGCCGCCTCGCAAAGGCGCAGAAGCTGGCGGCGCGAGCTCTGAAACGAGTGGAAAACAGCCAGGCTCCTGTGGACAGGTGACTCAGTAGGACGCTGCTCGAGACGAATCACCGGATAGATCGCGCTCGAGTCTTGCGGCCAGGGCCTGCCCCCGGATGGGCGAGGTACTCTGTTAGTCGCACACAGTCCGGTCTATGAGGAGAAAGGGTTAGTCGACATGCAGGGGCTCGTCACCGCTCAAGAGTTGGCCGATACGCTGAACAGACTGCGGCCCAGCGACCCAATGTGGGACGAGGGCGGTTTCCGCGTGAGCGGGCGGTGGCTGGAAATTGATCCCGACGCCTCCGATGCCCTGGCCGCAAAGTTGCTTCGCTGCCGGCTGACGAAGGCTCGCAGGTTGAACGAGGCGGAGGCACGCTGGCTGGTGGCAGGTGGAGTCGGTGTCGTATACGACGACGAGAGCGGCTGGACGCCGGCTCCCGACGGCAAGAACCACCGCAAATAGTCCGCAAACCTCAGTAGAAATTCCCTCCCTTGCGGGAGGGAAGGCCATTCATCGGTGGTTGGCGGCGTTGTACTTGGCTTGTACGTCGCGCAGGAATTTGACCGCGTCGAACTTGGTGTGGATCTGCTCGTAGGTGGACAGAAGACGGTCCTTCTCCTGGTCGATAGCCGAGCCCAGGTCCCGCTTGGCCGCCGCCGCCAGGTGCAGCTCACGCGCCATGGCGACCTGCAGGAATCCGACCAGCGTCGAATCAACCGGTCCGGCCAGTTCCGCCGGGACTCTCTCCAGGACGCCGAGGAGCTGCTCATCCAGGTCCGGACCGCAGTCCGGAATGCCGGAGGGAGCCGGATCCGGGAGCCTCGTCGGTGCGTCCTGGCGGGGGGAGTCGAGAGCGAAGAGGTGGTCGAGACCGGCCGCGCCTGCGTCGCGAGCCGTCAGGGGATCCAGCCCGTGCAAACGCTCGACGGTGGCCAGGACTGAGGTGTGATCGTGCACCCTATGGTCGATCGCTCCCCTCGTTGTGTAAGGGGAGATGACGAGCGTGGGGATCCGGACGCCCAGTTGATCGAACTGGAAGCCGTGACGGTTGTTGTCAGGCGAAAAGGGGTCGCCCGGAGGCGGGGCCGGCGGCGGGACGACGTGGTCGTAGAAGCCCCCGTGCTCGTCGTAAAGCACTATCAGAAGGCTGCTCTCCCAGACCGGCGAGTTGCGGATCGTCTCATACACATCCTTGAGCAGCTTTTCGCCCCTGGTCACGTCGTCGAGCGGATGTTGGGAGTTGCCGCACTTGAAGTTCCGCCCGTCGGCAAGGACGTGCCCGTAGTGAGGCTCGATGAACATGTAGGCATCGGCAAAGGCGGGGTCGTTGACTCTGGCGGCGAAGTCCTTGATCGAGAAGAACCGGCCTTCCAGGACGTGCTCGAGCATCCCACTGAGACTCAGCACCTGGGGTAGGGCGTCCCCCTCGGCGACGCTCCACGGCACTCCGGCTGCGCTCAACTTGTCGAAGATCGTCCCGCCGGCGAACTTGTAGCCGTCGAGCAATGCCGTTGCCGAACGGGCCATCGTCGGGGAGTCGTCAAGGCCGGCCGAGGAGGCCGCATGCACGAAGCAGCGGTTGGGCCAGGTGGGGCCGGGCAGCGAGGAGAACCAGTGGTCACAAACCGCGAACTCGGCAGCGAGCGCGTTGATCACGGGCAGCTGATCTGGGCGAAAGGCCCTCATCACGGCGGACGGATCGCCGCCGCTTGAGGACGCTGCGAGCCGCGAGGCGAATCCGGACATGGTGATCGGGGGATAGCGACCGGCGGCGTCCGGGTAGGTCGCGCCTTGACCGCAGAGCTGCTCGAGAACGTCTTCGAAGTTGTGAGGGGGGTCGACAGTCAGGCTGAAGTCGGCGCCGGCGGAGACGGCGATCTCCTCTCCAGACGGCAGCCGGTTCGTTTCCCCACCCGTGAGCCCTTCGACAGTCGTCGGTTCGCCGCTGACGGCGTCGGTGCCGGCGAGCGGGGAGAAGCCCAGCATGTGATCGAACGAACGGTTTTCCAGCATGAGGACGAAGACGTGTTCGACCAACTGGCTCACCTCCTTCTTCCCTGCGACGTGGACCGGATAAGTGTGCTGGCTAGCGTGTTTCCCGTGCGCGGGCGGGCCGGCCCAGCTCGCCGGGCCGCGCTTTGACGGTGTCCTGACCGATGGCGCCGCGCGCCGACGCGGGGCCGGCGCGCAGGACGGCGAAGCGCTCGGCCAGCGAACCGGCGAGGATCATGGCGCTCGCGGACACGGCGATCGGACGCCGCCTGCCCCCGGCCACCATCAGCAAGGCGCCGGTCCCGGTCAGGAGCCGGGCGACCTGTGCCGGCAGGGCAGCGGACCCCTCGTGGTAGTGCCGCGCCTCGCTTCCGAGCGAGCGCTCCATCAGGGTGACGGAGGCCAGCTCCAGCAGCGAACCGAAGACGGCCAGGAACCGGGCCGGCGCCGAGTCCTCGGCCGGGACCAGGGCGCTGGCGGCCGCCCCCGCGCTGGCAGCCGCGCTTCCCGCGAAGACGAAGGGCAACTGGTGCCGCGCCTCGTGCCAGACCGGGACCGAGGTGTCGGAGACCAGCACGGCCGTGTAGGTCGCCAGGGGCAGGCCCAGCAGGGCCGCCACCCCGTGGGCGAGGAATCCCAGAGGGCGCAGCACTCCCAGCGGGCGCAGAAGTTCCAGCACCTCGCCGAGCACCGCCCCTCCCAGCGCTCCGCCGAAGCCCGTCAGCACCCAGCTCCCCACGCTCATGGGTGAGGTCGGCTTGAGCACCCGCAGCATGTTGTAGAACCTTTCAGGCCGGCCCAGGTCCGCGATGAGGAGCGGGGGACAGCCCAGAAGAGCCGCGAACGAGGTGAACAGGGAGGCGCGGGCCAGGCGCTGGTTCCCGGCCAGCCGGGCGGCAAAGCTCAAGAGGGCGGAGATGCCGGCCAGGCCGCCCAGCCAGAAGTAGATCGCCACCTCCGGCGTCCACACCGGGGGCTTGAGGACCGGCCGGCCGTAGTACCCTCGCTGACTCACCGCCGCCCCGCGCTCAAGGCGAGGCCCACGCCGGCGACCACCAGACCTGCCGCCGCCGCCGCGGCTCCCCACATCTCCTTCAGCCGCCGGGTGGGGACCACCGGATGTTCGGGGAGGCCGTAGGTCTTCGGCTCATCCATCAGGAGGAACAGCGATCCCGCGCCGCCGAGGCCGTTGTCAGACTCGTCGGCGAGGTAGAGGCGGGCTTCCCTCCGGCCCTCCGCGTGCAGGGTCTCCAGCCTGCGCCCGGCCCGGGCGCGCAGCTCGGGGAGCGGGCCGAACTGGATCGACTTGGTGGGGCAGGCCTGGGCGCAGGCCGGTTCCAGACCGCCGCTGAGCCGGTCGTAGCAGAGGGTGCACTTCTGCGCGATTCCGTTCGTCTCCGGCCGGCTCACCACGCCTTCGCGGCGGGAGATGACGCCGAAGGGACAGGCGGGTATGCAATAGCCGCAGCCGTTGCAGACGTCCTGCTGCACGACCACCGTGTCGAACTCGGTGTGGAAGATGGCCCCGGTCGGGCAGACGTCGAGGCAGGCGGCCTCCTTGCAGTGCTTGCAGACGTCCGAGTTCATCAGCCAGACCAGCTCCCCGTCGGCGCGCCGCTGCTCGACGAAAGCCACGTGGCGCCAGTGGTTGGCGTCGAGTTCGCCGGTGTTGTCGTAGGAGGCGTTCAAGAAACGGATGTCGGTCAGGTCGACGGGGACGTCGTTCCACTGCTTGCACGCGACCTCACAGGCCTTGCACCCGATGCAGATGCTGCTGTCGGTGAAGAAGCCCAGCTCGTCGCCGGGGCGGGGCTGCACCACCTGCTCGCCGGGGTAGGGCGGGGGACCCGAGATCACTGCCATCAGAGCTTCCGCTCCCGTGCAGGCCCGGACCCTCTCGGTGCCTCCGCCGCGCGGACGTCGCAGCTGGCTGCCTTCACCTCCTGGATGTGAACGTTGGGATCGAGGACGATGGGAAAAGCGTCGTTGGCCGAGTCGCCGGTCACCAGGCCGCTGTAGCCCCAGTGGTAAGGCAGTCCCACCTGAAGGATGGTTCGGCCGTCGACCTGAAGGGGCTGAAGGCGCTCCGTCACCAGGACCCGCGCGTGGAGGATCCCGCGGGCGGTGATGATCTCCGCCCAGCCGCCCGGCTGCAGACCACGCTCCTGCGCCAGCTCCGGGCCGACCTCGCAGAAGAACTCGGGCTGCAGCTCGCTCAGCACCGGCAGGTTGCGGCTCATCGCTCCCGTCGTGTGATGTTCGGTCAGGCGATACGTCGTCATGACGTAGGGGTAGCGGTCGCGGTCCTCGTTGTAGGGGTTCAGCGGGTGCTGGTAGACCTCGCGCGCCGGGTTCGCGCTCTGCTCGTAGAGAGGATTCTCGACCGGCGACTCGTGAGGCTCGTAGTGCGGCGGCAGAGGGCCGTCGAGCACCCCGCTGGGGGCGTACAGCCATCCCCTGCCGTCGCCCTGCATGATGAAGGGCGCGTCGCCAGGCAGGGCGGCGTCCGCTGCCGCACCCTCCGGGGGCTGGTAGTCGGGCGGCTTGCCCGGCGCGAAGTCCGGAACGTCCTCGCCCAGCCAGCGTCCCTGCCCGGGGTCCCACCAGACGTACCTCTTGCGCTCCGACCAGGGCCTGCCCGAGGGATCGGCAGAAGCCCGGTTGTAGAGCAGGCGGCGGTTTGCCGGCCAGGCCCACCCCCACTCCGGCGCCACCCAGCTCTGTTCCGAAGCCGGCTTCTTCCGTGCCGGCTGGTTCACCTCGCCGGCGTACGAGCCGCAGTAGATCCAGCAGCCAGAGGCGGTCGACCCGTCGGCCTTGAGCTCGGCGAACCCGCTGAGAGCCTTCCCATCCGGCCCCCAGCCGCTGACCTCACGCAGCACCTGGTCAGCGCTGGGCTCGGCGCTCTCGCCCCCGGTCGGGTAGCTCCAGTTGAGCGCCAGGATGGCCTGGTCCCGGGGCTCTTTGGAGCCGGCCAGCTTCTCCCGGATGACGCGGCCAAGGTGGTAGTAGAACCAGAGCTCTGAACGGCAGTCGCCGCTCGGCTCGACCGCCGCGTGGTGCCATTGCAGCAGGCGCTGGGTGTTGGTGAAGGAGCCGCTCTTCTCGGTGTGCGCCGCGGCCGGCAGGAAGAACACCTCAGTCTTGATCTCCTCCGTCTTCAGCTCGCCGGTCGCGATCTCGGGCGAGTCCTTCCAGAAGGTTGCACTCTCGATAAGGAAGAGGTCGCGCACCACGAGCCAGTCCAGGTTGGCCATGGCGGTGCGATGCAGCTTGCCGTTTGCCGATCCCACCGCCGGGTTCTCGCCGGGCAGGAAATAGCCTTTGACGCGGCCGGCCAGCATCTGGAACGCCGTCTGGTAGGTCGAGTGGTCAAGGTCGATGTGCGGCAGGTAGTCGAAGCAGAAGTCGTTCTCGGCTGTGGCGGCGTCGCCGAAATAGGCCTTGAGCAGGCTGACCAGGTAGGCGCGCAGGTTGCCCCAGCCGCCGCCCGCCGAGGTATGGCGTTCCACGTAGGCGTCGAGCGAGTCCTCGCCGGCGTGTGGCATGGGCAGGTAGCCCGGCAGCAGGTCGTAGAGCGTCGGGATGTCCGTGGAGCCCTGGATGCTGGCGTGCCCGCGCAGCGCCAGCACGCCGCCGCCGGGACGTCCGATGTTGCCGAGCAGCAGCTGCATGATCGCCCCGGTCCGGATGATCTGAACACCGACGGTGTGCTGCGTCCAGCCCAGGGAGTAGACGAGAGCGGAGGTCCGCTCCCGCCCCGAGTTCTCGCAGAGCTCCTCGGCGACGCGCAGGAACGTCTGCCGCGGGACCCCGGTGACGCGCTCCACCATCTCCGGCGTGTAGCGCCGGTAGTGCTTCCTCAGGAGCTGGAAGACGCAGCGAGGATGCTGGAGGGTCTCGTCGCGGGGCGCGCCGGAACGCTCCAGGCTGCCGCCCAGCGCTCCGGTCGGCTCGGTCCTGGCCGCGGTCCCGGCGCGCTGGCCCGTGTCCGGCGTCTGGCGATGCTCTTCGTACTGCCACGACCTGGGGTCATAGGTCCGCTCTTCGGGGTCCCAGCCGGAGAACAAGCCGTCCAGATCCTCGGTGTCCCTGAAGTCCTCGCTGACGATGCTGGCCGCGTTTGTGTACGGGATCACATAGTCGCGGAACCAGCGGTCGTTCTCCAGGATGTAGTGGACGATCCCGCCCAGAAATGCGATGTCGCTCCCCGCCCGGAGCGGGACGTGGAAGCTGGCGTTGGCGCTGGTGCGGGTGAATCGGGGGTCGACGTGGATGACCGTCGCGCCCCTGAGCTTGGCCTCCATCACCCACTGGAAGCCCACCGGGTGGTTCTCGGCCATGTTCGAGCCCATGATCAGGATGCAGTCCGAGTGCTGCAGGTCCTGCTGGAAGGTGGTGGCGCCTCCCCTACCGAGCGTGGCCCCCAGACCGGGGACAGTGGCGCTGTGTCATATGCGGGCCTGATTTTCGATCTGAACTATCCCCAGTCCGGTGAACAGCTTCTTGATCAGGTAGTTCTCTTCGTTGTCGAGGGTGGCGCCGCCCAGGCTGGCCATCGAGAGCGTGCGGTTCAGAGGCTGCCCCTGCTCGTTGCGCTCCTGCCAGTCCGCCGCTCGGGCGGCGATGACCCGGTCGGCGATCATGTCCATCGCTCGATCCAGCGGTAGGTCTTCCCAATCCGTCCCGTGGGGGCGCCGGTACCGGACCTGATACTGGCGCAGAGGCGACTGGACGAGGTTGCGGCTGGCGGAGCCTTTGGGACAGAGCCGGCCCCTTGAGATGGGGCTGGCCGGGTCTCCCTCGATCTGCGTCACCTGCTCGTTCTTGACGAACACGCGCTGCGCGCAGCCGACAGCGCAGTAGGGGCAGATCGAGGACACGACGCGGTCGGCCTCCTCGGTGCGCGGCTTCACGTCGACGTGGTTGCGGGAGCGGGCGGATTCTCTCAAGCCCATCGGGTCGGCCCCGGTCAGCTGGCGGAGCGCCGGCCAGAGCCGTACGGGGTTCCTCACACGACCTCCGCGGTGCCGGCCGGCGAGAGTGCCACCACAACTACTGATACTCGCGCGATGGCACAGCGACCGCAAGACCCGAGGCGCGATGTAACCCACCCTGGTATTCAGCTCGCGAGAAATAACCTACGGGGTGAGCCAGATGGACATGACAGTGTTCCGCCGCGGATCGATCGTGCTGGCCTCTTTGGCCGCGCTCGTGGTCGCGGCCTGTGGGGGCGGCTCCAGCTCGGGTGGCTCGAGCAGCGCGGCCTCGCCGACCCCCAAGGCTGAGACGACGGTCAAGACGGCCTCCAAGACGGTGGCCGGGAAGTCGGAGACAATCCTTGTCGACGCCAAGGGGATCACCCTCTACTACTTCTTGTCAGACAAGGGCGGCACTGTGACCTGCACCGCCGCCTGCCTCCAGGCCTGGCCGCCGCTGCTCCTGCCCTCCGGCACGACCTCTCCCACCGGCGCCTCCGGTGTGACCGGCAAGCTGGCGACCGTCAGCAACCCCGCGGGAGCGCAGGTGAGCTACAACGGCTGGCCGCTCTACTACTACGCCAAGGACAAGGACGACGGGGACGCCTACGGCCAGAACGTAGGCGGAAAGTGGTTCGTGGTCCCGCCCGACCTAGCCTCAGCGACCTGATCAGCCCGTCTCGGCGCTTCGCTTGCGGCTCTTGCGGCGCCTGGGGGCCGGCGTGGGCTCCTGTGTTACCTCGGCGGAGTCCCAGATTGCGAACTCGTCTTGCGGCTGGAGGGGATCTGGTCGCAGCGCGAAGTAGCCCATCATCTTCCAGTCCCGGCCGCGTTTCATGTGAACCTTTCCGAGATAGGTCATCGGTCCAACCGCGACCAGCTCGTCGAGGATGCTTCGAATCAGGAAGCGGGGGTTGCTGTCGAGGTCGTAGTCGATCTTCAGGACCAGCCGATCCGAGTCGACCAGGCCGGCGGCGGTGTAGGTGCGGAAGTCGAATGCCGACAGCACACCCGGCTCCACGGGGCGAAAGGCGTAGCGCCTCCACACGAACCGGGCAGCGGTCAAAGCGCCCTGTGTCAGCAGGTTGTCACCGGTGGCGGCCTGCCGGTCGAACCGCTTACCCAGCCAGGGCATCCAGAGCGACGCCAGCCTCCGCGACAGGCCGTCGAGCGGACCCTGGGTAGTCATCACGAGGATCCCCTCGTGGCGGCCGTTCAGCCCCTGCGGCGGTGCGCCCGCCCGAAATATGCGGTCCAGGTCCGCCGCGGTCTGCGCCGGGCGACGGGCGCTGGTCGCCTTCAGCCCTTGTATTGCCTCCCACGCACCCTCTGCCGAGCCCTTGATCGGGAGAGCCATGATCGCCCCCTCCTTCTTTTTATGAGGTGACCGCCGCCATCCGGCCTCCCCCAACTTGAGCTACGCAACCCGTCGCGGGGCAGACAACCCCTGTCTGCCGGGACCTGGCGCTGATCTGTATGTTTGCCTCCGCGGGGCGGTGGACGGGCACTGTCAGTCTGGTGAGAGTATCTGGTTCTCCGATGAATTCCTATCCGCTTCAGGGTTTGGAGAGGACATGGACCTGACGCGACGCGACGTTCTCAAGAAGTCCGCGATGGGTGGTGCGGGCCTGGCCGCCATCCCCGGACTGGCGGCGTTTCTCGAAGCCTGCTCCAGCCCGCAGGCCGGCGCGGCGCCCAGCGGCGGCACTCCGAACCGAACCGTCAAGCTGGCTATGGTCACCCACGGCCAGGCCTCCGACCCGTTCTGGTCGGTGGTCAAGAAAGGCGTCGACCAGGCCGCCAGGGACACCGGCGCGGGCGTGACCTACGACGCGCCGCCAACCTTCGACATGGTTGCCATGAGCCAGCTGATCGACGCCGGGGTCTCGAAGAAGCCGGATGGCCTCATCGTCTCCCTGCCCGACCCCGGCGCGCTCGGCAAGTCCATCACAGCGGCGGTGTCAGCCGGCATCCCCGTGGTCTCCATCAACTCCGGTTCGGACGTCTACAAGCAGCTCGGGATCCTCGCCCACATCGGCCAGACCGAGGCGCTGGCCGGGCAGACGGGCGGAGAGAGGATGGGCGCGGCCGGGGTGAGGAACGGACTCGTCGTGAACCCGGGGCCGGGAAACGCGTCGCTCGAGCTCAGGGCCAGAGGCTTCCAGGAGGGGCTGAGCAAGTCCGGCGGGACCTCGACCACCCTTGTCGTCGACCTCAAGAACACGACCGACACCCAGCAGAAGATCTCCGCCGCGCTGGCCCGGAACTACGACGGCATCATGACCCTGGGCGCGACGGGCGCGGCCCCTACGCTGAAGGCGCTCCAGGACGGCGGCAAGCTGGGCAAGGTCAGGATGGCGACCTTCGACCTCTCCGCGGATGTGCTGACCGCGATCGACCAGGGCAACATGCTCTTCGCGGTCGATCAGCAGCAATACCTGCAGGGCTACCTGCCGGTCCTCTTTCTCACGCTCTACAAGCTGCTGCTGCTCATGCCGGGCGGCGGCCAGCCCGTGCTGACGGGGCCGGCGCTGGTCCTCAAAGACACCGCCGCAAAGATCATCGACCTGACCAAGCGCGGCGTCCGGTAGCGAATCTCTAGCGAATCTCTAGCGGGTCCAGGCGGCCTCGATGCGAACGGTGCGGCCGCAGGCTTCGCAGGTGATCTCCAGGTCGGTGTTCAGGGGAGCGGTGACGGCACCGGTGGGGAGTGGGTGGGCGCAGGTGCAAACGAAGCCGCGCAGGCGGGCGGGATTGCCGTACACCATGCCGTGGGGAGGAACGTGCCTGGTCACCACCGCCCCGGCGCCGACCAGCGCAAAGCGTCCTATGCGCATCCCCGGCAGCACCACGGCTCCTCCGCCCACGGAGGCGCCACGCTCGACCAGGGCGGGGCTGGCGGTCCAGTCCTCGGCCGTCTTCAGGGTTCCGTCGGGATTGATGGCGCGAGGCTCATGGTCGTTGAGGAGCATGACGCCGGGTCCCAGGAATACCCCGTCCTCCAGGTTGAAGCCGTGGAAGACGAAGACCCCGTTCTGCAGCTTGCAGCGATCGCCGATGCTCACGTCGAAGTCGATGTAGCTGCCCTTTCCCAGGATGCACTCGGAGCCGATCACGGCCCCTTCGCGCACCTGGGCCTGGCTCCAGATCCGGGTGCCGGCGCCGATCCGGGCGTCCCCTGAAACCTCGGCAGAGGGATGGATGCTGACCCCTGGACGGACGGCCGGCTCTGTCGACATCGGCGGTCAAGGATAGCCCAGTTCGAGGAATCGACCGGGTTAGACCGTAATCACTCCGGTCCCCGGGTGTCTCAAAGGGCGATGTCGTCCATCAGCAGCAAAACCACCGCTAGGCATCCGTTTTTACCGCAGGTGCCGGATCGCGAGAGTTTCCAGGCTGAGCCTTGGAAATTCTCGTGGACCAAGCGCCTCATGCAGCGGTTCGAAACGAACTCGGCCCCTCCATGTGCCTCATTGATGCGCTGGCGAGTGCTCGGTACGGTGGCCCGTGACTGCGAAAACCCAAGCGCAGGTCGAGGAGAGAAAAGCGTCCAGTCGTGCAGCGCACACCGGTGCGTCAGAGCCCGACCACGACCGAATCCCCAAGGAGTGATTTACCCGTGAGCCAGACCGTGGAGACGTTCTCCATGCCCACTCGTGCGTCAGTCGACGCGTCCCCCGAAAGCGTCATCGGTTCGACAGTTCCCGAGCTCGTGGAACAGCTCGCCGCGGCCCATCCCGATGCGGTTGCCGTCACCGACCCGGAGATGTCGCTCAGCTACAGCGACCTGGACCGCTGGGCAGCCTCCGTCGCCCGCGTCCTCCGCGCTCGCGGCGTCGACCGCGAGGTCGTCGTCGGTGTCTTCCTCCCGCGCTCGGCGCGGTTGGTGGCGGGAGCGCTCGGCATCATGAGGGCCGGGGGCGCATACCTGCCGCTGGACCCCGACTATCCGGCTGACCGAGTCGCCTTCATGCTCGAGGACGCCGGCTGCCCGGTCGTCCTCACGACACAGGACCTGGCGGCCCGGCTGCCCCAGGGCCCATGGCAGCCGATGGTGCTGACCTCGATCGCGCCCGCCGGGCGGATGGAACCGGCTCCCCCGGTACATCGCCCCTCGGCGGACGACCTGGCCTACGTCATCTACACGTCCGGTTCGACCGGGCGGCCGAAGGGCGTGGAGGTCACCCATCGAGGTCTCCTCAACCTCTGTGCCTGGCACCGCAACGCTTTCGAGATCACAGCCCGGGACAGGGGCACTCAGGCCATCAGCCCGGCCTTCGATCCGGCGGTCAACGAGCTCTGGCCCTACCTGAGCTCAGGCGCCAGCGTCCACGTACCGCCCGATGAGGTCCGGCTCTCAGCCGACCGGATGCGCGACTGGCTGGTCGAGAACCGCATCACCAGCGCTTTCCTGCCCACGGTCCTGGCGGAGGCCATCCTGGATCAGGAGTGGCCCGCCGGCACCGCCCTGCGCTACCTGCACACGGGCGGCGACGTCCTGCACCGCTTCACCCCGGCCGGCCTGCCCTTCGACCTGGTCAACAACTACGGCCCGACCGAGAACACCGTCGTCACCAGCTCGGGCGTTGTGCCCCGGGAGCTGCGAGGTGATCGCCTGCCCACGATCGGGCGTCCGATCCCCGGCGTGTACGTGCGAGTGCTCGACGAGGAGTTCCAGCCTGTCCCCGAGGGCCAGGTGGGTGAGCTCTTCGTAGGCGGCGCCAGCCTGGCCCGTGGCTACCGCAACCGGCCGGACCTCACCGCCGAGCGCTTCATCGCAGACCGTTACGCCGATCGCCCCGAGGCGCGGCTCTACCGGACCGGTGACCTCGTGCGGATGCGCCGGGATGGCGAGATCGAGTTCCTCGGCCGGCTCGACAACCAGGTCAAGATCCGCGGCAGTCGGGTCGAGCTGGACGAAGTCGTGGCGGTCCTGGACGAGCATCCCCTCGTCCGCTCCGCGGTCCTGACCGTGAGCGAAGATGGGAACGAGCGGCGGCTCAACGCCTACGTCGTCCCCATCGAGGGCACGCGTCCGCCCGCCGCCGAGCTTCGGTCCTTCCTTGAAGAGCGGCTTCCCGCCTTCATGATCCCCGCCACCTTCACGCATATAGAGTCGCTCCCGCTGACCGTCAACGGGAAGCTCGATCGCGAAGCACTACCGGAACCGCGAGTTGCCTCGGAAGGAGAGCTCGCACCCCCCCGGACCCCCGTCGAGGAGAGATTGGTTGAGATCGTGGCCGGCCTGCTCGAGCTCGAGCAGGTCGGCATCGACCAGGACTTCTTCCTTCTCGGGGGCCACTCCCTGCTGGCTACCCAGATCATCGCCCGCATCCGCGAGGACTACGGGGTCGAGGTCCCGCTTCGGAACCTCTTCAACGCCCGCACGATCGAAGGCATCTCCACCCTCGTGGAGGGGCTGCTGATCGCCCGGCTGGAGACGATGAGCGAAGAGGAGGCCAAGGGGCTCCTCCTATGAAGTCCGCCACCGAGCTGAGCCTCAACCGCCTCTTCGAGCCAGAGGTGCTGGGCGACCCCTACCCCCTCTACGACCTGCTGCGCAGCGAGGACCCGGTCCACTGGGATCCCTACCTCCGAGGTTGGGTGGTCACGCGCTACGACGACGTCGTTCACGCCCTGCAGCGCTACTCGGCCACCCTCAAGCACACGCCCGAGGAGCTGAGCGCGATGGGGATGGAAGACATGGCTCCGATCCTGACCGTGATGGTTCGGCAGATGCGCTTCCTAGACCCCTCGGTCCACATGCGCGTCCGCACCCTGGCCTCCCGCGCCTTCACACCTCGGCGTGTGGAGCAGCTCGAGAGCCACATCCAGGAGATCGTCGACGGACTCCTGGACGAGGCGCAGGAGCGGGGCGGGATGGACGTCATCGCCGACCTCGGCCGGCCGCTGCCGTCCATCGTGATGGCGGAGCTGCTCGGGGTGCCGGTCGAGGACTGGCCCCTCCTGATCCGGTGGGCTGCCGACTTCGGCAGCGTCCTCGGCAACTTCCAGTACAACCCGGATCGGGTGGCCGCCGTGCGGCGCTCCCTGGACGAGATGTCCGCCTACTTCGGCGATCAGGTCCGGCGCCAGGCGGAGAGTCCCCGCGAAGGCCTGGTGGACGCCTTCGCGAGGGCCGACGCCAAGGGCGACCGGCTGACCGATGAGGAGATCGTCGCCAACCTGATCCTGTGCACGGCGGGCGGCCTCGAGGCCCCCACCAACCTGATCGGGAACGGGATTCTCACCCTCCTTCGCAACCCCGACCAGCTCGCGGTGCTGAGGGATGACCCCTCGTTGGGCGCCTCCGCCGTGGAGGAACTGCTCCGCTACGAGAGCCCGAGCCAGCACACCATCCGCACCGCGCAAGAGGACACCGAGCTCGGTGGCCGCACGATCGGCGCCGGCCAGTCGGTCATCACCATGCTTGGCGCCGCCAACCGCGACCCGGAGCACTTCCCTGAGCCGGACCGCCTGGACCTCCGCCGGCAGGACAACCGGCACGTGGCCTTCGGCTGGGGTGCGCACTTCTGCTTCGGCGCGCCGCTGGCTCGGCTGCAGGGTCGCGTCACCTTCCGGACGCTGCTGCGCCGGATGCCGCGACTCCGCATGAACCCCGACACCCCGCTCGCCTGGCGCGACAACCTCGGTTTTCGCGGCCTTTCAGCCCTACCGGTGACCTTCTGATGAAAGACCTCCAGACCCCTGACACGCTCGAGCTCTCACCCGCCAAGCGGGCGCTGCTCGAAAAGCAGCTGCACCGGCAGCTCAAGTCCCCCGGCACGCGTCCGGCGATCCCGGTCCGCGACGCGGGCGTCCCCACGCCGGCCTCGTACGGCCAGGAGCAGCTCTGGTTCCTTTCCCAGCTGGTCCCGGGGACCACTGCCTACAACGAGTCGATGGCCATACAGTGCCCGCCGAACCTCGACGTGGAGGCGCTGCAGCGCGCCTTCAACGAGGTCCTGCGGCGGCACGAGGCGTGGCGCACAGTCTTCCGAGAGGACGGCGGCCGCCTGCTGCAGGTGGTGCTGCCTCCCCAGGTCCATCGCCTGCCGCAGGTCGACCTGGCCGGGCTGCCCGCCGATGAGCGGGGGGTGGAGGCTAGGCGTCTGGCCGAACAGGACGCCCGCCGGCCGTTCGACCTCGGGGTCGGCCCGCTCTGGCGGGCGACTCTCTTCGACCTCGGCGGCCTCGGACATCGCCTGCACCTGACCCTGCACCACGCCATCTTCGACGGCGTATCGGTGGACCAGTTGCTGGTGGCGGAGCTCACCACGCTCTACGAGGCTTTCAGCCAGGGCAGGACCTCCCCGCTCGCCGAGCTTCCGATCCAGTACCCCGACTATGCGATCTGGCAGCGGAACTGGTCCGAAGGACCCGAGGCGCAGGCGCAGCTCGACAGCCTTCGCGAGCAGCTGCGCGGCCTTCCCACTCTTCAGCTGCCCACCGATCGTCCCCGGGCCTCGATGCAGACCTTCCGCGGCGGCTACCTGCCGGTCGCGGTCTCGCGTCAGGCTGCTGACGGTCTCAGGCGGCTCGGCCGCGAAGAGGGCGCAACGCTCTTCATGGGAGCCGTGGCCGCGTTCAAGGTGGTGCTGCACAGGTACAGCGGCCAGGACGACCTGGTCGTGGGCACCGTGAGCTCCGGCCGCAAGCTGCCCGAGCTGGACGGCATGCTCGGCTACCTCCAGAACAGCGTGCCGCTTCGCACAGACCTCTCGGGCGACCCCAGCTTCCGCGCTCTGCTCGGTCGCGTGCGCGAGGTGGCTCTGACGGCGCTGGCGAACGACGACCTGCCGTTCGAGCGTCTGGTTCAGGAGCTGCAGCCGCAGCGGGATCCAAGCCGCAATCCGCTCTTCGACGTCCTCTTCACGCTGCAGCCGCCGGTGCCGCAGCTGCCGGCCGGTTGGGACGTCCTCCCCAACGCCGTCGACAACGGGGCGGCGAAGCTCGACCTTTCGGTGGAGCTCATCGAGCGGCAGGGCGGCCTCGCCGGCCGCCTGACCTACAACAGCGACCTCTTCGAGGGCGAGACCATCGAGCGCCTGGCGGGGCACTTCCAGACCCTGCTGGAAGCGGCAGTCGCCGATCCGGAGCGGCCGATCTCCCAGCTGCCCATGCTGACCGAGGCGGAGACCGCCCGGCTTGACGCCTGGAACTCGAACCAGGCGGAGATCCCCGCGGTCTCCCTCGACCAGCTGGTGGAGCGCCAGGCCGCGGACCGCCCCGACGCGGTGGCCGCCGAGTTCGAGGACTCGCAGCTCAGCTACCGCGAGCTCGACGAGCGCGCCAACCGGCTCGCCCACCGCCTCCGTGACCTGGGTGCCGAGACCGACCGGCCGGTCGCGATCTGCCTGGAGCGGGGCCTGGAGATGGTGGTCGCGGTGCTGGCCACCCTCAAGGCCGGCGCGCCCTACCTGCCCCTCGACCCCAACCATCCTCACGATCGCCTGGCGTTGATGATCGAGGACTCCCAGACCGGCATCGTGGTGACACAGTCGGATCTGATCGCCTCCCTCCCCTTTGCGGGGTCCGAGCAAAACCCAGCCGTCCAGACGCTGTGCCTGGACGAAGAGGAGGAGCTGCTGTCCCGCCTTCCAGAATCCCGGCCCGACGGCGTGGCGTCGCCCGACGACCTCGCCTACGTGATCTACACCTCAGGGTCCACAGGCAGGCCGAAGGGCGTCCAGGTGCCGCACCGCGGCGTCGTCAACGTGGTCGAGACGTTCGCCTCGACCCTCGACTTCGGCCGCGAAGACGTTCTGCTCGCGGTCACCACGCTTTCCTTCGACATCTCCGTCCTCGAGCTCTTCCTGCCGCTGGCGACCGGCGGCCGGCTGCTGATAGGCGGTCAACGAGCCGCCTCTGATCCCGAGGAGCTGGCCGAGCTGATCAGCCGCTCCGGTGCCACCCTGCTTCAGGCCACTCCCAGCAGCTGGCGGCTGCTCATCGAAAGCGGCTGGAAGGGAGCCCCCGGTCTGCGTGCCCTCAGCGGCGGAGAGCCGCTGCCCCTCGACCTGGCGGATCGGCTGCTCGAGCGCTGCCAGGCGGTCTGGAACGGCTACGGTCCGACCGAGACCACTATCTACTCGACCCTCGCGAAGGTCGAGAGGGGAGAGCGGATCACCATCGGCCGCCCGATCCCCAACACCAGTCTCCACGTGGTCGACCGGAATGGAAGCCGGCTGCCGCTCGGCGTCCCCGGTGAGCTCTGGATCGGCGGCGCCGGCGTCACCCGGGGATACCTGGGACGGCCGGAGCTGACCGCCGAGCGTTTCATCCAGGATCCGTTCGCCGCGGGAGTCGGCGAACGCCTCTACCGGACCGGGGACCTGGTCCGAATGCTCGCCGGCGGCGAGGTCGAGCACCTGGGCCGCATCGACCAGCAGGTCAAGGTGCGCGGCTACCGCATCGAACCCGGTGAGATCGAAGCCGCGCTGCTCGAAGATCCCGCGATCCGCGAGACGGTGGTGGTCAGCCACGAGTTCTCGCCCGGCGACCCTCGCCTGGCGGCGTACCTGGTATCCGCCGAAGGCGCGGCGCCGGACACCGACCAGCTGCGCGCCCGGCTTCGCACGCGGCTTCCGGACTACATGGTGCCCTCCGCCTTCTTGAGCCTGGACGCGCTTCCGCGCACGCCCAACGGCAAGCTCGACCGCGGCTCGCTCCCCGAGCCGCGCTCCAGTCAGCAGCCGGCGGCTGGAGAGAGACCACGTTCGCAGGTCGAGTCGGATCTGACCGAAATCTGGGCGGATGTCCTGGGTCTGAAAGAGGTGAGCAGGCAGGACGACTTCTTCGCACTCGGCGGCCACTCGCTGCTCGCGGTGCGGCTGATGGCCGAGGTGGGCAGGCGGTTCGACCGCTCGGTGCCGCTCTCGGCGATCTTCCAGCAGGGCTCCACCATCGCCGGGCTGGCGAGCCTGCTCGAGGAGTCCGAGGCACCGGCGGCGCCGGTCTCACCGGCCTCCCCGCTGGTGGTCCCCGTCCGCACGGCCGGGTCGATGGCGACGCTCTTCGTGATCCAGCCGGACCAGAACGGGCTGCTGGCGCTCCGCCACTTTCTGAACCGCCTCGACGAGGACCAGCCGGTCACGGCGATCGTGCCTCGCACCGAAGAGGGGAGGTTCGACGCCCGGAGGAGCCTGGACTCCATGGCCGGCGAGCTGCTGCACGCTCTCCGCGCTGAGCAGCCGCACGGACCCTACAGGCTCGCCGGCTTCTGCCTCGGCGGTCTGATCGCCTACGAGATCGCCTGCCGTCTCCGGGAGGAGGGAGAGGAAGTCGCCTTCCTGGGCCTGCTCGACACCATGGCGCCGGACATCTCGCTCCGCCTGATCGAAGATTCCGGCACCCTCCGAGGCCGGCTCCGCGAGAAGCTGATGACGGATCCCCGGCGCTGGCCGGCAGCGCTCCGTGCCCGGCTTCGCCGCATCCTCCGACTGGGCGGCGGCGCCTCCCAGGAGACCGCCGCCGTCGACCTGGAGGGAGCTGCTTCGGCTATCAAGGATCACCGGATGCGCTCCTGCGACGCACCTCTCACGGTCATCGGCAGCCACTGGTACCAGCGCTGGGCCCGCGAAGCGTCGCTCGGCTGGCGCCGCCTTCACGCCGGCCAGATCGGCGTCGAGATTGTGCCCGGCGACCACAACTCGGTGCTCCAGGAGCCTCACGTCAACGAGCTCGCCGCCCGCTTCACGACCCGCCTCGAGGCGGTCCTACCGGACTCCGGCCGCGGTGGCGCCGGAGGCCCCGGCCGCCCGGCGGGAACCGGGCTTGCCGTTCCGGGAGGCTCGCTTCTGAGGCCTGCCTCCGCCTCCGAGGCGGTTGCGAGCTACCGCGTCAGCGTCGTCATACCGGCGCGCAACGAAGCGGCAAACCTGCCCCACGTCCTGCCCCGCATCCCGCACTGGGTGGATGAGCTGATCCTGGTCGACGGCAACTCGACGGACGACACAGTGCGAGTCGCCCGCGAGCTCTGGCCAGGCATCACGACGATCCGCCAGAACGGCAAGGGGAAGGGCGATGCCCTCTGCCAGGGATTCGAGGCCGCCACCGGCGACATCGTCGTGGCCCTGGACGCGGACGGATCGACGGACCCGGCGGAGATCCCGCTCTTCGTGGGCGCCCTCCAGGGCGGCGCGGACTTCGTGAGGGGCTCGCGCTACATCCAGGGCGGCGGCAGCGCCGACCTCTCGCTCTTCCGCTCGCTGGGCAACCTGGCGCTCACCACAGTGGTGCGGCTCCTCTACCGGAACCGCTTCTCCGACCTCTGCTACGGCTACACGGCCTTCTGGCGGCGGGTGCTGCCAGTCCTGCAGCCGGAGGCGCCGGGCTTCGAAATCGAGGCACAGCTGAACACTCGGGCACTGGCCCGCGGTCTCAAGGTCTTCGAGGTACCGAGCTTCGAGCGCGTACGGATAACCGGAAGCAGCAGCCTGCGCGCGGTGCCGGACGGCTGGCGGGTACTGAAGACGGTCCTCGCCGAGCGCCTTCGCCGCGACCCGCGCCGGGGCCAGCCTTCGCGCGAGGTCTGGGGCCCGAGCCTGCCGCCGGCCAGGCCGCCGGCAGCACTGGCCGCCAGGACCACGGCCTCCGCCTGGAGGGAGGAACCGTGCTGACCGGAAGGCATCTGCAGCCGGCCCTCCCCGCTCGGACCCCTGCCCATCAGGGCACCGGCACCCGAGCCAACGCGCAGACCACCGAGAAGGCTGCCGAGTGGGGCATGTTCTTCCCTCTGCTGGTGGTCGGGGCGGCGGGAGTGCTGCTCGTGGCCCTGGCGGACGGACTGGCGCGGGACTCGGTTCCCGGCGCACAGCTCCTG
>Ga0209526_10000427_pt1 | contig 27231 bp, 23 predicted proteins | sample JacPinW_OM2H0_M1_FD_188566 | JGI IMG/M metagenome (GOLD analysis project Ga0209526, IMG submission 188566) | Forest soil microbial communities from Algoma, Ontario, Canada - Jack Pine, Ontario site 1_JW_OM2H0_M1 (SPAdes) (version 2) | ecosystem: Environmental > Terrestrial > Soil > Boreal... | reverse complement strand
AAGACGCGAATGCAGATCGGCGAGCCGATCGAGCAGCATCCGCATCACGCGAAGCCCTAGCGCGGAATCCTCCAGCAGAACGGCCTGCATTTCGGCTCTTGTCAATTCCACGATGGTGACCGTCTCAAGCGCGGTCGCGGTGGCATCGCGTACCGGCAGCGCCACCAGCGCCGATAGACCGACCAGGCTGCCGGGCAAATGGATGCGAAGGATCGTTTTCTGTCCCGAAGGGCCGATCAGGCAGACCTTTACGCGGCCGTCGAGCAGCAGGAATGCGCTCTCGCCGCAATCGCCCTGGTGGAACAGACAGTCGCCGCGTTCGAATTTTCTCTCGATGCCGCGCGCGGCCAGCTTGCGGATGTTTTCGGGCGTCAGTGCCGACCGCAAATCCTGGTCCGTTCCAATGGCGTATTCGCGCATCCGGATCTATCCTTCGGTGCGCAAAAGCAGCTTGCCGCGCGTGCGACCCGCTTCCAGATAGACATGCGCCTCGCCGGCGTCCGCCAGCGGAAACTCCCGATCGACGGAAACATGCAGGCCGCCGCTCGCCACGAGACGGAACAGGTCGTCCGACCGGCCGCGAATCTCGCCGGCGTCGCGCATATAGTCGGCCAGATGCGGCCGGGTGAAGAAGACCGATCCTGCTTCGGCCAATTCGAGCGGTTCGATCGAGGGCACGACGCCGGAGCTTGCGCCGAACAGAATGCACATGCCGCGCTTTTTCAGGCTGCGGATGCTGCGGTGGATGGTGTCGCGCCCGACCGAATCGTAAACGACATCGACGCCGCGTCCATCGGTGTGGCGCAGGACCTCGTCGCGAAAATCTGTATCTCGATACAAGATGGTCTGGTCGGCGCCGCATTTCGTGGCGATCGCCGCCTTGTCCTGATTGCCGACGGTCGTGAGCACGCGGGCGCCGCGCGCCTTCGCAAGCTGGATCAGCAACTGTCCGACACCGCCCGCCCCGGCATGGATGAGACAGGTATGGCCGGGGCCGAGCGGAAAAGCCGAATGGCTGAGATAATGCGCGGTCGAACCCTGCAGCATCAGCGCAGCGGCAACGGGGAGCGGCATTGTCCGGGGAATTGGAACCGCCTTCCACGCCGGCACATTGATGGATTCGGCATAGCTGCCGCGGACAAGACAGAATCCGACGCGATCGCCGATGGCGTGTTCGGTTACCCCGGCGCCGAGCGCCGTCACCGTTCCCGCTCCCTCCATCCCGATCGTCATCGGCAGCGGGGTCTTGTAGGTGTGGGATCGCGCATAGGTTCCGTTGCGCATATAGATGTCCATGAAATTGACGCCGGCGTAGGCTACACGCACCGTCACTTCGCCGGCGCCGGGCGGCGGTTCGGCGGTGTCGATCAACCTGCAAACCTCGGGGCCGCCGAATTCCTCAATGCTGATGGCCTTCATGTGACCGCTTTCGGGGTTGGACTGGATGAGACGGCGCTGTAATCGGTCAACAGCAGGAACGGGACCGGCAGCAGCGCAAGCAATCCGAGCAGCAGGAACGCAATGGTGACGGTTCCGCTGAGGGATGTGACCAGGCTGAACAGGGCCGGCCCGATCAGGGCTCCCGTATAGATGAAGAACATGATGCCGGCAGTCGCTTCGCCGACGTGACCGCTCGGGGCGAAGTGCGCCGCCTCGGAGAGCGCGAGGCCGTTCCAGCTCGATCCTGACGCGCCGAACAGAAACGCGACGGCGTAGACGACGACGGCAGGCCATGTCGGCGCCAGGAAAGCGCAGGCGACGGTTGCGGACGCCATCATCGTGCCAAGTGCGGCCAGCACGAAACGTGGCGGCGCAAGATCCGCGACCCATCCCCATCCGAGCCGCGATACCACGCTGACCGCCATCGCAATCGAGAGCGCCGAGCCCGCCTGAACCGGCGACCATCGCATCCGTTCCACCAGAACGGCGGCGAAGACCGCGGTGAAGTTGAATTGGGCGGTGGCGAAGCAAACCGCCATGAGGCCCAATGGACGCAGGCTCGCGCTGGCCGAAATCAGTCTCAGCGCGGCGACGGCTCCCGTCCTGCCGAGGGGCGGCGCATCACGCTCATTATCCAGCGCGCGGCGCCAGCCGCCGATCCCGATCGCGCCGAGCAGGCAGATGGCCGCCACCGCCAGCGCTGCACCAATCCAGCCGATCCGCGTCATCAGGAACGGCACGGCAAATCCGGCAAGTGCGCCGCCCAGCGGCACGGCGGTTTGCTTCAGCGCAAACACCCGCGCCCGTGTTCCCGACGACGTGTAACGCGAGAGCAAAGAGGAACTCGCAGGGTTGGCCGGGCCGTAGGCTACCCCGAGCAGCAGCGCGCTGAGAATGAAACCGGTCAGCGTTTCGGACCACAGGACCAGCAGTCCGGCCACCGCCACCAGCAACATGATCTGATGGACGCGAATGGCGCCGTAGCGGCGCACCCATTGCGGCGTCGCAAGCGAAGCCCCCGCTGCGGCCAGAAAGGTCAGCGATGCGTAGTACCCGACCAGATGCGGTTCGAGGCCGAGGCTCGGCGCGACGCCGGCCGCGGTCAGGGGCACGACCAGCGACGCCATGACGATGATCGCTTGCACGCCCAACGTGGCCGTAATCGCCTTAGGCAGTGCACGCACCCTGATCGACTCTTCTGTTAGAAACCTGCTTCGAACCCGGGACGGTAACCGATTTCCAACCCGAGGCAATTGTTTTCGAGATATTTCGTCTCGTTTTTTAGTAGGCTATGGTATTGTACTGACGGTATTCCCGATGCGTTGCTGCGACGCGGCAACGAGCAAAAGAGGGTTTTCTTTCCTTGAGGCCTGTTTCGAGACCAGAAAGTAAGGCGCGCCGGCCGGCCGCCGGTCCCATCGTGGCGGCGGAATCGCTTGATTCCGGCGCCGGCGCCACGTCGGCGCTTCAGAAGGGTTTTTCGCTGCTCGAACATCTGGTTGAAGCGGAACGCGCCTTGACGCTCGCCGAACTGGTCGCCCAGATGGATTTGCCGAAGGCGACCGTACACCGGCTTTTGATGAATCTGGAGGCCGCGCAGCTGCTGAAGCGGGACCTGACCGGCAAGCGTTATGTTCCCGGCGACCGCCTGACGCGATTTTCTCTGCGGGCGGTGGTTTTTTCGGCGAGAATGTCGCCGGTACGCGCCGTCCTTGAGCGGCTGGTCGCCGAGATCGGGGAATCCATCAATCTTGGCGTGCTCGACGGCACTTCCGTCGCCTATGTGCAACGCGTCGAATGCAATTGGCCGTTGCGCACGCATTTGAGTGCGGGTTCGCGCGTGCCGCTGCATTGCACGGCGACGGGAAAGCTGTTTCTGGCGCTGATGCCGACGGCGCGAAGAACCGCGCTGCTCGATGAAATCGAATTGCGGGCCTATTCGCCCAATACCATCACCAACCGAAAACGTCTCGACGAAGAGCTGGCACGCATCCGGGATGAGCGCCTGGCCGTCAACAATGAGGAGTTCATGGTGGGCGCGATCGGGTTGAGTGTCCCGCTGATGGGCATCGATGGCGAGATGATCGCCGGACTGGCCCTGCATGCACCGGTCGCACGCGTCAGCATCAAGGACGTCCGCGCCCACACTTCCACGCTTCGCCGCGCAGCCGAAAAGCTCGCGCGCACGTTGCTTTAACGGCGAGCGCCGGCGCCGGGTTCTCCAGGCCGGATTTGCCCAGTCTTTTGCAGAAGCCACAGCTGTCTTTGGGAGTAAACGATGTCACAGGCCTATCTCGAGCGGATCGAGCTTGACCTTCTGAGGGTGCCGCTCAAAAGCCCTTACAAACTGGTGTTTGGCAACGTCGAGGCCTTCGATACCCTGCTGGTGACCGCGACGCTTGCCGACGGCCGTTCGGGCGTCGGCGAGGCGACGATCCTGACTGGATATACCGAGGAAACGCTCGAACAATGCTGGCAGTCGGCTCGGGCCATCGGACCGGTCATGCCGGGAGTTCGGACCGAAGACGTGAGCAGTGCACTTGCCCCCTGGCTGTCGGAAAATCCGTTTACGACGACCGCATTCGCTACCGCGGTGGAAATGGCGGCGGGCCACGATACGCTCGCTCCAACAGCCGTTTCGCTGCCGCTGCTGGCGATTCTGAACGAGACGGAGCCTGCCGCGCTCGAGGCCGAACTGGAGCGGCTGTTGGCGGCGGGCTATTCGACCATCAAGGTCAAGGTTGGCTGGAATGTCGACGATGATCTGCGCCGCGTCCGGCGTATACAGCAGGCGTTGCGGGGCCGCGCGGTTATCCGGATCGACGCCAACCAGGGATATTCGAAGGAGGACGGCTGCATCTTCGCCCGTAGCCTCGATCCGGCCGGCATCGAATTGTTCGAGCAAGCCTGCGCGGCCGGGGATTGGGACGCGGCGCTCGCCGTCAAGCGCGCGGCAACGGTTCCGATCATGCTCGATGAGTCGATCTACACCATGGCGGATGTGGAAAAAGCGGCGGCTTTGGGGGCGGCGGATATCATCAAATTGAAGCTGATGAAGTTGGGCGGCATCGACCAGTTGGAACGGGCGCTTACGCGCGTCCGTGCGCTCGGGCTCGGCGCCGTCCTCGGAAACGGCGTTGCTACCGAAATCGGGTGCTGGATGGAAGCATGCGTCGGCGCGAAGCTCTTGACGACGGCCGGCGAGATGAATGGGTTCCTCAAGCAACGCCACGGCCTGCTGATCAACCCGCTCCGTGTCGAGCGCGGCAGCATCCGATTGGACCCGGCATCCATGCCACGGCTTGATCCGGTTGCGGTCGCCGCGGCCCGCGTCGCCCGGGTCGAATTCAAGGTGGCGGCGAGACAGCGGAGCACTGCGGGATGAGATCTCGGCAAAAAAAGCTTGCATGCGGCGGCCTTTTGGCGTCACTCTGAAAACCGGTATATTTCGTCCCGGTTTTTATCACCGCTTCAACGCGTGCAAGGAATGAGACGTCCGCCATGCTGCTGATCGACGCCGACGTTCACGAGAGTTTCGCGGGCATCCGCGATCTCATCCCCTATCTGAAAGAGCCTTACCGGGAGTGGATCGAGCGCGGCGCCTGGCGGGGCTTCAGCCAGCCGTTTGCATACACTTCCCCGGGCAGTGGCAATCGCGCCGACGTTCGTAACGCCGACGGTTCTGCCTCGGTCAGCGATTACGGGGTCATGCGCCGCCAGCTGCTCGACACCTACAACCAGACTTATGCGGTCCTGACCGGATATTTTTATCCGACGATGCTGAAGTTGCAGTACGGCCTGAGTTCGGCGCTCGCCTCCGCCTATAACGATTTCGTCGCCGAGCATTGGCTGGCGAAAGACAAGCGGTTCATCGGCAGCATCCAGATCAATGCGCGCGATCCCGAAGCCGCGGCTTACGAAATTGATCGGATGGCCGCTCACCCGCAGATCAAGCAGGTGATGCTGCCCGTGGTCGATGACATAGCTTACGGCCATCCGATGTATCGCCCGATTTTCGCCGCCGCCGAGCGCCACGCGCTGGTCATCGCCCTCCACCATACGATCCTGGCCGAGGGGCCGTTCGGCATGGGGCTGCATTATATCGAGAGGCACACGTTGCTGCCGACGTCGATGATGGCTGAAGTCATCAGTCTCATCCTGAATGGTGTGTTCGACGGCTATCCGTCGCTGCGCTTCATCATCCTTGAGGGAGGGTTCAGCTGGTTGCCGCACTTGATGTGGCGAATGGACCGCGAGTATCGCCAGGGCCGGGTTGAGGTGCCGTGGGTCAAGAAGCTGCCGAGCCAGCATATGCGCGAGCGGTTGCGGTTTTCGACCCAGCCGGCCGAAGATCTGACAGCTGACCAGTGGTTGAAACTGATCGATCTGATGGGAAGCGATGAGTATCTGATATTCTCGACCGATTACCCTCATTTCGACTTCGACGATCCGAGGGTGTCAATTCCCCGCTCGTTGCCGGATGCCCTGCAGGAGAAGATCTTCTGGAAGAACGGCGCCTGGCTGTATGGCCTGGAGGCGCCCGCGCAATGAACAGGCACCGGGTCTGCCGCGCCGATGAGGTTGCCAGCAACGCCATGAAGCCGGTGGCGATGGGGCGGGCCACCATTCTGCTGACGCGTCTGCCGTCAGGCGAAATCAAGGCTGTCGGCTCGCGCTGTCCCCATCAGGGAGCCAATCTCGAATACGGATGTTTGACGGGGCATGCCCATAGCGATCAACCGAATGTATTGCTCATGGACAGGCCTGGGCAAATCCTCCGTTGTCCGTGGCACGGCTTCGAGTTCGATCTTTGCAGCGGCGAGTCCGTCGCCGATCAAGGCAAGCTGCGGCTGCGGCGTTTCGACGTAGAGATCGAAAACGGTGATGTATTCATCGTTATGTAATCTGACGCCGGCGGCTGTTTCCGCCATCGGAAAATATGTCGGCGTTGCGTCAGCGTGCTTGGAAGGTGCTCTCAATCGCCTTTGCCGCTCTCAATAATGCCGGCGCCAAGGCCAGGGCGCGCGCGAGCGGCAACCGGACGCTGGGACCGTGCACGGCAACCGTCGCGCATATATTTCCTCTCGCGTCCATTACCGGGACGGCGGCAGCCGTCATGCCTTCGATGAATTCCTCATCGTCGGTTCCAATTTTCGTTTCCCGGATCTTGTCCAGTTCGCGCTCGAGGGCGGCCAGATCGACAATGGTTCGCGGTGTATGCTTTCGCAGCGGATGCGACTGGAACAGCGCTTTTCGCAGTGAGGCAGGTGCAAGACCCAGGAACAGCTTGCCGCTCGCGGTGCAGTGAAGCGGAACGCGCGATCCGATCTTGAGGCGAATCTGCAGCGGCCAATCGGATTCGACGCGGTCCAGATAGATCAGCTCGGTTCCATCGAGCATCGTGATGTTGCAGGTCTCGCCGATCTCGCTCACCAAACCCGAAAGGATAGCCCGGCGCGGCGCAAGCTGAAACGAATGGCGCATGGCGTCGATCGCGAGCGACGTCAGGCGGTATCCGATTTCGTATCGTTTTCCGTCAACGGTGCGTTGCGCGAATCCCAGTTTCTCCAGCAGCGTCACGAAACGATGCGTGGTCGCTTTCGGCAATTCGACCAAGGCCATGAGGTCATTGAGCGTCGGTGGTTCTTCCGCTCTTGCAATGATCTCGAGCATCAAGAGCGCGCGCTCGGACACTGCGGTTGTCGTTGGTGTCGTCATTGGCGAAACAAACCTCCAGGTTCGCCGAGCCACTTGCCCCCACCCGCCAGAAGTTGACAAATTTTATTTATCAGCCCAATTTATGAGACAAGATGTCTCACTCAATGAGACAAATCAAGGGTGGGACGACATTGAGCACGGCAGAATTCGACTATGTGATCGTCGGCGCGGGATCGTCGGGGTGCGTGCTGGCCAACCGGCTGAGCGCGGACGGCCGGCACAAGGTCCTGCTGCTCGAGGCTGGTCCCAAGGACAATTACCTCTGGATCCATATCCCGATCGGATATGGAAAAACGATGTTTCATAAGGCCTACAATTGGGGGTTTTACACCGACCCGGAGGCCAACATGCATGATCGAAAGATCTATTGGCCGCGCGGAAGAGGGCTTGGCGGATCGAGTTCGATCAACGGATTGATTTTCATTCGCGGCCAGAGCGACGACTACGATCATTGGGCGCAACTCGGAAATGCCGGCTGGGACTGGAAGGGTGTGCTTCCTTATTTCGTGAAGTCGGAACACAACAGCCGCGGCGCGAGCGAGACCCATGGTGCCGACGGTCCGTTATGGTCGTCGGACATCGAAGAAAAGAGCGAATTGATGGAAGCCATCATTCGCGGCGCGCAGGAACTCGGCGTTCCGCGCACCAACGATTTCAACAGCGGCAATCAGGAAGGGGTCGGTTACTTCCAGTTGTTCACGCGCAACGGTTGGCGCAACAGCTCGGCGGTGGCTTATCTCAAACCGGCGCGGGCGCGGAAGAATTTGCGCGTTGAAACGGATGCACAAGCAACCGGCCTTATTCTCGAAGGCCGGAAGGCCGCGGGTCTGCGCTATCGCAAGCATGGTGTCATGCATGAGGTACGGGCGGCACGTGAAGTCATTCTGTCGGCGGGTTCGCTGCAGAGCCCGCAACTGCTGCAGCTTTCTGGCGTCGGACCGGCGGACCTTCTGCGTCGCCACGGCATCGACGTCGTTCACGATCTGCCGGGTGTCGGCCAGAACCTGCAGGATCATCTGCAATTCCGGCTGATGTATCGCGTTTCGAAACCGATCACCACAAATGATGACCTGCGCACCCTTGCAGGGCAGGGCCGCATCGGCCTCAAATGGCTGATGAATGGGACGGGTCCGCTCGGGATAGGCATCAACCAGGGCGGACTTTTCACGCGCATCTTGCCCGGCTCCGAAACGCCCGACATTCAATTTCATTTTGCAACTCTTTCTGCCGAACTCGCAGGCGCCAAGCCGCATCCCTGGTCCGGTTGCACTTTTTCGGTTTGCCAGCTGCGGCCCGAATCGCGGGGAAGCGTCGAGATCAGATCGGCAGACCCGATGGAGGCGCCGTCGATGCGCCCGAATTATCTCGCAACCGAGAAAGACCGGATCTGCGCCATCGAATCCATCAAATATGCTCGCAAGCTGGCGGCTACCGACGCTCTCAAACCGTACATCGAGAGCGAATACAAACCGGGCGTTGAGGTGCGATCGGATAGCGAGATCCTCGAGTTCGCGCGCGAGAACGGCGCAACGATTTTTCACCCGACGGGTACCTGCAAGATGGGGTCCGACCGCATGGCGGTAACGGATGCGAGCCTGCGCGTTCACGGGATAGCGGGCCTTCGCGTCGTGGACTGTTCAATCATGCCAACGCTGGTGTCAGGGAATACGCATGCGCCGGCGGTGATGATTGCAGAAAAAGCTTCCGACATGATCCTGGCGGCCGCGAGGGATGAATCGAGAGCTGCATAACTCAATAAACCAAAGTTAGACAAAACAAAAACGGGGAGAGACAGAATGGATCAAGGCACTTTGCTGAAACGCGTCGTATTCGCATCGCTGATCGGCGCGACCGTCGAATGGTACGACTTCTTTCTGTATGGCGTGGTCGCGGGTATCGTCTTCAACCAGCTGTATTTCCCGGCGGGGGACCCGGTCATCTCCACGCTGCTCGCCTACACGACGTTTGCCGTTGGATTTGTCACGCGTCCGCTAGGCGGTGTCATCTTTGGTCATTTCGGCGATCGGATAGGCCGCAAGAGCATGCTCATCCTGACACTGATGATCATGGGCATCGCTACATTCCTGATCGGCCTCGTTCCCACATATGCTCAGATCGGAGTATGGGCGCCCATTTCGCTGCTGTGCCTGCGAATTTTGCAGGGTATCGGGCTCGGCGGCGAATGGGGCGGCGCAGTCCTCATGACGTACGAATATGCGCCGCCGGAAAAGCGCGGCCTTTACGCCAGCCTTCCGCAAATCGGGCTTTCGATCGGGCTATGCTTGTCGTCCGGCGTCGTGGCATTGCTTTCCTACACTCTGACCAACGAGCAGTTCCTGGCCTGGGGCTGGCGTCTGGCCTTCGTGCTGAGCTTCGTGCTCGTTCTGGTCGGGCTTTATATTCGACTGAACATCATGGAAACGCCGGAATTTGCCAAACTCAAGGAGAGCCGGGCCGAAGTCAAAATGCCGTTTGCGTCGATGATTTCCGAGTACCCGAAGGAGATCGTCGCGGGAATGGGCGCCCGGTATATCGACGGGGTGTTCTTCAACATCTTTGGCGTGTATTCGATCTCCTACCTGACACAGCAACTCAAGGTGCCGAGGACGGAGGCGCTTCTCGGCGTGACTGCCGCCGCGCTGATCATGTGCGCGTTCATTCCCTTCTTCGGTCGCCTTTCGGACCGCGTCGGGCGCACGAACGTCTATTTCTGGGGTTCGCTCGTCACCGGCTTCTCGGCGCTACCCGCCTTCTGGATCTGGATGAACTATCCTGACAAGGCGATGATGGTTTGGACTGCGCTGATCATTCCGTTCGCGGTGTTCTATGCATCCATCTATGGGCCCGAGGCGGCGTTGTTCTGCGATTTGTTTCGGCCGCAGGTTCGCTATACGGGAATTTCCTTCGTGTACCAATTCTCCGGTATTTTCGCCAGCGGTCTGACGCCGATCATCGCGACGGCGCTTTTGCAGGCTTACGGACCGAATGGCGGTTGGGCCATTGCGTCGTATTGCGCGTTTGCGGGAATCGTCAGTGCGCTATCGGCTTGGTGGATCAACACGCTGGCGCGACGGCGGTCGCAGGCATTTCTTGTTCCGGCTCCGACGGTGGCTTGACCGTCCGAGCCGGCGAATTCCACCTTGCACCTGGACAGCCCGATTGCGATCGGGCTGTTTCGGTTTGGACACCGCGTCAAGGCAGACTGAGTTGCGCCAATGCGCAGGACGCGATGCGCGCCCGCCGCGAGTCCGAGCGGCTCGTCAGGATGATCGGAACGCGCGCACCCAGGATAACACCGGCGCATTCCCCACCCCCCATATAGATGAATGATTTGTAGAGCACGTTTCCGACGTCGAGATTGGGCACCATCAAAATGTCGGGGTCGCCCGCAACGGGTGAGGAAATTCCCTTGGTCGTTGCCGATGCTGCCGAAATCGCGTTGTCGAATGCCAGCGGGCCGTCGATCACCGCGCCGCTTATCTGGCCGCGGTCGGCCATCTTCGAAAGCGCTGCCGCATCCACGCTCGAGGCAAGATCCGGGTTGACCGTCTCTATCGCCGACAAAAGGGCGATCTTGGGCGACGCGATGCCGATCGCATGCGAAAGTGCGATCGCGTTTGCGAGAATGTCCACCTTGTCCTTCAGACCGGGTGCCATATTCACGACGGCATCGGTCACCATCAGAGGTTTGTGGTAGGCCGGAAGGTCGAACCAAAAGACATGGCTCATGCGCCTCGAGGTTCGCAGGTTGGCGTCGCGGGACACCACCGCGCTCAAAAGTTCGTCGGTGTGCTGCGATCCCTTCATCAGCGCGTTGACTTCGCCCGCACTGACCAACGCCACGGCCATCCGCGATGCGACGATCGGGTCGTCCTCCGCTTCGACGAAGCGAAATCCCTCCAGGCTTGCCTGCAGCGCACTCGCGCAGGCTTCGATGCGCCGGCGCGGGCCGACGAGCACAGGCTCGATGATGCCCTCCTTGTAAGCGAAGACTGCCGCGGCGAGGGAGTCGGTCGAACAAGGATAGGCGACCGCGACCGCGAGACGCCCCTTGCCTCGGGCCGCGGCTTCGAGCGCGTCCAGCTTTTGAAAAGTTCGTTCAGTTGTCATGGGGTTCTTGGTTGCTCGGTAAGAGTGATAGCAAGCGCGTCAGCGGCACGTTGCAGGACAGGAAGCTTGGTCAGGATATTGGAAAGGGACATTCGCGTGACGGGCGCCTGAATGGCGAGCGCGGCGACACATGTGCGCGACCGCGCCTTTTGCTGAAAGACGGGAACCGCGAGGCATACCAGGCCGGAGAGGAATTCCTCCCTGTCGAGCGCATACTTGTTGCGGCGGATGTCGGCGAGTTCCTTGAGCAATTCGTTTTTTTTGGTGATCGTGTTGTCCGTCAGACGCTCCAGCGGCATTAGACGGAGCAGCAGGTCGCGTTTGGCCGGTCGCATCAACGCCAGGAAGAGTTTGCCGCTGGCGGAGCAATAGGCCGGCACCTTGGATCCCTGTTGAAACGAAATGCGAAGCAGCCACTCGGCTTCGACCCGGTCGAGGTAGGTGACCCGGGTCCCGTCGAGCACGGTCAGATTGCAGGCCTCGCCGACCTCCTGGACGACGCGCTGCAGAATCTCATGCCTCAGCGTTCCACCCGGTCGGTTGCCGAGGATCGAGAATGCGAGTTGCGAGGAGCGGGGGGCGAGCTCAAATCTCCGACCGTCGAGCGTCCTTTGCAGAAGACCTGCTGCCTCGAGCGCCGAGAGCCAACGATGCATGGTCGGCTTCGGCACACCGACGCTCGCCGCCAGTTCCGCGAGCGTCGCCGGATGCGGCATCCCGGCTACCGCCTCCAGCAAACCGAGCGGTTTCAATGCGCCAAACAGGTCATTCATGCGAGAGGAATAGCAAAAATTCCGGAATATGAAACGAAAAAAGTGGAATATTGAGAAATTTGTTGCGAGACCGCGGGCGTCGTGCCATTGATCCCGTCAGAACCAATCTCGCTGAAAGCGTTGGAAACGATACGAGGACGCGCCATGAAAATGACCACCGAAGAAGCCTTTGTTAAAGTCCTGCAGATGCACGGGATCGAGCATGCGTTCGGCATCATCGGCTCCGCCTTCATGCCGATCTCCGATCTTTTTCCTCAGGCCGGCATTACTTTCTGGGACGTCGCGCATGAATCCAACGGCGGCTTGATCTGCGACGGCTACACCCGCACCACCGGAAAGATGGCAATGGCCATCGCCCAAAACGGCCCCGGCATTACCGGCTTCGTCACGCCGATCAAGACGGCTTACTGGAACCACACGCCCATGCTGCTGGTGACGCCGCAGGCGGCGAACAAAACCATCGGCCAGGGCGGCTTCCAGGAAGTCGAACAGATGGCGCTGTTCCGCGACATGGTCTGTTATCAGGAAGAGGTGCGTGACGTCTCGCGCGTCGCCGAAGTGCTCAACCGCGTCATACTCAAGGCAAAGCGTCTTTCCGGGCCGGCGCAAATCAACATTCCGCGCGATTTCTGGACTCAGGTCATCGACATCAGCCTGCCGGCCATCGTCGAATTCGAGCGCCCCGCCGGCGGCGATGCCGCCGTCACGGAGGCGGCAAAGCTGCTGTCGGAGGCGAAATTTCCTGTCATCCTGTCAGGCGCCGGCGTCGTGCTCGGAAACGCGATCCAGGCCTGCGCGGCCTTGGCTGAAAAGCTCGACGCGCCGGTTTGCAACAACTACCAGCACAACGACAGCTTCCCGGGCAGTCACCGGCTTGCGGTGGGTCCGCTCGGCTACAATGGGTCAAAGGCGGCCATGGAACTCGTTGCCAAGGCCGACGTCGTGTTGGCGCTCGGCACCAGACTCAATCCATTTTCGACGCTTCCCGGCTATGGCATCGACTACTGGCCAAAGAACGCGAAAATTATTCAGGTCGACATCAACGCCGATCGCATCGGCCTGACCAAGCCGGTCGCCGTCGGGATCTGCGGAGACGCGAAACTGGTTGCCGAGGCTATTTTGTCCCGGCTCGCGCCCAATGCCGGCGATGCCGGCCGCGAGGACCGCAAGGCTTTGCTGCACACGACCAAGTCAAAATGGCTTCAGACCCTCTCCAGCATGGATCACGAAGAGGACGACCCGGGCACGACATGGAACGAAGACGCTCGCAAGCGCGACAAGGACCGGATGTCGCCGCGACAGGCCTGGCGCGCTATTCAGGCAGGCCTGCCTCGGGATGCAATCATATCCAGCGATATCGGTAACAACTGCGCGATCGGAAATGCCTACCCGACCTTTGAAAAAGGTCGGAAGTACCTCGCGCCGGGGCTGTTTGGACCTTGCGGCTATGGATTTCCATCGATCATCGGCGCCAAGATCGGCAATCCCGACACGCCTTGCGTCGGGTTCGCCGGCGACGGCGCGTTCGGAATCTCGATGAGCGAGATGAGCTCGATTGGCCGCAAGGAATGGCCGGGCATCACCATGGTGGTGTTCCGCAATTACCAGTGGGGCGCCGAAAAGCGCAATTCGATCCTCTGGTATGCCGATAATTTCGTCGGCACCGAACTCGACCCAAATCTGAGTTATGCGAAGGTCGCCGAAGGCTGCGGCCTCAAAGGCGTCACCGTCAGGACCCAGGGCGAGTTGACCGAGGCGCTTCGGCGATCCTGCGAGGAGCAGAAGCAGGGCATCACGACCTTCATCGAGGTCATTCTTAACCAGGAGCTTGGCGAGCCTTTCCGGCGCGACGCGATGAAAAAGCCTGTCGTTGTCGCCGGCATCAAGCGGGAAGACATGCGGCCGCAGAAGACCGCTTAAAATCCTCTAGCATTATTCTGATAGCCGGCTGCGGTCTTCGCAGCCGGCTATTCTCTTGTCTCGATATTGTGAGCGAGAATATTGTGAGCGAGCGTTATTTGGCGGCGGCTGCGGCGGAATCCCCGAGTTCACGGGTAATATATTGGGCAAGCTGCTCCGCGGCGTCGGAAATGTCCTGACCTTTGCGGTGCATCACAAGCTCGATAGGGGGCAGCGGCGGAAGACCGTCGGCCTCGCCGAGGCGGCGTATATTCGGTCCAATGGCGCAGCGTGGAAAAACCGAGACGGCAAGACCGGCGAATACAGCCGCTTGCAGCCCGGCGATGCTGTCGCACACCGAGCGTATCGACCATTGTTGGCCTGCGGCGCCCAGCGCCTCAAGGGCGTGATGGCGGTAAACACTTCCCTGAGGAAGGACCGCCAGGGGAAGGGGCTTTCGCAATTCCGGGCTGCTTCCGACGGCGGCGACCCACACCAGCGGCTCGCGGCGAACGAGCTCACCACGCCGGAATTCCGGTTGGTTGGTCATGAGCGCGATATCGATCTCATTTCGTTCCAGCGCCGCATGAAGATGGATGCTGCGGGTGCAGCGCAACTGGATTTCCACGTTCGGGTGGGAACGCGAGAAATTCTCAAGCACTTCCGGCAAAATATATGGCGCGTAGAGATCCGGTGTTCCCAAGGTAACGTGACCGGCGATGTCGGGTCGTGCGAAACGGCCGCGCGCTTCGTCGTTCAATCGCAGCATCGCCCGCGCAAATTCAAGCAAGACCTCCCCGTCATGAGTGAGGCTGAGCTTGCGGCGATTCTCATCGAACAAGGTGCGGCCGATCGAGTCTTCCAGGCGCCTGATTTGATGCGTAATCGCAGGTTGGGTACGGCCCACCTTTCTGCCGGCGGAGGTAAGTCCTCCCGTATCGACGATCGCGACGAACGTTCGGAGCAGCGCGATATCGAGATCCTGATTCAATGATAAATTCCGCGAATGGTGACGATGCACACTATCGATTTCGTCACGGCTTCAGCACCTTGTACCATAAGAAAAACGATAGCTATGCCAAACGCTTCAATTCGAGCCGGCAAGGCAAATCGAACAAAAGAATACAGGGACCGAAACATGAAGATCATGAAGAACCAGGCTAGTCGCCTCATCCTGTTCACGATCTGCCTGATGTATCTTATTTTCTACGTGGACCGAGTCAATATTTCGACGGCTGCCCCGATAATGCAGAAAGACCTCGGTCTTACGGCAACGCAGCTCGGCATCGCATTTTCCGCTTTCGCCTATCCCTATGCTTTCTTCCAGATCGCGGGCGGATGGCTGGGTGATCGGATGGGGCCGCGGGTGACGCTTTTCCTTTGCGCGGTGCTGGTGGCCATATCGACGGTGTGGACCGGCATGGTCGGCGGAGTAGCGGCGCTGTTCATGTCCCGGCTTGCTCTTGGCATCGGTGAAGGGCCCGCCTTTCCAACCGCCACGCGGGCACTGTCGAATTGGATGCGGCCGGACCAGCGCGCCTTTGCACAAGGGATCACTCATGCGTTCGCGCGATTGGGGAATGCAGCGACGCCGCCGCTTATCGCTGTAATTATTGTCGCGTTCTCCTGGCGGGCGTCGTTTTTCGTGCTGGGTGCACTGAGCCTTGCCTGGGCCGTGCTGTGGTTGATTTACTTCCGTGACGATCCGCGTACGCATCCTGATATCACGCCGGAAGACCTGGAAGGGCTGCCGCCGTCGACGGTCGTGGCCACGCGAAAAGAAGTGCCTTGGGGACCCCTGTTGAGGCGCATCATGCCTGTCACTTTGACGGACTTTTGCTACGGTTGGATCCTCTGGCTGTACCTCAATTGGCTGCCGTCTTTTTTTCTGCACGAGTACAAGCTCGACCTTAAAAAATCGGCGCTGTTTGCTGCAGGAGTCTTCTTTGCCGGCGTCGTGGGAGATACCGTCGGGGGGATCCTCAGTGATCGCATCCTGAGGGCGACGGGCGATGTCGGGAAGGCCAGGATTTCGGTGATCGTGACCGGCTTTCTGGGATCGTTCTGCTTTATGTTGCCGATCGTGTTCATTCATGATCTGCTGACGGTGACGATCTGCCTCAGCGTGGCATTCTTCTTTGTCGAGCTGATCGTTGCTCCGATCTGGGCGATTCCGATGGACATAACGCCCGAATATTCAGGCAGTGCGAGCGGGTTTATGAATTTCGGTTTTGGCGTTGCCGGTATCATATCGCCAGTCGTATTCGGTTATGCGATCGATTTGACGGGACGCTGGGACGTGCCGTTTATCGGATCGCTCGCAGTCCTTCTGGTCGGTGCTCTGCTCGCGCTCAGATGCAAGCCAGGAAACCGCTTCGTCGATATGCGTGACAATCTGACGTTGGTACCAGTATCCACCTGATACGGGTTTGATAAATTAAAATGGAGTCAACCGTGAGCCCCGTTGTTGAATTGCAAAATCGAATATCGGATGCGCAGCAAATCGCGGCCGATCTCATGCGCCGCGCGCGGATCGCGCAAGCGAGCTTTGCGAATGCCGATCAGGCACGCGTGGACGAGGCCGTGCGCGCCGTCGCCTGGTCTCTGTACAAGCCGGAGCATGCCCGCGAACTTGCGGAGCTCGCGGTCGAGGACACCGGTTTGGGCAACGTCCCGGACAAGATCATCAAGAAGCAGCGCAAGACGTTCGGCGCGCTGCGCGACCTTCTCCGCGTCAAATCTGTTGGCGAAATCGAACGCGACGACAAGCGGGGTATCGTCAAGTTCGCCAAGCCGATGGGAGTGGTCGGAGCCATTACGCCATCGACAAATCCCGGCGCGACGCCGGTCAACAAGGCGATGATGGCGATCAAAGGCCGCAATGCGGTGATCATCGCGCCTTCGCCGCTTGGCTACCGGACAACGGCGCTGACCGTCGAATATATGCGCGAGGCTCTCGCCCGGATCGGGCTGCCCAAGGACCTGGTCCAGATTCTTCCCGAGCCGGTCACAAAGGATACGACGCAGGCGATCATGGAGGCGGTCGACCTTGTCGTCGTGACCGGCTCGCAGGACAACGTCCGCCGCGCTTACAGGAGCGGCACGCCTGCGATCGGCGTCGGGGCGGGAAATGTTCCAGTCATCATCGATGAGACGGCCGATCTGGTATCGGCGGCGCAGAAGATCTGCGCCTCCAAGATTTTTGACAACGCGACGTCGTGCTCATCGGAAAATTCCGTCGTGATCGTATCTTCGGTCTACGATGCAGCGATCGACGCCTTGAAGAAGGCGGGCGGCTATCTCGTCGATGAGGGGCAGAAGGCCCGTGTCCAGAGCGAGTTGTGGAAGAATGGAAAGCTAAACCGCAATCTGATTGCACGCGACATGCGGGTCCTCGCAGAGAGCTTCGGGTTGCCCGCCGAAGCCACGGCCTCGAAGTTTCTGCTGGTGGAGGAAACCGGGATTGGAAAGGCGTTTCCCCTCTCGGGTGAGAAGCTGGCGCTTGTTCTGACGGTCTACCGGGCGCCCGATTTCAAGGCCGCGACGGAGACAGTGCGCAAGATCCTGGACTTCCAGGGACGCGGTCATTCCATGGGCCTTCATACGACCAATATGGCTCGAGCACGAGAGCTTGCCGAGGATCTGCCGGTCGTCCGTGTGCTCGTGAATTTCGCGCACACCTTCGGCAACGGTGGTGGCTTCGATAGCGGACTTGAGTTTACGCTGACGATGGGATGCGGTTCGTGGCAGAAAAACAGCATCTCGGAGAATCTGAATTACAAGCACTTTCTCAACATTACCCATCTCGTAGTTCCGATTCCCGAGGACAAACCGTCCGAGGAAGAGCTATTTGGCCCGCATTGGGCGCGGTACGGACGGTAGGATCATCGCAATGAATCTCGAAGAATACGCTGCCAAGCAGCACGTTCTGCTGCCCGCAGCCGTGCCAATTCCAAAAGGAATCGTTTGCAGGACGCCGGAGGAAGCCGCGGCTGCCGTCGCCAGCATTGGGCCTTCGGTCATCAAGGCACAGGTGCCCACCGGGAAGCGTGGAAAGTCCGGTGGCATCAAGATGGCGGACAAACCCGAAGAGGGAGCTGCCGCCGCACGCGAAATTCTGGGGATGACGATTGGTGGCAGCCGTGTCGAGCGTATCCTCGTCGAGGAGCGTTGCCCGATCGAACGTGAATTATATGCGGCGGTCCTGATCGACGTGGCCAATCGGAGCCCTCTTGTCCTGTTCTCGACGGAGGGCGGGATGGACATCGAAGAGGTTGCTGAACGGAAGCCGGAAGCGATCAGGCGGCACGTCGTCGATCTCAAACGCGGCTTTGGCAGCGCCGAGGCGGTTTCGCTGCTCGCCGGGATGGGATTGGGGCCGGCCACCGACGCCATCGCAGACCTGCTCGTCAAGCTCTATCGCGTGTTTCGGGAAAAAGACGCCGAGTTGGTAGAGATCAATCCGCTTGCAATTCTGCACGGCGGCAGGGTGGTCGCGCTGGATTGCAAGTTTGTGCTGGATGATGCCTCGGCAGCGCGACAGCCCGAACTCGTCAAAGTGGCATCTCCCTCAAAAATGACAGCGCTGGAAGAGCTCGGCGCATCGCACGGGCTTCGATTTATTCAGCTTGACGGAAATGTCGGCGTTCTGGCTAATGGTGCCGGCCTGACGATGACGACAATGGACGTCATCGATCATTTCGGGGGCCGACCCGCGAACTTCCTCGAAATCGGTGGCGAGGCCTACACCAAGGCCGAAGTGGCGCTGGACCTGGTGCTGTCGAATCCGGGCGTCAAAAGCCTGGTCGTCAATTTCTGCGGTGCGTTCGCGCGCACCGACGTCATGGCGGAGGGAGTGGTTCGAGCTTGGGAGAAGTTGAAGCCAAATGTGCCGGCCTTTTTTTCCATTCATGGTACCGGCGAGGACGAAGCCGTGAAGCTTGTGCGGGAACGCCTCGGAATTGAACCCTACGAACTCATGGAAGATGCCGTCAAAGCGGCTGTCGAGGCGGCACGATGATATATCGGCGTGGTCAAAAAGTTCTCGTTCAGGGAATCACGGGCAAGCAAGGTTCGTTCTGGGCGGCGAGGATGATGGAGCGCGGCACCGACGTTGTCGCAGGCGTCAATCCGAAGCGGGCCGGTGAATCTCACCTTGGCATTCCGCTTTTCCGGTCTGCCGTTGAGGCGACGAAACAGACACCGTGCGATATTTCGGTGATCTTCATTCCGCCGACAATGGCGAGGGATGCGATCATCGATGCGATCGATGCCGGCGTCGGTACCATCGTCGTGTTGACGGAGCACATTCCGAGTCATGACCTGCTCGATATCTTTGCTAGTGCCCGCGGATCAAAAAGCAGGATTGTCGGTCCCAATACGGCAGGCATCGTGACGCCTGGCGAAGGCTTTGTTGGAATCATGCCGGGCCACAATCCGAATATCTTCATGCCCGGCAATATCGGGGTGATCTCGCGCAGCGGCAGTCTGGGAACCTTGATGTGCCTGAATCTGACCCGTGCGAATCTTGGTCAATCCGCCTTCATCGGCATCGGTGGGGATCCGATCATCGGCAGCACCACTCGCGACGCGCTTGAGGCGCTTGATCGCGACGATCGAACAAGTGCGGTCGTTCTCGTCGGCGAAATCGGTGGAGCGATGGAAGAAGAAGCCGCGGAGTATGCCCGCGGAATGAAGAAGCCCGTTGTGTCGTTCATTGCCGGACGCTCGTCGCCCCCGGACAAGAAGATGGGCCATGCTGGCGCGATCGTGACCGGCGGCCGTGGCGGATACGCGTCAAAACGGGCGGCGCTGGAAAAGGCGGGCGTCAGGGTGGCGAACACGCCGGCCGAGATCACCGCGTTTCTTTCGCAAGGGCGCGTGAACTGATCGTCAAATATTGAATTGTTTCGGAACACGGCTCCGCAAGAGAGCCCATTTGCTAACGTTCAGGGAGTGGAACCAATGATGAACCGGAGAACAATCCTGCGGGGTGGGGCGGCGCTGCTGGCGGGAGGCAGCGCGGTCGGCGGGACCTCGTTCGCGAGCTTCGCGGCGCAGACGGCAACGCTGCCGTTCGACAACGGCGAACGGCCAATCGTCAAATATCCCCAAAAACGTCCCATGATCGGGCTCACAAGTCGGCCGCCGCAACTGGAAACGCCGTTTGCGGTGTTTGACGAGAATCTGATCACGCCGAACGATGCGTTCTTCGTCCGCTACCATTTGGCCGATGTGCCGCTCGACATCGACCCGGACAAGTTCTCGGTGGAGATCAAGGGAAAGGTGGACAAGCCGGTAAAATTGTCAATCGCCGATATCCGGAAGATGCCGACGGTTGAGCTTGTCGCCGTCAATCAATGCTCAGGAAACAGCCGCGGATTTTTCATGCCGCGGGTTGCGGGCGGACAGCTTGGAAATGGCGCCATGGGCAATGCGCGATGGAAAGGTGTTTCGCTGAAGGCGGTGCTGGACAGGGCAGGCGTTCAGGCAGGCGCCAAGCAAGTGGTGTTTGGCGGCATGGATGGTCCCGTCAGCGACAAGACTCCGGACTTTGCCAAGGCGCTGGACATCGATCATGCGCGCGATGGCGAGGTGATGCTGGCTTACTCGATGAACGGAGAGGATCTGCCGCTCCTCAACGGGTTTCCGCTGCGCCTTGTCGTGCCGGGCTATTACGGCACCTACTGGGTAAAGCATCTCAATGAAATCAATGTCGTCGACAACATATTCGAAGGCTTCTGGATGAAGACAGCCTATCGAATTCCCGACAATGACTGCAACTGCGTCGAGCCCGGCACCGCGCCCAAGGCCACAATTCCGATCAACCGTTTCACGGTGCGCTCGTTCATCACCAACGTTACCGACGGTACGAGGCTGAAGGCGGGTGTGACAAACTTGAAGGGCATCGCGTTCGACGGCGGCAATGGCATCAAGGACGTTGCCGTCTCGGCGGATGGCGGGAAAACCTGGGAGACCGCGCGGCTCGGCAAGGATCTCGGCAAGTATTCCTTCCGCGAATGGAGCTTTCCGGTGAAACTTTCCGCGGGGACTCACGAGTTGAAAGTTCGTGCGACCAGCAACGACGGAAAGACGCAGCCGATGGAAGCGCTGTGGAATCCGGCGGGGTATTTGCGCAACGTGGTCGAAACCGTCCGCGTTACCGCCGCGTGAGGAGAATGATCATGAAGCAATCGACCCTCATCGCTCTCACGAGCATCGTTGCCATGGCTATCACCGGAACTGGTCTGGTAGCGGTCGGCGCAAAGCCGATTTCCTACAAACTGCCCGACGAGACTGCGGCGTTCAAGCCGGGACCGAACCTCGAAGCCGTTCAGAACAATTGCACGGCGTGCCACTCGGCCGACTACATCAAGACCCAACCCGAGGGTCCAAAGTACAAGAAGGATTTCTGGCAGGCCGAGGTGACCAAGATGATCAAGCTGTATGGTGCACCGATCGACGATGCCGATGTGAGCAAGATCGTTGACTACCTTGCCGCGACCTATTGAGGCGTCGCGCCCGTTGCCGGGCGGCCGGCCGAACCATCATGCATCTCCAACCTTTCCACGGACGCTGGTCCAGCGGGGATGTTTTGGGTGCAACAACCGGTTGAGGAAGGGTCGTGGCGCGGGCCATCTGTTTTACCCCGGATATTGCCGGCAAGTTCGCGCAATTCGAAGCTCGCGGGCGGACCGTTCGCACGGTAGTCGGCCCCTAAGCCTGATACGAGTTGCCGGCGAACGCGACCTTCAAACGGTCGGGTGGCTCGTTCAGCATCTGCTCGAATACGACCGCGGCCGGCGCATCGAGTCGCCCCGGTATCTTCAGCTGCCATAGCTGTCGTTTTATATTGACGCCGTTTATGGAAATGACTTTCAAGCGTCCCTGTGCGACCTGATCGCCGACAGCGGCGCTCGATACGATCGAAACACCGAGACCGACGGACACGGCCTGTTTGATCGCTTCGGTGCTTCCGATTTCCAAGGTCCGGCGTGGCTCTATGCCATGATCCGCCAGTGCCGTCAGCACAACCTCCCGCGAGCCCGATCCGGGTTCGCGCACAATCAGCGTCTCACCTGCGATCGCCGAGCCGGAAATCGGCAGCTTCTCGCTTGCGAAAGGATGGTGTGAGCCAACGATCAGTTCCATCACGTCCGTTTGCCAAGGTTCCGCTATCAGATTTTCGTCCTTGATCGGTCCTTCCACCAGCGCGATATCGATTTCGTGCCCTATCATCAGGTCGGCGATTTCGCGGGTGTTGGCACTGACGATGTTGAGATCGATGTTGGGATAGGCGCTGTGAAAAATGCCGAGATATTCCGAAATCATGTAGGAAGCGATGGTCGTGCTGGCGCCGATGCGCAGCGAACCCTCGGTCAGGCCGCGAAGCGATCGCATTTCTTCTTCGGCCTCGCGTTCGGTTGCGAACAGGATTTCTGCATGGCGCATCAGGGCCAGGCCCTCGCGGGTCGGACGGACGCCTTTTGGAGTGCGGTCCAGCAGGCGGCAGCCAATTTGGAGCTCGAAGTCCCTCACGCCCTTCGAGATCGCCGGCTGGCTGGTATGGAGGGCGTTCGCTGCCCGGGAAAAGCTGCCGGTTCGAACCACCGTCGCGAACATGCGGAGCAAATGGAGGTTCAGTGGCATAACTTCCTCATATAGACCTAAATGGATACGGTATTTCACTTGGTCCGGCTTTTTAGCGCATAATCTTCTCCTCGCGTAGGGAATCGATATGCCTGTTTTCAAGAAGTCCGCGGCCACGGATACGGGTACCATCATCGCTCGCATCAGTGCTCTGATGCCCGGTGTCGGACTGAGCGTCCTCATTACCCTGGTCTCGCTTGGCGTTCAGCACCTGGAAGAGCGGGTTTTCGGCCACCCGTATCTGGAAGCTCTGGTAATCGCGATCCTGCTCGGGATGGCGATTCGGACCGCCTGGGAACCAAATGCGCGCTGGCGCGCCGGCATCGCCTTCAGCGCCAAGCAGGTCCTGGAGGTTGCGGTGGTATTGCTCGGCGCCACGATCAGTTTCGCGGCGATAGCTGCGTCAGGCCTCTCATTGATTTTGGCAATCGTCGTGACCGTGGCCATTATCCTGGGGGCCAGCTACGGTATCAGCAGATTGCTTGGGCTGCCGGTCCGGCTCTCGATCCTGGTTGCGTGTGGCAATTCAATTTGCGGCAACTCTGCGATCGCGGCGATCGCACCTGTGATAGGGGCGAACGGCGACGACATCGTTTCCTCGATATCGTTTACGGCCGTACTCGGGGTGATGATGGTGCTCGGTCTGCCCCTTTTGATTCCCTTGCTGGCGCTCTCGCCAACCCAGTACGGCATTCTTGCCGGCCTCACCGTGTATGCAGTCCCGCAGGTCCTCGCCGCGACGGTACCGGTTGCCCTCATCAGTACCCAGATCGGGACCTTGGTTAAGCTGGTGCGTGTTCTGACCCTTGGGCCCATCGTGGTGTGCTTCTCCCTCTTTGGGCGAGCACTTCGGAAAGATGCAGAAGGACCAATCAAGTCGAATCGCTTCAACCCATTTCAATTGGTCCCCTGGTTCATCATCGGCTTTCTTGTTCTGGCGGGGCTTCGCTCGTTTGGAATATTGCCCGACTCGGCTGCGGCGCCGGTCCTGAGGGTGGCCTCTTTGCTAACGGTCGTTTCGATGGCAGCGCTCGGCCTGGGTGTCGATATCAGCATTCTCAGGCGCGTCGGAGGTAAGGTTACGGCCGCCGTAACGCTCTCGCTCCTCTTGTTGTTACTCATCAGCCTGGGTGTCGTTCGCATGTTCTCTTGACGGACTCCCGGTGAGCCGCGCTTTACGAAAAGAACACTGAGCACTTGTTAAGCGCGAGGGCGCGCGTTCGGCGTGCGCCTTTAGGCCGTCGTCGATGCGCTCAAGGAATTCAATATTCAATATAGAACATCCCGGTATGCTGGCTTTGCCGAGCAACGCCGTGGATAGGGGACGCCTAAGCGACATGTGTGTCCGCTTCACCGCCTACCACAGACTGGATTCGTTTGGTCCTGGGCGTAGGCTGTATGAAGAGAGGTGCGGTATCCGGCATGGTAGTCGGTCCAATCAAGCGTTGTCGTTCCCACGGCGCTGAGATATCGGAATACCTGACGGTGAAACGTCCCAGGACAAACATTTTGGAGATTTGCAATGCAGGACCGTTCTCTCCAGGACCGTCAAGCTCCGGCGGTCGCGCTGCAGAAATACGCCATCGGACAGCCGGTCCACCGCAAGGAAGATGACGCGCTGGTGCGCGGCAAGGGCAAGTATACCGACGATTTCAATTTGCCCGGCCAGCTTTACGCATGGATCGTTCGCAGCAGCCATGCCCACGGCGTCATTCGCGGCATCGATACGTCGGCCGCCAAGGCGATGCCGGGAGTCCACGGAGTTTGGACAGGCGCAGATTTCGCCACGGATGACTATGCCCCCTTTACCTGCGCCATGCCATTGAAAAACCGCGATGGCTCCCCGCTGTTGCAGACCAATCGCCTGGCCTTGATGACCGACAAGGTTCGCTTTGTCGGCGATCCCCTGGCATTCGTCGTGGCCGATACCATCGCGCAGGCGCGCGATGCGGCGGAGGCTGTGGAAGTCGACATCGAGCCGTTGCCGGTGGTTACCCGCGCTGATGCTGCCGCCGAGGCCGGTGCTCCGCGGCTTTACGAGCACATTCCCGACAACGTCGCGCTGGACTACCATTACGGCAACACCGCCGCGGTGGAGGCCGCGTTCGCCGGCGCGGCCCATGTCACCAGGCTCGATATTGCAAATACCCGCGTCGCCGTTGTCGCGATGGAGCCGCGCGCAGCGCTCGCCGTTTGGGACAAGTCCAGCGAGCGCTATACCATTTATGCGCCGACCCAGGGGGTGGCGGGTAACAGTGCCGCGCTGGCGCAACTTTTGAAGGTGTCCCGCGACAGGGTGCGGTTGCTGACTGCCAATGTCGGCGGTTCGTTCGGCATGAAGAACATTCACTATCCTGAATATATCTGCATCCTGCACGCGGCGAAGTCACTTGGCCGCCCGGTAAAATGGACCGACGAACGCTCCGGCAGCTTTCTGTCGGACAGTCAGGGCCGCGCCCAGACGATCCGCGCCGAACTGGCACTCGATAGCAACGGCAAGTTTCTGGCGGTCCGCGTCAGCGGTTACGGCAATCTCGGCGCCTACATTTCCAACGTGTCGCCGAACCCGCTGTCGGCGAACATCGCCAAGAATCTCGCCAGCGTCTATTCGACGCCGCTGCTGAGCGTGGACATCAAATGCGTGCTCACGAACACCACGCTGCTGGGCGCCTATCGCGGTGCCGGACGTCCCGAAGCCAATTATTTCATGGAGCGCCTGATTGATCGTGCCGCCGCCGAGTTGCGCGTTGACCGGCTGGCGCTGCGCAAGCGCAACTTCGTCAAGTCCTCGCAGATGCCGTTCTCGGCGGCCTCCGGAGTAATTTATGACAGCGGCGACTTCCGAGGGTTATTCAACAAGGCGCTGGAATTGTCCGATCATGCCGGTTTCGGCAAACGGAAGAAGGAAAGCCGCAAGCGCGGCAAACTCCGGGGCATCGCGGTGGGGTCATATCTTGAATCAACCGCGCCGCCAAGGAACGAACTCGGCAAGATCGTGTTCGAGGCGGACGGCACAGTGAAGCTGGTCACCGGCACGCTGGATTATGGGCAGGGTCATGCGACGCCATTTGCCCAGATCCTTTCAGCCCAGCTCGGCGTCCCCTTTGAGATGATCAAGCTCGAGCAAAATGATAGCGACATCGTGCATAGCGGCAGCGGCACCGGCGGATCGCGCTCCATCACCGCCTCGGGTCTAGCCATCGTCGAAGCTTCCGCACTCGTCATCGCCAAGGGCAAGCTGGCCGCGGCGCATCTGATGGAAGCCGCGGAGGGAGACATCGAGTTCGCCAATGGCCGTTTCACCATCGCGGGAACCGATCGCGGCATCGATATCATGGAACTGGCGCATCGCCTGCGCGAAGGCAGGATTCCCGATGGACTGCCTGCCTCGCTCAACGTCGATCACACCAGCCGGGAGGTCCCCTCGACCTATCCAAATGGCTGTCATGTGGCGGAAGTCGAGATTGATCCCGACACCGGCGTCGTGCAAGTCGTCCGTTACACCGGCGTCAACGATTTCGGCACCATCGTGAACCCGATGCTGGTCTCTGGCCAGATGCATGGCGGCGTTGCCCAGGGCATCGGACAGGCGCTGATGGAAGAGGTGAGTTACGACTCGAGCGGGCAACCCATCACGGGATCATTGATGGATTACGCGATGCCGCGCGCCGAAGATATTCCGCTCATGTCGGTCGGCAACCATCCGTCACCCGCGAAATCCAATCCGTTGGGTACCAAGGGCTGCGGCGAAGCCGGCTGCGCAGGCAGTCTCACCACAATCGTCAATGCGGTGATCGACGCCCTTTCGGAATTCGGCGTCTCTCAAATTGAGATGCCGCTCACTCCCGAGCGGGTGTGGCGCGTCATTCATGACGCGCGCAAGGGCAAAGTCGTTTGATGCCGAAGGTTCTGTCCGGCAGAGAATGCCGCGCGGCGCCAGTCGGCCGGAAGCTTTGGTGGCATCGCGGTATCGAGATGCGCTGATCTTCCGGCGAGCCGCGTCCACCCGGCGAATCTACTCCAAAGCGGCAAACGCGGGAGCATAGTCAATCTTGCCGGATAATTTCGGCAGCTGCTGCGTAAGGCTCAACGCCATGAGATGTGGACCTGCGTAAGGCGAGGTGAAGCCGCTTGCGAGCGCCGGATCGAAACCGAACCGCCGATAGTAAGCCGGGGCACCCAGGACAAAGACGATTTCCCACCTGCCAGCCTCAGCTCGCGCCAAGCCCTGCCTGATCAGAAGGCTCCCAACGCCGGAACGCTGCCGATCAGGCAAGACCGCGACAGGTCCGAGTCCCAGAGCCCGAAACTCAGCCGTCATTCGCGAAAACATGACATGTCCGACGATAACGTCATCATCGACCGCAACCAGCGATATCTCGGCGTCGCCCTCGGCTCTCAGCTGATCGACCAGTAGGGCTTCCGCCGGCATTGGGAAGCCTGCTTCGACGACCGTGCGGACGGCCGGACGATCAGCCGGTTGTTCGGGACGAATGATCATGCCGGCACACTATCAAACCCGCAGGCGCGCCGCCATCGCCCGCCGCCTGGCAAATGAAGGCGCGATCGCCAGGCGCGCGACCGAGCGAGGATTCGCATTCGACCGGGAGATCGGCGCCACGAAGCAGTAGCCTCGCCCCGC
>Ga0209526_10000426_pt1 | contig 27233 bp, 19 predicted proteins | sample JacPinW_OM2H0_M1_FD_188566 | JGI IMG/M metagenome (GOLD analysis project Ga0209526, IMG submission 188566) | Forest soil microbial communities from Algoma, Ontario, Canada - Jack Pine, Ontario site 1_JW_OM2H0_M1 (SPAdes) (version 2) | ecosystem: Environmental > Terrestrial > Soil > Boreal... | reverse complement strand
GCCGATGCCGGCCTTGAAATTCGCGTCGGTACCCATTCGCACGGGCAGGGGCACGAAACCACATTGGCGCAAGTCGCGCATGAGATCCTCGGAATCAAGTTTGAGCGGATCAAGGTGCTCCAGGGAGACACCCTGTACTGCCCTTTCTCGACTGGGACCTGGGGCTCGCGTTCGATCGTAATGGCGGGCGGCGCTGTTGCCGAGGCGTCGCGTTTGCTGGGCGAGCGGGCAAAGCGGATAGGCGCGTGGCTGCTGCAGGCGGAACCCAGCAACACGCATCTTGCCAACGGGCGCGTGCACGCGAGCGGCGCCAGCCTAGGGCTGCGCGAAATAGCGCGAGCCTGGTACCTGCAACCCCAGAACCTCCCGCCCGATGTCGACCGCGGCGGACTGGAGGTCACTGCCGGCTATCGTCCGGCGCACGATGCCGGAACCTTCAGCTATGCCACACATGCCGCGCTCGTCGCGGTCGACGTGGGCAGCGGGCACGTCGACATCCTGGACTACGTGGTCGTCGAAGATGGCGGCAAGCTCGTCAATGCGATGGTTGTGGATGGCCAAGTCTGCGGCGGTACGGCGCAAGGCATTGGGACATGCCTGCTGGAAGCCATGCCGTTCGATGCCCACGGCCAGCCTTTGGCGTCGAGCTTGCTCGATTATCTCCTGCCTGGCGCGACCGAAGTGCCGCCCATCCGCGTGTTGCACATGGAGACGCCATCGCCGCATACCGAATTTGGCGTCAAGGGTATCGGCGAAGGCGGCGCCGTCGGCCCCCCTGCGGCAATTCTCTGCGCCGTCAATGATGCCCTGCGCGCGGTTGGCGCGGAAGTGCATGATCTACCGCTCACGCCCGTGCGCATCATGCAAGCGATCTCCGCCGGCAGCGCGTCACGCTCGACGCGATCGTGACGAGGAGGAGCTAGCGCTTTTGCTCAGTTGCCGCGCAAATGGAACGGCGGAGGCAAGAGGGAAGGGCCGCCCATTGCTGGGCGGCCCTCGTGGCGGGGTCGGATAGCGCCCCCGCGCGTCCGCAGCGCACTCCTATCCGAGGTCGTATCTGCGAACATTGGAAGCAGAGTACAATAGTGAGCGTGAACACAGCCTGAATAGCGTATTCAGCTATACCCGATCCTCCTCGCGGTCAGCGGTTGCCGGCTCACCGGAGTTTGTCGGTGAAGGAGGCGAGAGCGTGCTCATGCAACAACAACACCGGGACGCGCTGTAGTTCAACTCGGCGGGAGCATAGCTCTGCGGTACTGAATCAAGCGCTCCAGCCGTTGCGCGGCGAGGCTCAGCGCGGCGGCAACCGCGGCTCGGTTCTTGCCGTTTGGATGGCTGCGAAGCTGCGTACTGATGATGTCATCGATCTCCTCTTCGATCGCACCTAATTCGGCTTCGCTGCGGGCGTGACGAATTGGACCAGCCAGGGCATGAAGGGGTTCCAGCACGCTCGCGGCATTTTCGGAGTCGAATCCGACGAATTTCCGGGCGGCGGCGACAAAGGAAGCAATCAGACCGAGCGCCATGGGAATAAGGAAGAGCTCGTTGCCGTATTTATCCAGAAAGGGTTGCTGGGTGTCCTCGTAGAAAGCCGCGGCTCCAGGATGCACAGGAATGTATGCGTCCTTGTCGGTGCTGGGTGCGCTGACCTGTGCCAGAAGCGGATACTCGGCCAGGAGGTCTCTGCGCGCATCCATGATCACCTTCGTCAGCTCGGCGATCGCATTCTCGTGAATATTCTTGTTGGCGACGAGATAATAGGGAACGCGCAGCGTCGTGAGGTCCTCGTCGGGGACGGGCGGCGAGCCGCGCAGGGTGCCTTTCGGCAGCTCATAGCTCTCATAGGCCGGTGCGGCGTTGGCAATCGCCTCGGCGGATTCGATCGGCAGCAGTTGCGGTCTGCGCTTGGGGTCTCCCGCAAAGACCCCGCGAATCAGTGCGAGATATTTCTCCGAGGTAGGCGTGACCACGAGCAAAGCGCTCACTTGCCGCGATCGAAACGCCTGCTGAGCATCTGCCACCGCAATGTCCTTGACGCGGACTTTCGCGCCGGCGAAATCATATTCGCGACTGAGCACCTCGACCACTCTGCGATTAATCTCCTCGCCGACAACCCCAATCGTCTTTCCCTTGAGGCTCTCCATGGTTCCAGAAGAGCCCGGCGGCACAACAAGCAATACCACCCCATAACTGACGACGACGACAGTGCGGGCATTCGACAAATCTCCCACGTCGGCGCGAACAATCGCGAGATCGGCCTCTCCGGCTGAAAACGCCTTGGCTGCTTCGAGAGCGTTGCCCAGGGCAACAATCTGGAGACGAATGCTCGAGTTGCTTTTCGTCAGCCGGCCGGCAATCGCCGACATCAGCCGAACCGGTTCGCCGTCGACTGCTCCCGCGGCGACCGTCATGGTCCGCGGCAGGGTGAAGTACCGATAGGCAAACAGACCCGCGGCGGTCACGGCGACAACGAAGCATCCGACCAAGGCGGCTCTTATCCATCGTGCGAGGCGTGAATCCGCTTCGTATGGATTCGGGGCACGCATTGTCGTCATGAGCCTCCGAGTTGGGCGGCGCCTTGCCTCGCTGCCCCGATAGGGGCTCGCGAATAGAGAGAAGGAAGCCAAACACCGGTCATTGCTAGCGCTGCCGCAGCATATTCGAGCAAGATACGCTGGGTGCCCTACGCTACCAAGAAGCTGGCCTCAGGCAACCGCGAGCGCCCAGGCCAGACCGACTGGTATGGGTGGTGCGGCAGCAGCTACGAACGACACCCGCCCAACCGGGCAGATCCAAGCCCAAGGCGCGATGCGCATCCATATCGTCCACCGAGAGCGGGGGCCAACTTCCGGAGATTTGCCCAATGGGGCCGCTAGCAATCCGCTAGACATATTCTCCCAGAACATGTCGCATCCGATAGCCTGCGTAGAGCGCGTGAACCGAACCCGCAGGACCAGCGACAAAGCTATGTGCCTTGCTTCGGAACGGTAAGCTCCGGAACTGGGTCTCGACCATTTGGGGCAATTTTCAACTAACCGGCCCAGAAGCCTCGCGTTTCTACTCTTGGCGTCGGGTCGTTTTGCATAGTCGGAGGTATCCGATGCGTACAGCACTGCGATCGCTTCTCGGCTTGTTCGCTTTTGGAGCGTTCGTTGTTTCAATCGACCCGCCCGCGCAGGCGCGCACACCCGCCGTTGCCGGCTATGAGCCCGGTACCGTCATAGTGAAGACGAGCGCGCGTAGGCTCTATTTCGTCCTGGAGAACGGCGAAGTGATCACCTACCCGGTGGGGGTAGGCAAGACCGGCAGGACGTGGACGGGCGTGGCGTATATCAGTGGCAAATTCATCAAGCCGGCGTGGTCGCCTCCCGCGGAAGTCAGGCGAGACAAGCCAAGCCTACCCGACGTCATTCCGGGCGGCAGCTCTGAGAACCCCATGGGAGCGGCGGCGATGACGCTCAGCGTCGATCAATACGCGATCCACGGCACCAACAGACCGGAATCGATCGGCGGCTTTGTTTCCTACGGCTGCATCCGCATGAATAACCAGGACGTCCTGGATCTTTATCAGCGGGTGAAGGTCGGCACGCCCGTCGTGGTGCTGAGATAATCGTCAGATCAGCGGCACCGTCCAGGCATCGTAGTCATAAAGCCAACTGGTATCCGGGGCGGTGCGCATCCAGACGTTCTTGCGCGCGCCCAGTTGAATGCGCGACGTGCGCTCTTTTCTGTTGCGCTCGAAGACGCAGAACGCATCGCTAAAGGAGTCGAGTCCCGCCCGCGAAAGGCAACGCGCCAGAACGACCGCGTCCTCCATGGAGGATGCCGCGCCCTGCGCCATATAGGGGAGCATCGGGTGGCAAGCATCGCCAATCAACACGATGCTGTCCTCGCTCCATCGCGGCAACGGGTCGCGTTCCACCAACGCCCATTTTCGGACTTCGGGACAGGCATCCAGGATGATGCGCGCGTCAGGATGAAAGCCGACAAACGCCGCCCGCAGCTGTCCGAGCTCCCCCTGGGACGACCAGGACTCGATCTTGAAGTCGGGCTCGGGCGTGCTGGCGATAAAATAGAGCTCGTCCCGGCGCGGATCGACCTTGTAGCTCACGATGTGGCGGTCCGGACCCCACCATTTGACGCGGTCGTCGATTTCGCGGCCGAGTAGCTCAGTGCGATAGACCGCACGATATGCGACCTGCCCGGTAAAACGCGGCACGCCGGCACCGAGCAGGATATCGAGCACCGTGGAGTGGACACCGTCCGCCCCGATCACTGCGTCCGCCCCTATTACGCTCCCGTCCGCGAATGTGAGAAGGAGAGCACCGGACTTGCGATCGAGACCCGCAAGCTTCTTGTTGAAACGGATGCTCTCGGGCGGATTTAGCGAGGCGAGTGCGGCGTGCAGCTCGGCGCGATGCAACGAAATGTCCGGAGCGCCAAAGCGCCGCTCGATTGTGTCCCCCATGGGATGCAGGTACGTGACCTCGGCGCTGTCCCATGCGCGGTTGTACCCGACCTGGGGTGCGAACCCGAGGGAACGAATGCGCTGCTCGAGCCCGAGGCCGCGCACCACCTTCATCGCATTCGGGTTGAGCTGGATGCCTGCACCCACGCGGGCGAAGGCGGGAGCTTGCTCGTAGATCTGCGGAGCGAGCCCGAGCTTGCGCAGGGTGGCGGCAGCAGTGAGTCCCGCGATGCCGGCGCCTACTATGGCTATTGCAGGCGTGTTCCCCGCCACAATGCGCTCCCGATCACCTCTCGGGATCAGATGGTTGCGAGCCGACGCATGCCGCTCCCGTTGCCGCGAATGCTCGCGCCCACGTCAGTTGACTTTCATGCCGATCGCGCTGGCAATACGGGCGTTAACGGCGATTTCATTGTCCATGAGCTTGTTGAATGCTGGGGGATCGAGCGGCAAAGGATCGACGCCCAATCGCGCCAGTCTCTCCTGCATTGAGGGATTTTGCAGCGCCTTTGCGATTTCTTCCCGCAGCTTGCCTACAATCTGGGAAGGAGTCTTCGCGGGCGCGAAGAGAGCGATCCAGAAATTGAATTCGGCCTCGGGATACCCCGCTTCTCGAATCGTGGGCAATTGCGGCAGCAGCTTGCTCCGCTGCGAGCCGCTAACGGCCAAGGCCTGCAGCCTGCCATCGTTGAAGAATGGAAGGGCGGGGGACAGCGTCGAAAAATAGAAGTCTGCGCGATCGGCCAAGACCTCGGTCAGTCCTTCGGGCGCGCCCTTCTGCGGAATGTGCACGGCTTGAAACCCGGCGGCGAGCCTAAAAGCTTCTGCCGAAAAATGCGTGCTGCTGCCCGCTCCGCCGGAAACATAATTCATGCTCCCGTTTTTCGCTTTCGCCGCTGCAACAAGATCAGCGACAGCCTTATAACCCTTCGATGCGGAAACCGTAAGCACCAAGGGCATATTGCCGATCGGAATGACAGCTAGCAAATCGCGCATAGGGTCAAATGGCAGATTGGCGTACGTCACTGGGACGACCGTGTGCGTCGAGGAGTTCACCAGGATGGTGTAGCCGTCGGGATCTGCGCGCGCGACCGCTGCCATGGCGATGGTGTTTCCGGCGCCGATGCGGTTCTCGACGATGATCGGCTGACGGAGGCTCGCCGAGAGTTGCTCGAAGAGAGCCCGCGGAACGATGTCCAACGCGCTTCCTGGACTCTGAGGGACGATGGCGTGGATGGGCCTTGCAGGCCATTCCCCGGCAAAGGCGATACTGATCTGAGAAAGGAACATAAGCATCGCCGCAGACAACCGAGCTGACATTTCTTCTCCTTTCGCGACTGGAAATCCTGCATGTCGCTTGATAGGGGACGTGCCGCCGTTCAAGCCTGCGCCAGCGGGTTGCCCATTTTTGTACGCAGCGCGCGGAAAACTGCCTCGGGGGTGAGGGGTAGCTCGGTGAGCCGCACGCCAACGGCATCATCAATGGCGTTCGCGATCGCCGGGGAAAGGCAGAGCGTCGCGGATTCACCTGCACCCTTGGCGCCGAACGGACCATTGTGCTGATAGGCGTCGATGGCTTCATTCACCATGATGCGAGGGACGTCCAAGATGCCGGGAATCTTGTAGTCGGCGAGCGATGCGTTCGTAACCTGTCCGCCGTCGAGCTGCATGTTCTCGAACATGGTGAAGCCGAGTTGCATGATCGAAGCGCCGGAAATTTGCGTCTCCACGATGCGCGGATTGATCTGCTTGCCGCAGTCGATGACATTGACCACCTTTGCTACCCGCACGTGCCCGGTCTCGGTATCGACCTCAACCTCCGCACCTGCCCCGCCCACCATCCAGAACGGCGTGATGTTTGTGCTTTGCCCGGTACCGGCCGCAGCGGGCGTATAGTCGGGCTTGTAGGTGCCGCTGCCGACGATGTTGCCGGCCTGCATTCCATACTTTTTCTTGAAGAGGTCGGCGATCGAGATGTTGCTGCCCTCCGGCTCTCCCACCTCGCGTGCCAGCGCCCGCAGCTTGCTGCACACCTCCTCGGCTGCGAGCCGCACGGCATGTCCCATGTGAAATAGCGAGCGGGAGCCAAGCGTGCCCATGTCATACGGAGTGACGTCGGTGTCGCGTTGGACCACCTTCACCGTCTCGGCGGAAATGTTGAGGAGTTCCGCCACCATCTGCGCCATTCCCGTGTCGGAGCCTTGTCCCATGTCTATCGTGCCGCAATAGAGAGTGACGCTGCCATCGGCCGCTACATTGAGCATGGCAACAGAAGTCGTGGGCGAGATCGCGGCCTTCAGCGCGATGGCGAGACCCCGCCCTCGGCGCACACTCCCTTTTCCGCGGTCGAATGAGTCCTGCCAGCGCATCCGTTCACATACGTGGTCGAGCACAGCCTCGATCGGGGCATCCTTCAAAATGGTGCCGCTTGCGTGCGGACGGCCTTCGCGCAGGAGGTTCTTGCGTCGGAAGGCGATCGGATCGAGCTTGAGCACGCTTGCCACCATATCGGTGTGGCTCTCGTAGGCCCACGCGAGCTGCGGCAGACCGAAACCGCGCAGCGCGCCGGACGGTATCGTGTGGGTATAGAGCGCGTAGGAATCGATCCACACGTTCTCGATATCGTACGGCCCGGCTGCCACAAATCCCGATTTTTGCGTAACCCGCGGGCCGATATCGGCGTAGGCGCCGCCGTTCCAGAAGACCTCGCATCTGCGCGCCGTGATGCGTTTGTCCTTATCCAGAGCCGTCTTGATGCGCAGCGTGCTTGGATGTTTGGTGATCTGATAGAATTGCTCTTCCATGGTCAAGGCGATCTTTACCGGTCGGCGGGCAAGCAATGAGAGCGCCGTGACCAGGGCCTCGAGCTTGATATAGATTTTTGAGCCGTAACCTCCGCCGACGAACGGCACCTTGATGCGCACGCGGTTTTCCGAGCACTGGAGCAGTCGCGCAATCTCCGTCCGGAGAAACGACGGGCCCTGCGAGCTGGTGTAGATCGTGACGCCCGAGTCCCGTGCATCCGCGATCGATGCGAAGGGCTCAAGCGCGAGGTGCAGGCATTTCTGGGTGCGAAAGGTATGCTCGAAAACGTGAGCGGCCGACGCAAAGGCCTGCTCCACATCGCCACGCCGCAGACTGGCATCGAGGGCGAGATTGGTTCCCTTTCGTCCCTTGAGGTGCTTGAGGTCTGCGAAACTTCCGGCCGGCCGGAGCTCGTCATGGACGGTCACCGGCGACGTCAACGCCTCCACTTCGTCGTAGACGGCGGGCAGCTCGTCATATTGAGCGTGAATCTCATGGGTGGCTGCTTCGGCAATATGGGGGTCGTAGGCGAGCACGACGGCAACCGGCTCACCCACAAAACGGACCTTGTCGATCGCAAGGATCGGCTGGTCATGGAATGCCGGGCCATAATAGGGGTCGGGAATGATCTTGCGGATGTCCTCGCCGGTGATGACGCTGTGAACACCCGGAATTTTTTTTGCTGCAGCTGTGTGGATCGACTTGATGCGGCCGTGCGCGACGGTGCTGCGAAAGATCTTGCCGACCAGCATGCCTGGCACCCGCATGGTATGGGTGTATTCCGCCCTGCCGGTGACCTTCTCGCGGGCCTCGAGCCGCGGCAGTGAGCGGCCGATTTGTCGGCCTGCCATTGTGGTTGCTTCCACTGACATGCTGCTCGTCTCCTTCCCACCGAGGTCTGCGCGGATGCCCTTCAGCAAGGGCGCCAGTGGGGGATAGCATTTTCAGCTGCCCCGCTGCAGCATTTTTAGCCAGGCAATAGCCGAACTGAATTTCGGATCTCGTCGGCCCATGGTGACAAGGGGTTGCGAGCCTGCGCACCCCCGAGTCACGCTCTGGCTTTGATGCAGGAAATGCCGAGCCCCGCCAAGACTTGGCGTGTGGCAAAAATAGACCCGTTGACGTCGATGCCGCGAGAGGCATCTTCCACGACGGCCACACTGAAGCCCTCACGCTTTGCATCCTCGGCCGAGAAGCGCACGCAAAAATCGAAAGCCAGCCCGGCAATGAACACCCGCTCCAATCCGCGTTCGCGCAAGTATCCTGCAAGACCGGTGTGGGTATTGTGGTCATTCTCGTAGAATGCCGAATAGGAATCTACCTCGCGATGATAGCCCTTGCGCAAAATGAGCTCGGCCTGAGTGATGTTCAATTCTTTTCGGAACTGGGCTCCTGGCGTGCCCTGGACACAATGGTCGGGCCATAGGATTTGGGGACCGTAGGCAAGCTCAACAGTGTCATACGGGCTGCGGCCGGGATGGCTGGATGCGAAAGAACTGTGGCCCGCCGGATGCCAGTCCTGCGTCAACACGACATGCTCGAATTGCGTGGCCAGCCGGTTGAGCGCAGGCACGACTTCTTCGCCGCCCGGCACCGCGAGCTTTCCGCCGGAGCAGAAGTCATTCTGGACATCGACCACCAACAGGACATCGCGAGGGCCGATAGGCCCATGCTCGATCATGCCGCGCCCTGCGAGCGCATCAGCTATTCAGCGAAGGTGGCGAGCTTGTGTGCGAGCGAGTTGCCTCGGAGCTTCTCAAGCGCCTTTGCCTCGATTTGCCGAATGCGTTCGCGGGTGACTCCGAAGACCTGCCCGACCTCTTCCAGCGTATGATCCCTCGAATCGCCAATTCCGAAGCGCATGCGCAGGATCCGCTGCTCTCGCGGCGTCAACTCCGCGAGGGCTTCGGTGACTGATCGCGCAAGGGCACTCGCTTCAGCCGCTGCTTGGGGGTCCACCGTGTTCTTGGCTTCGATCAAGTCGCCAAGCGTCGCGTCGCCGTCCTCGCCAATGGGAAGATCGAGCGAGGTAGGTTCCTGCACAAGCGAAAGCACCTGCTCGACGCGCGAGACAGGCATGCCGGTTCGCGCAGCGATCTCGGCAGGTCCTGCTTCCCTCCCTTGCTGCTGGGAGAACTTGCGCCGCTCGCGCAGAACCTTGGTCGCAGTTTCCGTCATGTGGACGGGGATGCGGATCGTGCGTCCCTGGTCGGCAATAGCACGGGCGATTGACTGACGGATCCACCACACGGCGTAGGTGGAGACTTTCACGCCGCGGCGATGATTGAACTTTTCGACCGCGTGCATGAGCCCCATGTTACCTTCCTGGATCAGATCCAGAAGCTCGAGCGAGCTGTTGCGGCGGTACTTCTTGGCAATTGCCACCACCAACCGCAGATGCGCCTTCACCATCTCTTCACGCGCGCGTATCAGTGCACGACGCGCCCGGCCCACTTCCGCCGCCGCGGCACGCACGCCCGCAACGGGCAAGCCGATGCGCTGTGCGACCGAAAGCAGCTCGCGATGAAATGCCTTGAGCTCCTCGGAGCACTGCTTCGCAAAGGCGCGCCATGCTCGGGTCGGGCGCGCAAATGCGTGCTCGATCCATTGGACATCCAGCTCATGACCAAGATAATGCTGGAGCAGTTCCCGCCTTGCCACACCGCAACGTCCGGCGAGCTTCACTATTTCCTGATCAATCTCATGAACGATCCGCTGCTCGCGTTCGAGACTCTCGACCAGCTCCGAAATTCGGTCGGGATGCAGCCAAAGGTTGCTCATCTTGCTCCTGAAGCTCGAGAGCAACTCCTGCATTCGCGCTCGATCCCGCTTGGAAAGATCTTTCGCGCGCTGAGCGGCATTGATCTGTTTTCGGCTTAGGGTGCCGATTTCGGACGCGACGCCCGAGATATCTGCCAGAGTCGCACCGAGCTCGCGATGCAACCTCGCCTCCCGTTGGGCAGCCGCGTCGGGATCATCCTCCTCGGGCGGTGTTGGAACGCCCGGAGATATCATCACTCCCTCAACTTCGGCGTCTCCCTGGTGCATCGAAACATCGACGAGAGAGCCTAGCCGCAAGTTCCCTGCAGCCAACTCCCGCCCCCAACGCTCGATCTGCGCGATGAGCATGGGAACACCGCAAAGGGATTGCTGAACGCTCAGCTGCGCGGCCTCGATCCTTTTGGCCAACGCGAGCTCCTGCTCACGCGAAAGCAGTTCCGCGTTGCCCATCTGGCGAAAATAGGTGTCGATGAGATCGCGGGAAAAATTGGCTTCACGAACGCCGACCGGTGCGGCAATACCGTCCTTCACACCGTCAGTGCCGCCCGTTTCGGTCGCGATCTTCGGACTTGCGGCCGCCACAGCGCTCTCATCCTGTTCCTCGGCAGGATCAGGTTCTTCCCCCGACGGGACGATATGCGCGTCCAGTTCGCCGAACTGGATAAGTTCGTCCCGGCGCGCAAGCGGCGATTGTGGGCGCTGTTCTTCGAACAGCCCATCCATGTCGTGAGCCATCTACTCTCTAGTCCTCCAACTTGCGTCGAACCCATCTGCCGAATGCACCGAAATTGATGCAAAGAGCAGCAGCCTCTGCGAGAGTGCTCACCTTGTTGCCCCGGACGTGGAGCCGCTCGGGCGGCGCCGGTCAACAAATTGCAGGGATTTCAACGCATTAGGCCGACGCGATCGGCACGACCGCGCCGGCTCCACGCCGCCAAAATGGGGCGCAAACGAGGGAAATTCAAGCATTTTTTATGCTCCCCCCAATCGGCCTTCGACGGGCCGTTGCTCAGCAGTTCCAAGCCATGGCCATCGCGCCGCCAGCGCCTTTCACCTCCCAAGCCCTGCGGAAGGCGGCTGGGGGCGTCGATTTGACGCTACATCCCGAAGCCGACTGAGCGAGAACCCGACGCTTTCAAGTTGCGGAAGCGTGCGAGCGCCCACAGCGGGAAGAATTCGGAGTACCCATGGTAGCGCAGGTAGAACACACGCGGAAACCCGGTCGCGGTGTAGCGCGGCTCGTGCCAGAAACCGTCCTTGTCCTGCAGTTGTATGAGGTAATCTATGCCGCGTTGCACCACCGGATGCTCGACCTGGCCCGCTGCCATGAGGCCCAGTAAGGCCCAGGCGGTCTGGGAGGCCGTGCTCGGCGCGCGCTCATAGCCGCGATAGTCGAGCTTGTAGCTTGCGGCGTCTTCACCCCAGCCGCCATCGAGGTTCTGAATGGAAAGGAGCCAGGCGACCGCTTTGACGAATTCGGGCGCTGAGGCACCGATTCCAGCGGCATTCAGCGCACACAATACCGACCAAGTGCCGTAGATGTAGTTCATCCCCCAGCGCCCATACCAACTGCCATCCGCCTTTTGCGTTCTGCGCAGATAATCAAGGGCGCACTGCACCGCGGGACTCTTTTTTTCAGATCCGCTGATCTGCATCAGCATGGAGACGCAGCGCGCGGTCACATCTTCGGTGGGAGGGTCGAGTAGGGCGCCATGATCGGCGAATGGGATGTTGTTGAGGTAATAATGCGCGTTGTCCGCATCGAATGCTCCCCACCCACCATTGCGACTCTGCATTCCCACAATCCATTCTCGCGCCCGCTCGATCGGAACGCGGAACTCGCTTGCCGCTGCCCGATCCATTGCCATCACCACAACCGCGGTGTCGTCGACATCGGGGTAGTACGGATTGGCGTACTGAAAGGCCCAGCCGCCGGGCCGGACATCAGGCCGGCATGTCGCCCAATCACCTCGGAGGTCGAGGACCTGCTTGGATGCGAGCCACTGAAGCGCTTGCCGGATCGGCCCGCGGACGCGCTGCTCCCCAACCTCGAGCAAGGCGTGGCAGGTCAGCGCAGTGTCCCAGATCGGTGATACACAGGGCTGGCAGTACGCTTCATCCGCGTGCACCACGAGGAGCTTCTCGATTGATCTGCGGGCCAATGCCCGCTGCGGATGCGTGTCGGGAAATCCGAGGGCGTCGAACATCATGACGCTGTTCGCTATTGCAGGGAAAATCCCTCCAAGCCCATCCTCCCCATTGAGCCGCTCGATGACCCATGTGATTGCGCGATTTATCGCGCGCTGCCGCCATCGCACGGGAAGCGCTGGTTCGATGGCGTGCAGCACGAGATCGATGAGACGAAAGAACCAGAACCATAGCGCGCTTTGCTGTGGCGCCTTTGGCACGCTGCCCACCGCTGCAGGCGGCTCAAGGAAAAGCTCGTCGATGGTCACTCGCCGGGGATTGCGTGCCTTGGGTTTGAGCGCCTGCAGAACCAGCAACGGGACGATCACCGTGCGGCTCCAATAGGAGACCTTGTCGAGATGGAATGGAAACCACCTCGGCAGCAACATGATCTCGACCGGCATGATCGGGACCGCGCGCCAGGAAATGAACCCGAAGAGTGCCAGCATCACGCGCGTGAAGACGTTGCACCGGGAAGCGCCACCGCGCGCCCGGATGGCGTCGCGCGCACGCAGCATTGTGGGTGCCTCGGGAGTCTCATCGGTCATTTTGAGGGCAAAATACGCCTTGACGCTCGCGCTCATATCGAAGGCGCCGTCGCGGAATAAAGGCCAGCCGCCATGATCGCCTTGGATACGGCGCAGGTAGGCCGCTATCTTCGATTCGAGCTCAGAATCCCGCGGTTCGCCCAGATAGTGCCGCAACAGAACGTATTCCGCCGGAATCGTAGCGTCCGCTTCGAGCTCGAAAACCCAATGACCATCGGGATGTTGCAACGCAAGGAGTGCCGACGTTGCCGCATGGATGCTGGGGTCGAGACCCTGCGGGGAAAATTGCTGCAAAGATGCGCACCTCTCGGAAACGACTCCGATCACAATCGCCCCGCGAGATCTGCCGAGCGGTTTCCGGACCGCACAGCTCCTTCAATTGTCGCCGGTAGTCCCGTATCAGTCCAATCGCCTGCGAGGAAAAGATTGCTCCAGGCGGTTGCGCTGCCCGGGCGCTTGGCATTCTGGGCCGGCGTCGCCGCAAAGGTCGCGCGGCGCTCGCGCACGATTTGCCACGGCGGCATGGCATTGGGAAGTCCCGCGACGATTGCGACCTCCTCCCAGATTTTCCTGGCCAGAGTTTCCCGCGGCGTATCAAGCAATCGGTCCGCAGCGCTGATGGTCACCGATACTCTGTGCTTGAAGCTGAAGAGCCATTCCACCATTCCGTTCACGACGCCGACAATCGGCGCAAGCGACGGGGGAGGATCGATCCTGAAATGCGCGTTGACGATAGCGCGGAACTCATTTGGACTCACAAGGGCCGGAACGAGCTCAGAGGCGACTAGGGGCGGCACGGCCAGGATGACGCGGTCACCGTCGCCGACGCCTATTCTTTCCTCGCCGAAGTCGAGAGCTATCACCCTGTCCTTGCTGAAGTCGAGACCGCGCAGGCGATGCCCGAACACGACAGGCACGTCGCGGGCACGCAGGAACCGCAAGGCGGGCTCCACGAAGGTATTTCCCAAACCGTCATGCGCAATGAGCGGCCGGCAAGCCTTGCCCCCACGCCCCAGGGTGGCCCGGGTCACAGCTGCCGCAAGCCGCACGCTCGCTTCGTGCGGCGCCGTGTTGAGCGCCGCCAACCAAAGCGGACGCGCGAGGCGCTCATAGAGCAGACCTGCGCATTCTATCGTTTGGCAGATTGTCTTGTCTTCGATCGCCCACAGCAGTCGGACAAGCGCCAAGTAATCGGCAGCCTTCGTGCCAGGCACCCTTCGCCTTTTATCAAAGATCCACCACGGCAACTGTCCGTCGTCGATCCGCAACACCCAGCGTTCGCTGCTGCCGAGGTCCACGAACGCAAACTCCGCATGTTCCGGACCTACGAGCATTTCGGCGGCGTCGATGGCCGCCAGATAGGCCATTGCCGCGTGGTTGGCTGAGAGAACAAGGTGATTGCCGTTGTCAATCACCATGTCGAGAGCGGGGTCGTGATAGGAGCGACACCGTCCTCCCGCCTGACCCGCAGCCTCGTGCAGCGACACGCGTGTCCCGCGCGTGGCAAGGCGGATAGAGGCGGCGAGTCCCGCCAGGCCGGCGCCAATCACGTGGACCGTGCCGGGCATCAGGCAAGGGCGTGACGCATGATGATCCACAACAGCCGTGCGCGCGGCAGCTGAATAGGCCGGCGCGGCGGGTCCCATCCGCGGTCGACCAGGCAATCGAGGATGACGCGGTACGCCTCGGCCATAATGCGTGGAGCGCGCACGATACGGCGAGGGTTGCGCGCCATGATCAGCTCGGCTTCGGCAAAATGGCTGCGCGCGCGGTCCACCAGCACCGCGCAGGCCTTTCCAAGCGCCGGGCTTGCCAAGGCCGAGGACGGATCGCTGGTTAAGATGCCGGCCATGCGCAGAGCTTCGGCCGGAAGATAAAGCCGTCCTGCCCGCTCATCCTCATCCAGGTCGCGCAGGATGTTTGTCAATTGCAAAGCACGTCCAAGATGGTGCGCGAGCGCATATCCATCTGCTTCATTCATTCCGAAAACGCGGACGCACAGGCGACCCACCGCGCTCGCCACCCGGTCGCAATAGAGATCAAGCGTTGCCTCATCGGGCGAGCGGATGTCCGCGATGACATCCATTTGCATGCCATCGATGATGGAGTGGAAATCCTCCCGCCGAAGCGTGAAATCGCGCACTGGAGCATAGAGACCCTGGGTGCGGGGGCGTGGTGTGCCGGCATAAAGCGCATCGATGTCGTTCCGCCATTCTTTCAGCTCATCGCGCCGCTGCGCTCGCGATGCGGTGGAATCCGCGATGTCATCGACTTGCCTGCAGAACGAATAAATCTCGAACATTGCCCGCCGTTGCGCACCCGGCAGAACGCGCATCGCAATATAAAAAGAGCTGCCGGAAGCCCGCTCGGCGGCAGCCCCTTGCGAAGTCGCTGGCAACGTCAACGTCACGCACCCTGTGGCTTGTGAGCGGCCGGAAAGAAGCGAGCAATCCGCCGGATCGCGCCCGAGATTAGCCCAAGAAGACCAAACCCAGCGACTCCGGTCATTCCGAGATGGACACGTTGGCCGAGGGGATCGCGGCGTTTCAGTAGATTTACCAGGCGCTCTGCCAGGCCTTGAATGACAGCAACCTCCAAAGCGAGTCGCCTGTCCCTGATCGCCGGTGAAAACCCCTTGCTCTCAACCAGGAGACCGGCCGTGCGGCCTGCAAGCTTGCGAATGCAAGCGAGCAGCGCGGGCGAAGCAGTCGGCGCTGCCAGCGACTCCACCTGTGCATCGGCCTCCGCAAAGGTCTCGAGCGGAATATATACGCGGCCGAGGTCGAGGTAGTCTTTGCCGCAATCCTGCAAGTGATTGATGATCTGCAAGGCGGCGCAAAGCGCATCATTCGCCGGCCAGATCGTGCGCTCTTCTTCATGCACATCGAGGACGAAACGTCCGACCGGCATCGCCGAATAAGTGCAGTATCCGATCAAATCGTCCCAGTCGCGATAACGCAGCTTGGTCACGTCCATTCGAAATGCGGTAAGCAAGTCAAGCGCATGCCGAGGTGGCATTTGGCGTTCTGCAAGCTGCGATCGTAGCGCGACACCCACGGGCTCTTCGTTGCTCTTCCCCAGAAGGGTGGCTTCAAGCCGGTCGAGAAGAGTGAGCTTGTCGGCGGGCGCAAGGCCAGCATGATCGGCGATGTCATCCGCCGTACGTACGAACTCGTAAAAAGCGAGAATGGGCTTGCGATGGCGTGGATGAATGAGTCGGGAGGCCACCGGAAAGTTCTCGTCTCGGTGGCTTTTGCCAGAGCGCGCTTCAAGGGTTGTGATCGTCACAGGTCTGACGCTTTGGCTTGCACGCGTCCCTTCCAAGTTCCCCCGCGTCCGCGCGCGTACGCGTAGGCGGAATCAAGGGTGAAGACGAGGTATTCCAGCGCGATCGCTGGAAGCGCGAAACCCCACAAGGGGGAAAGCTGGTAAACCCGCAATATGGGCTGAAATACAGCCCCCATGATCCCCCAGCTCAGAAGCCCCAGCGCGCGCGGCACACCGCTGGCGAAGAGCGCCATGAGCACTGGCGCGACAAATGTGAGTAGCATGCCGCCGAGGGTACCCGCGAGCAGAAGGAGCGAATAGCGCAGTTGCGCATAGGCGGAACGTGCGATCATTCCCCGAATGTCCGCAAGCGTGGGATATTCGCGCATGCTCGACACGCGAGTGGTCAACGCGATCCAGATCGGCCCTTGCCGCTTTAGGACGCTCGCCAGCGCGCAGTCATCGATCAGCGCGCCACGAACGGGGTCGATACCCCCGGCACTGGCAAGGGCATCGGTACGCACCAGCATGCATCCTCCGGCTGCTGCGGCGACGCTGTTGGACCGACGATTGACCCATCTGAACGGATAAAGCATCTGAAAGAAGAAGATGAAGGCGGGAACATTGGCACGCTCGGCAAAGCTTTGGCAGTGCAGCTTGACCATGAGCGAGAGGAGTACGAGACGCCTCTGGTTTGCGTGCTGAACCAGCCGGGTTACCGAGTCCGCGGGATGGAGAATGTCGGCATCGGTCAGGAGCAGGTATTCAGGTCGAGGCTCGATTGCGAGTGCCGCATCCACCCCCTGCTTCAACGCCCAAAGTTTTCCGGTCCAGCCGCTTGCAAGCGCTCTACTGGTCACGATGCGAAGCCGTTCCTTGTACTCTTCAGGCACCGCCCGCTGCGCAATCGCGACGGTGTCGTCGCTACTCTCATCGTCGACCAAAATGATGCACCACGCTCCCTTGTAGTCCTGTCGCACCAAAGACCCTATGCTTGCGGCGATCAGGCCGGCCTCATTGCGTGCAGGCACAATCGCCGCCACGGCAGGCCACTCCATAGGGAGACCGGAGATCCAATTGTCACGTTCGCTGCAAAGCCAGAAGGCTCCCCGACCGAATAGCAGATAGACCCATACTGCTAAAGCAGCAGCAGCGAGCACCTCTGCTGTCAAGGGAAACCCAACCTCTGGCGCTGCGGATGAACTGCATGCATGAAACGAGACTCGTGCGGTGTTCGGAAAGTAAATTAACATATTCAACGGATTGGGTTAGGAACAAGTGCGGAGCAGGGCTTTATAACCGGTCTGGCAGGGCCCAATGGGCCAAATACCGGGCCTGCCTGGTGAGGAAGTGCTGGTGGCGGTGAGAATGACGCGCATGGATGCACCGGCAACTCATGCTGACATCGAGGAGATGTTCCAGCGCCGGCTCGCTCAAATTGCCCGTGAGACCGAATCTCTCCTCGACGGGCTGCTGCAACCAAATCCGATAGAGGGCGAGCGGGTCAGGCCGGCACGGCTGCTCGATGCGATGCGATATGCAAGCCTCGGCGGGGGCAAGCGCCTCCGACCTTTTTTTGCCGTCGAATCCGCGGCCCTGTTTCGCGTGCCGCTAGAAAATGCCCTCATGGTCGGCGCCGCTTTGGAATGCGTGCATTGCTATTCGTTGGTGCACGATGATCTGCCGTCCATGGACGACGACGCGCTGAGGCGCGGTCGTCCAACAGCACATAAGGCGTTTGACGAAGCGACCGCCGTCCTTGCCGGAGATGGGCTGCTCACCTTCGCCTTTGACGTGCTCTCCCGCCCGGAGACTCATCCCGAGGCGTACGTGCGCCTGCAACTTGTGAACGCTCTGGCGCGAGCTGCCGGACTTGGCGGAATGGTGGGTGGGCAGATGTTGGACCTCGCGGCGGAAGGACGCTTCCAGGTGGTAGCGAAACGGCTGGGGGAGCAGGAGGTCCGCACGATGCAGGCCATGAAGACCGGCGCACTACTCCGGTTTGCCTGTGTTGCAGGCGCCATGCTGGGCAAAGCCGATCCATCCCAGCGTGCTGCGCTCGTCCGGTATGGTTCGGCCGTGGGCGAGGCTTTCCAAATCGCTGACGATCTCCTCGACGTCGAGGGCGACCCGACGACGGTGGGTAAAGCAACGGGTAAGGATGCGGCCGCCCGTAAGGCTACCCTCGTCGGCGTGCTCGGCCCCATTTCAGCAAGGGGACGGCTCACGACTCTCGTTGCGAACGCGCAGACTGCGCTCGAAGCGTTCGGAAGGAGCGCCGACATCCTGAAAGCGGCTGCGCGGTTCGTTGCAACTCGCCAAGCATGAATGGCCAGGGCTGGACAAGGGTGGCGCTGGTACAGCTGGGTGGACTCGAACCACCGACCTCTTGGTCCACAGCCAAGCGCTCTAACCAACTGAGCTACAGCTGCACGATTCGTGGGCTATAGGAGGATGCCAGCGCTTTGACAACCCTGTTCGCCGTTCGCTTTGTGGAACCGAGGCTCGCGCCGCGCCAAAAATTAGGGCTCGGACCGTGCAGCCCGAGCCCTCGTACTCTCCCCTCAGGGCCTTGAGGAGGTTTAGGCGACCTTAAACTTGCCCAGGCTCTCTTTCAGCGGCTCCGAGGTCTCAACCGCAACCTTCTGGGCAATAGCCGTAAGCTCCTTGGCTTGCGCTGCTACGGCCTCGTATTGCTTGCGCGTGTGTCGGGTGGAAAGCTCCACGACGTCGGAAAACGATTTGACTGTCATGATCTCCGCAGCAAAATCAAAGGCCGCGTTGGTGTTCTCGCGGGCTGCTTCAATCAGCTTCAAACTGAGGTCGGAAGCGCCTTTGGTGGCAGTGGCATAGGTTTCCTCAAGGACGTCAGTGGCCTCATCGGCTGCCGATTTGAGCTTTTCGTAAGTCTCCTTCGCTTGCGAGACGCTTTTTTCCGCAAGCTCACGAAGCACCACCGGTATCTCGATTTTTGGTACCTCGAAACTCGGCAGCTCGAATTTTGGTGCTGGTGCAGAAGCGGGGACCGGCTTGTATTTGGGTCGTGACGGGGATGTGGAAATTTCTGTGGCCTCAGACATATGTGCATTCCTGGGAGCGCTGATTGCGAGCTAGCGCGGATCCGCGCCCGAGCCGATCCGTACCAGCTGCGGACCTTCATTCGAACGTCCGACCGTAACCCGGGATATAGTCAAGTTTTGCTGCACTGCAACCAAATTCTGCGGTACACAAAATCGCGATTTAGTGCCGCTGCTCAAGGTTTGGGCGGTGATGCAGCATCTTTCGCCGCCTGACCAGCGCTCTCGCCGAGTTCTCGCGCCTGCTCGCTCAGCAACTGCATTTGGGTCCGGATGAAATCCCCTTGCAGTTTCAAAACCTCCTGCACGTCCTTCGCACGAACCAGCTGTTGCGCCAGCTCAAATGACTTCGCCATATTCTGCTCGGCGAAGCTCATTGCCTTTTCGGCAACAGTCCTGGCCCCCTTGCGCGCACTTTCGGCCTGACCCTCGAATGCACTCACTGCTTGCTGGGCGGCAGAAATGAAGCCATCGAAAGCCTGTTTTGCCTGGTCTATGCTCTTTTCTGCAAACGTCCGCATATCGGGCGGAATTTGGAAATGTTCGGGGGCGGCCATGGTTAGTCTCCTGTTCTGGCGTCCAACGGGTCACTACCACTACAAATCGGGCGATCTCCTGAATTCTCCATTGCTCGGGTCCGCCAAACTCGAGGGGGAACTGGGCCCAGAGCCATTCTAGCACCTTCCATCAGGTATAGATGCCGCAATGAGAATTGTCGAAATCCGCGAGTGCGCAATCCCGCTGAAATCCAGCCTGCGCAACTCGAGCTTCGACTTCTCCGAAATGACGACGTCCGTCGTAGCAGTCATCACCGACGTTGTGCGAGAGGGCAAACCGGTCGCCGGGTTCGCGTTCAATTCAACCGGCCGTTATGCCTGCGGGGCTGCAATGCGGGCTCGCTTCATCCCACGCATTCTCGCCGCCAATCCCCAATCCCTCCTTGACGACACTGGGGAGAATTTCGATCCGTCGAAGATTCTAGCCGTCATGATGCAGAGGGAGAAATCCGGCGGACACAGTGAGCGTTCGATCGCAATCGGTACGATCGAAGTTGCCATCTGGGACGCGGTGGCCAAGATCGCGGGCAAACCGCTGCACCATCTCCTGGCCCAGCGCTACCGGGCAGGCAAGGTCAGCGACCGCGTCTTCTGTTACGTAGGCGGAGGTTGGTACTTCCCCGGCCAGACTCTATCGGATCTACAGGGCGAAGTTCGCCGTCACCTGGATGCAGGCTACACGATGGTGAAAATCAAGGTGGGCGGCCTCAAGCTCTCGGAGGATCTGCGCAGAGTCGAGGCGGTACGTGCCATCTTGCCTGCCCATGGGCAGCTTGCAGTCGATGCCAACAGCAAATTCGAACGTGAAGAGGCTCTGGCCTATGCCAAAGCACTTGCGCCCTACAATTTGCGCTGGTTCGAGGAACCGTGCGATCCGCTCGACTTTGCCCTGCTTGCAGAGATCGCGGCCGCGTACGAGGGCCCCCTCGCCACCGGAGAAAATCTATTCTGCACACAGGACGTCAAAAACCTATTGCGGTATGGCGGTTTGCGTCCCGATCGCAATGACGTCATTCAAGTGGATCCGCCACACGCCTACGGAATTGTCCAATATGCGCGCACCATGGACATGCTCGAGCGCGACGGATGGTCCCGTTGGGCCTTGTTCCCCCACGGAGGCAACCAAATATCTCTGGCCATTGCCGGCGGCTTAGGACTCGGCGGGGCCGAGTCCTACCCCGGCGTGTTCGGCCCTTTTGGCGGGTTTGCCGACGACGCAGAAGTGGAGAACGGATGTGTGCCACTCTCAGAGCGCCCCGGCATAGGTTTCGAAGGTCAGGCTGCCCTCTACTCCATCATGCGCGCGCTCGCCGCCTGACCGAATCAATAAGGCAGCGATATGGTGCACGCACGCGACCACGCTTTCCCAATTGACTTTATCGCCGCTTTCCGGAGGTGAGCATGCCCGGAGCGTGGACGAGGGCACGGGCCGCAATTAGAGATGACGCTGCAACTCGTAGGCTGGCGCTTGCGCCGAGAGGCGCTGAGAGGTTGCGACCGCGCAATGGACGGCCCAGCGTTTGAGCTCTCGAATTTGCGGGACGCGCGGCTTGCGCCGCTCGCGACCAGCACTTGCCCAGCTTGGTTGTGGAGCAAGGACGCGCGGCGGATTGTCTGGGCCAACCCGACCGGCGCTGCTCTTTTCGGAGCCTCAAGCTCGGCAGCCATAAGTGCCCGAGAATTCGACGCTGCCGATTCAATCGCAGCGCAGATCGTGAAGCTCGCCGCGACCTTGAATGGCGAGGCGCCGCCGCGGCTGGAGCGGCTGCGCTTCTTCGGTCGCGACCTTGACCCGCCCCTCCCTTGCCTCTGCTCGCAGATCAGGCTTGCTGACGGCAGTGACGGGATTCTTGTGGTTGCGCGCGAGCCTGCCGCTCTCGAGTTGAGCTTGAGCGAATGCGCCCATCGGCTGCTTGCCGGACGTGATGAGCCGGTCGCGGCCTATTCTGCCGCGGGGCAGCTGCTTTGTGCCACTCAAGGCGCACACGATTACCTCAACGGTGCTACGTCCCTCGCCGCCCTTGGTGCACAAACGCTGGCGGCGGCCGCGCTTACGGGGGGTCATGCAGTCGGCATTATCGGCGAGCGCCGGATTTCCATTGTCCGAGTTGGCACCGGCGCCTCAATCGTGCTGGTGGTAAACTTCGCTCCTCAGGAGCAGGACGATTTGGCAGAGTTCCCGCAGGCCGGTTCGGTAGACGCCCCGTTCGCCGCGCCGCAGACATTATTGAGGGTAGCCGACGAGGCTGTTGCCGGATCGACGGGCGTGCAAGAATCCGATTCCCGCAACACCCGCGGTCCGAATCAGCGCCGTCATCCCTTGCGATTCGTGTGGTATTTGGATGAGCATGGCCGCTTCAGCATCGACTCGGACGAATTCATCGCGGCGCTTGCAGTCAGTAAAGCGGCAGTAACGGGGCGTTCTTGGGCCGAGATCGCAGCTGACCTCGCGCTCGATCCTGCAGGAGAAATCACGCGCGCAATCGCCACCCGCGACACATGGAGCGGTATCAGCATTTCATGGCCGATGGATGACGGCAGCGACCGGATCACGATCGAGCTGTCAGGGCTGCCGGCATTCGATCACGAACGAGTCTTTCGTGGCTACCGCGGCTTCGGAGTGTGCCGCGACATCGCACGACTTACTCGTCGAACCCCCGCTCGCGCTGAAAACCCGAGTAGCTGTGAGCCAGCGTCTAGAACTGATGCGCAGGCAAGCTCTCCGCCTGCCATCGAGGCGCCAGGCAAGAATGTCGTTCCATTTCCCTCGAGCACCAGTGAAGGCGCAATGCCCGCCCTCAGCCCGGGTGAGCACATGGCCTTTCGCGAACTTTCACGCAAGCTCACGCAAGGGCTGGCTGCGATCGGGATTGAACACCAGCCACGCAACGCCCGCCGCCCGCAACTCGAAGATGCTCCAGCTCCCGTGCAAGCTCAGCTTGTCGGGGCTGTTCTCGATCTGCGGCCCCTCCTTGATCGGGTTCCAGTTGCCATCCTGATCTACCGTCTGAGCCGACTGCTTTACGCCAATCCTGCATTTCTGCATTGCTCGGGGCATCTGAACCTCGATACTCTGATCGAAGCCGGTGGCCTGGACCGGATCTTTATTGAGCCGATCGGCGCAGCGGCGGCAGGAGCAAACCATTTGGTTACGCTGCAGCTGGACGATGCCGGCAAAGTGGTTTTGCGAGGCGAGTTGATCAACGTCCATTGGGACGGTGAGCCTGCCCACGCGCTCGTCGCCATCGGCGCGCAAGATCGCTGGAAAGCCCGCGAACAGGAGCTCGTGGAGCACAGGCGGGTTGCCGAAAGCGCATCTTCGGCCAAGTCGGAATTTCTCGCGAGGATGAGCCACGAGATTCGCACGCCACTCAATTCCATCATCGGTTTCTCGGAAGTGATGATGACAGAACAGTTCGGCGCGATCGGCAACGAGCGTTATCGCGAGTATATCAAAGATATACATGCTTCCGGCAGTCACCTGCTATCATTGATCGACGATCTTCTTGATCTGTCGAAAATCGAGGCTGGGAAGCTGCCGCTCACCTTCACCGGCCTCGCATTGAACGAGGTCGTGCAGCAGTGCACCGTGCTGATGCAGCCGCAGGCGATCCGGGAGCGCATCATCATCCGTACCGCCCTGGCGGACGCGCTTCCGCCGGTGATTGCCGACGCGCGTTCCGTGCGCCAGATCCTGCTTAACCTGCTTTCCAATTCGATCAAGTTTACCGGCGCGGGGGGGCAGGTGATCATCTCCACGGGTCGCGAAGGCGAGCAGGTCGTTTTGCGCGTCCGAGACACCGGGATGGGCATGAGTGAAGAAGAGATCAAAATCGCTCTTGAACCGTTCCGGCAGCTCAGAACTACTCCGCGCGGAGGAACGGGCCTCGGATTGCCGCTGACGAAAGCGATGGCGGAAGCGAACGGGGCGCAGTTCCATCTGGCAAGCACGCCGCAACAGGGAACCCTGGTCGAGATAACGTTTTCGGCTAAGAACGGTCCGACGCAAGCATGAAGCAGACGATCATACCTGCGCTGCAGCTCGCTTCTGCCGGTTGGATAATGAGCTATGATGTGAGCCCACGCCCGGTGAACTCGTCGAGCATCTTGGTCCGGTACGCCAGGGAGTGGGCATGATCTCACTCGTTCGAGTCCTGTTGGTAGCTGTAGCGGCTTGCGTTGCGCTCGGGGCAGCAGACGCAGCGGAGCAGGTGGATCTCCTGCTGGCTCTTGCTGCTGACGTCTCGCGCAGCGTCGATCATCCGAAATTCCTGTTGCAGCGCGAAGGTTACGCGGCAGCGATCTCCGACCCGCACGTGATCGATGCCGTCAGATCCGGGCCGCACCAGCGGATCGCGCTCTGCTTTGTCGAATGGTCGGGATTCGGTGCGCAGAGACTGGTGATCGACTGGACTATGATCGATGGCGTTGATGCAGCGCGCAGGTTCGGTGACCAACTCCTGGAATTGCCGCGGTCGTTTGCGGACCGCACCTCGATCAGCGGAGGGATCGAGTTCGCCGCCGCACAGATCGAGCACGCTCCTTACGAAGCGGCCCGTCGCACAATCGACATCTCGGGTGACGGCACAAACAATGCAGGCCGGGACGTCAAAATCGCCCGAGACGAGGTGCTGGCGAAGGCAGTGGTGATCAATGGGATCGTCATCCTCAGCGATCGTCCCGTGCCTTGGAATGCAGAGCACACCAACCCACCCGGTGGCCTGCAAAAATACTATCAGGATAATGTCGTGGGCGGACCAGGCGCGTTTGTCATGGTCGCGGAGAGTTTCAACTCGTTCGGCCGTGCTATCATAAAAAAACTGATTGCCGAGATTGCGCTTGTTCCGCGTGGCCCATTGAGCGTGCGAAAGACGAGCGGGGCTCAGGCGGGTGGGAGGATGTCGATGGCGTTGCCGTATTCGCCCGCGCTCGAGTAGGTCACACCCATGTTGCGGTAGTGTTTCGCCGCATCCGCGACGCTGCCAGCCCAAGAACGCCCTGAGCCGAATGCAACAAACCAGACCGGCAGGTTGGGCTTGCCCGCTCTGCGCCGCAGCGTGTCCATGCCACTCGGATTGCCAGCGCCTTTCTCCACAATGATGCCATAGACGTTGGGGTGCCCGACGTATGCACTAGCTGCTGCCGAACCGGCCTCCATCAACCCCGGGTTCTTGGCAATGACCTTCAGGCCATAGCTTGCTGCCAATTCGATTGCGCCGATCACATCCTTGATTGAATAGGCGTCCGGGTTATCGAGCTCGATGTACTCGAATCCTTGCCGCTTGCGCCGCTCGAACTGCTCGCGCAGGTTTCTTTCCCAACCCGGCCCGCGCGGATCTATTTGACCTTCGTTGTACTGTTGCGCCGTATCCGAGGTGTGCAGATAGGGACCGTAGCGCCCGGTGTTTTTCTCGTCGAACAGATTGCAGTAAGCGATGCTGATGCCGCGCTTGGCCGGTTGTGTGGTGTTGTAGGAAACTACCGTTACATCCTCATCGCGTGCGAGCCCCGGTCCTTCAGTCCCAATGAGATAGCGCAGGGGCTTGCCGATCAGTTGATTGGAAGCCGATGAAGAGCTCGTCACATATCCGGGAAGCGTGAATTTCACCGTGCTGACCCGAACCGGGAAGTTGGATGGAACCTCCCGGTCAAGATCCGGTTGGCCTGAATCTGTATCGGAGAGGTAGCCGGCAGGGCGTATTCGGCTGTAGACGATACTTTCCATCTGGCTTGGGGAGTGCGCTGGCGCGAGGTGGTCAGGATCGAGAGTGTAAGGCGCAGCGGGTTTGGGGTCATCGTTCCAGAGGAGGAACGTCAGGGCCGCTCCTGCCAGGGCACTGGCGACGAGCTTGAGCGTGAAAGTTGCGGCCGGCAGAACCGAGCTCAGGTCTTTGCGAAAAGTGAAACGGGGTGTCGGCTGCCTCGCCTGGCGCTGCGGCAACTCACCGCGGTGTGGCGACTGGGCGCGGCGAAAAGATACTGTCGGCCGCTGCTGCAATGTTGCGGCAAGCGGCTGGCCACGGTCCAGCACAATCGCCCCACTTGCGATCATGTGTTGCAAATAACCCCCAACATCCGCTTGCAATCAGCGGCCGCCCCGCATCCCACGCCAGCTCAGCCGATCCCCATAGGCTCGGTGGCGTTCACCCGGGATACCCGAGAGTGATCCTCGATAATTAAAGTTTAGTGTATTGAGAAATAAGGAGAAATGTTGTTGCCCGCGTGCAAATTGAAAGGCCTCGCTCAGTTCCGATTGCTGGCAGCGAAGGTTTTCACGGTGGGAATACCATGCCACCGGGTGGCCGGCGGTACGATCTCTCCCTTCATGAGCAGCGAAAGCGGACCCAGGACGGCGCCATGCTGCATATGGCTGTCATAAAGCACCACGGACATGTTGCCGACCGAGCAGCCATCATCGATGCGCAGATCGGAAGACTTCATGATGCGATCCTCGAAGAGGTGGTTCTGGATTACGGCACCGCTGTTGAGTGCGACGCAGTCGCCGATTTGCACGAGGTCAAATTCGGAGAACAGGCTGGTGGCGATAAAGTTGTAACGGCCTATCCGGCACCCAAGCAGCCGCAACAGCCAAGCGGCAAACGGTGTTCCGAAACACAGGCTGACGACGGGCGCCATCATGGTTTCATAGGCGCCGTTGACCATCTCGTTGAGCCATACATACGGACACCACAGCGGCACGATTACGGGCTTGAACTTCCCCATCACCATCCATTTGAGCGCCACCACCGCCGCGACAGCGAGCGCCGCCAAGCTGGTGCCGAGAAGCGGCGCAGCCGCCAGCATTATTCCTGGTCCGTAATGCTCATAACTCAGCAGCAGCGCCGCTCCGCCGAGCCCGATAATGAGAGCTAGGCTGGTAATGGGAATGAGGATACGACAGGCATCGATGAGAGCGCGCTGCGCGTAGAGCCCCGGCGTGGGTCTGAATGTCCTCGCCTCGTCGAAGCCCGCAACCTTCTGGCGATTGGGCAACAGGAACGCCGGTGACCCGAGCCAGTCGGTGCCGTCAGGTGTTGTCTCGCTTGCTGCTGGCGGGGAGGACAGCACTCCGAGAAGGCAATGGTCGCCAAGCCCGGCACCAGGCGGCAGGATCGCGCTGTTGCCGACAAAGCTCTTGCTGCCAACCCGATTGGGACGAAGCTCAAAGCGCCCGCCGTAGCTGCGGCGGCCACCCAGAAAGCAGCCATCCGCAAAGAAGCTGGCGTCGCCCGCTGCAAGCAGATCCGGCGTAAAGCACCAGACAGTCGACATTTCAGAATGCGCGCCGATCTGTGCGCCGAGCAGGCGCATGAAAGGCGGCAAGTAGATGGTGGTGAAAAGCGGCAGCAGCAGACCGCGTACGGCCCGCATCAGGGAATACACGATCCAGTGCCGCAAATAATAAATCGAATAAAGGTCGTATATGCCAGCCCTCGCACGCCGCAGCAGGATTGCCTTCAGCAATGCAATCCAGAGGCAATAGAACACCAGCCAGACAGGCACCGAAACGATGCTGATGAGCAGTGCGACTGGGAGAGCGCCG
>Ga0209526_10000425_pt1 | contig 27236 bp, 26 predicted proteins | sample JacPinW_OM2H0_M1_FD_188566 | JGI IMG/M metagenome (GOLD analysis project Ga0209526, IMG submission 188566) | Forest soil microbial communities from Algoma, Ontario, Canada - Jack Pine, Ontario site 1_JW_OM2H0_M1 (SPAdes) (version 2) | ecosystem: Environmental > Terrestrial > Soil > Boreal... | reverse complement strand
CGCGCTCGAATTCGCGATGCGGGGGAGCGCGGATCAGGATCCGCCGGATAAGCCGGGTGTAGCCAACTTGGCTGCCAGTCTGCTCGACGAAGGCGCTGGTCCCTATGATGCCATGTCCTTCCACGCTCGGCTCGAGCGCAGCGCGATTGAAATCGGCTTTCACGCTGGTCGCGACTACTTGCGCGGGAATCTGCGCGCGTTGCGCCAGAACCGAGACGAGGCCTTCGACTATTTGCGCCTTTCGCTCACGCAGCCCCGTTTCGATGCCGAGGCGGTGGAGCGAATGCGAACGCAGATCATGTCGCGCCAGCGCCGCGAGGCCGTCAGTCCCACGGACCTTGCGAGTCGCAATTGGTGGGCGACAGCTTTCCCTCGCCACCCCTATGGACGCCCAGTCGAGGGTACCCTCGAATCCGTGCCTCGGATCACGGTGGACGATCTGCGCTCCTACAGCGCCCGCGTGCTGGCCCGTGATACTCTGAAGGTCGCTATCGTGGGCGATGTGGACGCGGAAACCGCGGGCCTGCTGCTCGACCGCACTTTCGGCAGCCTTCCGGCCCGGGCCGAGCTCGACCCCGTAAGCCGGGTAGCTGCGCAGGGTATGGGCCGCCGGATCGTGATCAAGCTCGATGTTCCCCAGGCAGCAGTCAGTTTCGGCGGCCCCGGTGTGAGCCGCAGCGATCCGGATTTCATGGCGGCGTACATTGTCAATCATATCCTCGGTGGCGGCTCCTTCTCGTCGCGCCTCTACCGCGAAGTCCGCGAGAAGCGGGGGCTGGCGTACGGGATTTCCGACAGCCTCGTCTGGCTCAACCAAACAGCCCTGATGATCGGCCACACCGCAACGCGGGCGGACGCGACCGACAAAACCATCGAGATCATCGAGCAGGAAACTCATCGGCTCGCCGAAGAGGGACCGACGCAAGAGGAGCTCATGAAGGCCAAGAGCTACCTCAAGGGCTCATTCGTCCTGGGGCTGGACAGCTCCAACGCGATCGCGAGCCAGCTCGTGCAGATGCAGCTCGACGATCTGGGCATCGATTACATTGAGCGGCGGGCCGGCCTGATCGATGGGGTGACTCTGGCGGATGCGAAGCGCGTAGCAAAACGCCTGCTCGACAATGGCCTGCTCATCACGGTCGCCGGCCGTCCCGAGGGGCTCGCGCCGAAAGAGGGCGAGTAGCGCATTTCCTTTGCGGATCATGCGCCTGCCGGGCTTCATCCTCCTTGCATTCCTGGCTGGGGCCCCTGCTCACGGCGAGGAGCGCTCCACGCGGGTCTCGGTCGGCACTCTCCAGATGACCGGCTGGGGGGCCGCTCAGCCGCCGATCCCCCGCGCCCGCGCCGTCATCGATGCTGCGCGGCGAGACGCGGGGGCTAAGCAGATCCGTATTTCCGTTGGCACCTTGCACATGACCGGCCGACGCCAGGCGAGCCACCCATGAACACGGCCAAGACCTCGTTGCGCGACTTGGGCCTCGGGCTTTTTTCAGCGGTTGCGGTGCTGGCGGCGCCAGCCGCGTCAGCCGCGCAAGACGAGACCTACGTCTTCGACGTTGCGGTGAATGTCACCAACTTGGCGCCGGAGGTTCAAGCAATCGGGGCCAGCTGTAGCGTGTGCGATGCCTATCAGTGCGATAGGCGAGCGAGAAATGCGGTCGGAGGCGAAAACGCGCACTATTTCGGTGTGGACGAAACTCGGAGCTTCACTGGCACGATCTCGGTCGAGGTGAAAAAGCCGACCATCTGGAAACCGCTCGGCTATATCTGCACCCTTAGCCTCAAGCTCCCCGGCTTCGATGATTTTGTGCCGGTCGAGCTCAATGCGGACGCGCTCCCGCAAGCCCAACCCCAGCCTAACACCCCTTTTGTCCCCAAATTGACGGGTCGGTTGCCCGCCTCGCGTGTCGCACGATGATCACGTGATTCGCGCATGCCGGGGCGCGGGGCTCTGCTTTTGGTAGCTAGACACCGACCGTTCCGACATGCTTGGAGCGCAGCTCCGGTATTTCGGCTCAATGCGGGGGCACGGGACTCACAGCCCACTTGGCCATATATTCCTGTGAGCAGCCTGACGAGGGACCCAGGACGCAAGCATTTCGTTTGACGACTACCCTAGAAGGGTATTTTTTCAGCCATGGATATGGCGACCTCGCAAGACCTTCCGGCAAGACCGCTCGCGCTCGCGAACCTGCTCACCTTTGCCCGCATCGTGGCGGTGCCTACGGTGGTCGCCTGCCTCTATTGGCAGGACATTCTGCAGGGCGGTGTATGGCTGCGCTGGGTGGCGCTGGTCATCTTCATCAGCGCGGGCGTGACCGATGTTCTGGACGGATATTTTGCGCGCAAATGGGGAGAGCAATCATCCTTCGGCCGCATGCTCGATCCGATTGCGGACAAGTTGTTGGTGGCCTCGTGCCTGCTCATGTTGGCGGCGGACGGTACCATCCGGGGGTGGTCCCTATGGGCAGCGATCGTCATCCTGTGTCGCGAGATCCTGGTTTCCGGCTTGCGCGAGTACCTTGCCGAACTGCGTGTGAGCGTGCCGGTCACTCAGCTGGCCAAGTGGAAGACCACGCTTCAGCTCGTTGCCGTGGGTTTTCTCATTGCAGGCAAGGCAGGTGACGCGATCTTGCCGGTCGTGACGCCGATGGGGCTGACCCTCATTTGGCTGTCCGCGCTACTTACGCTTTACACGGGCTGGGATTATTTCCGGGCCGGGGTGCATCATCTGATCAAGGACTGATCAGTCATGCCGTGCTCTGCCAGCAAGTTCGCATCGCAGAGAGTGCAATCGGCACGCTCTCTCGCGGAACCGCCGTCGAAAGGATTGCACTCGTGAAGCTTCGATATTTCGCGTGGGTCCGCGAGCGCATCGGCAAGCCGGAAGAGGAGATCGATCCGCCTGCCGGTGTTGCGACCATAGGCGAGCTGATGACGTGGCTCAGCCAGCGTGGAGAGGAATATGCCCACGCGTTTGACAATCCGAAGGTGATCCGTGCAGCCGTCGACCACACCCACGTCAAGCCTGACGCTGCAATCAAAGGTGCGCGCGAAATCGCGTTCTTTCCACCGATGACGGGGGGCTAGCTGCGGTGGCCAGTACCGTTCGCCTTCAGCGTGAGCCGTTCGAAGCCGACGCCGAAGCGGCGAAGCTCACGCGCGGCCGCACGGATATTGGAGCCGTCGTCACGTTTACCGGGATTTGCCGGGGCGAGGACTCCGGCAAACCGGTAGTCGCCATGACGCTCGAGCATTATCCCGGCATGGCGGAGGCCGAGATTGCTCGCCACGTTGAGGCGGCCGAGAGGCGCTGGCCGCTTCTCGGCGTCACCATCATCCACCGCGTCGGCCGCCTGATTCCGGCTGAGCCGATCGTGCTTGTTGTCACGGCTGCGGCACACCGGCAGGACGCTTTTGCAGCCGCCGAGTTCCTGATGGATTACCTCAAGACCCGCGCGCCGTTCTGGAAAAGGGTCGAGAGCGCGGACCGATCCGCCTGGATCGACGCCAAGTCCTCCGACGATGATCTGGCCGCTCGCTGGGCGGCCCCTGGTCGACGCGAGGCCGCGGAATAGCTAAGTTTCCGCATTCTCCTGCAGCATAAGGCTGCGCAAGCGTGCAAATCGCCTTTGCGGCCGTCATGCCGCCGCCTTCTTGCCCTTCGGCTGCACTTCGGCCGTGTAGTCCGCCATCAACTGCTCCGTGATAATGCTCGGCTTGAACCGCCACTGCGCGATCTCGGACACAGCCGTCACCTCTGCCGCGCTCCCGGTGATGAAACATTCTGAGAACTGGGACAATTCCTCGGGCAGGATGCGGCGCTCGATGACTTCCAGCCCGCGTTTCCTGGCCAAGCCGATGACGGTACGGCGGGTGATCCCATCCAGAAAGCAGTCGGCAATGGGAGTGTGAATTGTGCCCGCCTTGACAAAAAAGATGTTGGCGCCTGTGCACTCCGCGACCCGGCCCTGCCAATCGAGCATCAGGGCGTCCGCATAGCCCTTGCGCTCGGCGATGTGCTTGGAGATGGTGCAGATCATGTACAGGCCGGAGGCCTTGGCGCGTGCCGGCGCGGTCGCGGGATCGGGCCGCCGGTACTCAGCGAGATCGAGGCGAATACCGTGCAACCGCTGCACCGGGTCGAAATAGCTAGGCCACTGCCACGTCGCAATGGCGAGGTGGATCTTGTTGTTCTGCGCGGAGACGCCCATCATTTCCGAGCCGCGCCAGGCGATCGGCCGCACATAGGCATCTTTTTGCCCGTTCTTTTCCAGCACCAATCGCTTCGCCGCATCGATTTCAGCAACGCTATAGGGGATTTCAAAGTCGAGCAGCCGTGCTGAGTTTTTCAAGCGCTCCGAATGCTCGGTGCACCTGAAGATCTCTCCGCCATACGCGCGCTCTCCCTCGAACACCGAGCTCGCGTAGTGCAGTCCGTGGGAGAGGACATGCAGCGTAGCGTCTCCCCAAGGGACGAGCCTCCCATCATACCAGATCACCCCCTCCAGCCGGTCGTAGGGTTTTTCAGCCATGACGCGCTCCTCCTGAACACCTCTATCTATGGCGGCCTCCCGCGATTCGTAATTCTTTGCCTAGCCGCGCGGCACCCATTATCATCAGCTGCCAATGACAACGCGGTTGCGCATCGGGCGCAACCGGGAAAGTCGAGGCCCTGAGCACGTTACGTACGTGCCGCCTTGCTTTCGCATAACAATCGAACCAAAATATGTCAATATGGCTGACCTAAATCTGCGAATTTCCGATCGCTGCTCCAGGCCGGACCCCACGATCCGCGAAGAGCCGATTTGGAACGTCATCGAGCTCTTGTTCTTTGCGTACCGTGACTTCATCAGCGATCCGGACGATGTGCTGGCCAAGCTGGGATTTGGCCGCGCGCATCACCGGGTGCTGCATTTTGTCAACCGCAATCCCGGAATGAAGGTTGCGGAACTGCTGGATGTTCTCAAAATCACCAAGCAGTCGCTTGCTCGGGTGCTCAGGCAGCTGATCCGGGAGGGCTATATTCTGCAGAGAGAGGGCGCGAACGATCGTCGACAGCGGCTCCTGTACGTCACTCCAAAAGGTGAGGCGCTTGCCATGAAGCTTGCCGGATTGCAGACAAAGCGGATCACGCGGGCTCTTGCCGAGCTCGGACCAACGGGGCATGAGACCGCAGGCCGATTTCTCACCGCAATGCTCAACAGTGAGCATCGCGAGTCCGTCCTGCGTTTCATTGCACGTGCCGAGCGCGGACGACGTTCCCGCGCCTGAGGCAAGGCGATGGCAGCAGACCTTGATCCGGGTTGCGACGTTGTCGCCGACGATGCCCCTCATTTGCTGGTGGTGGACGACGACCGGCGCATCCGCGATCTGCTGTCCCGCTTCTTGCTGTCCGAAGGGTACCGCGTCACCACCGCGGCCAGCGCCGATGATGCACGCGTCAAGCTGCAAGGGCTGCGCTTCGATCTGTTGATCCTCGACGTCATGATGCCGGGCGAGACTGGGTTCAGCCTCGTGCAGGACCTGCGCTCGTCATCGAATGTTCCGATCATTATGCTGACCGCCCGCGCGGAAGCGCAGAGTCGAATTGAGGGTTTGGCAATCGGCGCCGACGACTATCTCCCCAAGCCGTTTGAGCCGAAGGAGCTATCCCTGCGAATCGCAAGCATCCTGCGACGTACCAGGCAAGCACTCGCGCCCCCTTTAGCCGAAACGGTACTGTTCGGCGATTTCAGCTTCCATATGGTGCGTGGGGAACTCAAGCGCGGCAATGAGATCATTCGCATCACCGATCGCGAGCGCGAGGTGCTTCGCCTGTTGGCGGCAAAGCCTGGGGAGACGGTGCCCCGGCAGGCGCTGGCCGGCGACCAGGTGAGCGCAATCGGCGAGCGCGCGGTGGACGTGCAGGTCAACCGGCTACGGCGCAAGATTGAGCACGATTCCACCAATCCTCGATACGTGCAGACAGTGCGCGGGATCGGGTACCGACTGGTGACGAGCCCATGACCGCCCTGGACGCCGGATTGGCGACGTTGCGCACCAGCGTCACGGCTCTGCGCTCCTTGGCTGGCCGCTGGAACACGGCATATCAGCCGTTGTCGATCGCGCTGAAGCGATATATGCCGAAGGGCCTTTTTGGCCGCTCACTGATGATCATCATTGCACCGATGGTGCTGCTGCAATCGGTGGTCGCCTACATGTTCATGGAGCGGCACTACAATCTGGTGACCCAGAGGCTCTCCGCCGGCGTGGTGCAGGACATCGCCACGTTGATTGAGGTCTATAAGCTATTTCCGCAGGATCCCAATCACACCCAGCTTCGCCGCATCGCGCAGGATAAGCTTGGCCTGGTGATCGACTTTCTGCCGGTCAATGAGCTGCCGCCGCCCGGACCAAAACCCTTCTTCTCGCTGCTCGACCAGGCGCTCTCGGAGGAAGTCCGCAACCGCGTCGGTCGGCCGTTCTGGGTCGACACCGTCGGACGCTCCGCATTGTTGGAGATCCGCATCCTGCTTGATGATGCAGTCATGCGCGTGTTCGCCCCGCGCGGCGCAGCCTACGTTTCGAACTCCCACATTTTCTTGGGTTGGATGGTGGGCACCTCGCTCGTCCTCATGATCATCGCAGTGCTGTTCCTGCGCAACCAGATCCGTCCCATTCTTCGCCTCGCCGATGCAGCGGAAGGCTTCGGCAAGGGACGCGAGCTGCCGGATTTTCGCCCGCGCGGCGCAAGCGAAGTTCGGCGCGCGGCGCTGGCCTTCATAGAGATGAAGCGCCGGATAGAACGGGCGCTGGAGCAGCGCACTGCCATGCTCGCCGGCGTGTCGCACGATCTGCGCACGATCCTCACGCGCTTCAAGCTGGAGCTCGCGATGCTTGGCAATGCTTCCGAGCTCGATGCGATGAAGAAAGATGTCGATGAGATGGGCCGCATGCTGGAGGCCTATCTGGCGTTTGCGCGCGGGGATCTTGGCGAGCACTCCGCCCCAACTGACATGGCTGCCTTCCTCGAGGAGCTTAGGATGGACGCAGAGCGCCACGGCCATGCCTCCAAAGTGAGCTTTTACGGCCATCCGATCGTCACTGTGCGCCCGGCGGCGTTCAGGCGCTGTCTCGCCAATCTCGTCGCTAACGCTGCGCGGTACGCCCCCTCGACATCGATCACCGGCCACCGCGACCATCGCTGGCTCACGATTACCGTCGATGACGACGGTCCAGGGATCGCACCGCATTTGCGCGAAGAGGTATTCAAGCCATTTCTGCGGCTCGACGACTCGCGCAATCAGGACGAAGGCGGCACCGGGCTGGGTTTGGCTATCGCGCGCGATATCGCTCGCTCTCACGGCGGCGACATTGTGCTCTCCGACAGTCCACTCGGAGGGTTGCGAGCCACCGTCCGGGTTCCGGTCTGACCTAAACAGCAACTGCCTCCTCGCCGGTCTCGTTATCGCGATCTCTGCGCCGACGACGGATGCGGCTCAGACATTGCGGAATCCGGCAGAGATCAGCGAGAAAGCCCGACCAGCGCTGGCCACGTGCCAGGGCGCGATCGAGGGCCGCCATGGTGCGCGCATGTCCGGGATCATCGTCATGCACCCAGACGCGCAGCACCGACGCACAGAGGAGCGCAAGTCCCTGCGCGCGCACCGCACCCGGCGGGCCATGCGCAGGAATGTCGGCAGCGGTCAGCATCCATTGTTGCGAGCGCACCGCCAGGCGGTTGAGCGCCAAAGCCAAGCCGGGATTGCGCCTGCACGAGCGCATCAGCGAGCGCACCGCCGCCTTGCGCGGCTCAAGCAGCTCGATCCGGCGCATGAGCACATCGAATAGCCGTTCGCGGGGCGATTCCTCCGCCATATCCGCGTCGGCGCCAGCCAGCACTTCCACGTCGATCTGCCTCACATGGGCCGCAAGGATGTCAAAGGTCGAGCCGAACATCGCGCGCAAGTCCGCGAGCGGCGCGCCTGCCTGGCTCGCGATTTCGGCAAGACCGATGTCCTCCATCGGCTTTTCGGCGAGCAAGCTCATAAAGGCATCGATCACCCGCGCGCGATTGGATGTGGCACCAGGCTTGGGAGCCGAATTGCGCTCGCTTACGGCTCGCCTGCCCCCTCGTTTTCGCGCCATGGCTGCTCTCCTGAAGGGATGCTGCTACGCTTGTAGAATGAATGTAGGCGCATGCGGGGACCGGTTCCAGTTGCGCTTGCCCACTGCCTCATCCTGCAAGCTCCCGCGAGCGCTTGGCAGCGGCCTCGATGGCCTTCGTCATGAGCTCCTGCAACCCGTCCCGAGCCATGAGCACGTCGAGTGCGGCCGCGGTTGTGCCGCCGGGGGAGGTGACGTTCTGCCGTAAAGTCGCCGGGTCGAGCGAGGAGCGATGCAGGAGCTCGCCGGAGCCCGCGACGGTGGCGCGGGCCAATGACTGCGCGAGGGCGGGCGGAAGACCTGCCGCGCGCCCGGCCTGTGCCATGGCTTCGGCCAGCAGAAATATGTAGGCCGGTCCTGAGCCGGACAGAGCAGTGACCGCATCCATCAGCGCTTCATCAGCGATCCACTCCACACTGCCAACCGCGGACAGAATCGCGTGGACCAGCTCGCGTTGTTGCGGGGTGACACGCGCATTGGGTACGGCGACGGTAATTCCGCGACCGATCGCGGCAGGCGTGTTGGGCATGGCGCGGACCAGTGCGGCATCGGCAAGCCTTGCCTCGAGAAAGCGCAGCGTACGCCCAGCCATGATGGAAACGACAACCGTGTCGTTGCCGACAAATGGTTCGAGCGCCGGCATGACTTCCGGCGCGACTTGCGGCTTGACCGCAAGCACGAGCGCGCCGATCTCCGGGGCGAAAGACCGAGGCGGATTGAGATGCAGACCTCGATCCGTCAAAGCAGTGATTTCAGGGGAAGGCTGTGGCTCGATCACCGCGAGCTTGTCGGCTGCCATTCCGAGCGCGAGCCAGCCTTCCAACAGGGCGCTACCCATCTTGCCGCCCCCCACGAGCAATATGTGCCCCTTCAGCTCGTGCAATGAATTGCTTCGCAGCCGCGGATCCGGTCCGACATTCATCTCTGTGTTCCTCCGGCGCGGTAGAGCTGCCGAGATCGGTTGCAGCCCCGGTGGTTTTAGACCAGATTGCTTTCCATAGGCAGCCTATGCCCAGCGCTGAACCGGTGAGCTGCACATGATTGGACGCAGAGAGCTTGGAGCTCTCGAGGTTTCAGCCATCGGTCTTGGCTGCATGAGCATGACGCCCATCTATGGCGTCCCCGACGCGGACGAAGCCATTGCCACAGTGCATCGCGCACCGGAGCTCGGCATCGACCTCATCGACACGTCGGACGCTTATGGGGCGAATGGCGCAAACGAGGAGCTCGTCGGTCGGGCCCTCAAGGGCCGCCGGGACAAATATGTCCTCGCGACCAAGTTCGGGAACATTCGTCTTCCTGATGGCACGCCGGGGGCCAAGGGCAATCCGGAATACGTGATCGAGGCCTGCGACAAGAGCCTCAAGCGTCTCGGGACCGACTATATCGATCTCTACTTCATCCATCGGGTGGATGAAATCGTGCCGATCGAGGATACAGTCGGTGCGATGGTTCGCCTGAAGGCGCAGGGCAAGATCCGGCATCTCGGGATTTCTGAAGCGGGACCGAACACCATTCGCCGCGCGCACAAGGTGCATGCGTTGGCCGCGCTCCAGACCGAGTACTCGCTATGGAGCCGGGATGTCGAGCGCGAGATCCTCCCGCTCTGCAACGAATTGGGTATCGGTTTTATGGCCTACGCTCCGCTCGGTCGTGGTTTTCTGACCGGCGTCGTGCCGCATGGCGATGCACTGCCCCAGAACGATCGTCGTCGTGACATGCCGCGGTTTCAGGGCAGCAATGCGCAGTCCAATCAAAAACTCGTTGCAATGCTGAAAGAGCTCGCGGCGCAAGAACGCTGCACTCCGGCACAGCTTGCGATCGCTTGGCTGCTGTCCCGCAAGTCGCAAGTGGTGCCGCTTGTTGGAACGAGCAAGCGAAAATGGCTGGAGGAGGATGCCAAAGCGGCCGGCGTGAGGCCATCCGCGGCTACTCTCGCGACCCTCGACAAGACTTTTGCGCCTGGGATGACCCAGGGCGACCGCTACCCCGCCGCGATGATGGCGCGCTTGGGATTGTAGCAGCCTTCACCAGGCGGCAATCACGGGCAGCAGCACGTGCGCCGGTCGATTCGGGCCGGTGTGGAGCGTCACGTCGCCCCCGAACACCCCCGGCGGACGGTCGCGGGGATCATTGTGGGTGAAAGGGCCGACCCCCGTCCACACTTTGCCCAGTGTCTCCAGGCCGGCGCTCGGCCCTCCTGGATAAACGTAGTCGGTGCCGCGCACGGACAGGGCCAGCCGATATCCCTTCGGGAGCACGATGCAGGTCGGCCAGATCTCGACATCGACCTCGTAGACCTGACCAGGCGTCAGTTTTTGCTCCTCGTCATGGGTGTGATAGGGCCGGTAAGGGAGCGTCAGCGTGCGGTCGAGCTTCCGGTGGGAGCAGCGCAGCCAGCCCTGGGCGATAGGCGTATGGGCATCGAGCGCCCCCTGAAACGTGACCTCCTTGAGATCGGGCGCGAAGGCGCGCACAACCACAAACAGATCAGCATCCTGCGTCGATGAGGAAACCCACAGCTTCGCCGCGATCGGCCCCGTGATCTCAGTCTCGTCTTCGAGCGGCTGCGTCAGGAAGGTGACCCCATCGCCGAAGCCGCCATATGTGACTGCGGCGTCTGATTTCTGCGGCGCAGGCGACATCGTCATGTCGGCCGCATGCAGATAAAATCTCGTCCAATCGGTGCGTGCGAGCGGCCACTCGTTCTCGTGCCGGGCAACGAATTTTTCGCCGGGATGGCGCACCTGCAGGAGCACTTTCGGCTGCTTGTCCCAACCGGTGTCCTCGCCCTTGAGGAAATGGCCGAAGAATTTCTTCTGCAGTTGGAGTCCGTAGTCGGTATAGAAATGCGTCCAGTGCTCGCTCCCGTGGCACTCCAACCATTTCTCATTCGAGGCAGCCCGCACAAACCCTTCAAAATTGCCGCGGGGGTGCAGACCCTGGCCGCCCCAGTTGGCGGCCGACAAGAGTGGCGTCTTGACCTTGCTCCAGTCAGGCATGCGCGAGCGCCAGTACACATCGGTATCGAGCTTGCGTGAGATGCAGTCTTCGTAGAAATCGCGGCGATTGCCCCCGAGTTGCTCTTCCGACAAAGTCTCCGGGCCGGACACCCAGTCGCCGTTCATGCGGCTCTTGAACCCCCGACGACCCCGCCCGTGCTGGACCGTGTAAACCTGCGCTTTTGACCAGTCCTGCACGAAGCCGCGGCAGAAGATACCGCCGTGATGCGCCATGTCCCGGTAGAAATCAGCGGCTCCCTCCCAGATGCACATTGCCGCCAGATGCTGGGGCTGCAGCGCCGCCGTCTGCCACTGGTTCTGGCCGTAATAGGAAATGCCGTTGAGCCCGATCCTGCCGTTGGACCAGGGCTGCACGCCGGCCCAATCCACGCATACCGCCAGATCCTGCGCTTCTCGCAAAGACCAGATATCGATCACGCCGGGAGAGCGACCCGCGCCGCGACTGTCCGCACGAATGCAAACATAGCCGTCGGGCACCCATTTCTCCGGGTCGACCACCTCCCAGCACTGATATTTGTTGGTCGAGCCGGTGGGGACCTCCGGGTGGTCGGCGCACATGCGCCGCCACTGGTCCCCATAGAGGTGCTCGAAATGCAACCACTTGCCATACGGCCCATAGGTCATGATCACGGGATATCTGCCATCCGCAATCGGGCGGTAAACGTCGCATCGCAGGACTAAGCCATCATCCATCGTGATCGGCATGTCCCAATCGATGCGCATCCCGTCGCGGATTTCGCTTTGCTCGCGATACTCCATGCGCCCTCGTTCAATTCTCAAGAAATTTGGGCAGGCGGATCTGCATTCCATCGGTACCAAACAGGTAGAGGCGCCGCGGATCGAGCGTCAGCGCCAGGCGGGTGCCTGTCCCCATGCCGGCAAGGTCCAGGCCCGCTGCCACCGCGATGAACGCCCGCTCGCTCCCGGCGTCGAAGTAGAGCAACGTATCCCGGCCCAGCGGCTCGACCAATCGCACTGCAAGCTCGATCCCCCCGTCGCCCGCCCGGGCCACCCCGACGTGCTCGGGCCGGATGCCGAGTGTAACCGGCCCGGGCTTTGCTGCCTGGAAACGCTGAGGCAAGGCAACGTGCAGGGATGCCGAGCGAAAAAGCGGGGTCCCATTCACGGGCACGATCTCGCCGGGGATCAGATTCATCGAGGGCGAGCCAAAGAAATCGGCGACGAAATAACTGGAGGGATCGGAATAGATCTCCATGGGTGACCCGGTCTGCACGATCCCGCCCGCGCGCATGACCACGATGCGGTCGGCAAGCGTCATCGCTTCTTCCTGGTCGTGGGTGACGTAGATGAACGTGCGCTTGAGCGTCTGGTGCAGCCGATCGCACTCCGCACGAAGCTCGCGCCGCAGCTTTGCATCAAGGCTCGACAGCGGCTCGTCCAGAAGAAAGGTGGATGGATCTGTCACGAGCGTGCGCGCGAGCGCAACGCGTTGCGACTCGCCCCCCGAGCATTGGTTCGGCATCTTGTCGAGCAGGCGCGAAACGTGGACCATTTCCGCGACTTCGCGGACGCGCCTCGCCCGTTCCGGCACCGGGATTCGCTTCATGCGCAGCCCGAACTCGATGTTCTGGCGCACCGTCTTGTGCGGAAACAATGCGTGCGTCTGGAATACCATGCCGAGCCCCCGGTCGCGCGGCTCCAGGTCGTTCACCACCCGCCCGTCAATGCGGATCTCGCCGGCGCTAGGATCCTCGAAACCGGCAATCATGCGCAGCGCCGTGGTCTTGCCGCAGCCGGACGGCCCCACGAACACGACGAATTCGCCGTCCTCGACGGTGCAGCTCAGGTTCTTGACGGCCTGCACCGGACCGAATGTCTTAGAGAGACCAAGAAGCTCGATGCGCGCCAAGGTTATCTCCGCACCATCCCGAAGCTAAATCCGCGGGCGAGATGCTTGCGGATGAGCAGACCGACGACCATCAGCGGAATGGTGATGCCGACCGCGAGTGCGGCCTGGCGGCCGTAGACGCGACCTTCGGTCGTGCCCTGATACTTTGACAGTTCGATCGGTAACGTGGTGACCTGGGTCTTGGTGATGATCAGCGCCAGCAGATACTCGCTCCACGTCAGAATCAGGATGAACAGAAAGGTCGCAACCAGGCCGGAGCGGATGAGCGGCAGCAAAATCTCGAATAAGGTACGCCAGCGGCTGGCCCCGAGAATCTCCGCAGCCTGCTCGATCTCGCGGGGGACCTCGTCGATAAAGCTTTTGGTCATCCAGACGGCGTAAGGCAGCGTGGTGAGGAAATAGATCAGAATGAGACCGGTTCTGGAATCGAGCAGGCCGAGCGCGGAGTAATAGAGCGACAGCGGCGCGACGATCACGATGGGGGGGATCATGCGCAAGATCAGCAGCTGGAACATGCGCGCTTCGGACAGTATGCCGTAACGCGAGACGCCGTAGGCGATGATCGATCCGAACACCACCGAGAGCAGCGTCGATGTGCCGGCAATGACCGTTGAGTTGAGCAGCGAGATGAGGGGCTTCTGCGAAGAGATCGCGTATTGCGTGGCGGCATATTCCTCGGCCCCGAACCATACATTGAGATAGTTCGCCAGCGTCGGCGGATGCGGAAAATAGACGGGCGGCCAGGCGAACCATTGCGTATCGGGCTTGAACGAGGTTGCCACGATCCAAAAAATCGGAAAAATCGCAACGACCGCCCAGAGGGTGAGCGCGCAGTAGCGCGCCATGGCCGATCTGACCCGGTGACGTGATCTTCTCCTCATGCGGGCGCCTCGTCCGCAGCCGCCGCATGCGCGTACATGCGATCGAGCGAGCTCTTCTCCCGCCGCAACACTCGGATCGCGAGCAGCACGATGGCGATCATCATGAGCATGACGATGTACGACATCGCTGCTCCCTTGGAGATCTCGAAGTACTGCCAAGTGGTCAGAAAAATGTAGACGGGAAGGGTTTCGGTTGCGGTGCCCGGGCCACCCTGAAACAAGGCCCAGGTCTTGGGGAACTCCGCCATGGCTTCAAGAAAGCGGAGCAGCAGGGCGAGAACGATCACGGGACGCAGGAGAGGCAGCTCCACCTCCCAGAAAATACGCCAACGCGAAGCCCCGAGAATTTCGGCGGCCTCGATCGGTTCCTTCGGAATTGCGGCGAGCCCCGCGAGCATGATGATGAAAGAGAATGGCGTCCAATTCCAAATCTCCAAAAGCATCACCGTCGCGAGCGCGAGATTGGGATTGGTGAGCCACATCGGCTTGAAATCGATTCCGGTCAGTCGGCTAATGAGATCATTGATCGGTCCGCTCTGATACAGCAGCATTTCTGCGGTATAGGCGACGACCACCGGGACGGTGAGCATCGGCAGAATGAATATGGCGTAGTACAAGGCCTGCCCGGGCAACGGGCGGCGCATGAGATACGCCAGTGCGAAGCCCACCACAAAGCAGCCGATGGTGGATCCGATCGCGAAGACCAGGGAGCGCAGTACTGCCCAGCCGAAGCGCGGATCGCTCAGGACCTCCCCGAACAGGTCCAAGCCGACGTATTCCGCTTCCCACCAGCTCCCGAGATAGACCGTCCATTGGTGGAAGGAGAAATAGAGCTGCAGGAACAAGACCGGGAGGAGCACGAAGGCGAAGAGGGCGATCAATGGCGAAAGAATTGCCCAGCGGAAGCGTCGAAGGCCTTCCTGCCGCGACCCTTCCCGCCCGGACCGCCGGGAGCGAGTGGTAGCGATCGAAGCGCTAGCCACGCTCATTCAAGCCTCGGGTCCCGGAGCGCGGCATTTCGCGAGCCGCCCAGCGGCGACGAGACGAGCCCCTCACGCCGGGAGGTTGCGTTTGGGCATTACCGCTTTGTAGCTCGCGAGCTCTTCCTTGAGCTTGCCGCGGCCGATACGGCGCACGATGGCACTCCACTCGTCCTGGGTTTTCTTCAGCACATCCTTGGCCGCGAGCTGGCCGACATAGGCCTCGGACAGGTTCTTGCCCAGCGTGTCCTGAAATTCCAGGTAACCGGTGAGATATGTCGGTGGCGCCACCACCTCGAAGTTGGTCGCGATCGCCTTGAGCGCAGGCGCGCTATACGCCTTGATGACCTCCGGAGCCGTCATGTGTTCCTTCGCCCACGCATCGTTGAAGGTGTTGACGGGATCGGAAACAATGGGAATGCTGTTCTTGCCCGATCCGAGCCAGAGCGCGAGATAGGCTGCCTGCGCCTTACGCGGGCTGTATTTGTTGATGAGCAGCGCGGCCAAGGGCGATGAAATTGAGCGATGGATGCGCTTGCCGGAGAAATCGGAGCCCGGCACCAGGCCATAGAGCCATTTGCCCGCAGTCTTCGACTTTTCTGGATTCTCGTTGAGCTTCGCGGTTCCGTCCCAATACTGACAACTCACCACGTGCCCTTGCGCGATGCGTGGAATCATCTGCGGGGTGCCCCAGCCCGGAGACTCCGGATGTGCGACCTTCTTGTCCTGGAGGTAGATGTCGACGGCATAGTGCCCGGCTGGGGTATCGAGCGTCGGGTTCATATCGTCGTCGAACGTGAACCCGCCGGCGCTGTAGAAGATCATGTACCACCAGGTCGGGCCGTTGGCGCGATTGCGGAGGTTGCCGGAGCCATAGAGATCCTTCGAGGGATCCATCAGGGTCTCCTGAATCCTGAGGTCGTCTTCCCAGGTTGCAGGGAACTCGAGCGGCTTGCCGTGCTTGTCGGCAAACCTCTTCTTGTTGGTGTCGTCCTCCAGCAGGTCCCTGCGCACGTACTGGATGTGCACATTGCCGTCGGTCGGGATCCCGTAGGTCTGTCCCTTGTAGGTCATGAAATTGGCATAGTCCGCAACCGCGTCGATCTTGAACTCCGCTTTCTTCATGTATTCATCGAGCGGCTCAAGGTAGCCGGCCGATGCGAGCGACGGGATCATGTTGGAATCGATGTGGATGAAATCGAGCTGCGGCGAACGCGACAAGGCTTCCGCCATTGCTCGCTGCGGCGCGTCGAAGATGGAGATATCCTGCACCGCTCCAACACCGATGCCCGTCTGTCTCTTGAACTCGGCGATGACCGGCTGCATCGGCACGAGATAGGGCGACCAGATCATTCCGCTCACGTCGGCAGCGCCGGCAGCCTTGCCCGCAGCGACGGTGCGCTCCTCCATGGTTGCGGCAAACGCAAAGGGGCTCGTGCCTGGCACGAAATTGGCGAGAGTAAATCCTATTCCGCCTTCCACGATGGCCCGCCGCGAGACGATCGACTCAAGCATGGCTCCTCCCTCTTTTTGTGCAGCGCTCGGGTTGGCACTGCAGATGAGTCCGCCCGGCGCCTCGCCACGGCTTCTCGGAAGAGGGCCCGCAGCATTGAAACTGATCTTATCATGATACCGAGCCCCCGCCAGACGCTCCGACCAGCATGCGGCGCGGTGCCGCTCGCTGCGCGCATTTGCGGCCTCAGGGCAGGCCTATGCTAATCTCAGGCGATGTCAAAAGGTGAATGGGCGATACAGCTGATCAAGATCGCGCTCGGAGTAGCGATCGCCGCATATTTTGTATGGTGGAGCATCGAAGTGCTGCACAGGCTTCCGCCGCATTAGTCCGTGCGAAGGAGCGACTTCGATTCGGGACGCCGAGGCCGAGTAGTACGCCGTCTTGGCTTTCGATAAGCATTTCGCGCCGGGTTCAAAACCGCCCTACAGAGCGCCCAGGGGGGGCGGTGCGGTTGAATTCGCCCCCAGAAACGGCCATAAATTGAATCCCCGCCCAGTGGAACGGTGGAGCCGCTCAAGCCATGAAAATCACGGCCCTCGCCGTCATTTTTGTTATCAGCGGCTCGGCTGTTCCAGCGTTTGCTACCAAGTACTACGTCGTTCAAAACAGCAAGTCACTAAAGTGCTCCGTCGTTCCGAAGAAGCCAAAGGGAAAGACAGTTGTGCTTGTGGGTGGCGGGACTCCTTATAAGACCAGGAGCGATGCGCGCGCTACACTTCGGACCGTCGCAAGCTGTAGATGAGAATGCATCTCTCTGGCTGATTACCGTCATCAGCTCCGCCGTTCCAGGCGTAAATTCTTTGACGCCCTTGTTCCGGGTGATACCGGAATAGCGGTTTGAAATGATGGCTGTCGCGGCTCGCTCGGAAGATAGAGCGAGTGCAATCCTCGTGCTTACTCGCTCACGGTGCTCGGGTTTTTCTGATCCGCCACCATGAACACGACGATCTTCAGCCGCTGGTCCGCGCTGGGGTTGCGGGATGTCGAATGCAGCGCGCTCGGCGGTTCATAGAACGTGTCCCCCGCCTTCAACGCGCGCGGAGGCTCCCCATTTATCCCAAATTCATAGCTGCCCTCAATGACGTATCCGAACGTGTGGTGCCCCGGGTGACGATGTGGAGGGCTGCTTGCACCCGGAGCTCGATCGAGCAGGGTCATACGCACTTCGCGGCCCGGTAGATCGAGCAGAGGCTGAGCCATGAGCTGCTGCGCGCCGGCCAGGGCCGTCTGCTGCGCCATGGACGAGCTTACGACGTTCACCCCTCCCCAGGTCGCCACGCCCGAGAGGATCGCCGCCGCTGCTGCCACGATGGCGTGAGATATGACCGATGACGTGCCGGTATTCATGGGCGTTCTCCCGAACCTACTCCGCCTTGATTTGCGCATCGCGAATGACGCGCCCGTAGTCCTCATATTGCTTTTTCAGATGTGCACCGAACGGGGCTCCGCAGATGCCGACGGGGTAAAGGCCCTGCAGGATCAGCTTTGGCTTGATGTCCGCTGTTTTGACGGCCGAGGCGGACCAGTCGGCCGCCTGCGCCAGCGCATCGTTCGATGTTTTTGCCGGCGCGACCAGTCCGTACCAGATGTCAAGGTCGTAATCCTTGAACCCCGATTCTTCGACGGTCGGGACGTCCGGCAACGCCTCCGCGCGCCTGCGTGATCCAACCGCAAGAGCGCGCAATGCACCGGCTTTGAGCTGCTCCACGACGGTTGGATAGTCGGCATATACCGAGGTGAGATGCCCTCCGAGGAGCGCGTTGATGGCGGGGGCATTCCCGTTGTACGGGACGTAAGTCATTTCTATCCCGGCGGCGCGCTTAAGAATTTCGAACCCGATGTGCAACGACGATCCGGGCCCGCCGCTTCCCAGCGTCAACTCGCCCGGTTTGGCGCGCGCGGCATCAAGCAGATCTGCGAGGCTGCGGTATGGCGCTGCCGCATTGACGACGATCACCATGGGCGTTGCCGCAAGATGGCAGATCGGCTCGAAATCCCGCAGCGGATCATAATTCACCTTGCGCAAGCTGGGATTGATGATGAAGGAAGGTGCCACCATCAGAACAGTATTCCCGTCTGGCGCGCTGCGAGCCACGGCCTCAGTGCCGATCACCGTGCCGGCGCCCGGACGGTCCTCGACTACGACTGTCGGGCCATTCTGACGCCCGGCCTGCTCGGCCACGAGGCGTGCCAGGATATCGGGACCGCTGCCCGGCGTATAAGGCACCACTAGTCTTACTGTTCGCGTCGTCTGCGACAAAGCGATGTTGCCGAATGCGGCGACAGGAGTAGCAAGGACGAGCGCGAGCGCCCATTCATGTCGATGGCGTAAGCGCATGCGTTTGCTCCGGTAGGCCGACCCGCTGACGTCCGATTGAGGGTAGAGATACGCAAGGGCTCCAAGAAGCCTTGAGGCCCTTGCCTGGAATGTCAACGGGTGCACGCCTGGAGAATTATTTCAACGGCACGATTGCGGTGACGTCGATCTCTACAATCATTCCCGGCCACGCCAGCTGACTGATGGTCAGCAGGGTATGGGCCGGCAGAGGATTGCTTCCAAAAGCCTCCACCCGGCATTTTCCATAGTCCGGTTGATAACGCACATCGGTGATATAGGTCACCATCTTGGCGGTATCGCCCAAAGTAGCGCCATGCTTCTCAAGCAGGCGCTTGATCTTGTCGTAGGCGTACTTGCATTGTCCCGTGAAATCGCCCGGATGCAGGATCGTGCCGGCGGCACCGTTTTCATCCTCGGCGCCCACACCTGCAAGAAAGATGGTTTTGCCGGGGCCCGTGACCGTCACCGCCTCGGAAAAGCGGCCCTTCGTCCACTCGGAATAGGTATAATTCTTCTTCTCGAAAGCAGGCGCGTTCTGTGCCTGTGCAAATGCAGCTATGGCACAGCCGATGACAATGACGGATGCAGCCAGGATAGATGGAGTTCGCATGGTGTCACCTTTTCCGGATCGATGAGGATTTCGATGCTATACCGCAGGAGCACTGTGAATCCATCATCAGAGGGGTGCACGTCCCGACGCGGTTTCGCAATATCAACTCGAGATGGGCGGTTCGCCTGAAGCATCGTTTGGGAGCTCAGGAAGAGACAGGTGTAGGTGATGGGTCCGTTGGCAGGATTGAAGGTGATTGATCTGACGCACGTCATGGCGGGGCCGACGTGCACGCTCATGCTCGCTGACATGGGCGCTGACGTCATCAAGGTGGAGAAGACACCGCAGGGCGATGACAGCCGTCATATGATTCCCCCGCAGATCGGGGAGGAGTCGGCGGCATTCCTGATGATGAACCGCAACAAGCGCGGGGTTGTCATCGATCTCAAGACCGCCGGCGGCAAGAAAGTGCTGCGGCGGCTCGTTGAGAGCGCGGACGTGCTGGTCGAGAATTTTGCTCCCGGCGTGATGGACCGCTTCGGCTTCGCCTATGACGAGGTGCGTGCGTACAACCCGGCGCTGATCTATTGCTCGCTCTCCGGGTTCGGGCGCTCCGGACCTTACAGGACGCGCCGTGGGCTCGATCTCATAGCGCAGGCTATGAGCGGATTGATGAGCGTCACGGGCGAGAGTTCAGATCGCCCTCCGATCAAATGCGGCGCTCCGCTTTCAGACATCACCGCCGGAATCATTGCGGCCATGGGAATTCTTGCGGCCTACGCCCATCGTCTGCGAACCGGCGAGGGGCAGCGGGTGGACACATCCTTGTTCGAAGCGGCCCTGGTGCAGACCTATTGGCAATCGGCTATCGCGCTTGCCACCGGCGTTGCGCCGCGCGCCATGGGCTCTGCCCATCCACTCAGTGCGCCGTATCAGGCGTTCCAGGCTGCCGACGGCTGGATTGTCGTAGGCGGGGCAAATCAGCGCAACTGGCTGCGCCTGCTCGAAGCACTGGAAGCCAACGATCTCGTAAATGACCCTCGCTTTCTCACCGGGAGCGAGCGTATGGCGCATCTTGCGGAGCTGGAGTGCGAGCTGGCAAAACGTTTCCGTGCGCGACCGACGGCGCACTGGCTCGCCGCTCTGGAAGACAAGGGTGTGCCCTGCGGGCCGGTCAACAACATGCTGCAAGCGCTTGCCGACCCGCAGGCACGCGCACGCGAGATGGTCGTGGAGGTGGAGCATTCCGAGCTTGGTTCTGTGCAGACCCTGGGTCTGCCGGTGAAGTTCTCGCGCACGCCGGGCGCGGTACGCACCGGCGCGCCGGTCTACGGCGAGCACACACGCGCTGTGCTGTACGAATACGGATTCGAGGATGAGGAAATCGCGGCGCTCGAGCGAGAAGGCGCCGTTGTCGCTGCTGGCGCACTCAATGTCCGCTCGCAGAAGATCGCCTGATGACCAGTTCCCGAGCCCCCGGGTGAGATTGACCACCTCCGCACCTGTGTTACGGTACTGGAGACGGATCAGCGCAAGACTTCCGGGAAGCAGACTTCTGGAAAGCTGACAAGGAATTCTGAAATGTTGGACAAAGGCAACGCAGCCCGCGCGGCGCGGCGTCTTCCCAATCGGGAAGCAGCTCTCGCGGCGCTCTACGACGAGATCGCCGCAAAAAACATGTTTCCGTTCTGGGCAACCTCGACAGAGGTCGAGCACGACGAGATCAAGCAGCTGATGGGTACGCAAAAGGCCGTGCCGCATGTGTGGAGCTACAAGGACGACATTGAGCCGATACTTTTTCGCGCGGCAGAGCTTGTGACCATGGATGACTCCGAGCGCCGCTCGCTCATTCTGGTCAACCCCGCCCTTTCTCCCCGGCGCGCCACCGTGAGCACCATGTACACGGCTTACAGGCTCAACGATGCAAACGAGGTGATGCCGCCGCACCGCCACTCTCCCAATGCGATCAGATTCGGCTTGACCGGCAAGGGCAATTTCACCGGTGTCGGCGGGGAGGACATCACGTTCGGGCCGGGGGACATGGTGCTCACCCCGCTCGATACCTGGCACAACCACGGCAACGTAGGAAACGAGCCCGCCATCAATCTTTCAGTGCTTGACCTTCCTCTGGTCGAGACCCTCAACGCCGTCTATTTCGAGCACGAGTACACCGAAATTCTCGACGGCAAGCCGGTCAGGAAAAAGCAGCAGACTGCCACCGTGCCCGCGGATTACTCCGGGCGAGCCTACGATCATGGCGGACTCAAGCCGCGGTTCCTCCAGCACCATCGCGGCGCCGGTCTCTCCTCCCCGATGTACGTCTATCGTTGGGAGCGCATGCAGGAGCTGATGGAACGATTTAAGGATTGGGATGGTGATCCCTACGAGGCTCTGTCGATCGAATACGTCGACCCGCTGACCGGCGGACCCGTTTTCAGGACGATGACATTCTTCGTTCAGATGCTGCGTCCCGGCGAGAAGACGAAACCGGTTCGGCAGACCGCGAGCCTCTTGCTTGCACCGTTCGACGGGAGGGGACACTCCGTCATCGACGGCAAACGGTTCGACTGGCACAAGTTCGATAACCTGGCGGTGCCGGGCGGTTGCTGGTTCGAGCACGCCAACGACGATGCCACACGGCCGGCAATCCTGTTCGTCGCAAGCGATGAGCCGGCTTTGAAATGTTTTCACCTGTTCAAGAAATGGGGCCGCGACGACGCCGGCGACGTTATCAAGCTCGGGTAGCGTTGTTTCCGAGTGCACTGGACTTGCTCCGCCGTCATGGCCGGGCTGCGTCCCGGCCATCCACGTCTTCCCTGGCATGACGTAGAGAGAGTTTCGTGCCCAGCCAATCCAACACCAAATTAGTCGCGCACTTTGACTGTCCCGGCGGCGGACAGGTCTGGGTGGACGGCGCCACTCTCTATATCGGGCACATGCAGGCGCCGAGCGGCACCACCATTGTCGATGTTTCCGACCCGCGCCACCCGCGCAGGCTCGCCAGCATCGACCTGCCGGAGGGCTGGCATTCTCACAAGGTCCGAGTGTGTAACGGCCTCATGATTGTCAATCATGAGAAGCTCGGATCGAGCGGCCCCGCCGAATTCGGCGGCGGGATCGGCATCTACGACGTGTCGCGACCAAGCGATCCAAAGTTGATCACCAAGTGGCGCACCGCTGGGCGAGGCGTGCACCGGTACGATTTCGATGGCCGCTATGCCTATCTTTCGCCGACCGCCGAAGGTTATGTCGGCAATATCATGCTGATCCTCGATCTCGCGGATCCGGCCCGCCCGATCGAAGTCGGTCGTTGGTGGATTCCGGGCCAATGGAAAGCCGGCGGGGAGCCCTATCCGTGGAATGATTGGGTGCCGCCGCGCTGCCATCATCCCTTGCGCATGGGCGATCGCCTCTACGTCAGTTATTGGCATCATGGCTTGTTCATTCTCGACATTTCCGATCTGTCGAAGCCAAAGCCGGTCTCGCACACCAATATCAGTCCCGCATTTGCGCACCCGACCCACACCTGTTTGCCCATTCCACAGCCGTTGAAGGGCCGCCGCATCATGGTCGTTGCTGATGAGGATGTGGCAAAGCTTCGCCCTGCAGCGCCCTCCTTCAGCTGGATCTACGACATCACCGTCGAGCAGTTGCCGGTGCCGATCGCCACCTTCCAGGTTCCCGGCCTCGATACCGACGGCAGCGCGCAGCCGCCCATGACCGGTTGTCATCAGCCGTCGGAGCGGCTGCACGGGACCGTGATTCCCTTTGCATGGTTTGCGCAGGGCATGCGGCTGGTCAGCATCGCAGACCCGTTCGCTCCCAGGGAAGTTGGCCACTTCCTGCCCCCGCCCGCGGACGGGGAGGGGCGGGCATCCTCCAACGATGTCACGATCGATGATCGGGGTCTCATCTACCTCGTCGATCGCGTCCGCGGTCTAGACATTATCGAGACGACTGCATGGAATTGAAAGGAGAAAAGGCGTGATCAGATTGCTTGGCCGACAGACATCCGGGAACGTGCAAAAGGTCATTTTCTGCCTGGAGGAAATCCGCCTGCCTTACGTGCGTGAGGACTATGGCCGGCAGTTCGGCAATACCAACACGGAGGAATACCGCAAGCTCAACCCGAATGCGAAGGTCCCCACCCTCATCGACGGCGATCTGGTAATTTGGGAGTCTCACACGATACTTCGCTATCTCGCTGCGGTGCATGCGCCGGCCTTGACCGGGGCGACGCCGGGCGAGCGTACGCTGGTGGAGCGCTGGATGGACTGGCTCCTGGCTTCTTTGAACACGCCCTACGTCGCCGTGTTCAAGGACGCCAAGAAGCCGGCGGCCGAGCGGGCCCCCGATTTCCCAGCGCAAGCTGCGGATCTGGTCGGGCAGCTCGGGATTCTCAACGCCCACCTCGAGGGGCGCAAATGGTTCGCGCTTGATCGCCTGACGCTTGCGGATATCGCGCTTGCATCCATCGTCAAGCGCTGCCTCGAGTTTCTGATCGAGCGCCCGGCTTTTGCCGACGTGGAGCGCTGGCAAACCGAAATTGATTCGCGTCCGGCGTTTGCGGTGGCAACCGGAGCAAAGCCGAGCACGCCGCCGCAAGCCGCTCGGGCCAGCGCCATCTAAACCCTATTGATGTCTCGCGATCGCGGAGCTTTGTGAGGTGGGCAAACGCGCCTGCGGGGATGTCGAGCTGATGCGCGACGTTGCGCGCGTTTGCCCACGCGGTTGGCAGCCGCGGCTGCCCGTTCTACGGGCGCCCTGACTTGGCAGGTATTCTCCGAGAACGGTCAAGAGGCGCGTGGGCACGGCGCGCGCGTTCGGGTCTGCGGAGCATGCGCAAACTCGTGGAGCGCGCGTCTTTGCCCACCCTGCAGTTCACTGCTCCGCACCTGCTTGGCGGTGGAATATCGGCAGGAACGCAAGCGACTGCCCGCTCGTCAGAGGGGCTCTATAGCCGGCAAACTCGGCAAACTGCGCCTGCCGCACGAGCATCGTCAACGCGGCCAGCCACACGAAGCACATGAGGGTGGCGGCCGTGAACATCTGCTGCGCGTCTACGCTACGCCCTTGCATGATTGTCTCCCTGCTTGCCGGCAGGCCCGGCACCATAGGGAATACTGGTTAAATCATCGCTGCTCCGGCGTATGTGACGAGCGTCACACAATGGGCGATTGTGGGCTGTTCGCTTTTTCGGGGCCCGATCCCTGTTTGAGTTGCCTGAACCGGGAGTTTTGGCCAGAATAATCCCGAAATGGTGGTTTCTGCCGCTTGCAACCGCCTAAATGGGCGAACGGACGATCCAGCCGGGGCACAATGACGGAAAAAGTGGACATTACGCTCAACATCAACGGCTGCGACTATGCCGTCCGGGTAGAGCCCAGAAGGACATTGGTCGACGTGATCCGGGACGATTGCGGGCAGACCGGGACGCATATTGGTTGCGAGCACGGTGTGTGCGGCGCCTGCACCATTATTCTCGATAACGAAGCGGTGCGCTCCTGCCTCATGTTCGCGGTGCAGGCGCAGGGAAAGCGCATCCGAACGGTCGAAGGCCTCGCCGACGGGGACAAGCTGCATCCCCTGCAAACGGCGTTCATGACCCACCACGCCCTCCAATGCGGGTTCTGCACCCCCGGGTTCCTGATGCTGGCGGTCAATGCGCTGGAGACCAATCCCGATATGTCGGAGGACGAGATTCTCGATCTCCTCGCCTCCAATCTCTGCCGCTGCACCGGGTACCAGAACATCATCAAGGCCGTGCGCAACACCGCCGCCGAGATGCGTCGCGCCCGCGCATGAGGTGGGTGGGTCGCTCGATCCATCGCCTCGAAGATCCGGCTCTGGTGCGAGGGGATGGCCGCTTCACCGGCGATCTGAAGGCAGCCAACTGGGTGAGGTTCGTGCGCAGCCCAGTGGCGTCTGGTTGCATCACGCGAATCTCATGGCCCGAGGGCGCCCCTGTCTTCACCTCCGCCGAGCTTGAGCAGATCAAGCCCATTCGGCCGCTTCTGCACAATTTCAATTACGTCCCGATCAGTCAGCCGGTGCTGGCGATGGATGTGGTGCGCTTTGTCGGAGAACCGGTCGCGGCGGTGCTCGCGCCGACCCAGGAGCAAGCCGAAGATTTGGCCGATCTGGTCGACGTCCAAATCGAGCCGATGCCCGCGATCGCCGACGCGCGGGACGCCATGATTGCCGGCGCCCCGCGTGTTCACGCGTTGGCGGCGGACAATATCGCGCTCGATGCGAGGTTCAAAACCGCAGGAGTCGATGCGGCCATGACGAGCGCGCATCGGCGCATCAGGATTGAGATCCGCTCCCGCCGCCAGAACGCCCTCCCGCTCGAGCCGCGTGCGGCGCATGCGGCATGGGATCGCAACAGCGGGCGTGTGACGCTCACCTGCACCACCCAGATGCCGCACGTGATGCGCACCATTATTGCCGAGCTGATCGGAATGCCGGAGTCCGATCTGCGCGTGATCGCGCCGGATGTCGGCGGCGGCTTCGGGCAAAAGATGTCGCTTTCCCCGGAGTTCGTCGTCGTTACTTGGCTCGCGCGCCGGCTGCGGACCTCCGTTTCCTGGTTGGAGGACAGGCGCGAGAATCTGATCGCATGTTTTCACAGTCGCGATCAGCAGATCGCTCTCGAGGGCGGCTTTGATGCCGACGCGAGATTGGTCGCGGTTTCCGCCGACATTCTCGCCAATGTCGGTGCTTATTCCTGCTATCCTACGACCTGCGGGGTGGAGCCGCTCATGGCCATGGCGGAGATGCCGGGCCCCTACGATGTTCGTGAATATGCCTGCTCCGCGCGTGCCGTCCTTACCCACACCTGCCCCATGGCGCCGTACCGCGGTGTTTCTCGCCCGGTCATTACAGTTGCCATCGAGCGGCTGATGGACAAGGCGGCCGCCGCTTTCAATCTCGATCCCATCGAGATCCGCCGGCGCAACCTGATCCGGTCATTTCCCTACACCTCGGCCACCGGGCTCGTGCTCGATCAGGCGAGCTATGTCGAAACCATGGACGCCGCGTTGCAGGCGGCCGGCGTTGCAGTGTTTCGCGCGCGCCAGGCGCACGCGCGTGCGCAAGGGCGGCATCTGGGCCTTGGCCTGGCGACGTTCTGCGAGCGCACCGGCTACGGCACGCCTGCCTTTGCCGCCCGTGGGATGGAGGTCACTCCCGGGTGGGAAACGGTCGAGATGACCATGGATCCCTCCGGATGGATCGAGGCACGCATCGGCGCATCCCCCCATGGTCAAGGGCTGCGCACCACGCTGGCGCAGATCATTGCGGATGAGCTCGGAACATCTCCCGACCGCGTCAAGATCGTGCACGGCGATACCGACCGCACCCCATACGGCTGGGGCACTTTCGCCAGTCGCTCCGTGGTCATCGCCGGTGGTGCCACACTGATGGCGGCGCGCAAGGTCCGCGCGAAACTCACGACCATGGCCGGCATTCTGCTGGAGGCCGCGGCCGAGGATATTGTGCTCGAGGCCGATGCCGCCCGCGTCGCCGGTACGGATCGCGCGATCGCGATCGAGACGCTGGCGCGTGCGGCCTATCACCAGGCTCATCGCTTCAAGGGCGAGATCGGTCCCGGCATCGCCGACACTGCAACCTACGATCCGGCGGGCACATTCTCCAATGCGTGTCATGTCGCCATAGTCGAAGTCGACGTGGAGACCGGCGGGGTTATCCTGGAAAACTTTGTAGTGGCCGAGGACGCGGGACGCTTGATCAACCCCATGATCGTCGACGGACAGATCCAGGGCGGGGTGGCCCAGGGCATTGCCAATGCGCTCCTGGAAGAGATCGTTTACGACGACGCCGGCAACATTCTCACGGCGACGCTTGCGGACTATCTGTCGCCGAGCGCGCGCGAGATTCCCGCCATCGAGATCCGCCATCTGGAAACCCT
>Ga0209526_10000424_pt1 | contig 27278 bp, 18 predicted proteins | sample JacPinW_OM2H0_M1_FD_188566 | JGI IMG/M metagenome (GOLD analysis project Ga0209526, IMG submission 188566) | Forest soil microbial communities from Algoma, Ontario, Canada - Jack Pine, Ontario site 1_JW_OM2H0_M1 (SPAdes) (version 2) | ecosystem: Environmental > Terrestrial > Soil > Boreal... | reverse complement strand
CGTCATTTCCATCCCCTGCGGATTCACCAAGGACAGGCTGCCGGTCGGCCTTCAGATCGTAGGAAGACGGCGGAACGAGGCGAGCGTGCTCACTGCCGCTGCGGCGTTCGAGCGGGCCCAGCCGTGGTCCCACCATCGGCCACCGGTATTGTCGTGATTGGAAGCAGGACCAGAGCATGAAGAATTCGATCGCGATCGACATCAATGCCGACATGGGCGAATCCTTCGGCCGCTGGGTGCTGGGAAATGACGCCGCCCTGATGCCCCATGTCACATCCGCGAACATCGCCTGCGGTTTTCATGCGGGCGATCCTCATATCATGCGGGAATGCGTGCGCCTGGCGAAGCTGCACGGCGTGGGAGTGGGAGCTCACGTCGGATTTCTTGATCTGATGGGATTCGGCCGTCGCAGAATAGATCTTACGCCCGCTCAGCTCAGGGACCACGTCATCTATCAGGTCGGTGCGCTGATGGGCTTCGCGCTGGCGGAAGGCGTGCGCGTCGAGCACGTCAAGCCCCACAGCGCCCTCTACAAGCTCTGCATGGAGAACGCGGACTATGCCGAAGCGCTGGCCAGCGCGCTCAAGGAGCTGGACTCCAACCTGATTCTCGTCTCGAGCGGCGAGATCGCCGAATGGGCCGCGTCCCGGGTCGGACTGCAGTACGTCGGGGAAGGGTTCATCGATCTCGAATACGATGAAGCCGGAGCCTATGTTCCGGAATGGCCGAAGAGGAGCTGGCCCCCGCAACAGGTCGCCGAACGGGCGCTTATCCTGGCGCGCGAGCGGACGATCACCTTGCGCAACGGCTCCCGTGTTGCCATCCGCGCCGACAGCACGTGCATTCATGGCGATGCCGACAATGCTGCAGAGATAGCGCAGGCGGTGCGCGCACGGCTGGCGCAGAATGACATAGAGGTGGTGCCGCTGCGCAGGATTCTCGAACGAAGAGCTTGAGCGTTGGCGTGTCTTCCCGACCTCGGGATTCGATTCCATAGCGGCATGAGCGCGCAGCGCTGCGTCAAGCTGGCGCGAGCTGCCGAGCTGGGCGCGTTTGCCAGCATCTGGTTTGCCGAAAACTTGTATGAACGCGGTATCCTGCCTGCTGCCTCCGCTTGCGCTGTGGCAACCGAAAGGGTCCGGATCGGAATCGGGGTCTTCAATCCCTACAACCGCCATCCCACGCTGATGGCCATGGAGGCGGGAGCCCTCGACGAATTGTCGAACGGGCGAGCGGTGTTGGGCATCGGGTCTGGCGTGCCGCAATGGATCGCGAGAATAGCCCCGCACGAGAAGCCGTTAGCGGCGCTGCGCGACGCGGTGATCATCAGCCGTGAGCTGCTCGCGGGAAGGACAGTCACGTACCGGGGCAGAATGTTTGCAGCGGATCAGGTTCATCTCGGGTTCGAGCTGCGGCGTAAGCAGGTTCCGGTCTACGTTGCCGCCATGGCCGATCGCGCCCTCAAGATATGCGGCGAAGTCGGAGATGGGCTGATCATCGGGAACATGTGTCCTCCCGCCTATACCCGGCATGCCATCGCGATGCTTGGGTTGGGAGCGAAAGCAGCTGGTCGGACTTCGCCCGTGTCGATCGTCAAGTACGTGCCGTGCTCGGTTCATCGGGATGCGCGGGAAGCGCAGCGTGCCGTCAAGCCTGCAATCGGTGCGATGCTGAAGAGCTATTGGACGGCATACGAGACCTCGCCCGCCGTTCGATCCACGATCGCCGACAACAACGAGATCGAACCGGTCCGGTTTGCGCAGGTGCTGCACCGCCTCGGCGAAGGACGCGACCCAATCATGGAGCTCGACGACAGGTTTGTGGCGACATATGCCGTTGCTGGAACCGCCGAGCAATGCCTCGAACAGGCCGCTGCCCTGGGCCAAACGGGGGTGACCGAGCTGGTGTTCTCGTTTGTCGGCCCCGAGCCGGAAGCGGAGCTGCAATTGCTCGGCGCGGCGCTTGGCGGGCGCTGACCGTCGGACGTAAGAAACAGACGCATGCTCGAGCTCAACGATCTCAGGGTCGCGTACGGGAGGGTCGAGGTCGTACATGGCATCTCGTTGTCCATCGGCCAGGGGGAAATCGCCTGCTGCGTGGGCTCGAACGGGGCCGGCAAGACAAGCACGCTCAAGGCGATCTCGGGCCTCGTTCGGCCGAGTGGCGGGAAGGTGCTGTTTGACGGACGCGACATCAGCCGGCTGAGCCCGCACGAGATCGTGCGTTTGGGAATTAGCCACGTCCCGGAGGGGCGCCGCATCTTCAAAGATCTGACCGTGCGTGAGAACTTGCGCATGGGCGCATACAGCCGCTGCATCGACCCCAGCTTCGATGCTGCCATCGATCGGGTCTACGCCTACTTTCCACGGCTAAGAGAGCGCCAGAAACAGCCCGCCGGAACGCTCAGCGGGGGAGAACAACAAATGCTCAGCATCGGGCGGGCGCTGATCTCTGGCCCTCGACTTCTTCTGGTCGATGAACCGTCATTCGGACTTGCGCCGCTGATCATCGAGGAAATTGCCCGTATCCTCGAGGACATCAACAGCTCGGAAGGCGTCACCGTTTTTTTGGTCGAGCAGAATGTCAACATGGCGTTTGCAATCTCCGACCACACATGGGTGATGGAGAACGGGGAGATCGTTCTCAGCGGCGAGTCGCAGCAGGTTGCTGAAGATCCCCATGTGCGTCACGCGTATCTGGGGTTGGCATAAGCGGTTCAGATAGAGCTCGTGGGGGATCTGGTCCGCCACATAGAGCGCGCTAGTGATGGATGGGTAGGAGTAGCCGGCTGAGCTGTTCGTACCGCGTCAAACCTGCCCTTCAGCATCATTACGGTGCGATGGAAAGTCTATCCGCTCTTGCAATGCACGCATTGCATTTGACAGCGCCGGGACTCGATTAAACAGCTAAAAAAGGATTGGCTGGATAATCTGCCGTCCAAAGTCCCTACTGTCGGTGATGCTAGCCAGAGCTTTGTTTGGGTTAAGCTCCGAGTCGGAACTTCCTATAAGGACGACTACGTTCAAATTGCATTGCCGTGGATGTTGATCGCAACAGCAGACGCGTACGATGTTGGCAATTACTTCGAGCGTTACGCGCACGCTCCTTTGGATGGAACAAGCTTTATATCAGGAGTCTGTAGTACAGGCTGATACGCAAGTTGAGAATTGGTGGCGAGCAGAGCTTCTCTTGGCACTGCGCTACGTGGTGGCGCCGCCGTCGTTGTGATTGGGTTCCGGGGGCACCACCATCCCGCCGCGGCCGGATACAGAAGGGGATATTGAGAGCCCTGTCGCCCCGGTCAGCTGCCCCTCGGGTGCGCCTGCGCATCACAGTTCGCAAAAGATCTGTAAATCGTTTTTTCTGTGATCATCATCACATTCGACCAAGCTCCATTTTGCTATTTTGCGGACACACCACATCAAGGCGCGAATGGTGAAGGCTTGTTACGGGGAGAGGGCTGCCTAAGTCCTCTCTCAATCTTTGGCTAGGCCAAGCGCTCGGGCGATTTCTTTGATGTGAAAGGACTGCACATGCGAGTGTTCTTCTTCGGCGGCTATGGCTCCACCTGGGGGGACGTCGATGCCTGGGGGACCTCGTTCGAGGGCAAGGTCAGCGGCTCGAGCGTGACGCGGATCCCGTACCCTGGGGACGCAACTGCCGGCGATCCGCTTAATGTTTGGAATGAAGATCGTTCCGAGCACGTTGCCCAGGCCATCAAGGCTTGTAGAGATGCGGTGGTCATTATCGGCCACTCCAGCGGGTGTGCAATCGCCAATGACGTGGCGAAGCACGCGCGTACGCGCGGCTGCTCGTTCAAGCTGATCGCGCTCGATGGCTTCTGCCCAAGCGAGGACTTGCTAGCGCTGCCAGATACCTCGGTATGGTCCGCAATGTTCGAAAATGAGATCCGCTCGCTGAACTACGACGGGCTGAAAGCAAAGGCTGGCAATAAGTTTCGCGTTTACAAATCCAATGTCAGCGCAATGTGGCCGCTGCATTTCAGCTTGATCAATCTCAACGTGGTCAACGCCTATCACGCGATCACCGATGGCTACCGCAACTGCGATGCCAATTTGGCAGTTCTGGGGATCGCTGGAGCTTGACCCTCGCCACGCGCACAATCACATTTGGATGAATCTTCGTGCTGAACTCCGCCGCGCGGTGCAGCGGAAACGTAGTTAGGCCCGCATCTCACACTTCCTGGCGCTCGATGATGTGTCGCGATCGGACGATACCCTGCGGGTTTGTCGCTTTCGCGCGCTCAGCGAGGCGACATCACACCTCATCGTTTTGCACTCTCGAGAATCGAATCGGCAGCTTTTTCCGCGATCATATAAACCGGGCAGGCGATGAAGAGGCCCGGGATGCGCGGAAACACCGAGGCATCGACGACACGCAGGCCGATTGTCCCGTGCGCGCGGAGATCGCTCGTGAGGACCCCACCCGCGGTCCGCAATCCGATCGCGCAAGAGCAGGAGGCATGATGTCCCCAGGCGTTTTCGCGCACGAATTGGCGCAACCCGTCCTCGTCCTGCAGATCCGCCCCAGGGATTTCTTCGGCACGAATGAGTCCCCGGCTTTGCAGTTGATCTGTCATGCGTCGAACGCGGCGAATGCCCTCAACTACGGCGGTGAGATCATCCCCGCTCTTATCGGTTCCTTCCTCGAAGTAGTGAAAGTCGATCTGTGGGGGATCGCAAGGATCGCTTGATCTCAACCTTACCGTTCCGCCGCGGTTGTTCGTATGCGCTTTGAGCAGCGCAAACGTCAAATCATCATGACTCTTACGGATAACGTCCGAGTAGCCGGGAAAATAGCCCGAAAAACGCGTCAGCAGCGCCATCACGAACAAATCCGGGTTTGCCTGCCACGCGCTTGACCGCAGAGCAAACGCCAATGCCGCACCGTTCGAAATGTACATGCCATGACCGGAGAGCCATTCCCGGTAGACAGGATCGTCGATCGTGAAGCGTGCATCCTGCAGGCAGGCCCACGGACGAGACGTTTTGTGCACGACACCCACTTCATAGCGGTCCTGCAGATTTCGACCTACCCCCTCCAGCGGGACCTCCACCTTGATTCCGAAGGCAGCGAGCTGGTCCGGTGGACCAAGACCGGACAACATCAGAATCTGCGGGGTATTGAACGCGCCGGCAGCAAGGATGACCTCGCGTGCGGCTCTTGCGCATCGCGGTGTGCCGGCCTCGCCAGTCGCGTCGGGCGATGCGCGATAAAGGTTTTTTCCCTTCACATATTCGACGCCGACTGCGCGCTTGTCGGCGTCCAACAGGACCCGGGTCGCAAGCGCGTCACATTCGAGATGGAGGCGGTGTATGCGCGCGGCGGCCAAGACGCGTTCACGTGCGCCGCGACGGCGTCCCGAGAACGTCGACAAGGGAATCTCGCAGAGGCCCTCGGCGAGCCCGCCTTGCAAGCGCTGATCGTTGGGATCGGTTTCGCCAACGACGAAATGTGCCAATCGCTTGCACAGCAGTCGAATTGAGCTGAGCCAGGCGCCGAACGTGCCTGAGGCGGCGGGCCGAAGGTCGGCGCGAATGGTCTCCCGAATGACGGACATAAGGGCTCGGTCGCCGAATGCACTCCGCGGCAAGGGGACTTCGCTTTCGAGCCACCCATTCCAGCCGTGTCCGCTCGGGTTAAAGCGATCATCCGTGAGCTGAGACAGGAAACGCCAAAAAGGACGATGCCGACAATCCTCCAGGCGGCGGAAATAACGTCGCATGTTCATGGAACTCCACGACGAATCGCCGGTGAGTCCAGCGATATAATCCCAATCTGAATCGTGCGGATACATGAAGATCATGGCGTTGTGCGCGGTGCAGCCGCCGAGCGCGCAAGCGCGTGGATAAAGCACGCCAGAGGAGGGTTCTCGCCCATGCTGGCGTCTAAGCGCCTCGTCGCCAAAATCATGAACCAGGAAATTCCAAGCCACTATCGGGTTTTCCGACGCGAACGGATGAAAGGCCGGTACTGCGTATTGGGATGCAAGCTCCGGATGCTGGCCGCTGTTGACGGGATCGCTGCCCGCTTCGAGCAGCAGGATCTTCATTCCCGCTTCAGCCAAGCGCGCGGCTACCGTGCCACCTCCCGCCCCCGAGCCGATAACGATGTAATCGTAGTCGCCCGGCGAAGGGGCTTGCATCATCAGAAGGTCTTGATGAATTCGATCAAGGCGCGCTTGTCATCGTCGCTCAATGCGGTCTCCGGCCCAAAAACCTTCTCGTCCTCGGTCAATTCATCGGTTTCATTGAATCTCGCCGTGCCGAAATAATGGCCTCGATTGACAACAAAATCCGGACACTTGCTCAATTTCAACAGCGGTTCACCTAGGTTGGCGCCCCAGGCGAGCAAGGTGGGGTCGTCCGCGGAAAGGTCCAGATTTGGCCAATTCTCCAAAAATGTTTTGATCAGGAAAGCAAAATTGACTCCATGCATCGCTCTTTCTTCGGCCGTGGCACGATCCAGATCCGCCAACGGCTGGTAGCTGGCCGCAAGATTGATGGGAAATCCCTTCGGGATCGGGCCGAGCTTGAAATCCCCGTTCCAGTCGAAGAGACGCTCAAACGGCTTTGCCGGAAGGCTTTCGATCAGGTTCTTCAACTCGACAGGGATGCTCCGCCTGGGAATGTTGACAAAGCTTCTTTCAGTCGTACGGAGAATATAGCCGTCAAAGTTTGCGTCATGGTCGCGCTTTTCCGGCCACAGCAGTTGCTCAATCGATGCCTCAAAGACCTTCATGCGCGCGTCGACCGACGGATCGTCGGAAAATGGGCCGAGGCGGTTGTTGAGCAAAAACGGTGCGGAAGACCACGCGGCCACCAACGAAGGGACCCGGGTAAACCCGCGGCCGCCGGCTGGCATCAGGTATCCCCAGCGTTTGGCGGTGAACGGATCCTGTACTGTAATCCTGCCGACCGAGGGAAGGTCCTTGTAAGTCGACGATGAAAAATTATCCCAGATGTTCCCGCGGATGGCATTGGTTGCCAAAGGGCTGCAGGCATTAGTGCGCAGCAATGTGACCGGCACGCGCGCTTCTGTGGACAGATAATTGCCATCGAGGAAATCAGGACGCGCGACGATTTCGCGCATCTTGGACTTGAATTCGTCGGTCTTGGTGTAAGCCCAATAGCGCTTCCAGCATACCAGATAGTTAGGCCCCGAGCAGCCGCCCGGCTGCATTTGTGCACGCGCTTCTTCCGGCAGCTTGCTCGAATGGCAACGCGCACACTTTTCGGCGAATACCATCTTTCCGCGGTCCAACACGACGGAGTCGGTGGTCAGATTCCGCTTCCCTCCCGGCGCGTCCGCCAGTCGGTCCGGCTGCCCTGCCTTGATGAGGAACTTGGCCATGTTCGGCGTGCCTGCCTCCGTGGCGCGCCAATACGCGGAATTTCTCTCCGCTGTCGCGATCTGGATCGCCGTAATCGGCTTGCCGCCAAAAAATGGATTGAAGTGTCGCATCCACTCTTCGCTGTACACTCCGATATTAATATAGACGCGGTTGAGAGCTGCGAGCACGCCTACGGAATCCGATCCGTCTTTCAGCACGCGCGGCGACCACGATGTATCCGGCAGGTCGAAGTATTGCGGCAGTTGCCGGTTGTTCAGCTCGGCCCCCTTCAGCGTCTCCTTCCCCCAGAAATGCGTCTCATCCAGACGAGGACCCAGCAGATAGACCGCATTCATCGTGCGCGGATTGTTGATGTAATCGGTCGAGACCAGCGAGGTGTCCATCGTGCCAGGCGGGAACGAATGCATCAGCTGATAGAGGAAGCTTCTCCTGTCGGCGGAATAGACGAAAACACGATCCATCCAAAGGTATTGGTTGCCGACGGTGGAGTTGAGATTGGCCCATTGCGGATTGGAGGGATCCGCCGGCGGGTGAGTTGGGCTCGGGGCAACATGGCAGAATCCGCAGCTCATGCCGACACGGTAAGGCCGAACGAGCCTGGGATCGTTATAATAATTCTGGTCCGTGTGGTACCTCTCGGGATCCCATCTGTCCTTTGCTGCCTGGTTGAAATTCGGGTTGGGAAAAAGGCGCAAGCCGACGATGCCCGTTGCGCTGCCGAAATAGGAGCCGACCGGCAGCTTCGAGCCGTCGGAGAAGGTTGTGCCGCGCGCGCCAATCTTCACGCCGGGATACGCCTTTTCGTCCTCGAACGGATCCGGCAAACAGTCCTTGCGGCGCACCTCCAGCCAGAGCCCGAACCGCTCCGGATCGGGTGCGCTGGGTTTCTCGAAGCAAGGTTCGTTGATCGCGCCCAACCAATGCCAGCGCGAGTCGCGGTCACAACGCTTGCCGTCGCAATAGGCCTGGCTCGGGTACGACGTGACGATCTTCAGCAGATCGAAGGTGGCAAGGCTGTCCTTTGTGACGGTATCCCAGAACCGGTCGTTGCCGCCGGTCCAGATCATCCACATGTTTCGGCCTTGTACTTCCTCGCCGGACATGGGCACGCCATTATCCATGTCGTGGAAATAGTCTTCCTTCGCTTGAGGAAAAGTTGCTGCGTCTCGACCGGCCAGCTGCGCCTCGTCGAGCGGAGCAATGGCGCCGTCTTCCCCGCGCAAGACGTATGGGGGAGTCGCTGCCGCCGCGACAAGGATGCCGATCAACAAAGCAAGGCGCGTGGGGAAAATCACGGTCCGCATAACGCCACCCCAAATACGTGTCAGCGCAGGGGCGGCGTGAGCGGCCAGGGCCAGGGTGCAGGTCGACGCCGCAGGAACGCCGCCATCTCTTCGGCCCTCATCTTTGCGCTGTTCATGCACAGGTGCAATATTTAAAATTCAGCGAAAACTTCCGGAACAGGTTACCTCGCTGCCCGGCTCATGCTGGCGATTCCGATGACAACCGGGGTTCTACCCGGTCCCAGTCCGTGTCAATCTCCCGCCCGGCGACCTGGCGCCACATCTTCCGGCTGTGCAAGCTTAGAACGGCGAGCAATAGCCTGCTCCAAGCCGGCGGGGCTCCGGGAGGAGAGGTGCGCGATGCTCCTTAGGCTCCTTCATTGGATTGTCGAGATCCTCCTGCATCTGGAGCGCCGGCTCGAGCAGCCTTTCCTGCGACCCGCCTTCAACGCCGTGTTCCGGGAGCCGATGGCGCGGGTATTTACGGCATTGATCAATCTTCAACGCAGCCGCGAGGACGTCGGACTGGCGGAAGAGACGCTGCAGCCAGGCGAAGATCAAGACGTTCAGACCATGATCGACGAGATGCGTCGTCATCTGGTCCGCGATTTCCCGGCTGGCGGCTTCGAGCGCGCCGGCAATACCAAGACGCACGGCCTTGTTCGCGGCGAATTGATCGTTCACGACAACCTGCCCGGCAATTTCCGGCACGGATTGTTCGCGACGCCGAAGACCTATGGCTGCTGGATCCGCTTTTCCGGTCCCGGACCGCATGTCGAACCGGATATCGACGACGTCGGATTTGTCAGCCTCAGCGTCAAAGTGATGGGAGTGGATGGTGAAAAATTGTGGGATGACGAAAAGCACACCCAGGATTTCACGGCCATCTGCACGCCTACATTCGTTACGCCGGACATCAAAGCCAATGCGCGACTGCAATACTGGAGTCGGCGCCACATGGCGGCGTGGTATTTTTTTGATTTCCGGCAGACGCATCTGCTGGACATGCTGATGCAAGCTCTATGGAACGAGACGCAGACCAATCCGCTCGGCGCCACTTTCTACAGCTGCGTTCCCTACCTGCTCGGCCCGGACCAGGCGATGCAATACAGCTTCTGGCCAAAGACGGAGGTTTACCGAAAAATCCCGCGGCTGCCGCTACGCCCCCCCGACAATTATCTGCGCGACAACATGGTCCGGACGCTCAACGAAAGAGATGTCGAATTTGAAATGCGCATTCAGCTGCAAACCGACGCTTTTTTGATGCCGATCGAGAATAATGCGGTACTTTGGCCGGAGCGCCTGGCTCCGCGCGTGCCCGTGGCAACATTGCGAATTCCGCGACAGAAATTCGATTATCCGAGGCACTTCGCCTTCGCCCGAAACTTGAGATTCAATCCCTGGCACTGTCTGCCGGAGCACCGGCCGCTTGGCAATCAAAGCCGGGCCCGCAAGCGCATGTATGATGAGCTGGCGACATTCCGTCAGAAGATGAACTGGGAACCCCACATCGAGCCAACCGGCGCCGAGCTGTTCGAGGACCGGTCAGTTGCTGGCGATCCACTTGAGCGTGTTTAGGCCGGGCAAGAAGAAATAAGCACCGCCTCGAACAGTGATGAATCGCGGAACCGCGCTCGCATGCCGGCAACTTGGCGAGGCACCGGGGCGGGAAAACCCGTCGGTACGCTGCGGCGTCGCAGCGATCGGTGCGGTCGGGAATGGTTCACGATTGCCGAGCAGGGGATCCTGCTCGCCCGTGAGCCCGGCAAACTTCGCGCTGGCGATCCAGGCCCCCTGAACGAATTCGAATTGCCGGGCGATATTGGCGTTGAGGCAAAGGAAGTGAAGACCGGCTTGTGGGTCTGGCGTCGTCGGATCAGCTGCCGAGCGGCGGTCGATCTTCAGGCCATATTCGCGACCGCGCCGAAGGATGCGATGAAAACGGGCGGATGCGATCGCGTCGTCCTCGGATCGAACGAAGGGCCAGACGGTCGTGTTGCGGGGCCACGGAAGCGTGGACGAAGTCGCACGTCGGAGATGGCGCGTGGTCAAGCCAACCGTGACGAGCAGATCATCGATCGGTCCGCTCCGACCGCCGGGCGCATCTCCGGTGCGCGGATTGGCGCGGCGAATATGCGCGCCAAGCGGGCAGCTCAACCCGTCCGGATCGGTATCGAACCGAAAGCCGTTCAGGTCCGAGGCGCGTGCGTCAACGCCGGGAATTGATTGTTCGAGAACAAGATCCGGGAGCGGGCTGCCATCAAGCCTGCGTCCGACCATCGATTCAGCCATGCTCTCCATCGCCACCCCACAACGAGAGGCTTCCGCCGCGACCCATCGCCAGAAGCCTCGGACATCCTGCGCAAGCTGCCGGTAGACCAGATAGGTGCCGTTGAGGCCGAGATCGTGAGCGTCCCGTGGATGAAAGGCTTTCGGCAGGATGGCGGCATTCTTTTCGCTCGCGGTCAGCAATGGGCGATCTGTGAGCAGGCCATACTCGTTGCGATAGCCCAGAAGAAGCTCACCGAGTGCCAGCAGGTTGGTATAATCGCGATCGGCCTTGGTATCCGGGATTCGAAGGTCGTCCCAATCAAAGGTTGGCTGCGAGACGCCGTCTAGGAAGCCGAAAGGCTCGACGTCTCCCATGTCGCTGGTTCGCAGGACTGCAATCACAGACAGGCCGGCAGCTTCCGCCTGGCCCTGGATCTCCGAGGTGAACGCCTCGATCTGCTCCGAGCCCGCAAGCAAAATCAGAAGAATGTGCGGTTCCTTGTTGCTGATCCCCCAGTCCCAATTGGCCGGGGCATTTGCGCCGATATCGCCTAATCGACGCGAGCGATTTTCATCACACCCCATGCCTTCCACGAATTCAGGCGAGAAGCGCCGCACAATGGCCTCGTCAACGCCGAGCGCCCGCAGACCCGGCGCGGTAAAAGCGATCTGTATCGCTTCGTCCAGACGCTTCTTCACCCCGTCGGCGGACAGATCAGCGAGACTTGTGGGACGAAGAGCGCGCAGCCATTGGCGCGCGGAGCGGGACTCGCTGACCCGCAAGAGCACGTAACTTGCCCCATGAAGCGAGCCGAAACCAGTCCAGGCTATCGCCTGGATGTCATTTCGGTCGATATAGCGCCGTTTCATGTAGCGCAATCATATTTCGGCCAACCAGCGGCGGACCTCGTCGTCGCTCATCGTCACCTTTTCGAAGCCGTTGCGGATACGGCTATTGCGGGCAAGATCGCGTGCAGTCAGTCCCGGATAAGCCTTATACCAGACGTCTGTTTGAATCTGGTGATGGCGCTGGAATCGCTTGAATTCCTGCTCGCGCCAAGCACCCTTCGCGATCAGCCAGTCGGTCGCAGGGTAGCCAATGAAACTGGAGAAGGAAAGGTTCAGTCCAAAACCGGCCTTGTTAATGAAATCGTCCATATATGCCTCATGCCCACCGTCGTAATTGCTGCAGAAGAAACCCCGACGGCTGTTGTCCAGAAACACCCAGTGAGCAAAATGAATTGTGCCGATGCGCCCGAGCGATCCACGCGTGAAAATGTGACGCGCCACCCAGTTCACTCCGTAGAGGATTACGATCTCCGTCCATAGCCGGAACGCGCCCGGCTTGATGGATCCTATTGCTGTGTATTGGTTGCTGACATCGTGGTCTTCCGCGTTGCGAAGCTGCGTGATACGCGCGGGTTCATTCGGTTGCGGCACGATGGGATCATTTAGCTCATGTCGCCGCAGCACAATGAAAAACGCCAGCAATGCGACTGCGAGAAAAGCTAAAGCAAGCAAATGGAAAAAAATGAGCAAAGCCCCCGCGACGAGCAGTGGAAGCAGCAAATTCGTCGTCTTACGAATGCGCCAGGCGAGCGGAGTGGGCGGAGGAGGAGTCAGCGGTACGCCCGGCGTGAGCAACTCGCGCAATTGAGCAAGAAGCCGCTGGGGCTCGCGTTCCTCGACCTGCGGCAAGGTTTTGCGCAACAAATCGTGGAGCAGCGCCTCCTCTCCTATCTGGGTGACAGTACGTCCGACCCAATTGACATAAGAGGCAATCGGACGGATGCGATGTGCGCGCAACCAGGCGAGCAGATCGGCGGCTTCCTTAAAGCCATCGCAGTGTCCGAAGATGGAACTCAGACCGCCTGCTTTATGCGCCATCTGCGCCAACAGTTCATCGGCGTCGCCATCGCAATCCGCCATAAAACAAAGGTAGGTCGGCTCATCGCGAGGCAGTCGAGGATAAACTCGGCGATCATTCAATGTATTGTCCGCAAGCACGACAAAACGGGCGAAATGGATGGCCTCGAATGTGCCAAACGGCACGAGCGGGTTGGCCGGATCGGCAAAGCCGGGGCGGTCCGCGAACGTCATGGTTACCAGCAGCGATCTCAGAGGGTCGATGCAGCCGGGCTTGATCTTAGCGACGACAACAAAACTGTCCTGCGGGCGCATGCCCCCATTTCCGCCTAAGTCCTGAAGTCGAGCGAAAACTCGATCAGACGCGCTTTATCCCAGTAGACCTTTCCCAGATAGAAACCGCTTTCGATCAGACGAATTTCATCCCGAATATGCGATGCCAGGAGCGATGTCTCCGAATAATCAAGAACGATGCATTCCTTGCCATCAAGCCAGCTCGGCCCTTTGTAGACGCGAGCAATGATAGCTTTCAGGCCCAGCGGGAGAATACGGTTTCGCAACAGCCCCGCTTTGGCATCGAACACCTTGCCTTGCCACCCGAAGATGTTGACGAGCTCGGCAATCTTATCACTATACGCGGTTCCTGGCGCAATGATCGCGGTCCCCTTGGCCTCTCCGTCCGGGATTGGCCCGGCATCATGCTCGCTGAACAACGTGTCGAGCTGTTGTTGCGACATCGCAAGCAGCTGCTTGGCATCCCATGCCATGGACGTCACTTTAGCTTGGCGGTCAAACCCGACGGAGCCCCTCCAACTGTAACAGGGAAACCTGCGCGATCAAGTTCATTTCTAAGGCAATGCACGACACACGACAATGCGTCGTCCGCCGAGCGGCTGCAGACCTTTGGAGCCGGAACGGGCATGAGATGAAATTATACGACGTCGCGTTTAGCATGATCGTGGTACTACATTACCGGGGACTGCGCGCCGCTTGTTGGCTCTGGGGACGCGGGCTTCCATTGAGAACTCAAATCAGTGCCAAAACAAAGTTGTCACGTCCACTTCAGCAGGTCTTTGGCGGCATTGACAAGAGGATGCTTAAGGCCGTCGCCCTTCCATTGTGCTGGTTTCGGATGCATTCCGACCTGATCGCTGCCGGAGAATACTTCATTGACGGCATGAAAACCCAGCGCTCGGTACGCCTCAAATTGTTCCTCGGAAAACAGCTGATCAGCCGTGCTCTCATGCGGATAGCGTGGAAAACGACGTTTGTAGTCGACAATATAATCGTTCTCGTCGCCGGTTATCGACGACTTGACGTAAAGCAATATGCCAGTCCGGTTTTGCGGATAAATAATCTCGCCAATGGTGCAGTGAGGACCGTGCGGGGCGGCATGGGCCGGAAGACCCCCGGTTCTGACTATCTCCTCTGATGCCGCGCGCGTGGCATCGCGAATCTCGGCCCAGGGCAGAGAGATCAGGACTCCAAAATCGATGCGCGCATAGCGCTGCAAGGCGACGAACGAGCGGAAAGACATTTCCGGATCTGCTTCAGCATCAATGGCAATGATCATACGGCAGCGCCGCCGTAATAGCTCGTAAATTCCCAGATTTTCAATGTGGCCGCCATCGGTGAGATACACAGTTTCAGAGTCTTCCCGCATCAAGCCGAGCAATTCCTCCAGAAAGTAGAACTGATCCAATACGGAGGTACGCTTGCGGTCTCGCGCGAGTTGCCTCGGATTTGCTATCCAGTAGCCGAGGCGGATGTTGAGAATAGCGAGTGTGGGCGTCAGTGGCTTGATGCTGCTGGCGCCCATATTTGACGACGCGGCCGCGCCCGATATTGCCATCGCCGTTGCCAAGTCGAGCTCATCGACCTCAGCTTCAAACTCCTCCGTGCGCACATATTTGGTAGCGCCACTGCCGATAAACTTCGGGCTAAAGACAAAGAAATCCGCATTTCGCCCTCGGCGGTTGGCATATTTCGACCCCTGAATGTTCAAAGCCGTGTTGATCAGATGATAGGGAGTGTGGGAGCACGAAATCTCGCTCAGCTTGAAGCGATCGATGGGAGCCAGCTCGAAATTCTCATATCTCATCAGCGCGTCCACGCCCTGGACACTTGCCAGTGGTAGTTGCGATCTGGAGCGCGAGCCAGGAGATATGCCCGCAATTCTCGTGGGATCGAACAAGAAAGCTTTGCTTAGCCGGTCGCGATACAGGCGGTGGAGAGAATTGGCGTTGGCGCTCAGAAGCAGTGACGCGCTGAACAGCAGGAAAAATGCCACAAAATAAAACCATGCGATCGGAGTGCCATGTCCGAACCAACTCTCGGAGAATGTGGTGACCCAGTCAGGGGCATGGTAGTAAGAGGCGTTTGGGCTCCCGGGCTTGGCATTCACATCCTTGATCCCGACGAAGGACAGGTACAGATACGCCATCCAGAGCAGGAACGGAATCGCGGCGCCGGCAACGTATACCGCGGCCTTGCCGGTCCCGCGCAATGCGACGGCGGTGATGCCGGGCTTTTCGGCTCCTTCCTTCAACAGCCGGCCGATGTGCCGGCTGAGAAGGGCGACCGCGGCGGAGAACGGCGCCAATACGGTGGCGATACCCTGCAGCCAAGCAACGAAATGCGCGAGAAACCCGCCTTGATTATTGGCGGACCTGAAAATGCCGTCCAGCATGGGCGGCTGCAGCTCGCAAAAGGCGACAACGCCTAGCACGAGCAAAAGTACCGCGGACAAGCGCGTCCAGCCTGAGCCAATTTCGGCCTCCCATCCGCTGATCTCGAAAGAGCGCCAAAGGGCCCAGGCGAGCAACAAGCATGCAAATACGGACAGGGCTATGAGAGTGACACCAAAGTGGCCAAAGCGCGCCGCTTGCAAAGTCTCCGAAGTAGGCTTCACAAAGATCGTGATCGCGGCAGCGAGCAGCAGCCACGGTAGAAGCAGAAGACCGTTAGCGAGCAGCCCTCGCAGATAGATCGCTATATTGTAAAAAACATTGATGCTACCGCGCGGGAACAAGTAATTAGAATGATTGCGAATATGCTGGACAGGGTATGGTTCGTCCTGGTTCAGACTGCTTTCAAAGGGGAACTCCCCCTTGGAATGCGTCATCGCCGCAGAAAGTGACGTGCCGATGTATCCACCGCCGGATACGGTGGACAGGTAATCGATGTTTTTCAGAACCTTGGCCTTATCGAGCGCTTGCAATGCCCCGAGGCAAAAAGATGCCGAGCGAATGCCCCCACCTGAGAATGCAAGGCCTACCAAATATGAGTTGGCCGTCGGTCGCAAGACCGGCTCGTGCTCCGGGCGTGTGCTGGTTTGGGCGTGCAAAGCGGATTCGGAGCTTGCGTCCGGTGGTCGCGCTTCCGAGGTTGGTTCGGAACTTACGGTATTTGCTGGTAAAGATACCGCGTCCGGCTCGATTTCAAGCGCGACGAGATCCGTCCTACCAAGCTCGCGGCGTCGCTGATTGATCTGCTGGACCTCTTCCTGAAACACTTCGCCAAAATGGTATGTGCTTGCGATCGTCATGCAAAACACCGGAGATTGCGGTTCACGGGAACGCCCCAGCGTCTGAGGCGCTCAAGCTCTCGCCATGAGAGCAGGAATCCGAGTGAACGTCACGTGGGCACCGCACACTGCATTCAAATCGTTTGACGCTGGGAGGGACGGCAGTGCAGGTGAGCAGGCCCCTGGCGTGATCCCTAGGCGATGCCGAGTTTTTTGCGGCCTCAGCAAGCTTGGCCGGTGCGCCTTGTCAAACGATGATATGGATCTATTCGGGCATGCGAACCCGAAACTTGCTCGGTAATAGCTGTACCATCCAACTCGGCTCTTTCATCCGTATCTGAGCTCGTAGCTGCCGCTCGCAGTACCTGGGGTGACAATAGCCGCCTCTTGCGACTGGGCAACAGCGATGCGGAAAACCGCACCTGTCAGGGCGAAGCCGATTCCAGCCGCCATCAGTCGGATGATCAGTTCTCTCGTCGCGATTTTCATGACTACCTCCATTTCTCCTGCATGGAGTTTATACGATCGCTCAGCTTCTGGATTTGATCGCCATCACAATAATGCGGGATCCGCTACCCTCGGTCTACAATTCGAGCACTTTGCCGGTGAAAACGCTTTTTAGTGATAACCATCACAGTGTATGGACATCAGCATCGCTGGTTCTAATGGCTTGAGGGTGATGGTCGCCCGAAAAACCCAAGACGGAGAATTAAATGCGCGGAAGCGCTCGGGGAAATACTTGAATTGCTGCAGTGTGCGTGCCCCGTGGCTAAGTAAGGTACCTCACACACCGGTAGATCCTAATCATGTTAGCGTCAGCCAAAGAACAGGAACCAGGTTATCAGTGATCTCGCGCCGCTCTTCGGGAGGGGCACATGGAAGCTGCATTTTCCGCTCGAGCTATCTGCAGTCGTGAGACAATTGTGGTGGTACCCCGTTACAGTTCATGGGATCCGGTTTACCAAACAAAACAGGGTACGCGATCGGGTACTTTGCGAACTTCCTCCAGGTGTGCTTTTCTTCCAGCTGCGTCGGATAAGATATCATCCGGTCAGCAGATGCGGGGCTGAGAAATGCCATCGCAGGCGAACCCACTCGCCGGCCTGCCGCTCGATTATCTGATCGGCGCGGACGGGGTGCAGTCGGGCAAAGGGGACCGCATCACCGAGACGCCTTATGGGGTACGGCCTGCCCCCCGCGGCTGCTCTATCGCGTACTGCAATCTGCGGCGTGAGGAGGGCGAGCCGGCCGAGTACGGGCCGTATCTGCCGCACGACGATATCTACCATCAATACCATGAGGGACGGCCTGATCCCGCCGGGCAGGGGTTCGAGCGCAACATTCTAGAACAGCTAGATCGGTGCAAGGAGCTCGGTCACACGCTGGTGGAGCAGGACAATCCGGACTCATACCCCGTTGCTGCTGTGCTGCGCGGGCTCGACCTCGCACAGCAACGCGGGCTCGGCGTCGTCGCCAAGAATCCGGGCCTGCTCAAAGACGGCGCGGTTGATTACGTTACACATCAAAATGTGCTCGGCATCATCGTCGAGAAGGATTGCGGCAGCCCGGAAGAGATGGAAGCGCTGCGCCGCAGGGCCAACCAGCCCGATCTGCCGGTCTGGTTCGTGAGCTTCGGCGATGGCCGCAGCTGGGCGAGGGAGACGGCGCAAGACATCCAAGCTGCCGGCTACGCCAACATGGGCGTGACCTATTCCGGCAGCGGCGAGTACGGCAGCTCCGAAGACGTGTTGCTGCCGACGCCGGCGCGCATGCCACAACCAGCCGCGGCAATCCAGCCGAGAGGAGCCACCGGGATGGATACGACCCAAGCACAAACCATTCTTTCCAACATCGGACTCCTCGATCCGCCGGCGGACGGCGCGCTGGGACCCGTGACCAGATGGGCGCTCTCGGAATTCTGCGGCAGCGCCGGAGTGCCGTTCGACGGCGCAACGATAACGGATGCGGTCGCCCAAGCGCTCACGGCCGCGACGGCGCTGCCGCTCGCGCCCGGAAACGATCTTGCCGGGCGCATTGTCTCGGCCATGCAGGGCGCCGGCCACTTCATCGCTCGGCATAAGAACTGCCTGAACATCGCCTACGTCGAAGGGCTCAACGCCGACGGAACGCCTAACGGCAACCGCCCGAACTATTTCGATTCGGTACGATGCGTGATCCGCATCGGCGACGGCGGCGTTCCGAAGATCGTCGGCATCTGGGAAGCAACGACGGAGCCATCACGGTATTGGACCGAGAATCCCATGAGCCCGGGCGGCGCGGCGCGCATCGCATTCGGGCAATACAAGTCATGGGTCGTCGGAGATTATCATGGCGACAACGCCCTCATTCAAGCTGCCGACATTACGATCTATCGCGATCCGCAGAAGCTCTTCAAACGCTATGGGCCGCCTTCCACCGGTGAGTTCGGAATTCATCAGCACCACGGCTACAATTACCCGAAAAACGACGAGGGACGATCATCCGCAGGCTGTCTGGTCGGGCGGTTGAACGACGGCCACGAGGAATTCATGGCCCTCGTCAAGACAGATGCGCGCTACAGGGTTAGCCCGAACTACAAGTTCTTGACCAGCATCCTGCCGGCGCAAACGTTATCCGGCATCATCACGGAGCCCGTCGTCAACAGGCCCGCTCCACCTCCCGTGCCCGCCCCACCTATTGTTGCTGCCGCTGCAACATCCAGCGACCGGGTTTTCGACGGATATCGCCCCGAATACGCCGCGGACTGGCAGGGAATGGCAATACTGCCGGGCAGGCAGGCAGCCGTCGATGCCATCGCCAGGAAACTCATAACAAACAAGGCGCGCTATCAGAGCATCGAAGCACAAACGGGCGTGCCCTGGTACATGATCGCGGCGCTGCATATGCGCGAGTCGGATGCAGACTTCTCGACACATCTGCACAACGGTGATCCACTCACCGGCCGCACCTATCACGTGCCGGCAGGACGGCCGCGCACCGGCAGCCCACCGTTTCGATGGGAGGAGAGCGCTATCGATGCCCTCACCATGCATGGTTTCAATGCGATCCAAGATTGGCCGATCGAGCGCGTCGCGTACGAGTGCGAGAAATACAACGGCTGGGGCTATCGTCACCACGGTGTGCCCTCGGCCTATCTCTGGTCGTTCTCGAACGTCTATCGCGGCGGCAAATATGTCGCCGATGGAGTGTGGTCGGCCAGCGCCGAGGATCAGCAATGCGGCGTCATGCCCATGATCTCCCGGATGATGGCCCTTGATGCTTCGATCGGTGTAGCGGCGGGCCCCGTACAGCCTCCCCAACCTCCCCAGCCACCGGTCATTCCGCCTCCGATCATCGTCCAGCCTCCGGTCGTCCAGCCTCCGGTCGTTCCCTCAGTCGTCCAGCCTCCAGTCGTCCAGCCTCCCGTCGGCCAGCCTCCCGTCCAATGGCCGCAGCCGGCGCCTGCCGATTGGCTCGCGGACATTTACAGGCGGATCCAACAACTGGAGAAAGTCGTGGCGGATGCTGCAGCGTTTGCGCCGCAGCTCTCGGAAGTGTTCACCAAGGTTTCCCAGCTCAACACCCAACTCGGCGGTTTGCGCTTGCCGCAAGTCGGCCCCGCGGGCACGCCGCCAATCCTTTCGCCCATAGACAAGCTTTTGGGCGGCGAGGCCCTGGTCGGGCTCAAGACGCCGATGGCCATCGCGGCCTATGCCGGCCTCTGGATCCTCCAGGCGCTTGGGCAGGTGGGCACTGCAACGGGAGACAAGGCAACAACCACGGGACAGGTGCTCACCGGGCTCATCGCAGCATTCGGCGGATTGGGGCTCACCGCGAAAATCGATCGCGCCGTCAAGGGAATGAGCGCGATTGCTGGCGCAGCGCAGAACGCCTCGCCGCCACCGCCCGGCCCCGGCCAGGGGTAGAGCGTGTTACGGCGAGTACGCGTTCGCGCCGTGCCGTATCCGGGGCACCGGCGCCGCGCGAGCGTCGGAGCCCGGGCAAAGATGCCACGCGACACCAACGGCAGGAGCTCCACATGGCGATCAATCCCAAGGTTATCGACATCTACCATGGTGATGGCGTCGCCCCCGACGGGTTCGTACAGGCACGGGCCTTCGGAATACTCGGGGTAATCCACAAGGCGAGCGAGGGCAGTGCCACCGTCGATGAGACGTATGCCCGCCGGCGCACCATGGCCAAGGATGCGGGCCTCCTCTGGGGCGCCTATCACTTCATCCGGCCGGTCGATACGTCGAAACAGGTCGACCTGTTTCTGCGGACGTCACAACCCGACCAGGACACATTGCTGGCGCTCGATTACGAGGTCGATAGCGTCGGTCTCGATCAGGCGCGCGACTTCATCGAACAGGTCGAGAGCAGGGTCGGCCGCAGCGTCGTCCTCTATTCCGGCAACACGATCAAAGAAAAGCTCGGCAACCGTATCGACCCGTGGTGGGGGGCCCACCGGCTGTGGCTCGCCCAATATGGGAGCAATCCGAGAGTGCCGCCCTCATGGGCCAAGGCTTGGCTGTGGCAATACACCGGGGACGGCCAAGGCCTGCCTCCACATCAGGTGCCCGGAATTCAAGGCGACGGCGGAATCGACATCAGTCACTGGGATGGAATGGACGACGAGCTGCGCGCGCAGTGGGCGGGCGTTGCGGCAGTAGCGGCAGCAAGGCCGTTGCCGCCCGAGCTCAGGGCACCCGTTACCGTTGGTCCCGCGGCCCCGGTTGGTGCCCGTCCCACGGTTGCGCCGCCGGTCGCCGCCGGTCCCGTGTTCGTGCCCCCCGTTATCGGCGCTCCCGCCCTTCCGCCCCCCGTTGCCGGCGCGCCCGTGCGGGAGATAGAGACCACTGTCGTCCGTGCCCCGCAGCAGCAGGGCGCAGCGGCGCTCGGCCAGCTACTCGCCGCACTCGGCCAGCTCAATGCCACCCTCGCCCGCCTGCACCTGCCGCAAGCGGGAGCTGCGACCAGCACGCCCATCCTCTCGCCGATCGACAAGGCTCTCGGCGGGGAGGCCATGGTGGGCCTCAAGACGCCGCTCGCCCTCGCGGCCTATGCCGCGCTGTGGATCATGCAGTCCGTGGGCACCATCGGTACTGCCACCGGCGACAAGGCGACCACAACCGGGCAAGTCATGACCGCCCTCATCGCGGCATTCGGAGGGCTCGGCCTCACTGCCAAGCTCGACCGCTGGGTCAAGGCAATCAATGCGGTCGCGGCAGCGCAGCCGCTCCCCGCTGCCTCTTCGAGCCCACCGAAGACGTGAATCCGCCGGGAGAGCGCGATGAGCAAGAAGATCGTCCTGTTTTCCGACGGCACCGGCAACAGCTCGGCCAAGGCGCAGAAGACGAACGTTTGGCGTCTGTTCCAGGCGCTCGATCAGGCCACCATCGACCAGATCGCCAAATATGATGACGGAGTCGGAACGTCGTCCAACAAATATCTCGCAGCCATCGGCGGCGCGTTCGGCTTCGGTCTCAAGCGCAACGTCCTCGATCTCTACCGATTCGTCTGCCGCAACTGGCAGCAGGGTGACGAGATCTTTGGTTTCGGGTTCAGCCGCGGCGCTTTCACCATTCGGGTGCTCGTTGGCCTGATCGCCAAGGAAGGGCTGATCACCTATCGCTCCGAGGCAGAGCTCGCCCGCAATGCGGCAGCCGCCTACCGCGATTACAGGTCGAAGAGCTTTCGCAGTCGGAGCCCGATCGTCATCGGGATGCGCTGGCTGCGCGATGGGCTCATTTGGGTGAGAGACCGGATCACAGGGCATCGCACCTACAAGCAAATCGCCGAGCAGACGAGAGAGGCCCACCGGGCCGAGATCCCGATCAGGTTCCTGGGCCTGTGGGATACGGTTGAGGCGTACGGCATGCCTGTTGCGGAATTGAAGCGAGGCATCGATCTGGTGCTGTGGCCCATGCTGTTCGGCGACCTCATCCTGTCGCCGCGGGTGCAGCGGGCCTGCCACGCGCTCTCGCTCGACGACCAGCGCACGACCTTCCATCCGCTCGTGTGGGACGAGGTCGCCGAAGCGGAGATGGTGGCGAAACAGAAGGTGGCTGCGGGACGGATCACGCAGGTCTGGTTCGCCGGCGTGCACTCCAATGTCGGCGGCGGCTATCCCGAGGATCAGGTCTCGCTGGTAGCTCTGGAATGGATGACGAACGAGGCGATCGCGAACGGGCTTGCGCTCGAGAAGAATGCCATTGCGCAGGTATCCGGGACCAAATCTCCGTACGCCCGGCTCTACGATTCCCGGGCCGGCTTCGGCTGTTATTACCGTTACGCACCGCGTCGAATCGACGTGGGGCGGGATGTGCAGGGGAACCGGATTTTCCCGATCGTCCACGGCAGCGCCGTGATGCGCATGGCTTACGGATCGGATGAGTACGCGCCGATATCGTTGCCGCACGAGTTCTGGGTGCTCGCGCCCGACGGCGAGCTTTTGCCGATGGAGGGCGCGCCACTAAGCCTCAAGATGGATCCGACCAAGACGCGCGCGGCAAGCGCGCGGCCGGTGATGATCGCCAATGACGCTGTCCTCGCCGAAAAGGCCAAGCTCGAGGCCGCCATCGCCAAGCTGGCGCGACCGGACCGCGAGGCCGTGCGCCTGGTCTGGGACACGGTGTTCTGGCGGCAATGCCTTTATTTCTTGACGCTGGGATTGACGTTCCTTCTGGCGGTCTATCCCTGGCTCGGCGGCGTCTTTACGAAAATGACGCACGCGCTCATTCGGTTCATCCCGATCGTCGGCACCGATCTGGACGACCGCTGGACCGCATGGATGGACGTTCTCGATCAGGACTCGCGCGGGCCGATCAGGACTCTCATCAGTGCGGCGAGCGGGTTGCTGCCGAGCTATACGCAACCGTGGACCGACGCCTTCTGGCAGCATCCGATCGAGTTCGCCCTGATCGGCGGGACGATTGCCGTCTCCCTGATGTTCAGCAATGTGCTGCAGAGCAGAATCCATGACCGGGCGCGCCTCTCCTGGCACCGGAGTTTCAGGAACGACTATGCGCAATGGCTGGCCGAGACCCAAAAAGGTTGGCGCAATGGGATGCTGCTTGCACTTGGGATATCGCTCGCCTGTATCATCGCAGCTTATGTGAAGCGCGCAGATCCTTTGCTGAAGGTGGAGCTCGGGATTGTGTTTGTCTTCCTGGTCGCGGTGTTCGGCGCCGGCAGCATCGCAAGCAGGGAAGTCCGGAGAGCGGAAAAGGCCGCGATCCCAAAAACCTGGGCCCTCTCCGTGGCGCGGTTTCTGCGCACCAACCCGGTACTGCGCGGCCTTCACAAGCTGATGGCCGAGTGGGTGATTCCGCTCGGATTTGCGGCGCTCCTGGTCGTTGCCGGAGCTTATCTGCTTTATCGGGTGCTCTCACGCGCCTTCAGCGCTGCCGGGCTTGTCTGAACGAGCGGTATTGCTCCGCGTCTCGGAAACCGGTGCGCCGGCTGCTCGAGATTCGAGCACATCCGAGCATATCAGAGCCCAGCGAATGTTCCGCTCGGCACGTTATTTTGCGCTACTTGCGGAGGTTCTGACGGAAACCACCGCTCGACAATGCGGAACAGCACGAAGTTGACTATACGATCGAATGTTGTGTGCGGCAGCGTGCGCTGGAAACGTCCGGTGGATGGGCTGAGGCAGGTCGGATTCATGAGTACGCCGTACTTCAGCGCTGAGCCGGCGAACAGCCGGTCTTCACGAACAACTACGCTTTCATGGGCTTGGGTTTCGATCGCCTGCTTCACGATGTTCTTGAGCTTGTCGGGCGTGAGCTTTGCGTCCGTCTCCAACTTGTTTTGTACATCACGGCCAAGCCTGTATTCGGCGGTCGCCTGCAGGGTTTTCTGCCCCTGGCATACATATCCGCCGGCGTTGATCAGCTCGTTTGCGATCTTGCTGCATTCGGGCTTTTCCATCAGCTTGGAAAAGATGCGCCAGTTCGGGCCCAACGGGATTTCCTCCAGGACAACATCGGTCAGCGAGGCGTGCACCGTCTGGATGTAGTTGCTCTCCATGTCGCCGTGGAGCACCGCGCTGAAATCGATGGTGACCCCGGTGCTGAACCGCCCATTGCGCTCGAGCTGCTCGTGCAGCTCCCACGTGGGAGACACGATGACCTGGCCGTCCAGGTCCGATTTCTCCGCCGGACAGATGGACGTGTAGTTTTTTCCCGCCGGATCGACGTAGTACAGCGCTCCTACCGTCATGAGATTGGACGGCGGATTAATGCGGCGGAAATTGTAGGCGCGCAGCGTGTCGTCGAGGGGGTCGCTGCCCGGTTTGCTCCAGTAATAGGCCGCCGCGGGAACGGCCATTCCGGCCGTCATCATTGCGAGCGACAGCACGAATGTCCTCTTCATGGCAATCCTCCCACAGCAAGCTTTCTGATCAGCGGGTCGGACAGCACGCGCCGCCGCAGGCCACATATCCGCGCGGGCAGGCGAATGCCGGTGTGATGGCGAAGCCTGAAGCCAAGCTCATGGCAACGAGAAGTCCGATCATGGTACGCATCGCTCTCTCCTGTTTGCACGAAGCTCCGGGTTCTCTCCCGGGCTTCGGGATTGGTTGGCAGAGACCATACGCCTGTGGCGGCCGTCGAAGTGTGACCGGCATCACTGAAATGCTGTTTTATTGCTCATCCGGACGACGCAAGGCGGGGCAGAAATTGGTCAATTTTAGTTCCGCACCGATGGGTGACCGCCCCAAGCTTCGAGCGGGAGAGCGCCAGTTCTCTGTGGGATCCGGGTCTGCAACGCCTCTGTGTAGCCGGGATTGCGATTACGCAATCCGGGAGGGCGGTTCCCCGGATCGCGCGAAGGACGCGCCATCCGGGCTACGGCTCTATCTCACGGCATGCACGCCAGGATTGGCCGACAACGTGGGTAAAAATCGCTTTCGAGGCTGCTAATCCCAGTTCGTTGGCGCTGGCGATTTTACCCCCAAGGGCATGGTAGTTTAGCCGCCTAGGGCAAAGCAGGCATCCCTTCCTTCTCCGGCGCCGCAGCCACATCAGGGCTGCCGGGCAAGCCTGGCACACACAGAGCGCGCAGAAGGCCCGGTCTCGCTGTAACAATAGTCCAGCGTGTTCTGGTCGACGAGACGGAAAATGTAAGTCCCTTCCTCGTCCGATCCCATCATGAGCTGACCGTCCGGCGAGAAAGCGCCCCACAACTGCTCATCCTCATCGCCGGTCGCGTTCGAGCGTTTCAGATGCGCTGCAAAGGTGCTGCCTTGCTGCTCCGTTATGACCAGCGTGGCAAGGCCACCGCGGCGTCCTTCGACCTTGGCAATCCGATCCCTCTGTCCGGTCCAGGTCCCGACGAGCGATGGTACGTCCGCGGCAAGTGCCCGCTGCGACATGAGTGCGGCGACGATCAATGAACAGATCACGGCTTTCATTTGGGGAGCCCTCCACGTTGTGCCATCTTCGATTGGAATACCGCGTTACCGGCTGACCGCACAGTGAAACGGAATGGCCCGCATGTTGATACCGCGGGAGCCTGCGTGCGCGGTTCAGCGTTACCGATTTTCCCCTTGAGCGTACCATGATTGCAACACCCGGAATGATTTTTTACGACATCATACTGTCGCGCCAATTGGCGGTCGGGATGTGGAGTGCTCAACTGATTGGGGGTGACTGCATGACCGGCTTGGCATTGAGCTCGCGCATCTCGGCTCTGAAAGAAGGATCTCTGGCAAGAAAAATCCGCGCCTATATCGCGGAGCATGTCGGTGTTGATGCCGAGGCTATAAACGATGACTCGGACTTCAGCGAAGATTTGGGGCTCGATCTGATCGAGGTCATTGAGTTGACGATCCTGCTGGAGGATGAATTTGCAGGCGGGAGACTCACGGGTGAAGCCGATGAGATAGAGTTCGTGGGGGATCTGGTCCGCCACATAGAGCGCGCCAATGATGGATGGATAGGTGTAGCCGGCTGAGCTGTTCGTATCGCGTCAAACCTGCCCTTCAGCATCATTAGTCTCGGTCGTCATCGTCCGCGTATGCGGACGATCCAGTAACCACCGGACGTTCGGTCCGGGACGCCTTCCCCAACCTGCCGCGGCGTGGATTACTGGATGCCCCGCATGAAGCGGGGCATGACAATCGCGAGGTTATTAAGCATTGATGATCGAGTTAGCGCGCATGCAACGCCGTGCCCCGGATGGCACCAAAGACGCGCCATCCGGGCTACGATGCTGCTCATGCCGCACGGATAGGGTTGAACATGCTGAAGGTGTATCGAGACAACGAAGGCGCATTCTCCGGCAGCCAGCTGGAGGAATTGCCGAGCCAGATCATTTGGATCGACTTGTTGAACCCGACCGATGCCGAGAAGAAAATTGTTGCAGAGCGCGTCGGTATCCAGGTCCCGTCCGTTGGGGCATTAAGCGAGATAGAGACGTCCAGCCGCTTGGTCGTAGACCGGGGGGTCATGTATCTGAGCACGCCAGTCGTTGCTCAGGCGGATAGTGCGGATGCGTTCCTATCGCCGGTTGGCTTTATCGTCACCAAACGCGTGCTGGTGACCGTTCGGTTCGCCGAGCTGACGGCTTTTAACGTCGTCGCCGACCGCATTGCCAGGGACCTGTCCCTCAACAGTAGCGCCGGTGTGTTTACAGCATTACTGGAGGCAATCGTCGATCGTGGCGCGGACGTGCTGGAGCGGCTGGGCGCCGAGCTGGACAAGATCTCGCGATCCATCTTTCGCGGGAGTTCGGCGGCGCGGCGTCGTGTGGTCCGCTCCAATGCGCAATTGCGCCGCATCCTTTTTGCCATTGGCTCAACTGGCGATCGATTGGCCCTGGCACGCGATGTCCTGTTGGGAATGGCCCGCATCGCGCCGTTCGTGTTGAGCATCCGTCACGATTGGGTCGTTCCGGAGTTCGAGGCGAGGCTCACGGCCGTCGGCAAAGACGTAACCTCACTGAACGACTACGAGGGACAGCTTTCCAACAA